>JAEEGF010777671.1_pt1 | contig 11842 bp, 5 predicted proteins | sample 9134171 | NCBI WGS metagenome assembly JAEEGF01 (sample SAMN16246542, study PRJNA631951) | gut metagenome | biome: gut microbiome; feature: rumen; material: AP-attached | host: Bos | place: Iran: Karaj | collected 2018-10 | reverse complement strand
CAGCCGTCAGCGGGATTGCGGCGGAGCAGTCCGTCCTCGACCGCTTGTTCCAGCGCGGACTTGCAGCAGATCCCGCAGGCCCGCACCGAACGGTCGGACAGCCCTTTCCCGTAGATTTCACCCCGGATCAGTCTGCCTCCGGATTTCAGATCGGCATAGAATTTCTGAAGATCGTCCGCTGTCATGTTGTTGAGCAGAAGATGGCCGATGGCAGGGATGATGTGCTTGTAGATGCTGTTCTCGTAACCTGCCGCTGTGGTCGCGCGCAGCCCCGGTTTTGAGTAGGTGCGATAGCTTGGGTTTCTGGCATCGGATATCAATTCCGACAAGCTTTCGTTTGTTGGTGGAACAATAACTGTATCTGCTCGTCAGAATCCAGCTTATCTAATATTCACCTACGCAATTTCCTTGCGCGCGAATACGCGCTTCACGAACACCTAATCTCATCTATTACACCTTTTTGACCTATATAGAAAATACTCAAGTGTTTGTGGGAGAAAAAACAGAATGAAGCTTGGTAAGGATTCTGGCCGAATTACAGCTCGGAGAACGTTGTCGCCCTTGTTAGCTTTTTGACGAGTTTGTCACCCGTGGGTTGTAATCACCGCTTTTTCAGTTTGGTGCAATCCTTTTCCCGAGCGGCCGGGATCTTCACGAACCTCGCGCCGTGAGTTCAAAGACCCATTGGTCATCCGGATGTGTATTTCCGTTGGAATACTGCACGTCTCCGAACAGCCTCAGGCTGACCGACTGGATATTTCCGGCGGAATCATAATATACATAGAAATAGATCCGTCTGACATTCGCCTTTTCCGCGATCGTCATGGAATCCTTCTCCCAGTCGTCCCTGTCGGACACCTTGATATCCGTCAGTGTTTTGGACGATCCGTTCGATGTGTACTGTATGCTTACGCTGTCAGGCGCTTCGGTCAGATAGATCCACCCGGATCCGCCCGGTTCCGGCTCATAATTGCCTTTTCCGGTGTACCCCCTGACGGTAAACCCGCTGTAGATGCTGTAATATGGAGTATCATCCCACATAGTGTAATACTTGTTCGTATGGGCCGGCACGTTAAGCGTCACCGTTCCGTCGGAGGAAATGGTGATGCTCCCCGTTTCGCTCGATTCGACGTCCTTGAAATAGAGGTCGGCATATCCCGGCGTGACCGTATAGACCGGCTTTTCCTCCTTTTCCTCCTTCTCCTCCTCGTAAGTGCCCGTGTATTCGACGGGAACCTTCATGTCCTTGACGAACTTTCCGGATTCCGAAGAGCTCGAGACCCATTTTTCGGGCTTCAGTCCGTTCCACATCGAATGGGGGTCCGTCGTGATATCGACGCCCGACCAGTTGGCGTATCCGTCCGTTGTCATGCCGTCCGCCGTACATCGCACGTTCACCTTGGTGGGACAGCCGATGCGGACATAATGATAGACGAGCGTTTCGAGGAGAACCGGCGTGCCTGCACGGCGTTCGAGCGTCATGCCGTAGACCGTCGTGTGCGGCCCGATTTCCTTGTTCGAGGGATCAAACAGCGGCTCGGTAAAATCCACAAAACCGAAATGATCGTATTTCGTCGCCTCGCTCATGACCTTATCCTTGATGGCAAGGTCTTTCATGTAGAACGTAATGCGCGTGTTCAAAAGCGGCAGGACGACGTCGTAGTATTGATCCATGATCTCCCGGAACGCAGCTTTTTGACAGGTCTGATAGACGCTGTACATGATGGGATTGAGGTTCTTGTTGAGCACGCCTCTTGCGCGTGCCTTGTAGCTGTCGATCTCCGACTGGGTCAGCTTGTTGAACCGGACGTAGGCCTCCCGGTCCAGCCTTCCGTCGAAGAGGTCGTTCATGGAGCGTCCTTCGTCCAGAACCGTCTGGATATTCCTGCGGCGTTCCAGTTCGTCGAGCGTGATTCCGAGAGCCTTCGCGTGATCCTCGTCGGACAGGACTACGGCGAATCCGCTGGGATCCCCTTCAAATCTCCGATAATGCCCGTAGTAATCCACCGCATGATCCTCGTCAATCAGCTTCTGCATGGCTTTCTGCCAGCAGTCATACTTGATGCCGGTGTTGACCTCCTTCGTCCAGAACTGGTTGATGAAACCGTTCTCCAGCTTCGCGACCATCTTCGCCAACGTTTCGGGCTCGTTCCGGTATTTCTCGAAGAGATAGGACAGTGCTTTTGCCCACCCCTTCCCGCGGATATCGAGTGTGGTAACGCCCTGAAAGTGCGCGTCGTCGTAGGACGTCCAGTTTTCCTTCATAAGCCGTGTAAAGGAGCGGGCAGAGGAAATCTCGTACTGCTCGTCCGTCTGCTCAGCCGGATCCGTCGCATAATTTGAGAGAAAATAGTGAAATGCTGCCTCTTCGATCGTCCTCGGGTTTCCGAGGGGCTTGTTTTCCGAGGCGCTCCCCTCCACCCATCCTTCCACGGTCGTGTAGGCGAAGATGGCGGCTCCAACAATGGCGGCTCCGGTTCCGACAGCAGCAACGGAGACCCCGCCGACGGCAGTCACGCCGATAGCCGCGCAGGCTCCGCAGAACAGCCCTGCCGCTGAAGCAGCCGCTGAGACAAAGTTCCATTTGTTCGACGCAAACACATCCTCTATGCTTACGCCGCGCTCGAACTGGTCTGCGATGCGCATGAAGAGGGAGGAAAGGCCGACGATCGAGAAAGCCATTCCGATCGCGTTCCAGCCCGTGCTGACGCCTTTCATGCTCAGCAGTTTCTTCCCTGTCTCCGACTGCATGAAGGTTTTGTCCGTGGTGACATGCCCGCTTGCACCTGCATCCGTCTTGTACCCGAGTGAGCCCCAGCTTTCCGATGCTCCGGCTTCGGCAGGAATCCCGCCGGTCATGTGGATCAGGTTATCGTATAACTGGAGCGAGTCCTTGGTCTGTTGGGAGAAGAAATCCTCGATCTTCCACCCGGTCCGAATCCCGACCTGGTACAGGAAAGTATTGGAGTTCGGGTACTTCGGCTCGTATTCCGTGGGGAGGATGCGGAAGATGGTTTCGCCGTTGAGCTTGAAATCTTCGATTCCCTGCGTGACCTGTCCCGTGAGCCCTTTCAGCTTGTTGTTCGTCCGTTCCGTTTCACCTGAGAAGTGATTGACGAACACCGTGTAGGACAGCCCGTCGTCCGACAGCTCACAGCAGCTCGTCTCCCAGACACCGGTCTTTTCATTGAGGTGAACCACGCCGTCAAACGCGGCTGGATCTCCCTGAAGAGGCACTGTGATCTCGACATCAGTATAGAATTCGTGCTGGCCGGAGGCGAGAGAGTAATCGTAGGTATAGAGTTCGCAGTCAGTCGCCGAATCGGTCTTCATGGGGAGCTTTTTTACGATCAGGGTGTCGGTTTCGTTGTCAAGGTTCCACCATTTCAGATCGACATGGATCCCGAACTCCGGGAAATCCGCCGTCGGGTTGTCACGGGAAACCTCTGCCGAGAGGGTTGTTGCGTTCGCGTAATCCTCGGCGGAATAAGCGGTTCCGATAAACCTCGGGTTCCCCGGCGAGTTTTCGGCGGTCACCTCAATGGGATCGTTCAGAAAGGCGTTCAGCTGCTCTTGCGTCACCCCCATGGAGTCGAGGATTTCTTGGGCATAGGTGCCGGTCTTTCTTTTGTTCTGTAATAAAAAGCCCGGATATTTGAACCCCGCGACGCAGAACTCCGCGGCAAGAATAAGGGACAGAAAGAGGCTCAGTCCCCGGCGGCTCTTTTTTGCCTTCGGCGCATTCTGCACAGTCTTCCTTTCCGCGCGGATATCCATTTGATAACTCGGCCGCATGGTTCCGGGAAGGTCCTCATTCCCATTCGCGGAACGCGGGGAAGGAGACGCCGCAGAGCCGCCCTGTTTCGCACCGCAGAACCGACAGAACGGTGCACCTGGCAGCAACTCTTTTCCGCAGGACGAACAAAACCGCTTTACCGTCTTCGTTCCGCTTGCCTGAGGGACGTCCGGTGTGAGTCTTGTTCCGCAGTATTCGCAGACTGAGGCGCCGTTCTGGATGTCAGCATTGCAGGCTGGACACCGTTTTGCCATGATTGCGCTCCTTCCTTTGCTTCACGCGGGTAGTTCAGCCCTCGCTTTCCGTGTCTTCCAACATGCCTCACAGCCCTGCTCAAGGGTGTTGCTCTACAGCGACAAATGTTACGGTCTGTCCGCCCGTGTCGCCGCCGCTGGACGCTGTCGGATAATTGACGGTCCTTTTTGCCGGGGAGAGACGGATGACGGATGGCTGAACTCCCCCACGCAAGCCAATGTTTTGCTTTGTCTGGAAGAGATTCATTCGCCTCTGTCCCGGACAAGACCGACCGTTCCGATCGTTCCGTCCGTCCATGTAAACCGTCCGACGGCGTATTCCTTATCGCCGTCCGACCAAAAGTCCGTGATCTCGATGCGGTTGCCGTTTTCGGCGGTGACGGAGCCGTTTTGGAAGGTCCCGTTCAGACCGCCTCTGCCTCCGATGAGATCCTCTTCTTCGCCGGTCTTTTCGATCACTCTGCGATTCCAGTTGACGACGACGCGGGCGTCCTCCTCCATGCCGTAAATCTCGACGTTGAAATAATCATACGACGTGCCTTCCGCAGATTCGTTCTCCGGGTCGGTGATCATGACCGCCTTCCAGAAACCGAGGACGGACGCGAAATCGGTTATCCGCTTTGCGGACGGGGACATCGTTTTCCAGCCGTCGGCGTAAGAGAAGTCCTTCATCGTGTTCTCGTCTCCGTAGGCGAGAGTCGACACGTCAAGTGTGTAGTAATCGGCGGGCGGCTGGAAGCCCTCGGGGTAGGTCTCGGTGGGAGGCTGATAATTTCTGTCAACGATCAGATCGGGCAGGACGAAGATCATGAACGCACCGAACAGAACGAATAACAGAACGACTACGCCGACAATGATGCCAACGGTTCGGAGCGTTTGCTTTTTGGATGCCGGCTGGGGCGGCGTATAGCCGGGATAATAGCGATAGGGATCGTTTGGATCGACTGCCTGTTTCTGAGACTGATTTGCGGTCGCTGCTGTCTGCTGACCGCCGTCGATCTTTGCGCCGCAGTTCAGGCAGAAGGATGCGCTGTCTTCATTCTGATACTTGCAGTTGGGACACAGTTTTGACATGACGTTTCCTCCGTGATGTTTAAGAATCGCTGATTACATGTTCGGTTTTGCGCTGTCCGGCACTCTTCCGAGGATATAGTTTTGAACGAAGCTGAAATCCTCCGGCTTTGCGTAGACCTGATTGTGTTTCAGCGTATGTCTGATCTTGATCGTATCGCTGCGGGGATAAAAGTGTACTTTTTTTGTCTTCGAAAACGAAGTGTACATCTCGGTATTCGACGCCGCGAAACCGCTCGCCATAGCGGAAGTGCTGTTCGAGAGCATGCCGATGACGAAGGCGGCGGAAGCGATACCGATCGCCTTCTTTGCCTGTTTGGGGAGCTGTCGGTGCATGATGCCGTTCTCATCCATTTCGAACATGGCGATATACTTGCCGCCCATGATCGCGGCGTAGATCAGGAAGGAAATGACGACCAGCGCGGTCATAACGCCCAGAACAATGCCACATATCCCGAGCAGACTCAGCGCCGCTTCACCGTCGAGATCCCCTTCGAAGACCTGGATGAGTGCCATCATCACGAAGAGCCCGATACAGACGAAAAAGAAGATCTTCCATACCGTCACAAACAGCGACGGGTTCCGGAACAGGCTCATCTCATAGATCCAGCGGTATTTTCCATCGGGGCCGAGTCCGATATTCGGCGTGACCATCGTCACGTCCGGAGGCGCATCCTGCGGTGCGGCGTACGGAGGCTGTTCGCTCTGAGGCTGCGTCTGGGACTGCGGTATCCGTTGGCCGACCGCGTTTCCACAGTTCGGGCAAAACAGCGATCCATCCGGCATCTGGGTTCCGCAATTCGTACAGAATTTAGACATATCCGTTGATCTCCTTTTGCATTCTTTATTTACAAAGCTTACCGTTACCCTCCTCAGCCTTACGCACATCCCATCTTTCAAGGGCCCCCGCCATACAACCACCACGGCGTCCGACTGCCCCAGGCTGCCGAAACCGAAGAAAACTATGCTGTCCGCCGCATGTTCGACTGCGACGGGCACGGCGTTCACGACAAGGACGGATCCCGGGAACTCGTCCGAACGGCTGCCGCGCCATGCATGCCTCTCCCCGTCCTCGCCCATCCGGACGACTGACGAGGAGATGGCGTTACAGATACCGTTCCAGGGATTTTTTCATCGTGAGCCGGTCTTGTCTGTACTGTTCCTCCAGGCGCTCGGCGTATGAGACAAAAGCACGGCACAGATCGGGATGTTCAAACAGAATGGTGACGTACGGCGCTTTCAGCCGGACCACCGCCACCGCCCTGTCGGAAATCAAAAGCTTGATATCCCCGAACGCCTCCTCGGGCAGCGGACAGAAGCGATACCCGGCATACCGCTCCGAAAGAGCGATGATGTTCTGAATATGCCCGGCATACTCGGAGGGCGTGTAGGTGAGCGAGGAACCCGGGATATCCATCTGCACCCTGTCTGCGAAAAGCGCTTCATCGTCCGGGAGCGGCGCATATTCGTGCAGGAAACCTTTCTTTATCTTGGACTCCAGTATGCAGAGATGCTTCTTTTTCAAATCAAGAATGCGGTTTTTTTCCGATTCATCCGCACCGGCGCGTTCCAATGCCGACAGAATGACTCTCTCCGGCATCGTGGCAAGCGAAAGCGTGTTGGTGATGACCGACAGAGAGGATATGTCCTCCTCTTCCAGTCTGCCTGCGTCCTCGAAACTATGAACCGCGGCAAGCTCCCCCGAACGGCTCAGGAGCTCCCTGTAAAACGCCTCATGCGCGCCGAGCAGAGCGGGATCGATGTCGAAACGGTACAGTCCGTTTTTGTTTTCCGCTCCGCTGACGTTGCAGCCTGAAATACAGGCGTATCCCGGACAGAGAAACATGGTCGTGGAAAAGCGTTCGCCTCTCCTTGTTCTGCACCAGTACGCCCGTATCCTTCCCGACGGATACAGGGGAAGCCAGTTCACGATCGCCTGCTCCATCTCCAAAAGATCGCGGTTTACGTTATGGATAACGGTGATCCGCGTGCCGCCGGTGACGCAGAAGATCATGAGCGAAACCCACTTCGCCCGGAATGCGGGATCGGAGACCATCCAGTCCATATTCTGATCGGAGTACAGAAAGAGTTCCTTCTCTCCTCGCCTGACAACGTTTCCGAGAAAACGGATCACCGCGCGCTGAAGCCCTTCGATACCGGTATATGCTGATGAGCTCTCCTTCAATATTTCGCTGTCTGCCGCCTCCTCAAAGGAAAGCGGCGGCTTTTTGATCTCTGCGGAAAAGGAGCCGATCCGATCAACCAGGCCTTCCACGAACGGCGCGCTGTCCCCACTCTCTGCGCTGAAAAGCCAGCAGTACAGCCAGTCAAAGGCGTTCTCCCGGTCGGAAAGCGTTTCCGCGGGCATCCCCGTCAGTTTGCCGAGCGCCGCCGTTTTCCCCTGTTCGCGTATCCGGTCCAGAAGCAGGGAACAGAGATCGTTCATCATTTTGGGATTGGCTTTCGGCGAGCGCAGGCCATTGCGAAACCGGCTGATATAGGAGGGATCGGTATTCATCGACCGACCCAGACGGATGTTGGAGAGCCCCGTCAGCTCCATCACTGCGCCGAGCCTTTCGCCGAATACCCGATACGGGATTTTGCCGGTTTTGGTGTTTTGTCCCGCCGGGCGATTGACTGCGGTATGTTCTCCATCGTAAAGCCATGCCATGATCCGCTCTTTGATCCTGTCTGCCGAGGTTCGGTCCTCGCATGCGATCAGTGTGCAGAGTGTGTCCAGCCGGTTCTTTTCGTCGGTGCACAGGTAGATTGCGCTGACGAGCCGACGCGCGCCCGCTCCGCCGTTCTTTGGGATCCTCGTCCCGCTCATGATATGGCTGATATTGGATTTATCGCACCTTGCCACGCGCGCAAATTCGGTCGACGTGACCTCGAGCAGAGCGAAGATCTGACTAAGCTTTTCACGGAATATGTCGATCACCCCTCAAAATCTGTGCTGTCTTATAGTATAACATAAAACCGCGCGAAAACAATCAACTGACGCAAAATTTTTCAATGACAAATTCATGTCAACTCTTGCGTCTGTCCGGGACAGTAAGATATAATGAGTATGAAACAAAAAAAGAATGCTCAATTCCGGTTCAGCGACTGGAGACTGGAGGCGAAACAGGGAGGATTCACGGAAATGGAAAACGGAAAAACTTCGGTCGGCAGGCGGGTTCTGAACATCATCCTGCTGCTGTTGAATCTCGCGTGTCTTATCTGGATCCTCGTCTCGTGGCGGGGAGAGCAGAGCAAAAGGACGGTTCTCGATTATTACCGGGACTGCGAGGTCGACGTAAGCGATTTCGAAAACATGGAAAACGACGGGTCGGTCCGTCCTTAAGGGATAGGGGAAAGGAGATCATCATGGCAAAGAGATGTCCGGCCTGCAACGCGGACAACAAGGACGGCGCGATCGTCTGCGAATACTGCGGCACAAGACTTTCGGCAGATAAACCGCGTTCCGCCGGATCAGGCGAAGAAAAGCGGTTCTGCTCCTCCTGCGGGAAACCCTTGGAAGCCGGCGCGGCGTTCTGTCCGTTCTGCGGAGCGAAGCGAAACGACGTGGCTCCGGCTCCGGAACAAGTTCCGGCGGTGAGGCAGGTTTCCATACCTCCCCGCGCCCCGGTTTCTCAGGGGCTTCCCGACTATATGCAGCCGGGGTATCAGCAGCGCGTCCGCGCGGAGAGACAGGCGGCGCAGAAAGCGGCGAAAACGAAAAAGAGCACGCGGGGACTGAGCGTCTTTCTTGCCCTGCTTCTCGCGGTGCAGTTCTGTATCGCGGGATTCAAGTATCCGGGGTTTCTGCGCGGGAAGATCGGCGGCACAGAGGGAAAGACGGACGGCGATTCAAGCTTCACGACGGGCGAATACGGAGACGCGGTTGCCGATCTGCTCGACTTGCTGGGAATGACCGAGGAAGATCTCGCCGAGCTCGCGGAACTCATGCCTGAGGTCACGCCGGAGAACTCCCCCGGCAACCTCGCTTTTATCGACGTGACCTTCACCGAGGCCGAGTACGCCGCGGCGAAGACCCTGACGGCTCCCGTTTCATGGGAGAGCCCCGAGGCGGACTTTCCGGAGTTCGGCATTCACGTCAACATGAAACCGTGGAACCTCGAATACGAGGAAGATACCCTGACCGTGAAGCAGATGCCCGTGAAGGACGATCCCGTGACGGGCGCGCGGCTCTATATCTACGACTATTCCCTCGCGTCCGGCCAGCACGAATTTCTGACGGACGTGGAGATCACCGCGCCCGTCGTGGGGGACGATTTCTATGGATTCGTCGTATTCAACGAGGACACGGGCAAGTGGGAAAGCGCCTACTGCGAGCTCTCCGAGGACGGGAAGACCTATACCGGGTATATGCCCCACTTCTCCGGAGGCGGACAGTCCGCGCTGAAAACGATCAAGACGGATGCCAAGAACGCCGTCGATCTGTACAAGGATAACGGAAAATCGATTTTCTATCAGCTCGAATACGAGTTCCTTCCGATCTACAAGGATTCGAGCCACTATCTCTATCCCGTTTCGGTGGTGGCGTCCACGGACTTCTACAATTTTGTCGCGAAGGAAACCAAGGCGCCCATCGAAACGCTGAACGGATTCGCAAAGGGAGAACCGCTCAAGAAAGAGTCTGCCCTGACGGAGGGGATCGACACGTTCGGGAGCAAAGCGGACGCCGCGGGAGCCGTGAACGAATGGTTCCTGAAGAGCGGCCTCAGAGAAACGGCCGGGATTCCGGAAACCTTCACGGAAAGCCTCGGCACGAAGCTCTACTGGGTAGGGATCGGGCTCCTGATCGCGCGGATGGCGGATCAGGCAGTCAGAGGCGTGGACGCAGGCACGATCCTCAGCGACAATTTGACGGGCATCGTGAGCGGATGCCTCAATACCGGAGCTTACGCCCTCACCGCGTTCGCGAAAGGGGCGGGCGCTACGGCAGCCGCAGGCAGCGCGCATATCGGCGCGCTCGTATTGACCGCGGCGGCAACCGCGCTCTTTGTCTACACGTCGGCGGAGAAATCGCACGCGGAGTATATGGAGGATCTCTATCCCTTCGGACAGCCCTCCTCCGTTCAGGAAGCCGCCTATCATGCCTATCTGCGGGACTGCGCGTGGTCGAGCGAAGGCTACCGCACCAAGGGCGGCTGGTTCCGGAATGACAGCCTGAATCTCCCCGCCGGGACGGACAAGGCGGACGCTTTTGTCAAGACGCCGCAGAAGCTCACGGACGCGCGGGGGAAGGGCTGGGCAGACGCGCTCGATACTCTGTTCGAGAAGTACGCGAACGATCCCGCAAAACTCTACCGGGCGTATGAAGCCATGCACGAAAACTTCGTCGACAGCTGGTGGAACGAAACGTACGAGGTGAAGCAGAAGTATTTCCGCATCGCATGCAAACGATACATCACGATCGGTCTCAAGCAAGAACCCAATCCGGCCAATCCCAGAAACCCGTTGGTCTATATCGATTTATCCTGGGACCGGAGCGGAATAAGCAATTCATATTACGCGGAAGATTGGGAGACGCTGGAAAACCTTCTGCTGAGCAGGGCAAAGAAGGAGAACAACGCCAACACCGATCAGGTGTGGAACAAGATCTTCGCCGAATGGGACGCCGATCCGTCGCTTGAGAAGTCTCTTATCGAGGACACGCGGGCATACGCCGGTCTCGTTTCCTGGCAGGCGAACGAGATGCGCGCGAAAAAACAGACCGCTATGCGGGAAACGGCGCTCAGCCTGCTGAAATCAAAAACGCAGCCGATCACGTTCGATTTCCTCAAGAAGAAGCGCGCGGACGCAGCAGTGGCGGCGGAAAAGCTTGTTCGCGGCACGGTTCTCCCCCTTCTGAACACGCGTCTGACCTTCTATACCGATGATCAGTCCGAAAAGCAGCACACGTTTGAGGAGCTCGCATCCTATCAGTTCAGTTTTAGTTTCGTCGGCTTACCGCGATTCGACCCAGCCAATGCAGATCAGGTTACGGTGCATAATCCTCTCGTGCTGAAAGCGAACAAAAGCAACAAGGTTCTGCTCGAGACGACGGTGTATCATTACCTCCGGTTCAACTGTCCTATTGACGTCACCATCACCGATGAAAAACAAAAAGTATCCGGGAAGGCAGACTGGGATCACCGAAAACTTGTCACGGACGACAGAACCGGCAGGATTGTGAGCCTGTTGGAAGAAGCAATAGACCCCAAAACACCGTGGGCCGAAGCCGGAGAAAAGTACGAAAAGTCTAAAGATCTTCAGAAATACGCCTGGGATACCCAAATTCCCGTCAAATTCGAACTGAAAGACGACGAAGAGGACAAGCCCGTACAGACCGCGGACAAGGAGGACAACTCCGCAAAGGACGAAAAGCCGGAAGAAAAGCCGGCGGAAAAGAAAACCGGATACTGGAAGCTGGAGGGAGACCCCTGGAGCGAAGAATCGGACGCTCTCAAGAACAAAATATACAATGACGCAACGCTCAGCGGTTCCGCGGTGAACGGCTTCACCGGGACAAGCACCTATCTCGGGGACGATTACAGATTGGGCGTGTCAGAGAAGGAACGAACACACGAAGGCCATTGCACGGGCGAAAAGGGCACGGTAGTCACCACGTTCAGTCAGCCTCCGTCCATACTGAAACCGGAAGAAGTGCTTTCTGTTGACGTGAAAGTGAGCGACAGCAAGAGCGATGGACATCCGCAGGGCGTGAACCTGC
>JAEEGF011844671.1_pt1 | contig 11843 bp, 10 predicted proteins | sample 9134171 | NCBI WGS metagenome assembly JAEEGF01 (sample SAMN16246542, study PRJNA631951) | gut metagenome | biome: gut microbiome; feature: rumen; material: AP-attached | host: Bos | place: Iran: Karaj | collected 2018-10 | reverse complement strand
GGGGTGAGGCCCGGGGAGGGGGGCAGGGGTGGGGTCAGTATTGTTTTTATGGTATTTGGTAATCTTGGGGTCAAATAGTATATAATTGCCTAAAATAAAAAGTTTTCTGACTTTTTTTTTGTATTGTTCTCGCTTATTCGTAACTTTGGCATGCGCCGAAGGTACTTTCGCTCGACAATAAAAAAAAAGTTTTCTGACTTTTTTTTTGTATTGTTCTCGCTTATTCGTACCTTTGCAGCCGCAAATGGTTCGCCTGCGGGCGATGAAAAGGGAACGGGGTGCAAGTCCCCGACAGTCCCGCTGCTGTGATTTGCCTTTGTGGGAACGCGCATAAGGCCACTGTCTTTTTTAGTTGACGAGTAAACAAGTTGACAAGTAGACGAGTTTATACTTCGTTGGCAAGATGGGAAGGCGCGCGTTTCAGGCAATCAGTCAGAAGACCTGCCATTGCGGAATATGTCTTATAACAGCCTTTCGAGGAAGAGGCTTTAAAAGAACTTGCCAATGTTTCAACGATTAACGGCTTTGGGTATCGCTGTGATACTGTCGGCTGGCATGTATGCCCAGCACGATAGCATCAGCAGTCGCACGCATGCCATCGACGAAGTGACGGTGACCGCCCATCGTCTGCAGCGCGACGTGACGGGTGGCAAGCCCATCCAGCTGATGACCCATCGGGAACTGGAGCTGTTGGGGCTGACCAACCTGGCCGATGCCGTGAAGAAATTCGCTGGTGCCAGTGTGAAGGACTACGGCGGTATCGGCGGCATGAAGACAGTGAGCGTGCGCAACCTGGGCGCCCACCATACGGCGGTGAGCTACGACGGTGTGACCATCAGCAACACACAGGCTGGACAGATAGACATCGGGCGCTACCAGACGGATAACATCCAAGAGTTGTCGTTGGCTATGGGCGAGGAGGATGATCAAATGCAGTCGGCACGTCATTATGCGTCGGCCGGCGTGCTGAGCATCACCACAGAGCGACCCTACTATGGAGGAGAGAGAAGGGGGCTCACCCCTCATATCAAGGCTTCGCTGCGCGGTGGTTCATGGGGATTGGTATCGCCCTCGCTGCGCTTGACGCAGTCATTCAGCGAGAGGACCGCCGTTTCGTTGGGTGGAACTTACATGCGAGCTGATGGAGTATACCCCTTTACCTTAAAGAATGGGCGCACGCGTACACGCGAGAAGCGCTACAATTCCGACATCGAGTCGTGGCAGGGCGAGGCCAACCTCTACAACACGTTGGCCGACAATAGCCAGTTGGACGTGAAAGCCTACTGGTATCGCTCGGAGCGCGGTTTGCCTGGAGCGGTGATTCTCTATAACGACAAGAGTGACGAACGGCTCTGGGACGAGGACTTCTTCACGCAGGCGGTATGGCGGAAACGGTTCAACCAACAGTGGAGCCTGCACGCCCGAGTGAAGTATGCCCACTCGTGGAACCGCTACGAAGACACCGACGTGAAATATCAGGACGGCAAACTCACCGATGTGGCGCGGCAGAATGAATACTATGCCTCAGCCACCGTGGGATGGACCCCCATCGACAACCTCACCTTCGCATTGGCTGAGGACATCGCGTTCAACGACCTGCGGAGCAACATCTCCATCTCCGACAACCTGAACAACCCGCCGTATCCCAAGCGCACCACGTCGCTGACAGCTCTCTCGGCACGCTATGCGTGGCAGCGGCTGACACTCAATGCCTCGTTGGTGGGCACCTATGCTACAGAGAAGGTGAAGGCTGGAAAGCAACCCGACGACCGTCGGCGGCTCTCGCCATCGGCCTCGCTGTCGTATCGGGTGTTGGCGAATGAGGCCTTGTATATCCGACTGATGTACAAAAGCACGTTCCGCATGCCATCGTTCAACGACCTCTACTATATCCGCATGGGCAACACCGGCCTGCGCCCGGAGAATGCCAACGAATACAATGTGGGCATCACATGGAGCGGAAAGCCCGCAGGGTGGATGAAACACCTGTCGGTGACCCTCGACGGCTACTTCAACGATGTGACCGACAAGATTGTGGCCTTCCCTTCGACCTATGTATGGAAGATGGCCAATTTTGGGAAGGTGTACATTCACGGCATCGATGCAACGATGGCCACAGAGATTCCCTTCGGCAGAAAAGTGTCGCTACTGCTGACCGGGGCATACACCTGGCAGAAAGCGGAAGACCACGAGAAACGCTCTGCCAGCTATGGACGTCAGCTGCCGTATACCCCGAAGCACAACGGCAACGCGTCGCTGCTCCTCTATACGCCGTGGGTGAACGTGGGCTACAGCCTTCTGGCACAAGGCGAAAGATGGAGCTCGGCACAGACCACACAGGAATATCATCTGAAGGCATACACCGACCATTCCATCACGCTTTCGCATGAGTTCCGCCTACGCTCCTGCCGCCTCAAACTGCAGGGAACGGTGCACAACCTGACCGACGAACAATATGAAATCATCAAATACTACCCCATGCCAGGACGTTCCTGGAGCGTGGGGACCACGATAGAACTATAAATTCAACATTAACCATTAAAATATCAAGAAAAAATGAAAACAAGAAGTTTGTATCTTTCAGCACTTTGTGCTATGGCCTTAACGGCTGGTTTTACCTCGTGTAGCGACGATGACGACGAATGGGACTGGACCAAGGAAGGCTCAAAAGTGGAAATGGCCGAAAGTCGCGCCTTTGTCCTCAACGAAGGTGCCTACCAGAAGAACAATGCTGGACTGATGTATTTCGACTGGAAGACCGACACGGGCTACAACAGCGACCTGTTCTTGGCACAGAACGGCGTGCAGATGGGCGATGTGGGTCAGGACATCCTCGTCGACGACAAGGACAACGTGTATGTCATCCTCTCTGGTTCGAAGGTCATCTACAAGATGAACAGCGTAGGTGTGATGCTGAAGAGCATCCATGTAGACGACAATCTGGGCGATCCCCGCTACGGCGTCATTGAAGACGGTGCACTCTATGTGACCTGCTACGGCGGCTTCGTGGCCAAGTACGATGCCAGCACACTGAGCCTTCTCGGCACAGTGGAGGTAGGCAAGAACCCCGAATACATCATCGAGGAAGACGACAAGATCTACTGTACGTGCTCAGGATGGGGTGCCGACAAGCGCGTGGCCTGTATCGACATGAAGTCGTTCAAGGAGGCTACCTACTTCGAAGTGATGGACAACCCCGACCGTATCATCGAGACTGCCGACCATATCTTCGTGCAGGGCTACGGTGCCGACTACAGCTACCCGTGGGGAGAGCTGAACGTGAAGACGGGCGAATTCAAGCAGATTGGCAATGCTTCGGCATGGACAGCTCACAACGGCATGCTCTATCTCTGCAACTCCGTGACCGACTGGAACACCTACGCTACGACCAACTACTTCACTTCGTATAATGCCAAGACTGGCAGCCTGAGTGAGACATCGTTCCTGAAGGGTGCACCTGAGGAACTTGGCAGCACATCGGTCTATGGCATGAGCATGAACGAGGAAACGGGTCACCTGTATATCATGACCACCGACTTCGTTAACAACGGTGCCATCTACCACTTCGACCAGAACATGCAGTATGTAGGCAAGATTGCCTCTACGGGTGTGAACCCACGCAAGGTGGTGTTTGTTGACTAATCCTTTCTTGCGATGAGAAGATTCTTGGAGGTGCAAGGGATATCGAAGGTGCAAGGGCGCGAGAATGCGAAGGTACGAGCAATGCATTGTAGCGCATGGGTAGCGCTCGTAGCCTTGGTCGTGTTGCTCTCGTCGTGTGGTGGGGGCCATCAGGCTTCCACCCACGACGAGGGTGACACCCTGCACCTGAAATACGCCAAGAACCTCACCATCGTGCGCCACGATGGCTATACCGAGGTGTGCCTGAAAGACCCGTGGAATCAAGGGAAGACGTTGCACAGGTATGTTTTAGTCCCCCCTGGGGGAGACGGAAAAGGGGCTACCATCGTCCATGTACCTCTTCAGCGTGCTGTGGTCGGCACCAGCGTGCTCTGCGGCCTCATCGACCGATTGGGCCGTCGCGACATCATCGGTGGCGTGTGCGACGTGCAATATGTCAACATCCCCTTCGTGCAGGAGGGTTGCCGGAAAGGAACGATAGCCGACTGCGGGTCGGGACTGGCTCCCACCTTGGAGAAGATTATCGATCTCGAACCTGATGCCATCTGCCTCTCGCCATTCCAGAACAGCGGTGGCTACGGGCGTATCGAAGAGCTCGACGTGCCCATCATCGAGATGGCCGACTATATGGAAACCTCTGCCTTAGGCCGTGCTGAATGGGTGAAATTCTATGGCATGCTCTTCGGAGCCGAGCAGGAAGCCGACAGCTTGTTCCAAGTTGTTGAGGCCGACTATTTGCGGCTGAAGGAATTAGCCAAGACTGCCAAAACGCAGCCCTCAGTGCTGATGGACAAGCAGACAGGTTCTGTATGGTACGTCCCGGCAGGCAACGGCACGGTGGGAAGAATCATCCAGGATGCCAACATCCGCTACGCATGGGCCGACACTCAGGAGAGCGGAAGCCTGCCTTTGCCCTTCGAAACTATTCTCGAGAAGGCGGGCGGGGCCGACATCTGGCTTTTCCGCTACAATGCGCCCAAGCCCATCACGTACAATGTTTTGCTCTCCGAGAACAATGGGTACAGCCAGTTCAAAGCTTTCCAACAGCGGAGCAGCTACGGCTGCAACACCGCCACAACGACTTTCTACGAGGAAACGCCATTCCACCCGAACCTCCTCCTGCGCGAATTCATCACCATCGCCCATCCCGAACTCGGACTGGGTGAGCCCAGATACTTCCTACCTGTCAAGTAGGTCGCTGTAAAACAGCGACTTACAGGACGCAAAAACGGCCAACGCCATGCAGAAAAAGACCTTTTTCCCAACCATGACCCTCCTGCTGCTCGCGCTTTTCGCGCTGAGCCTCTTCATGGGCGCCGTCCGCATCCCCTCAGGCGATGTGGTCAGCATCCTCATGGGTCATGAGGCGGCACGGCCTTCATGGGGCTATATCGTATTGAAAAGCCGACTGCCACAAGCCATCACCGCCATGCTCTGCGGCGCCTCCCTGGCCGTCAGTGGTCTGATGCTGCAGACAGCGTTCCGCAATCCGCTGGCCGGCCCGAGCATCTTCGGCATCAACAGTGGAGCATCGCTTGGCGTGGCATTGGTAATGCTGCTCATGGGCGGCAGCATCTCGGCGGGTGCCTTCTCGCTGACGGGTTTCGTAGCCGTACTGGTAGCTGCTTTCGTCGGTGCCATGCTCGTGATGGCCATCATCCTGCTATTCTCTACGGTGGTGCGCAATCCCGTGATGCTGCTCATCATCGGCATCATGATTGGCTATTTGGCCAACAGCGCCATCTCCCTGCTCAATTTCTTCGCGACGGAACAAGGGGTGCAAAGCTACATGATATGGGGATTGGGCAACTTCGGCGGCGTGACGATGGAACAGATGCCTGCCTTCGCTATTATTTCTGTGGTTGCCCTGTGCCTCTCACTGCTTTTGATCAAGCCCCTCAATGCCCTGCTTCTGGGCGAGCAATATGCCGAGAACCTCGGCATCAACCTCCAACGTGTGCGCAACTACCTGCTATTCCTGACCGGTTTGCTCACCGCCATCACCACCGCCTTCTGCGGTCCCGTGGCCTTCATCGGTCTGGCCGTTCCGCATATTGCCCGTATGCTGCTGACGACCGACAACCACCGCGTGCTGATGCCCGCCACACTGCTCACAGGAGCCGTCATTGCCTTGGTATGCAACATCGTCTGCGTGCTGCCCGGCGATGCAGGAGTCATCCCCCTGAATGCCGTTACTCCCCTCATCGGTGCACCCGTCATCATCTATGTCGTCACCCGCCATCGTACACGCTAAGAAAACCATGATGTTTTCCTCTTGCTTATCCCTTCTTACATAAAAAGCTAAATAAGAATAAAATATGCCATAAAGTGGTGCATATTTGTAGAAAAACCATTACCTTTGCACCCCCAAATAAGAGTAATAGAATATGGCATATTTGTTTTCATCAGAATCAGTATCAGAAGGCCATCCCGACAAAGTGGCCGACCAGATTTCAGACACCATCTTGGACCAACTGTTAGCCTACGACCCGCATGCCCGCGTGGCTGTGGAGACTTTGGTGACGACAGGACAAGTCATCATTGCCGGTGAGGTGAAGAGCGAAGAGTATGTAGACCTGCAGACGCTGGCCCGCAAGGCCATCAACCGCATCGGCTACACCAAGAGCGAGTATCAGTTTGACGGCGACTCCTGCGGCGTAGTGAGTGCCATCCACGAGCAGAGCGACGACATCAACCGCGGTGTAGACCGCGCCAATGAGGAGGAACAGGGTGCCGGCGACCAAGGTATGATGTTCGGCTATGCCGTGAACGAGACCGAGAACTACATGCCCGTGACGCTCGACCTGGCCCATCTGCTCATGCGCACATTGGCCGACATCCGAAAGGAAGGACGTGAGATGACCTATCTGCGCCCCGACTCCAAGAGTCAGGTGACGGTGGAATACAGCGACGAGGGCATCCCTCAGCGCATCCACACCATCGTTGTGTCGACACAGCACGACGACTTCATCAGTGCCAAAGAGGCTGGAGGCAGTCAGGACGAAGCCGACAAGATGATGCTGCATCGCATCCGCGAGGATGTCATCCACATCCTCATCCCACGTGTCAAGGCACAAATCCACTCAGAGAAGGTGCTTGCCCTCTTCAACAACGACATCAAGTATCTGGTGAACCCCACGGGGAAGTTCGTCATCGGTGGCCCTCATGGCGATACTGGACTGACTGGCCGGAAAATCATTGTCGACACCTACGGCGGTAAAGGCGCACACGGCGGAGGAGCCTTCTCGGGCAAAGACTCGAGCAAGGTGGACCGTTCGGCAGCCTATGCAGCTCGCTACATCGCGAAAAACATGGTTGCCGCTGGTGTCAGCGACGAGATGTTGGTGCAGATCAGCTATGCTATCGGCATAGCCAAGCCCTTGAATATCTACGTGAACACTTTCGGCAAGAGCCACGTGAACATGACCGACGGAGAGATTGCAAAAGTCATCGGCGAACTCTTCGACCTGTGCCCGAAAGCCATCGAGCGCACCTTGAAACTGCGCCAACCCATGTTTACTGAAACCGCAGCCTATGGGCACATGGGACGAACGAACGAGGTGGTGAAAAAGACGTTTACCAGCCGTTATCATGAAGAGAAGACCATCGACGTGGAACTCTTCACCTGGGAGAAACTCGACCGTGTGGACGACATCCGGAGAAAGTTAGGGATTAAGAATTAAGAGTTAGGATTTAGAGATCAGGATGTCGCTCTTGCAGCAAGACACTTTGCACCATGCTCAACCGGTAGTGGAAACACCGGCAACAGATGAACTGACGACGGAAGAAACCCCTTCCGTCGTCAGTCAACCTGCTCCGATGCCTAAGAAGCTCACTCCCTACCAAGTGCTCCGACAGTTGCCCGCCGATGCCACACCGGCGCAGCAAGACTCCGCCATCCAAGCCAACTTCCATCCCGAGAACACGCATCTGAGCGAACGCCCCGACACACTGCACCTGCCGGGCCACGACAAAGGAAAAAGCTATAAAGACGGGGTGGTCATACCGCTGTACTACAAGGAGCATTTTTTCGCCAACGACTCGTTGCTGAGAGAAGAGGTGGGCGGTGGACGCTATGGTGTGGCCGGCGATCCCAAGCCGTACGCCTCGCGCAACGACGATGTCATCACCAGCCTGCTTTTGGTCTGTTTCGTCATCACAGTGCTGGCCTTCTCTCGAAGCATGTCCTTCATTGCCCGCCAGGCCAAAGACTTCTTCTATGTGCACCACAACGAAGACTCGCAAATCATGACTGAGACTACTGGCGAGTTCCGGTTCCAGTTTTTCCTCGTCGTACAGACCTGTCTGTTGTTGGCATTGCTCGTATTCTTCTACACTTTGGAGAACGTCGCCAACACATTCATCCTGCAATCACAATACCAACTGGTGGCCATCTTCACGGGATGTTTCATCGCCTACTACCTGTTGAAAGCCTTGCTCTATGAAATTGTCAACATGGTGTTTTTCGACAAGAAAAAAAATGAGTTGTGGTTTAAGTCGCAACTGTTCACCGTATCCATGATGGGCATTGCCTTGTTCCCCATTGTCATGCTGCGCTGCTACTTCAACTTGCCCATGCAAACTACCATGATTTGTGTAATAATATTACTAATTTTAGTGAAAATATCTTCATTTTATAAATGTTTTGTTATATTTTTCAGGCATAATACCATCCCTTTGCAAATAATTTTGTACTTTTGCGCCCTCGAAATCGTACCATTGCTTTCGCTTGCGGGTGTTTTGGTATCAGTAGTTGACTATTTGAAGATAAAATATTAGGACATTTCCATGGTTAAGAAAATACTTGTTTCGCAGCCCAAGCCGACGAGTGAGAAGTCGCCCTATTACGACATAGCCGCTGAATTTGGAGTGGAATTGGTGTTCCGCCCATTCATCAAAGTGGAAGGACTCAGCTCAAAAGAGTTTCGCCAGCAGAAAGTTAGTCTGACAGGCCACACCGCCGTAGTGTTCACCTCGCGCCATGCCATCGACAACTACTTCAACTTGATGAAGGAAATGCGACTGGCCATCTCCGAGAACATGAAATACTTCTGCGTCACAGAGCAAATTGCCCTCTACATCCAGAAGTATGTGCAGTATCGCAAGCGTAAGGTGTTCTTCGGCACCACAGGAAAGGTGAACGACCTCATCCCGACAATGGTGAAGCACAAGAGCGAGAAGTATCTTGTGCCGATGAGCAGCGTCCACGACGGCAGTATTAAGGAAATGCTCGACGCCAAGAAACTGAACCATACGGAATGCGTGATGTACCGCACCGTGAGCAATGACTTCACAGAAGAAGAAAAAGAGGCTTTCGACTACGACATGTGTCTGTTTTTCAGCCCTGCGGGAATCAATGCTTTCAAGAAAACCTTCGGCGATGAGCGCAACGATGTCATCGTGGCCACTTTCGGACCGTCGACAGCCAAAGCCGCCCATGAGGCTGGTCTGAAAATTGCCATCGAGGCACCGTCGAAAGAATACCCCTCCATGACAGGCGCCCTGAAGGCCTATCTTTCCAAAAACACGGATTCATGAAAACACTCACGCTGGGAAAGAGTGAGCGACTGAGATACTTATCCGACATCAGAACGCTCTTCAACGAAGGCAGGAGCATCGTGGCCTTTCCCATCAGAGCCGTCTATATAAAGAAAGATCGCGCGCAAGACCAACCGCCGGCAAGCATTCTCGTGAGCGTGCCCAAGCGGCATTTCAAGCATGCCGTCGATCGGAACCGTGTGAAAAGACAGATTCGTGAGGCTTTCCGGCAGAACAAAGAGTTGCTCCTTTTGTCCGAAAACGAACACGCAGACATCGCATTTGTCTGGCTCGACGACAAACTTCACGAAAGCAGTCAGGTGGAAAAGAAACTGAAAAAACTCCTGACAAGGCTGAGCGAACTATGCAAGGCCGAGCAAACTCCTGACAAAGCTGAGTAAAACCATGATAAGGCTGAAGACCATCGGGCACCTCATCGGACAGGCTATCACCTGGCTGTTGCTCATTCCCATTCTCTTCTACCAGCGGTGCATCTCACCTTTCACCCCGCCCTCTTGCCGGTTTACGCCCACTTGTTCGGAGTATGCCAAGGAAGCCCTGCGGAAACACGGTCCCATAAAAGGTCTTTGGCTTGCCATCAGGCGCATCCTCAGATGCCATCCTTGGGGCGGCTCTGGCTACGACCCCGTGCCTTGAGAAATCCCCCGAAGTATTCCAACGGATCACAGAATAATCCCAGAACAATCACAGAATAGAACAATATGAAAAATTTTGTTGAAGAGCTCCGCTGGCGCGGAATGCTGGCACAGATGATGCCAGGAACGGAAGAACTCCTACAGAAAGAAATGGTAACGGCTTACCTCGGCACCGACCCGACGGCCGACTCATTGCACATCGGACACCTGTGTGGCATCATGATGCTCCGCCATTTGCAGCGTTGTGGCCACAAGCCCATCATCCTGGTCGGCGGTGCCACAGGCATGATTGGCGACCCCTCAGGGAAAAGCCAAGAGCGCAACCTGCTCAACGACGAGACTCTCCGCCACAATCAAGAGTGCATCAAGGCACAAGTGGCCAAATTCCTCGACTTCGAATCGAAGGAGCCCAACGCCGCCGAGATGGTGAATAACTACGACTGGATGAAGGACTTCACTTTCCTCGACTTCGCCCGCGAGGTAGGCAAACACATCACCGTGAACTACATGATGGCCAAGGACAGCGTGCAGCAGCGCCTCAACGGCACCGCTCGCGACGGTCTTTCATTCACCGAGTTCACCTACCAGCTGCTGCAAGGTTACGACTTCTTGTGGCTCTATCAGCACAAAGGCGTGAAACTGCAACTCGGTGGAAACGACCAATGGGGTAACATGACTACTGGTACAGAACTCATCCGCCGCACGCTGGGCAACGAGGTGGAGACCTTCGCCCTGACCTGCCCGCTCATCACCAAGGCCGATGGCAAGAAGTTCGGCAAGACCGAGCAGGGCAATATCTGGCTCGACCCGAAGCGCACCACGCCTTATCGCTTCTATCAGTTCTGGCTGAATGTCAGCGACGACGATGCCGAGCGCTACATCAAAATCTTCACATCGCTGGAGAAAGACGTCATCGACGCCCTCGTCGAAGAGCACAAGCAAGACCCAGGCCGCCGCATCCTGCAGAAGCGTCTGGCCGAGGAAGTGACCGTCATGGTCCACTCGCAGGAGGCTCTCGACATGGCCATAGAGGCTTCAAGCATCCTCTTCGGCAAGTCAACGAAGGAAGCGCTGGAGAAACTCGACGAGCAGACATTCCTCGATGTGTTCGATGGCGTACCGCATTTCGACATCACCAGCGACCAACTGGGTCAACCCGCCGTGGAAATCTTCACACAGGCAGCACCCGTCTTCCCCTCGAAAGGTGAGATGCGCAAGATGGTGCAGGGTGGCGGTGTATCGCTCAACAAGGAGAAACTCGCTGCCTTCGACCAGATGGTTACTGCTGCCGACCTGCTCGATGACAAATATCTGCTCGTACAACAGGGCAAGAAGAAGTACTTCCTGCTCATCGTGAAGTAAGAGTTGGTGAGTCGGGTTGCCCATGTCCTGCCCCTCCTGAGGGACTGGCAATTGATACATTAGAGAAACGGAGCTAGAACTTATGTTATTTACCCTTGGGACTAAAGCGTTTATCTCCTAAGACTGACATCGTCTGCCATAAGTGGCAGTTCGTATCACTCCATATTGCTGCATCTGCTAATGATAAAGCCTTGACTCACGAGCCAAGGCTTTATCTTTAATCCTTATTCTTTATTCCTTAATCCATATTAGGGTTGTTAGTTCGTTGTTCCCGCCGACCTTCTCAGCAACCACAATCTCCTCGTGCAAAAGGGTAAGGGAAAGTACTTCCTCTTGATAATAAAGCAACTATGGATTAAAAAAATTTTGTTATAGCACATGATATTTAGAAAAAAAAGCGTATATTTGCCAAATCGAAACCATAAAACGGACGGCCTATGGCATAAGAAGGTAAGAACCGAGACGTGTGAGTAGCAGGAAAGAACATCCCTCAGGTAATAGCCGCCACCTTTCGTGCCGTAGTCTCAAATCTGGATTTAGAGGGGAAAACAGATAAACAAAAATGGCCCGTTCCTGCAAAGATGAAACGGAGGCAGGGTGGCAAAATTAAAACTTTAATAACTTAAAAACTACAACACTATGGTA
>JAEEGF011515463.1_pt1 | contig 11843 bp, 8 predicted proteins | sample 9134171 | NCBI WGS metagenome assembly JAEEGF01 (sample SAMN16246542, study PRJNA631951) | gut metagenome | biome: gut microbiome; feature: rumen; material: AP-attached | host: Bos | place: Iran: Karaj | collected 2018-10 | reverse complement strand
ATGTAAACGATATTAAAGCAGCTAAAAAAATCATTGCCGGTACTGCACGCAGTATGGGTGTAGAGGTGGAGCAGTAATATGAAACATGGAAAGAAATATAACGCAGCTGTTGCAAAGTATGATCTTTCAAAGAAATATGATGTAGCTTCAGCTTGTAAAATGGTTCAGGACATGAAATTTGCAAAATTCGATGAAACAATCGAAGCTCATATTTCACTTCGTCTTGAAAAAAATGCTACTGTTCGTGATACATTGGTATTCCCAAATCAGTTCCGTGGTGAAAAGAAAGTTCTTGTATTCTGTAAAGGTGATAAAGTAAAAGAAGCTTTAGACGCAGGTGCAGCTTACGCTGGTGAAGAATACATCGAAAAAGTAAAGGAGGGATGGCTCGACTTTGATGTTTGTGTTGCTACTCCTGATATGATGAAAGATGTAGGACGCCTTGGTATGGTACTTGGTCGTAAAGGTCTTATGCCTAACCCTAAAACTGGTACAGTAACACCTGATGTTGCTAACGCAGTTGCAGAGTTAAAGAAAGGTCGTACAGAATATCGTGCTGATAAAGCTGGTATCGTACATATTGCAGTTGGTAAATGTTCAATGGATGCTGACAAATTAGTTGCTAACATCAATACACTTCTTTCTGAAGTTGGAAAGAAAAAGCCAGCTGGAAGTGCTGCAGGATTCGTACAGTCTGTATCTGTAAGTTCTTCTATGGGCCCTGGTGTTTGGGTTGACTATAAGGAAGGTGAATAATGGCAGTAAGAGCAAAGAAAATTCAGCCTGCTAAAGCAGAAGCTATTGAAAACGCAAAAAAGACTTTTGCTGAATATAACGACTTCATTTTTGCAGATTATCGTGGTCTTACAGTTGAACAGATAACTGCTCTTCGCGACAAATTACGCGAAAAAAATGCAGTTCTTAAAGTTGTAAAAAACAACTTTGCACGTATTGCTTTTGATGATATGAAAGTAGAAAATGTTGCTGAATATCTCAAAGGTCCTACAGTAATTGCAATGGCAAAAGAAGACTCTAACGAAGTTGCTAAAGTTCTCTTTGACTTTGCAAAAGATGCTCCAACTCTTTCTGTAAAAGGTGCTTACGTAGAAAAAGAAGTTTACGATGCTGCAAAGATCGAAGCTTTCTCAAAAGTACCTGGAAAGAAACAGCTTATTGCTATGCTTATGTCTGCAATGAATGGTCCTGTACAGAAGCTCGCTGCTACATTACAGGCTTATGTGGATAAAAAGACAGCAGAAGGTGCTAACTAAAAACTGTTTATAAACTTTAGTGCAGCGAAAGCCGCACAACACAGGTCAGGCTTCATAACTGCTGACTGTCCTGTGAAAATAAATGCAGAAAGGCTCAGTTGAGTTTAATCTGCGGCCGCAACAGCGGAAATAAAAATATTTTATTGTAAGGAAGACAATATGGCAGTTACAAAAGAAGAAATTCTTGACACAATCGCTTCAATGTCAGTTCTCGAAGTTTCAGAACTCGTTAAGGCAATGGAAGAAAAATTTGGAGTTACAGCAGCAGTTGCTGTAGCAGCAGGTCCAGCAGCAGGTGCAGCAGCAGGTGCAGCAGAAGAACAGACAGAATTCACTGTAACACTTGAATCATTCGATGCAGCTAAGAAGATCCCTGTAATTAAAGCAGTTCGCGAAATCACAGGTCTCGGACTTGGTGAAGCAAAAGCTTTAGTTGAAGGCGCACCAAAACCTCTTAAAGAAGGTGTAAGCAAAGCTGACGCTGACGAAATGATCAAGAAGATCGAAGAAGCTGGTGGAAAAGCTAGTAAAAAATAATTAGTTTTGTACATAAATCAAAACTAAAAATATATAGGGGATGCTTGATAAATGTACTTATTTTTCGGGTATCCCCTTTAGTCGTATAAATGGCATTTAACTGCAGTAATAAAAACTGCAAAAAATCTTCCCAAAAAAGGGAAAATCAGTAATTTCTGTGCTGTGAAGAGTTTCTTTATGTAGCAGAAATTAGACTGAATTCATATTTTAAGGGGTAGCTGATGTTCGCAAAAACACGAACGATCAACCGTCAGTACATTGGTAAAGACATCCAGAACTTTATGGATGTACCAAATCTTATTGCAATACAAACATCATCTTATGAAAGCTTTTTACAAGCAGAAGCTCTTAAAGAAAAAAAAGAAGTTCTTAATCAGGGACTTCAGGATGTATTCACTTCAACCTTCCCAATTGAAAGCCCAAACGGCGACATGTCACTGGAGTACGAGTTTTACGAATTAGATTGGGATAATCTTAAATTTTCAGAAATCGAGTGTAAACAGAAGGGACTTACTTACTCAGTTCCTTTAAAAGCCCGCATTAATTTGAATTTCCTTCAGACTGGAGCAATCCTCCAGAAAGATATCTATATGGGCGACATTCCGCTTATGACAGACCGTGGTACTTTCGTTATCAACGGTGCAGAGCGCGTTGTTGTTTCTCAGATTCACCGTTCACCAGGAGTTATCTTCTGTCACGACAAGGGTGTATATTCAAGCCGCATCATTCCTTACCGCGGATCATGGCTTGAGTTTGAAATTGACCAGAAAAAAGAATTAATTTTTGCAAAGATTGACCGCAAAAAGAAGATTCTTGGAACAATCTTCCTCCGTGCCCTTGGTTATTCAACACGTGAAGAAATCATCCGCTGCTTCTACGATGTAGAAGATGTAGATGTTAAAAATACAACAGAAGGTAAAGAATCTTTATTCGAAAGAGTTCTTGCTGATGCTGTAATCATCAAAGACGAAAACGGTGAAGAAAAAAGACTTTTCAATGCCGGAACAAGACTTCATCCACATGATGTTGATGACCTCATTGCAAACAACATTGAAAAAATCTGCGTAATCCGCTTTGATACACGTTCAAATTCAGCAGATAAAGACGAAAAGAACAATTCTCTTGATTCTCAGATGATTATCAACTGTTTTGACAGAGAAGAGGTTAAATACGTTAAAGAAGGTTCTGTAGACAACGAACCAACTAAAGAAGATTGTCTTGCTGCTCTTTATGCAATTCTCCAGCCTGGAGAACCAATGACTGTAGATCAGGCAGAAAAAGATTTGAACTCTCTCTTCTTCTCTGAACGCCGCTACGATCTTGGAAGAGTTGGACGCTATAAATTAAACAAAAAATTCGGTTATTCAGACGATGTAAAAGACTTTACTCTTATTAAGGACGATATCATTAACACAATGAAATTCCTTATTAAAGTTTACATTGGCGAAGAACAGATTGATGATATTGACCACCTTGGAAACAGACGTATCCGTTCGGTAGGTGAGTTAATGACAAATCAGCTCAAAACTGCTTTTGCCCGCATGGAACGCATTGCAAAAGAAAGAATGAGCTTAAAAGAAACTGATACAATGAAGCCACAGGACTTAATTTCAATTAAGCCAATCGTTGCTGCAATTAAAGAGTTCTTTGGTTCATCTCAGCTTTCTCAGTTCATGGATCAGATTAACCCTCTGGCTGAACTTACACATAAACGTCGTCTTAACGCTTTAGGACCTGGTGGTCTTTCTCGTGACCGTGCCGGATTCGAAGTTCGTGACGTACACTATTCACACTATGGTCGTATGTGTCCTATTGAAACTCCTGAAGGTCCAAACATTGGACTTATTGTTTCTCTGGCAATGTACACCCGTATTAATGATTACGGATTCCTTGAAGCACCATTCCGCAAGGTAGAAAATGGTAAGGTAACAGACAAAGTAGAATATCTTACAGCTATGGATGAAGATAAATACTACATTGGACAGGTTGTTGAAGGTATTAAGGAAGATGGTTCTTTCCCAACCGATACAATTTCCTGCCGAAACCGTGGAAACTATACTCAGCGTTCTCCAAAAGACGTTCAGTATCTTGACGTTTCTCCACGCCAGATTATTTCTGTTTCAGCTTCTATGATTCCATTCCTTGAACATGATGATGCTAACCGTGCATTGATGGGTTGTAACATGCAGCGTCAGGCTGTTCCTTTACTTTTCCCAGAGCCACCACACGTTGGAACTGGTATGGAAAGAAAATGTGCCCGCGATTCAGGTGTTTTAATTAAGGCAAAACACGACGGTGAAGTTATCTACGTTTCAAGTGAACTTATCAAAGTTAAAGTAAAAGGTTCAAATGATATTGATGAATATACACTTCTTAAATATCAGAGAACAAACAACGATACATGTAACCACCAGCGCCCTACAGTAAATGTTGGCGAAAAAGTAAAGGCTGGTGATACACTTGCTGACGGTCCAGCTACCTTCAATGGTGAACTTGCTCTTGGACGTAACATTCTTGTTGGATTCGTACCTTGGAATGGTTACAACTATGAGGATGCTGTACTTATTTCTCAGCGGGTTGTTCGCGAAGACTGGTTTACTTCTATTCATATTAAAGAATTCCAGATTGAAATTCGTGAAACAAAATTAGGACCAGAGCGCATTACTCGTGATATTCCAAATAAGAGAGACGAAGATGTAGTTAATCTTGACTCAGATGGTATTATCCGCATTGGTGCAAAGGTTCGTTCAGGTGATATTCTGGTTGGTAAAGTTACTCCAAAATCAGAAACAGAAACAACTCCAGAATTCAAACTTTTGAACTCAATCTTCGGTGAAAAGGCTAAAGAAGTAAGAGATTCTTCACTTAAAGTTCCACACGGAATTGAAGGTGTTGTAATCGATATTCAGCAGATGAGCCGTGCACAGGGCGATGATTTGAACCCAGGTGTAGAAAAAGTTGTAAAGGTACTTATTGCCAACAAACGTAAGTTACGTGAAGGTGATAAGATGGCCGGACGTCACGGAAACAAGGGTGTTGTTTCTCGTATTCTTCCAATTGAAGACATGCCATACCTTGAAGACGGTACTCCACTTGATGTTTGTTTGAACCCACTTGGTGTACCTTCCCGAATGAACATTGGTCAGATTCTTGAATCAGAACTTGGTATTGCAGGTAAATACCTCAATCAGTTCTTCGAAGCACCTGTATTCCAGTCTCCTAGCCAGGAACAGATTGCAGACAAGCTTGAAGAAGCAGGTCTCCCTAGAAGCTGTAAACAGATTGTACACAGCGGACAGACTGGTGAACCATTTGTAAACCCAATTTTCGTTGGTGTTATTTACTACATGAAACTTCATCACCTTGTTGATGATAAGATGCATGCCCGTTCAACAGGACCTTACTCTCTTGTTACACAGCAGCCTCTTGGTGGTAAAGCTCAGTTTGGTGGTCAGCGTCTTGGAGAAATGGAAGTTTGGGCTCTCGAAGCTTATGGTGCCGCAAACACATTACAGGAAATGATGACAATTAAGTCTGATGATATGAACGGACGTTCAAAAATCTACGAATCAATTGTTAAGGGAGATCCTTCTAGTGCAATTGGTATTCCAGAATCATTCAACGTACTGGTTCAGGAAATGCGTGGTCTGGCTCTTGACTTTACAATCTATGATGCTAAGGGTAAACAGATTGCTCTTACAGAAAGAGATCAGGAATTAATTGATAAAAACGCTTCCGGATTTGATAAGGAGGATGTAAATGCGTGATGTACAGGATTTTGACAGCTTAAAAATTAAACTGGCTTCTCCAGAAACCATTCGTTCATGGTCATATGGTGAAGTTAAAAAACCTGAAACTATAAATTACCGAACTCTTCGTCCAGAGAAAGACGGTTTGTTCTGCGAAAGAATTTTCGGAACAACAAAAGAGTGGGAATGTTATTGTGGTAAATTCAAATCAATTCGTTACAAGGGTGTAATTTGTGACCGTTGTGGAGTTGAAGTTACTCATTTTAAGGTACGCCGTGAACGTACAGGACACATCGAACTTGCAGCTCCTGTAAGCCACATCTGGTATTATCGTTCTGTACCAAGCCGCATGGGTCTTCTTCTTGATCTCCAGGTAGCAGCTTTACGCTCAGTACTTTACTACGAAAAATACATTGTTATTGATCCGGGTGATACAGATCTTAAAAAAGGTCAGTTACTTGATGAAGAAGAATATCAGCAGGCTCTTGAGCACTATGCAGGTTCTGCTTTTACAGCAGATATGGGTGCTGAAGCTATTAAAACTATGCTTGAACGCCTTGACCTTGATGCTCTTGCAAGTGAACTCCGCGCAAAAATGATTGAAAAAGGCGCAAAATCAGACAAGAGACTTCTTCGCCGTATTGAAATTGTAGAAAACTTCCGTGCTTCAGGAAACAAGGTTTCATGGATGATTTTGGATGTAATTCCAGTTATTCCTCCAGAGTTACGCCCTATGGTTCAGCTTGATGGTGGACGTTTTGCTACATCTGACTTAAACGACCTTTACCGCCGTGTTATCAACCGCAACAACCGTTTAAAGAGACTTCAGCAGCTTTCTGCTCCTGATATCATTATCAGAAACGAAAAACGTATGCTTCAGGAAGCAGTTGATGCTTTGTTCGACAATACAAAGAGAAAACGTGCAGTTAAGGGAGCTTCAAACCGCCCTCTTAAATCAATCTCTGACCTTCTTAAAGGTAAACAGGGACGCTTCCGCTTGAACCTGCTTGGTAAACGTGTAGACTACTCAGGACGTTCTGTAATCGTTGTTGGACCAGAATTAAAACTCTGGCAGTGCGGTCTTCCAACTAAAATGGCCCTTGAATTATTCAAACCATTCTTAATGAAGAAGCTTGTAGACAAAGATGTTGTTTTCAATATTAAGAAAGCTAAAACAATGGTAGAAAGTGAATCTCCAGAAGTATTTGCTATTCTTGATGAAGTTGTAAAAGAGCATCCTGTAATGCTTAACCGTGCGCCAACCCTTCACCGCCTTGGTATTCAGGCTTTCGAACCTGTACTTGTAGAAGGAAAAGCCCTCAAACTCCATCCACTTGCTTGTAAAGCTTTCAACGCCGACTTCGATGGTGACCAGATGGCTATTCACGTTCCTCTTACACAAGCTGCACAGATGGAATGCTGGACATTAATGCTTTCTGCAAGAAACCTTCTTGACCCTGCTAACGGTAATACAATCGTTGCACCTTCTCAGGACATGGTTCTTGGTATTTATTACATGACTGCTATTAAACCTAATGCAAAGGGAACCGGAAAACGTTTCTCTACACCAGACGAAGTTCGTATGGCAGCAGAAAGTGGAAATATTGAATGGCAGGCTTTAATTAAAGTTCCTGCTCCTAAAGATTCTTTCGATTCTAAAGCTCTTAAAACAAAGGGTGACGAAGGATTCCTTCAGGGAACTCAGGACTTCAAGGCTGGAGATCTTATTGAAACTTCAGCAGGTCGTCTTGCTTTCAACGAAGCAATGCCAGACGGTATTGAATTTGTAAACCGCCAGATGTTCGATAAATCTTTAAAGAAGATGATCGAATACGTATATCATAACAAAGGTTCATGGGTAACAATCCAGATGCATGATGCAATCAAGGATGTTGGTTATAAGAACGCTACATTCTATGGTGCAACACTTTGTATTGACGATATTCTCGTTCCTGAAGAAAAGAAGGAAATGGTAGAAAAGGCAAACAAAGAAGTAGAAGCAAACATCGAAAACTATGCAAAGGGTGTTATTACTGCAGAAGAGCGTTACAACCGTAACTGTGCAGTTTGGGCTCGTACCAACGATAACCTTACAAACCTTATGATGAGTAATCTTGAAAAAGATAAAGACGGCTTTAATACTATCTACATGATGGCTAAATCTGGTGCCCGTGGTTCTCGTGGTCAGATTTCTCAGCTTGCCGCTATGCGTGGTTTGATGACTAAGCCTAACGGAGATATTATTGAACTTCCTATTAAAGCAAACTTTAAGGAAGGTCTTTCGGTTATTGAATACTTTATTTCAACAAACGCTGCCCGTAAGGGTCTTTCAGATACAGCTCTTAAGACTGCCGATGCCGGTTACATGACACGTCGTCTTGTTGATGTTGCTCAGGATGTTGTTGTAAATGAAGAAGACTGTTCTACTATCAACGGTATTGATTACTCAGCAATCAAAGATGGTGATGATATTAAAGTTCCATTAAAGGATCGTATCGTAGGTCACTATACAATTGAAAGAGTTGTACATCCAATTACAGGTGAACTTCTCTGCGATGTAAATGAATATATTGATGAAGCAATGGCTGCAAAAATTGATGCTGCCGGCGTAGAAAAGGTAAAACTCCGTACAGTACTTACCTGCGAAGCAAAGCATGGTATTTGTGTAAAATGTTACGGTAAAAACCTTGCAAGAAACAAGATTGTAGAAATTGGTGAAGCAGTTGGTATTATTGCTGCTCAGTCAATCGGTCAGCCAGGTACACAGTTAACACTTCGTACCTTCCACTCTGGTGGTGCTGCCGAAATGTCAACAGATGATAACAAGATTGTTCTTAAGTTCAATGCTTTCATCAAGTCTATTGAAGGAACTCACGTAGAAACTAAGAAGGGCGACTGGCTCTTTACACGTAAAGGTTTCATGAACGTAATCCGCATTCTTGACGAAGTTAAGATTGATTCAGGAGATAAAGTTCTTGTTGATGATGAAACAAGCGTAATGCGTGGAACTCCAATCCTTAATCACAAAGGTAAAGATGTTCTTGCACAGGTAACCGGTAAAGTTGTTCTTAAAGACAATGTTATCTACCTTGTAAGTAAAGAGCAGAAAATTGAAATCGTAAACGGTTCTACAATTTATGCAAAAGCCGGTGATAAGGTTAAGAAAGCTGAACCAATTGGTGAATACGATCCATACTCAGAACCAATCATTGCAGAAAGCACTGGTTATATCCACTTTGAAGATGTAATTGTTGGTTCTACACTGGAAGAAAAAGTTGACTTACAGACAGGTTCAACAGAACGCTATGTAACAGACTTACACCTTGATGTAAAACAGCCACGTATCTTAATTACAGATGAAGCTGGTAACGAAATGGGAACATATTACCTCCCTGCCGGCGCTTTACTCCTCGTTGAAGATAAAGCTCCAGTAGAAGCTGGTACAACACTTGCTAAGTTACCTAAAGAAGCTGTTAAGACAAACGATATTACTGGTGGTCTTCCTCGTGTATCTGAATTGTTCGAAGCCCGCAAACCAAAGAATCCTTGTGTACTTGCACAGATTTCTGGTCTTGTTAAATTCAAGGGAATTACTAAGGGTAAACGTATTGTAACAATCGAAGATGAATTTGGTAAAGTTTATGAACACTTAGTACCAATGACAAAACGTATGATTGTTCGTGATGGTGACCACGTAGAAGCTGGTGAACAGCTTTGTGCAGGTTCTCCAAACCCACAGGATATTCTTGCAATTTTAGGTGAAAACGCACTTCAGAATTATTTGATGGACGAAATCCAGGGCGTTTACCGTGCTCAGGGTGTAGATATCAATGATAAACATATTGGTATCATCGTACGTCAGATGTTAAGAAAAGTTGAAATCCTTGCTGTTGGAAATACTAAGTTTATTTTTGGTCAGCAGGTTGATAAATACAAGTTCCATGAAGAGAATATGCGTGTAATCGCTGAAGGTGGTCAGCCAGCTATTGGTAAGCCAATGTTCCAGGGTATTACAAAAGCTTCTCTTGGTGTTGATTCATTCATTTCTGCAGCTTCCTTCCAGGAAACAACCCGCGTTCTTACAAATGCAGCAATTGCAGGTGCAACAGACGGATTACACGGAATTAAAGAGAACGTTGCAATTGGTCATATGATTCCTGCCGGAACTGGTATTAAGAACTACAAAGATGTAAAACTTTTTGACGATAGCGATAAAGATCTTGATGTTCAGATGAACGAAATTCTTGAACGCCGCCGTCTTGAAGAAGAAATGGAATCTCAGAACGAAGTTCCAAACTTTGAAACTGAAGAAAACGACTAGTTTTTAGAACAATGGTATTGAATTCATTTTTTGAATTCAGTATCATTGTAAAACCTGTAATATTTTCAGGTTTTTGATTAGAAATTCTTCCGGGGTGCTGACCGGAAATAAATAGGAGTATAGGCGATGCCTACAATAAATCAATTAATTCGTCAGGGTCGTAAATCTGCAGCTAACAGAACCAAGGCTCCCGCACTTGATTCTTGTCCTCAGAAACGTGGTGTTTGTACCCGTGTTATGACTATGACACCTAAGAAACCAAACTCAGCATTGAGAAAGATTGCTCGTGTTCGTTTGTCAAATGGTATTGAAGTTACTGCATACATCCCAGGTATTGGACACAACTTGCAGGAACACTCAGTAGTTTTAGTTCGTGGTGGACGTGTAAAGGATCTTCCTGGTGTACGCTATCACATTATTCGTGGAACAAAAGATACTCTTGGTGTAGAAGATCGTAAACGCGGTCGTTCTAAATACGGTGCTAAGAGACCAAAGGCTTAATGGAGGATTAAAATGGGAAGACATAAGAAATCTATTGAACGTCCATTAATGCCGGACTCAAAATACAACTCTAAAGTTGTAACAAAATTTGTTTGCCGTATGATGTTAGACGGAAAGAAAGAAACTTGTCAGAAAATCATCTATGCAGCTATGGATAACCTCAAAGCTAAAACTGACAAAGATCCTCTTGAAGTTTTCTTAAAGGCTATTGAAAATGTAAAACCACAGGTTGAAGTTAAATCTCGCCGTGTTGGTGGTGCTACATACCAGGTTCCAATGGAGATTCGTGCAGAACGTAAAGAAGCTTTAGCTATGCGCTGGATTATCGAAGCTGCCCGCAATCGTTCAGGCCATGGAATGGCAGATACACTTTCAGCAGAACTTCTTGATGCTTACAATAATACAGGTACAGCATACAAAAAACGCGAAGATGTACATAAAATGGCAGAAGCTAACAAAGCATTTGCTCACTACAAATGGTAATTTATTAGCCGCTTAAAAAAAACCGAAGCCCAGGATACTTGAATCTTGCCTTCGGTTTTTTTTTGCATTAGTATAAAAACTGTAATAAAAAATTGTTATTTTTTATAAAAAAAAGATAAATAAAAAAAGATAAGAAGATGAAAGTTTACAAGTTTATTTTAAGCGCACTCCTTACAGGATTACTGTGCTCGTGTCAGAATGGTGAGATTATAGATCCTTTAATTAATCCCGAAAAAACTGGTTATACTTTTGATTATTGGTATTATCTTGATGCCGATGGCTCTGGCGGAAGCTTCAGAGTCAGGCCATTTGCGGTAATAACTACACAGGACTAGTATAAAAACCCTGGAAATTTGGCTTTGAGCTATTGAATTTATTTTTTATAAATTGTATATTGGTTGAACTTGACTGTTTTTTATTATTAAGCAGTAAATGGGTTCTTTGAGAGTCAGGCAGATTTAATCTGGTATATCCGTAAAGTTATTCTCTTTTTGGGAATTTCAGGAATATACGGCCCTTGTATTGGTTAATTACACCGTTGGTGTTAGTTATAAAGACAGCTGATTTTGGGTATCTGACGGGTTGCTTACAGCAACAAACTCGAAAATACCAAACCAGTTGTCAAGAAGTGATAATGTTGGTGGTAACGGGTTGAAATGCTCCGAGAGTATGAAGCATTATTCTAATCACATTTCTTCCTATTACAATCTTCATTTTTAATCTTCAAATAGTGTGTCTGCGAATAAAAAATTCCTTCGTGGAGGGATTTATTTATTCTGGCTTAAAGTGCAACACATAAAAATAAGTTATGCCAGATGAGAAATTCTGGTAAAGGAGAAAAACATGGCAAAGGAGAAGTTCGAAAGAACCAAACCTCACATGAACGTTGGTACTATTGGTCACGTAGACCATGGTAAAACTACACTTTCTGCTGCTATCACTACATATTGTGGAAACAAATATGGTGATAAAGTTCTTAAG
>JAEEGF011978929.1_pt1 | contig 11844 bp, 4 predicted proteins | sample 9134171 | NCBI WGS metagenome assembly JAEEGF01 (sample SAMN16246542, study PRJNA631951) | gut metagenome | biome: gut microbiome; feature: rumen; material: AP-attached | host: Bos | place: Iran: Karaj | collected 2018-10 | reverse complement strand
ACACCTTTTGCTCCAATGGATTATGATTTCTTTGAACACGAGAAGGTCAATTGATTGAACCCGCCTCTTCAGGCGGGCGCCTGAAGATCGGACAGAATCCCATATCTCACTGACACAACGGGATAGCAACATATGGCAAGTAACGAACGAATTCTGGCGATTGATATTGGCGCGACCAGTATCAAGCTTTGCGAGTTTGAATACGGCAAAGGCAATTCCATGAACCTAGCCCTTTTCGCACATCGTGAGTACGAAGAGGAGCTTTCCGAAGGTACGCGAATGAACGTTGTTTCGGGCCTTTTGCGCCAGATGCTCGCGGAAGGCGGATTCCGTGCGCGCAAGGCTCTGCTTTCATTGTCCGGCCAGTCCTCCCTGATGCGATTCAGCCGTCTCCCTGTCGTGAACTACGACAAGAAGTCTATTAAGCAATTGGCCGAGTTCGAAGCTACAAGCAATATACCTTTCCCTATTAAGGAAGTCATTTGGGACTACCAGTTGATCGTCTCTCCTGAAGCCGACCATATCGACGTCCTTTCAGTCGTCATTAAGAATGACATTGTGGAACAGTTTACGAACGCTGTCATGCAGGTCGGACTGGATCCAATTCTTGTTGACGTGGCTCCTGCTGCTTGCTTCAACGCAGCCCGCGCCAATGGTCTCGGCACAGATGAATGTGTCATTATCGTCAATATCGGTGGGCGTTCGACAAACCTCCTCTTCGCCGAAGGTGACCGTTTCTTCGCACGTAACATCCCGACGGCCGGCCATTCCATTACCCAGATGATCGCCAAAGAATTCGGCATCGGCCTGCCTGAAGCCGAAGAGCTAAAACGCCGCCATGGTTTTGTCGCACTGGGCGGCGCATACGCGGAACCGGAATCCGAAACGGCCGCCGCCGTCTCCAAGATCATCCGCACGGTCATGGCGCGGTTGCACGGTGAAATCTCCCGTTCCATCAATGTGTATCGTGCACAGCAAAAGGGCAGCAAGCCCGTGAAAATGTATTTGACGGGCGGTTCCTCCATCCTGCATTACTGTGACCGTTTCTTTGAAGAGAAGCTCGGCATCCCCGTGGAATATTTCAATCCCTTCACCATTGTCAATCTGCTTCCCACGGTTGACCGTGAGCGTCTGGGCGAAGTTGCCCACATGTTCAGTGAGACGATCGGTTTGGGCCTCCGCTACCAGTCGCAGTGCCCGATTGAATTCAGTCTTGTTCCCGCCGCCATTCAGCGCCAGCAGAACTTGACGAAGAAGAAGCCCGCCTTCATCATTTCCGGCTTGACGATTCTGTTGACGCTCGGCGTTTTCTGGTTCAGTACCTCTGAAACGAAGAAACTCGTTGAACAGGCAAACTACCAGATGAAGGATCCGCATGAAAAACTGGAGAAGGCTGAAAAGATGGTTAAGACGCCAGATAGTTCTGCCGCCTCCAAGATTGGCCAGTACAATGCATTGGGCGAAGTCATCCTTCAACGTGCTCGCTGGTCGGCCATCTATAATGAAATCTATCGCTTGAAGCCGAACAATCTTTGGATCACCTCCATTACGCCGATTCTGACGGAAATGAATCCATATGAGCCAGAGACGGTGGAAATACCTGTTGCTGGCGAAGGCGGTGAAGAAGGCATGATGAGCATGGGATCGCCCGCTGATTCCGGTTCGGACATGTTCAGCGGTATGGAAGGGGAAAATTCCAATCCGTTGATGGCTGAAGGCCCCCTGCCTATTTCCGGATTGGAAATCGTCGGCACCTGCGTCCAGCCTTATCCAAGCGCTCGTTCCATGGCATGGAATGCCACGATGGGCGACTCGGTCGATTTTGATGGCATCTTCCAGCTGGAAGCCAAATCGGCGCCCGCAGAAGAACCTGCCGAATCGACGGAGAAGGCGGAAGAAAGCGCTTCCGAGGATGGCGGCGAAGAGAAGGCAGAAGCACCTGCGCCAGAAGAGCCGAAGGAACTCTCTCCTGAAGACATCAAGAAGGCGGAGTTCGCAGCGATTCGCAAGCAGATAACCTCGGCTCAGAGCCCGGAACTTGCTTTCGAGGCAGCTCTACGCATGTCTCCTTTGTTTGACGCGGATCCTGCGATGACCGTCATAACGCGGAACCGTGAATTATATGCTTATCCGCAGGAGCGGTTTGGCAAGATTGGAAAGAAAATGGCGCGTGCCAGGGCATTCAAAATGCAGGTCAAGTTCGCCACGTCATTGGAAGTCTATAACATTCCGTCTGCTTCGATGCTTCAAAGAGGCATGGGCATGGACGGGATGATGGGAAGTCCGAACAACTAACCGTATGCGACAGGATGTGTGAAGCAGATAAATAATCTGGAACCTCAACTCGGGAACGAACATGGATTTCGTAAAGAAAAATATTGGATTACTGCTGTTTTTGATACTCTGCTTGGGTGGCATTGTGTATCTTGTCATTCTCATCATGGGCCAATCTAAACTTAAGCAGGAGCAGTTCGCCACGGAAAAACAGCATGTCGAATTCTTCGACCGGCTGGCCAAGGAGAATCTCCGACTCAATGATGAAAACCGCAAGAAAGCCGAAGGAAAACTTGCTGAGGCGGACAAGAAATATATCGAATTCCGTCAGAGTTTGGCCGAAAAGCGTCTTGTAAAGGATGATGATCCGGATTGTAAGGCGTTCATGCAACTGGCCCCCGCACCTGCACAAAGTGAAATGTTGGTCATGATCGAAAAAATCTTCACGGATAATTTCATCAAACGCAGAATGACCAGCATGGGAGGAGACATGATGGGCGGTATGGGCGGCGAGCCTGAAATGATGGAGCCCGATATGATGGGCATGGGCGGAAATGGCATGATGGGCATGGGAATGCAACAGATGATGGCCCGTCAGGCGGAGCAAAAGTCAGACACGCCGAAGAAACATCTTCTTATACAGGGTGCGAAAGTCACGCCGTATCTTTGCTTTGACCGCTATGCTCAGATGAAGAACGGTTTGAACAAAGATGACATGCAGCGCATCTACAAGCAGTTGAAAGTCGTCGAACTGGTCATCGGCCTTGTCCGCCAGTCAGAAGTTCGCGAACTGCAGGAATTCGATCTACCGAAGAGTATCGAAAAGCTGGAAGAGGGCGATTATGAATGGACGCCGATGACCATAACCGTGGTCGGCAAACAGGCGAATGTCCAGATTCTGCTTAATCTGCTTTCCTCAAATGAAAATTACTTCTTCTTCATCCGCAATCTTGAACTGAAAGCTCAGGATGTCCTGATGGACCAGATCATTGAGATGAAGCAGGCATTAGCCCGTGAAATGCCCGGCCTGCTTGCTTCTGGTACGTCAAGAGGCGGTGGCGGTATGTTGAGCATGGGTGAACCAGGCACCTCCGATATGATGATGGGTGGCATGGAAATGGAAGAGGGCATGGGCGGCATGGGCGGTCGCGGTGGCCGTCGCGGTGGTCGCCGTCGTCGTCGTCCGCCACGGCCTGGCATGGGTGGCCCTGGAATGGGCGGCAATGCCATGGGCGGTATGGGAGGCCCTGGCATGATGAACCCCGGTATGATGAACCCCGGTATGGGCGGTGGAGAAATGATGGGGGAAGGCACCGGTGGCGGTATGGATCCGTATGATTTGATTCCTTTGACCCGCAGGGATTTGCGAGTTTTCGACTCACAGAAAGACGTGACGATGACAATTCGTTTTGACCTGATTGAATTTAACCCCATGGCAGAAAACAATTGAGGTGCCCACCATGGATTTTATCTCTAGACACTACGAAAAAATGATCTTGGGGGCGAGCCTCCTGTTCTTGATTCTCAGTTTGCTGTTGGTCGCGCAAGGATATGATCGGACTAAGAGCCAGTTGGAGGCGGACATCCGCAAGTCGCAACGTTCCGTCGACCAAGGTGAACTCGTGGCCAGTCTGACGCCTGAAGTTTTCTCCAAGGCGCCAAATACGATTCGCGACCCGCGTCGATTCTTCTCCTTTATCGGTTCTGCAAAGGACCAGAAATCTGGACGCCCTGTTTACAAGCGTTCCGACGACGGTGTTATCGATGACAAGCCTGTCCGCCAGCAGGGCTCTATGATTATTCCAAATGATTATATCTGCTGTGTCGAAGACAAATGTCGCGCTATTATTTTAATTACCGAAAATAAATGCCCGTTCTGTGGCGCGGAACAACCGCCGATTTCTATTGGCGACGGCGAAGATGAAGACGAAGATGGCGACGGAATTCCGGATTTCATCGAACGTAAATATCGCTTCTTGGATCCGAAGAACCCGCTTGACGCTCGTCAGGATTATGATAATGACGGTTTCCTTAATGTAGAGGAATATAGATATGGTCGTCAGTCCGGTGATGATGAACTCAAGACCGGTAAGATGATGGAAGATCCTGCTTTGTGGCCGGAACTCGTCGGATTGCTCCGCGTCGTCGGTGTCATTCAGAACGATTTGAAGATTCAGTTGCGCTCCATTGACCAGAACGGAAGCGAAGATCCCGCCAACTGGGATATCGGTATCCGTCTGCCTAAACAGGGCCCGGAAGCTCGTTTCTTCCCTGATCCGAAACGCTCTATGAATCGTAGTGTCAAGGTGAATGGTGTTATCAGGCCTGGTACGGCTGCCGAAGGGGCGTACCGCGTCACAAAGGCTGGTTTTGAGAACAGAGACGGTGAAAAGACTCCGTTCATCGAACTGGTCTCCGCAAAGGATGCCAATGAAACCTATAAGCTGTATCCGGACGAAACCGTCAAAGAAAAGACCGTACAGGTGCGTTTCGTCTATCTGAATCCGCCTTATGGCAGAATACGTACTAATGCGCAGGCCGTTTTGGCGAAATACTCCTTCATCAAGAAAGTCGGTGAAAATCTACCGCCGCTTCAACGCGCAAAAGAGAAGGAGCCGAAATACAGGGAACTGTACCGCCTTGAAAAAGCCAACGAAGACGGCTCGGAAGTCGTGATCGTGAAAATCGAAAGCGCAAAATACGAAACGACGGACAAGGATAAACGCGTCACAGTGCCGATGTTTGACGTGAATACCGACTTCGCTGTGCCTCGGATGATGAATAACATGATGGATCCGGATGCTGGCATGATGAACCCCGGTATGATGAATCCGGGCATGATGAACCCCGGCATGTCACGATGAAGATTGTAAGGAGACAAAGCACACGCTAATGGTCTAAAATATCAAGCGGTTGCAATGAAAAATGTGTTTTTTTATTGCAATCGCAAGAGGTGAAGATAAATTATGAGGTTTATGTGTGCAAAACATATAATCCTCTCGAATGGAAATGAATGTTTTTTCGGAAGCGCAATGAGAATTGCGCTTCCAGGAAAAGAATAACGGAGGCTCAATGGGAGTATGCCCGATGCGTTTCCGTGGAAATGTTGTGGTTGGGTGTCGTGTTCGCGGCACTTGAAAGATAGAAAAATAAAAAATCAAATAACATAACAAAAACAAGTAAATGGCAAGTCCGGATGCCTAAAACGGTCTGAAGGACAAATCCGGACGGAGACAACTCCATGAGAACGAAACAGTTAAATGGAAAGAAAATGACGCGTGTCGTAGGATTGATGCTGGCATTGTTCGTGTTCGCTATCTCTGGCTTCAAAGCCATGGCGGCTGACGCTGGAAACGAACAGTTCTTGAAAATCATCACGGAGCAGGAGAACGCCTTGAAACTTCTCGAGGCAGGCGACTATGAAAAGGCAATGGTCAACTGCGACGAGGCAGAAGAAATTCTGAAAGGTGTCATTGACAAACTGAAAATCGGTGATCCGCTTGAACAAAAGGTTCGTGAATCCGCCGCTAGTCTCCATGCCTTGAAAGGTGATATCTACAAGGCTTGGGGCATGAAGCTCGCACAGGATGTCGAAGCGGAAATCGCGGCTGAAAATGGTGCCGCCGATGCTACGCAGACCGCTGATGAAGCAGAACTTGCACGTGCTGAACATGCCGGCAAAGTCCTTGCCAAAGTCAACGATGCGTTGGAAAAACTGAGCAAGGCGCGCATGCTTTTGAAAGATGTCAAAGATGTTAACGAGACCATCTCTGGCCTTGAGAAACAGCGCATCAAATATGATGGCATGGCTTTGACGGTTCGTGAACGTACACGCCGTGACGAACTCTTCAAGAACGCCGACGAACAGTACATCCTTGGCCGTGAACTTTATAAGAAAGGTGATTTCGAGCAGGCGGATGAACAGCTGGAAGCTAGCAAGAAGTCTTTGGAGGAAATCTCCGAACAATTCGGCCGCGCCGTCAGCACCGCTGACAAAGTCAGCAAGAAGCTTGCGACAATCGATGCTCTCCGTGCTGATCTCCATGTTGACTGGGCGAAGCACATCATCATCGAGGCCAAGAAACTCGTTGATGCAAAGGATGTTGATGAAGCTATTGCCAAATTGAACCTCGCCGTTGAAATCGACCCGAGCCGTGAAGAGCAGATCGACAAGATGCGTGATGCCTTTATTAAGGAAAAGGACACTTTGGAATTCAAGCAGGAAACCACTCTTGAAAACATTATGCCCGATACCAAGCAGAACGAATTCGACATCCGTGTCAAAATCGATGCCGGTATCGTCCTCATGAAGAACGGTCGTTATGCGGATGCTCGTGACAGCTTCGAAACCGTGCTGATCGCCGATCCGTACAATCTGACCGCTATCCGCTATCTGCAGCGCATCAGCGATGAACTGAAGAAAATCGCTGATGAACGCCGCGAACAGATTTTCCATGAACGTTTGGCGGAAGTCCGTTGGAAGTGGGCCGAACCCGTCACTCCGTTGCTCGCCGGCCCGAGCGGCGACCTCAGCGCCCGCGCTCTCAAGAAGAACTCTGACGACGCCAGTCTCCAGAACCGTCTCGACAATATCATCTTCCCTGAATTCAAGATTCAGGATGAACCATTGCTCGATGTTTTGGAAAAGATTCGCCAGAAAGCCAAGCAGTATGATACCAATGGCGGTGAAGGCATCAACTTCGTCATTCAGCTGAAACGCATCCAACCCAATATGGCCGCAGCTGGCAACATGGGCATGTCCGGTGAAGATATGGGCATGGGCATGGGCGGCGGCATGAGCATGGAACCCGGCATGGGCGGCGGCATGGGCATGGGCGGCGGCATGGACATGGGCGGCGGCATGGGTGGCGCTGGCATGGGAATGCCTGGCGGCGGCATGGGCGGCGGCATGGGCGGCATGGGAGAAGACGGTGAAGGCGGCATGAACGCAGGTATGATGGGAGTGCCTGCTGGCGGCGGCTTCGAAATGACAAACAATGCCCCTTCCGCGTTGGAGGATTACTCCGACCAGCCTGTCAATATGGACATGACCAATGTCTCCCTCGCGACCATTCTCCAGTATATCGCCCTCGTTACGGGCGTCAAACTGAAGATTGACAGCAACGCCATTGTCATCAACCATCCGGACAACCAGATGGATCGCCTTGAACTCCGCTTCTACAATGTTGAGGCTGGTTTCTTGGACACAAAACGTACAAAAAAAAGAATGAGCCAGCTCGAACTGTCCGACGACGACGACGACGACGATGACGACGATGACGACGATGACGACGATGACGACGATGACGACGATACCGATAAGAATTTCGTCAATGCCGCGACGTTGTTCGCCAACATGGGTGTTGGCTTCCCGCTCGGAGCTCGTGCTCTCTTCTATTCAAAGGCTGGTAAACTGGTTGTTTACAACACGCCGGAAAATCATCTGAAGATTGAGAAAATCTTGAATGAATTGAACTTCACGCCGACACAGGTCTCCATCGAGGCCAAGTTCGTCGAAATCGAACAGACCAATCTGGATACCCTCGGCTTCCGCTGGAGTTTGAAGGCTGGCGGCGCTGGCTTGAATGTCAATCCGTTGTCATTGACGGATCCGTCGGATGCCACGAAGCGTGATGGCAAACACAACCTTGGTATTGGCGGTTCCGCTGGTTCCCAGTTCCAGTTGGGTATCGCGAAGGAAACGGAAAACTTCACGCAAGGCCTCCGCCTCGCAACCGATGTCTTCGGTTCCGCCGTTAACGACGAGATGTTCTCGGTTTATTCCATCCTCGGCAACTATGCCTTCCAGACGACGTTGTACGCTATCCAGCAAGAAAAGCATAGCGACGTCTTGAGTGCCCCGAAGGTTACGACCATCAGCGGCCAGACTGCCCAGATCAAAGTCGTCACCGTCCGTTACTTCCCTGAAAGCTGGACGGAGCCGGAGTATGATACCGACGGCGACAATGGTGCTGTCAGCTATACGCCCGCAACGCCTGAATTCGGTGACTCGCAGGATATCGGTGTCATCCTCGACGTGACGCCTACCGTCTCGCCGGACGGCTACTCCATCGACGTCGAACTCGAACCTCAGGTAATCGAGTTCCTCGGCTATGACACCTCCTTCAATACGACCATGATTCTCGAAGGCCGTGAAATCGAGACGAAGGTCGGTATGATGCCGATCCTGACGAACCGCCGCGCAAAGACCAAACTGATCATCTGGGATGGTGAGACCATCGTCCTGGGCGGTATGATCCAAGAGAAACTGACGAAGTTCGAAGACAAGGTTCCGTTCCTGGGCAGCCTGCCGGTCCTTGGCCATCTCTTCAGCATGAAGGGTGAGGAAAGTGTCAAGACGAACCTCCTCATGTTCGTGAACGCCCGCTTGGTCACCCCCGCTGGTCTGCCGATCCGTGCCAACGACCTCCGCGGTCTGCCGGACTTCAGACACTAATCACTTGACTGTGGTCTGATAAAGCAAATCAGAGCCCTGCGACTTATTCAAGTCGCGGGGCTTTTTTGTGTCTATGGCGAACGTTGAATTACAGGACAGGGCAGTCAATCAGACATGTCTGGTGCTTAAAAGGTGGTCTATAAGATGATTTTTTAATAAAAAATACAGAATTAATTTGATTATCGGCGAAACATGGCGTATAGTGACTATAAGTCTCATTTAAGTTGAAGAATAGTCTTGTAAAAGCCTGTTTTTCATTATAAAGAATGGATTGTTCTGGCACGAAAGTTGCTTAATACAACAAATAATAATAATTAACATATCAATCACAATTAAAAAACGAGTCAAACAAAGAGGAACGTTACATGTCAAGAACGAAACAAGTAAAGTTCGGTGGTGCAAGTCGTATCATGACTTGGCTTCTCATCGCATTGTTGTTCACGGTCTCGGGAGCGTATGCCGCTTCCGTTGACAAAGCGCTGGCGACCAAGTTCGCCGAAAACTGGCTGAAGGCCGCAGGAAATGCTCTGGATTCAGAGGTTGGTTCGGCGGCAATCGGAGACATCGAAGAGTTCAAGAACGCGGACAACGCGGTTCTGGGCTATATCGTGTCATTGGAGCCGAAAGGCTTCATCGTCATTGCGGCAGATGACCGCATCAATCCAGTCGTCGTCGTTTCCAATAGCGGCAAGTTTGATGCCAACCCGCAGAACCCCATGGTTGCCATGTTGTATGCGGATTTGACGAACCGCATGGCCGCCGTCGAGAAAATCACCGCGGATCAGACGCGTGGCGAAGCGGCGGAAGCCATTGAGCAGAACAAGGCCGCATGGGCCCGTTTCACGGCTCCCGCAACACGTGCTGCCGCCATTGGCGTTATTTCCGAAGTGTGGGTTGCCCCGTTTGTGAAATCCCAGTGGTCACAGTCCGGCGGTATCTACAACTACTATACGCCGACCATCTATGACAAGACCTATTCATTCGACGAGCCCGGCAACCAGGATAACGCGCCGTCCGGCTGCGTTGCTACGGGAACGGCCCAGATCCTGCGCTATTTCCAGTGGCCTCAGAAGCCCATTGGCGTCAAGCAGGGTAGCTATGCTGTCAAGACAGACAATGGTACCGAATTCAGCGGTACGATGAATCTTCGTGGTGGCGATGGCACTGGTGGTGCCTACAATTGGGACGCTATGACGCTCATCCCCACGGGTGCTGAAAAACTGGAAACCTACAAGCAGATCGGCGCATTGCTGTTTGACGCAGGCCTTTCAGTTGGAATGTCCTATACAAATGCTGGTTCCGCCTCGAATTACAATCCCTCTACCATGAAGAGTCTCTTCGGGTATGGCGCGGCGGCTCGCGGCTTGAATGAAAACGACGCTCGCTCCAATTTGGACGCCCGTCGTCCTGTTGCTGTCTCCATCTCCAGCATCCTGCCGGAGAATCTTGGCGGCGAAGGCCATGCTATCGTCTGTGACGGTTATGGCCGTTTGGACGGTCGCTGGTACTACCACATGAATTATGGCTGGGCTGGTGCTGGCGATGCCTGGTATAATAAAGAAGAAGTTTTCAATTCTGCCTGGACGCCTTCCTTCGGTTGGGCTATGGGTAACCTCTACCGCCAGAAATTGCAGGAGAACGATGATCTTGGTGGTCAGATCATTTCCGGTCGTGTGACGGATGCCAACGGCAATCCCGTCGCCGGTGTGAAAGTCAGCATTCGCCAGAAAGGTTCGGAAGACACTTGGCAGACGATGCTGGTTTGGAACGAGCCGAAAGATGCCGAGGCTACTCCAATCTATCAGGACTGGGATGAAAAGGGCAACAACGACGGCACGCAGGATGCTGATGAAATCCCCGGCGCGGACAAATTCCGCAACACAACGGATGCGAACGGTATCTGGGCAATCGATAAAGTCGCTACTGGTGACTATGAAATCGTCCTTGAAAAGGATGGCTTGAATTTCTCAGGAACCAAGGCCATAAAGGTCACCAATTCCAAAAACATCTGGGCGAATGATTTTGTTGCATCTCCGCTGGAAAATCTCGCTCTCGAGTCCTGGTGGATTGAAGACGGTGTCGTCTATCTGCAGTTCAACCGCGCCGTCGGCAATGTGGATGTCAATCTGTCCAAGGCCAAGATTGGCGGTACGGCTCTGACCGCCGGTGAAGCCCAGGTCATCGCTTCTAGCGACATCATCGCCATCACAGGCGTTTCCGCTTCCGGCGACCTTGTGTTGGATGCCGGTTTCCTGACCGTTGACGTCGATGGCTCCAACACGACCGACCAGGCTCTCATGTATAATGTCACTCCTATCGACGTCCTCGGTGCCGTTGAGGCGACCGCCGCCGGAACTCCCGCTGCGGCTTCCAAGGTTACGAAGATCGTCCGCAAGAATGACGCTTACACGAAAGACAATCTCCTCGTCTTCCAAGTGACCGGCAATGGCCTGACCGATGCCGATCTGAATTCCTTCAAGATTCGCAACATCACGACGGGCAAGAAAGGCACACAAGTTCCAAACGCCAGCATCTACAGCTGGACGCCTTCCACTGGCGAACTGGTCGTCCGCGCCTTCAATGGCGAGGCCTACATTGGCGTCGATTACATTCCCGAAACTGGCCGCGCTTATCTCAGCTCCGAACTTTATACATTTGACGATTGCGGCCCTGCCATCATCGCGGCAACGTTGTCCAAAGACAATACCTATGTGGACGTTACATGGAATGAACCTGTCTATGGCTGGACGAAGCCTGTCGAGGCCACGGATCTGAACGTCATCCTCCACAACAACGGCGGAACTATCACGAATGCGCAGGTTGATGGTGTCACAATGCGCAGCACTACCGTGATGCGTGTCAAAATCAAATACACGCCGTCGCTGGAAGTTCAGACAAATGCCGCCGCAGTTACGGCTTCTGGTAATCTTCCCTACACAGCACTAAATAATCCCAACTGGGATGCTGAAGACGACACGATCGCCACTTATCGCGCTCCTGCTGGTGTCGAAACCATCGAAGTCGTTCCGCGTGAAAACAAAGTGTTCGACGAATTGAAGAACGCCGCTTCTACCGGCAACACGACGGATGCTCTTCTACTCTTCGCGAGCAAT
>JAEEGF011199858.1_pt1 | contig 11844 bp, 11 predicted proteins | sample 9134171 | NCBI WGS metagenome assembly JAEEGF01 (sample SAMN16246542, study PRJNA631951) | gut metagenome | biome: gut microbiome; feature: rumen; material: AP-attached | host: Bos | place: Iran: Karaj | collected 2018-10 | reverse complement strand
GGCATCTCCTACAGGTTCCTCTGGGATGTAGGCACGTGTCTTGCGCAGAGAGAGGGCCTGGCTGGCAGTGAGCATGCCGCAGTAGGCATCGCCACGGCCATCAATCAGGTTGTCCTGGGTCTCCTCGGCGGCAGCGCAGAACATTGTCGGGCCCTGGAACCAGTCGGCTATCATGGTCTCCGAAATCTCCGGACCGAAATTGCCCAGATACACGCAGAGTGCGTTGCAACCGGCTTTCTTCACATCCTCAAGAGCCTGCTGAGCATGAATCTCGCTCTCAACGATACAGATAGGGCACTCGTAGATATCGGCAGCGCCATACTTCTCTACATACTTGGCTATCACGGCCTTACGACGGTTTACTGCCAATGACTCAGGAAAACAGTCGCGGCTTACTGCGACGATTCCAATCTTGATTACTGGTACATTGTTCATATTAGAAAAAGGATTTATTAAGAATAAATAGTCATTTATGGGGATAAAGGTACATCTTTATTTTCAAATTCCTCTCTTTTTTCCATTTTTTAAGAGTTTAATAGGGGAAATATGTGCTCGTCATAACTATTCAGCGAATCTATAAACGAAGTTATGTACATCCGAAAAAGCGCATTGAAAATGCTTATACTCAGTACGGGCGAATTGCAAAACTGCGATTAAGTGAGTGCAGTGCAAATTCATTTGAACACTGCCGAGCGCTAGCAGTTTATCTAAATCCGCCCGAACGCCCATTCGCTGAACAATTACTTGCGACAGTTGTGTTTGTTAATTTATGTCATTTTACTTGTTTTTACCGTTTTTTGCCATAAATTTGTATACTATTGCACAGAGATGATTTCATTGCCCTCCTTGAGAGGAGAAATGATTTCTCAGGAAGGTCCTCCATCCGATGCCGTTCCATCAGGCATCTCCTTCATCAAATGATATGAGGAAAACAGCAACAACCATATAAAACTATATATTATGAAGAAAGCATTCTTAACTGCCTGTGCCATACTCCTGGGGAGTATCAGCACGATGACGGCACAAGTGAAACTACAAGCCGACAACATCGACGAAGTGCTCAAAGCCATGACACTCGAGGAGAAAGCCATGCTCGTAGTAGGCGGCAACCGCCGAATTACATCGACAGCCGACAATGGCATGATAGGCGGACATGCCCAGCGTGTGCCCGGTGCCGCCGGCACCACTCAGTCCATTCCGCGACTCGGCATCCCCTCTACTGTGCTCACCGACGGTCCCGCCGGCGTGAGAATCAATCCCCGACGCGACAACGACACCAACACCTATTTCTGCACGGGATTCCCCGTAGGCACTGCCCTTGCCTGCACATGGAACACACAACTCGTTGAGGAGGTGGGCAAGTGCATCGGCAACGAGGTGCTTGAATATGGCTGCGACGTGCTGCTCGCACCCGGCATGAACATCCACCGCTCACCACTCTGCGGCCGCAACTTCGAATACTATTCCGAAGACCCGTACGTGACAGGAAAGATTGCCGCTGCCTATGTGAGGGGCATCCAGAGTCAGGGGGTAGGCACATCCATCAAGCACTTCGCCGCCAACTCACAGGAAACCAACCGAATGGGTGTCGACGAGGTGATATCGCAACGCACCCTCCGCGAAATCTACCTCAAGGGCTTCGAGATTGCCGTCCGCGAGGCTGCCCCCTGGACGGTGATGTCTTCCTACAACCGCCTCAACGGCCCGTTCACCCAAGAGAACCGTGAACTGCTCACCACCATCCTGCGCGACGAATGGGGTTTCGACGGCATCGTGATGACCGACTGGACAGGCTTGCGCAACACCGCCGCTCAGATTCAGGCTGGCAACGACCTGATGGAGCCGGGCGCCGACGCGCAAATCAATGACATCGTCGACAAGGTGAGGAGTGGCGCACTGGCAGAAGCCGACCTTGACATCTGCGTGAAGCGCATTCTCCAATATCTCGTCAAGACCCCTGCTTTCCGTGCCTACCAATACACCAACAAGCCCGACCTAAAAGCCCACGCCGAGGTAACTCGCCGTTGTGCCACCGAGGGCATGGTGCTTCTCAAGAACGAGGGGCAGACGCTGCCGATGGACAACACGAAGACGGTTTCTGTCTTTGGCATCACATCCTATGATTTCATTGCCGGCGGCACAGGTTCGGGCGACGTGAACAAAGCCTACACCATCGACATGATGCAGGGACTCACCGAGGCCGGCCTGAAGGTGAACACCAAACTCTCCGACCTTTATCAGAGTTACAAGGCATACCAGGCGTGCCTCACTGCCGCAGGGCCCGCACGAGGCGGCTGGTTCTGGGGTAAAGCCGTTCTTCCGGAGATGGCCGTCAGCCGTCCCATCATCAACGTGCAGGCACAGGAGTCCGACCTCGCCATCATCACCATCGGCCGCCAGGCTGGCGAAGGTGCCGACCGCCAGGAAGACGGCGACTTCACCCTCACCGACGTAGAACGCCAACTTATCACCGATGTATGCAATGCCTTCCACCTGGCCAACAAGCCGGTGGTAGTGGTGCTCAACATGGGCAATGTCATCGAGACGGCTTCTTGGAAGGCGATGCCCGATGCCATCCTTCTTGCATGGCAGCCAGGTCAGGAGGGCGGCTATTCTGTGGCCGACGTGCTGACAGGCAAGGCCTATCCCTCCGGAAAACTCACCATGACATGGCCCAACAACCTCGTCGACCTCCCCTCCAGTGCCAGTTTCCCCAACATCCGTCCGGCTGCTCCCCGTCGGCGTGGAAACAACGGCAAGGTGGAGTTTCAGGATTACACCAAGCACACCGAAGGCATCAACGTGGGCTACCGCTACTTCACTACCACCCAGGAACCCGTGTCTTATCCCTTTGGGTTCGGTCTGAGTTATACCACCTTCACCTATAGCAAGCCCGTCGTAAGGGCCACCAAGGATGGTCTCACCGCATCTGTCACCATTACCAACACCGGCAAGAGGGCAGGCAAAGAGGTGGTGGAACTCTATGTCAGTGCTCCCTCGGGAGGTCTCGACAAGCCCGCCCGCGAACTCAAGGCCTTTGCCAAGACGCGTGAACTGCAGCCCAACCAGAGTGAGACGCTCACGATGAACCTCTCGCTCTACGACCTGGCATCCTATAACGAGGCCACCCAAGCCTGGGAGACTGCCCCCGGCAAATACACCATCGGTTTCGGTGCCAGTGTCGACGACATACGCGCCACAGCACCCTACAGCCTCTCCAAGCAGCACACGGTGAAGTGTCACGACGTGATGAAACCCGACATGGATCTGTAAGTTTGCAAAAAAACTGTTATCTATCCCGAAAATACCTACTGAGGATTATCCCCCAAAAAATAGCGCACAGCCATCAGGTTGTGCGCTATTATAATATAAAGGATGCCGTAAAGGTACTGAAAAATTCAGATTCAGCCATCAAACCGCAAAAAAGCACATTATAGTTCCTCGCCTTGCTTGTCATACTGCTTGCGCTTTCCAATAGGAGGTTCGGTAAGAGTGATTCTAACTACCGCCGTCCGCTCAAGACTGCGGTCGATGGCTTCATCGAAAGCAGTCATGTGCCGAGGCAGGAAACGCATACAGATGGCCCTCATTGCCGCAATCTTTTCTTCACGGTCTGTCACCAGTTCTGCGTTTCCAATGGCAGTGGCAGACTTATACTGTAGCGTGAAACTGCCGTCTTTTGGACCAACGGTAGGGGCGCATAGGGAAACGGCCGACAGAAACACGGTGGGATGATGTGCAATGCAGTCGAGTTTTTCACCTTCCAATGCACAATGAAAATAAAATGTCTTATCATCTGTCCGGGCCAACGACAGGGGAAGCCCGTATGGCGTGCCATCAGGGTGTGTCATGCTCACCGTCACGTAAGGCGCCTTGTCCAGCACCTCCAGGGCGAAAGCGGCATCCATTTCTCTACTTGCTCTTCTCATTAGTATTATCTATGGTTTGACTGTTCTTTATCAAATGGGATGTAAAGGTATACTTTTTATGTGAGAGTGCCAAATAATGAGGTTTTTTCATTCGTGAAAGTCAAACTCATTGGCATATCTATCTTGTTTTTCACAAAAAAACACTCATTTAAGACAGGATTTTGGTCGTTTTTACGATTTGTCCAAAATAACCCTCTTTGTCCTACCAAACTGAAAGAGAAATGGCCGAAATATTTGGAACATGGATTTTCTACTTGTAGATTTGCAATGTCAAATGACAAAAACAAGGAATTACTAACATAAACAATTACAATTATGAAAACAAAGAAATACTTCAAGAACAGCATGAAGGTCGGAGTTGCCTTCACGTTCGCAGCAGCAATGGCAATGGTACTGAGTGCATACAGTATTGCAGACAACAAAAATATGGCATTCAGCGATGATGACGAGATGAGCACCGTCTCCGCTTCCTACGTTTCTCACAAGCATGCTGGCGACCTTAGCGAGGTAGCATGCGCTATCCTGAAACTGAAGGAAATCAACAAGGAGAAGGCCAGTGTTGAGAAGAAGATGGTAAAAGAGCAGGAAAACCTGAAGAAGGCCAAAGCAGAGCGCAACAAAGATTATGGCATGGTTGCCGGTATGTACTACCAGCCCGCCTCCGGTCTCTCTGAAGCCGTCCAAATCGAAAGCAAGATCAAGAGCCTCGACAATCAACTCAGCGAACTGAAGAAAGCAGAGAAGGCCATCTATGAGAAGTACGGCAACGACATCAAGAGCCAGGTTTTCGTATAAAGGCCGACTACCTGAGAACGGCCGACGAGATTTTGACTTCCAGTCGATTACAACAGCGGCAGGTTACCTGTCAGAGAAGTAAAAACAATAATAATAACCAAAAAAAACGATACTATTATGAAAACAATGGAATTATCAACAATGGCTGCTGCCGGCTACAAGGCAGAGGCAATGACAGAGAAGTGCAAGAAGGCAATGAAGCGCTACTTGGCCAGCACCGTCAAGTTCCTGCTGTTCATCAGTCCGGTTTACCCACAGTGTACCCAGGGAATGAAACCATGAAGCAATATGAATCATCACCGTTCATCTTCCAGAGTCTCGTGGTTGCACGATAGAAACATAAAAGAACGACATTCCACAGAAAACGTGGCACCCAATTACTGAGGACCTCAAAAGTATGACAAGACTTTTGAGGTTCTCTTTTTTTTCAGCAAGCCTATCAAGAAAATATCCTGCTCATGAGAGGAGAAGGATATTAAAAACTTGGTACTAAACTTTTGCATTTAAAAGAACCTTTTGTATATTTGCAAACAAAACTATCGGCATTCTGGAAAAAGACTTTAACGATGTTTTTTCCCTGCCGGCAATCATCTTCTATGAAAACATTTTTGGGATTTCCCCAAAACAATCCAATTGATAAATATAAAACCTAAGACACATGAAAAAACAGACCTATTTGCTGATGGCTATATTGCTGGTGGCGGTTGCCACGGCGGTTGCGGGCAACAAGAACGGGAAATTCGTGCGCGTCAGCGGACCCGACCTCATCCAACCCAACGGACAGAAACTGTTTATCCAAGGCACCAACCTGGGCAACTGGCTCAACCCCGAGGGATATATGTTCGGCTTCAGCCGCACAAACTCCGCATGGATGATCGACCTGATGATCAAAGAAGCAGTGGGACCTGATGTTGCCGCTGAGTTCTGGAAAGCATTCAAGGACAACTACATCACCCGCGACGACATCATGTTTATCAAGCAGCAAGGTGCCAACACCATCCGCCTGCCCTTCAACTACAAACTCTTCACCGACGAGGACTATATGGGGCTGACATCACAACAAGACGGTTTCAAGCGTATGGACGACGTGGTGAAGTGGTGCCGTGAGGCCGGCCTCTACCTCATCCTCGACATGCACGATTGCCCCGGCGGACAGACCGGCGACAACATCGACGACAGTTACGGCTACCCCTGGCTCTTCGAGAGCGAGGCATGCCAGGTGCTCTACTGCGACATCTGGAAGCGCATTGCCCAGCACTACAGGAACGAGCCTGTGATTCTGGGCTATGAACTCGCCAACGAACCTATCGCATACTATTTTGAGAACAAGGAAGATTTGAACCGCAAACTCGAACCGCTTTACAAGCGTGCCGTAAAAGCCATCCGCGAGGCAGACCCGAACCATGTCATCCTGTTGGGAGGGGCCCGTTGGAACAGCGACTTCTATATGTTCAGCGACTGGACCTTCGACAGCAACATCATGTATACCTGCCACCGATATGGCGGTGATGCCACGAAAGAGGCCATCAAGGATTACATCGACTTCCGCGACAAGACCAACCTGCCCATGTACATGGGAGAAATAGGTCACAATTCCGACGAATGGCAGGCACAGTTCGTGAGGGTGATGAAAGAGGTGAATATCGGCTACACGTTCTGGCCATACAAGAAAATCGACGGCTCATGCATGATGGGCATCCAGCGGCCTGAACTCTGGGAAAGCATCGTGGTGAAGTTCAGCGAAGCCCGCCGCAATGCCTATAACCAGATTCGCGAGGCACGTCCCAACCAACAGCAGTTCCGCACGCTGCTGATGCAGTATGCCGAGAACAGCCGGTTCCCCAACTGCAAACCGCAAGAAGGGTATATCCGTTCGCTGGGACTAAAAGAATGATTATGGCCTGTCGGCCGATTGGAGTGCCTCTGAGTCAGCATCACCTTTCTCGCCCCTGACATACAAACGGGCGGCGAGGGCACCGCTGATGTTATGCCACACACTGAACACCGCACCGGGGATGGTGGCAAGGGGATAGGCAGCGAAATGGAGGGTTGCCAGCGAGGATGCCAGGCCGCTGTTCTGCATGCCCACCTCGATGCTGACGGCAATGCGCTTCTCGCGCGTGAAACCAGCCAGTCGGCCCACGGTATAGCCGAGCGTGAGTCCTATCAGGTTGTGGAGCACCACGACGATGATGACCAGCAGTCCGGCAGAGAGCAACTTGTCGGCGGTATGCGACACCACCATCGCCACCACGGCGGCAATCATCAGCGTGGAGAAGGCAGGCAGGTAAGCCACTGCCTTTTGCGTGAACTTCGGGAAGAGGCGCTGAATGACAAAACCACCTACGATGGGCGCGATGACCACATAGAGGATGGAGAGCAACATTCCCACGGCATCTACATCGACGAAGGTTCCCGCCATCAGCCACACCAGCAATGGGGTGAGCAGGGGGGCGAGCACGGTACTCGTAGCCGTCATGCCCACACTGAGGGCAAGGTCGCCACGGGCAAGGAAGGTGATGACGTTGGAAGCGGTGCCACCCGGACAACATCCCACGAGTATCACGCCAAGTGCCAGTTCGTCGGACAGGGCGAAGGCCTTTGCCAACCCCCATGCCAGGAGAGGCATCACGACAAACTGCGCCAGGCAGCCTATGAGCACGTCTTTCGGGCGCTGGAACACGATGCGGAAGTCATGAGGTTTCAGTGTCAGACCCATGCCAAACATAATCAGTCCCAGCAATGGGTTGATTATCCACATGTCCACAGGCAACAGCACATCGGGGAATGCCATCGATGCCGCTGCCGTCAGCAACACCAAAACGCCCATCCATCGGGCAATGAAATCACAAATACGTTTCATTTCTATCTTCGGTTTTTATCCGCTCCACTTTCCATCTACTTGCTGCTCTCCTGATATTTTCCTGTGCCGTTGCAGGTGGTGCAGTCGTAACGGCCGTCGGGCGTCTTTCCTAAGCCCCGGCAAATGGGGCATTTGCCTTCTTTCTTCAGCCTCTCCGCCTCCTTGTCCTGCGCCTTCTGGCTGGGCGGAGCCCCACTCGAGGGTTTCGCACTCGACAATCCTGCCGCCACCGTGTCTTCTACCATTATACTCGCCAGTGTAGAGCATGAGGTCAGCGCCACGCAAGTCAATATCACAAAAATAATCTTTATCTGTTTCATCTGCTTGAAAAAATATACCGGTATCACAGCCCTTGTTTCTGCAACTCCCTCAGCACATCGTCCTTGCTGAAGGTGAACACATGGTTGAACACACCCACGGAGATGAGGTCGTTGTGGTCGTCGAAAGTGAAGCGCCCGATACTCAGCACCCCATAGTTCTTTACATCCACATTGGCGTCGATGAACACCTTGGCCACCCTCTTCAAGGCTATCTTGCCACCCAGGTTGATGATTCCCTCCAGGGTCAGCACGCCGCCAGTGCCTATTTTCTCGTCTATCGCTTGGTTGACAGACAAGCAGATGGCATCCTTATGCTCTTCTTCTTTCGGACAGGTCACCATCATCGCTATGCCCAGCACTGCCAGTATGAATAAGAATATCCAAAGTTTCTTCATCGTAGTTGATAGTTTTAATGCCAGTTACAGAGATTCCCGACATCCCGGCAAATCCAGGAGAACCCGACTTTCCGGAATGTCAGGCATCATCACATCTATTGTTTACAACACAGGGAGGAGATATTCCCAAATCAAGTCCATGTAGGGCTGGTAGAGCGACGACGAGGTGGTGAGCACCAGCACGGCATCGCGGTCGGGGAACACCATGATATATTGTCCGGCGAAGCCGTCGGCACGGTAGGCGTTGTGGCGGCAAATCCACATCTGGTAGCCGTAGCCCTGCACCCATTCATTGTTGTCCTTGTTGAGCCCTGCTTTTTCCAGGTCCTCGAATCTGGTGCCCGAGGGAGCCGACGGCACCTGATAACTCGACATCTCCTTCAGCCATTCGGCAGGCACAATCTGCTTGCCGTTCCATTTGCCCTCCTGCAGGAAGAGTTGTCCCATCTTCGCCATGTCCTCGGTCTTGAGTTGGAGTCCCCATCCACCGCAGTTGATGCCCTGCGGACTCTCTTCCCATTCCGGGCGTGCGATATGCAACGGCTGGAACAAGCGGGTGTCGAGGTAGTCGATGAGTTTCTCGCCCGTCACCTGCTGCACGATAGCAGAGAGCATATAGGTGCCCACGGAGTTGTAGAGGTAGTACTCTCCTGGCTTGTGCTTCACGGGCCACGACAGGAAACCCTTCACCCAGTCCACGGAGTCTTTATTCAGGCTCTTGGGTTCTTCGTCATGTCCGCAGGTCATGGTGAGCAGGTCGCGCACGGTCATGGCCTTCAGGTTGTCGCTCTGCTCAGCGGGCAACTTGTCGGGGAAGAACTTCACCACAGAGTCCGTCAGGTTGAGTTTCCCTTCGTTGATGGCAAGTCCCACGGCGGTGGCGGTGAACGTCTTGCTCACCGAGAACATCTGATGGGGCTTGTCGGCTGCCTCTCCGTTGAACCACTTCTCATACACCACCTTGCCATGCTTCAGTATCATGATGCTGTGGAGGGTGATGGAGTCGGGCGCCACGGGGCGTGTCTGTGTGGCATGGACAAAAGAGTCTACCGCCGCCACCACCTCTGGAGTGGCGTCGGTTCGCGGCAGGTCGACAACATCTGCTGCCTGTTCTTTTCTACAGCCCGACAGCACTGTCAGGGCCATGGCGAACAACAATAATGCTTTCTTCATAACGGTTCAGGTATCAGTAAAATAAAATAGAGTGTCAATATTCAAACACGAAGTCCTCGAGGGTGCAGAGCGACTTCTCTTTCGTGTCGGAGGAGAAAACGAAATAGATGGCATGTCGGCCTGTGAGTGGCGCGAGAGCGGGCAGGTCGGCAGTGAGTTCGGTCGAGGCCTTCGGCATATCGGCTTTCAGTTCGATGCTGCCCAGCAACTGGCCGTTCTGCGATGTCCAAGGTCTGTCGGCCATCACCTGTATGGTGCCGTCGATGCCCTCTGGTTTCAGGCGCAGCAGAAGTCTGGGGTTCTTCTTCTCGGCAGAAGCGAAGTTGAAGTATTTGTATCCCACTATCGAACCGTCGGTGTTGTTCACCACCAGGTTGGTGTTGTTGCGCAGGGCATAGGGAGCCTCCATCTTGTCGTCGGTGCCATAAGATGCCGCGATGTATGAGCCATAGAACTTGTTGTCGGGCCACACGTGCTCAGCCACCTTCGGACCGGTATACCAACAGGCGATGCCTGCAGAGTGGCGCTCCAGTGGGTTGAGGCCTTCGAGGGAGAATCCGCATGAGTTGTATTCACCCTCAACGATGGTCACCTTGCCGCCTTCGCCCTTCTCCACCTTCACGTCGATGGGAGCCACCATGGCCTGACGCGCAAACTCATTGGTGCCGCTCTGGCGATGGTAGAACACATACCACTGGTTGTTGATTTCGCAGATACTGCCGTGGGTGTTGCCCGACACGGTGGCAGAAGCGATGGTGTCGCCCTGTTCGTTCACCTCACGCCCGCGGCCGTCGATGATGGTGCCGCCATAGGTCCAGGGTCCCAGGGGGTGGTCGCTGTAGGCATAGGCCAGGGTGTAGTTGGTATCGGGCAGTCCGAACTCGCCGTTCTCCGTCCACCGGCTATAGATAAACACATACTTGTCTTCTATCTTGCGGATGGAAGAAGCCTCGAAGAAGCGGAATTTGCCCGGCTGGTTCTTTCCCGACACCATGTCTCTCACGATTTCCGTGCCCGGCTTCACTGTAGCCATCGTGGTGGGGTCGAGTTCTGCGGCATTCGATGTCTCAAATCCCCAGTAGCCATATACCCTGCCGTCGTCGTCCACAAACACTGCGGGGTCGAACTGCAGCACGCCGTCCGTCACGTTGGGGTCGTCGGCACTCCAGTTGCACACCTCAAAGGGTCCGTCAGGACGGTCGCTCTTCGCTATCAGGCCGTTGCGCCCTCCCACCTGGTCGTTGGGATAGAGATAATAGGTCTTCTTGCCGTCGGGGGCTGTCACCAGTGCCACGTCGGGGGCAAAGAGCACGTCGGCGGTCGATACCGAGTCAAACGGCTCACCCTTCGCGTTCTTGTCTACCTTGAGTATCTCACCGTCGTAGCGCCAGTGGTTCAGGTCTTCCACCGGTGCCGACCACACCACGAGTTCCCTGCCGCAGTAGTCGGTGATGCGGCTGTCGTGTGAGCCATAGATATACACGCGCTGTTTTCCTGGGTTGTCGGGGTCGTCGAAGACATACGGCTCCCCGTCGGGGATGTGTTCCCACATCGGGAGGAAGGGATTGCCAACGGTTGTCAACTCGTCTTTCGGGGTTCCGGTCTGCTGGGTGCAAGCGGGCAGCAATAGGCAGCATGCAGCGAAAATAGCCATTTTGAAGGTATTTGTCATCATTTGATTGGTAATTAATAATTGATGCCACAAAGATATGCTATTTCTTTCAAAAAGGCGAAAATTCTTCCCAAAACATGCCATTCTTTTTTTGGCCTGCTGTTTGCAAGATTGTCTCATAATCGTCAAAAAAAGGCAAAAAAAGTACAAAACAGTTTCCGATTTGGAATATTTTTTCAAAAAAAACATCAAAAAGTTTGAACATATGAAAAATAATTGTATATTTGCCACCAATAAAACCTAGATATTCATACTATTTTAACCATTTATTGGATTATTCAACTGTATATTAGTAGCGATACTATAATATTTACTACCATATTTTTATTATTACTAACTTTAATTCTATGCAACATTACTCTAAAATCCTATCTGTAATCTGTGCTGGATTGATGACATGTGCTGTTACGGCCACGGCTGCAACAGACGAATCTGTCACGACCAGTGGGGCCGTGCTTCAGACGAGGCAGACCGTACAGGTGAGAGGCGTGGTCACCGACTCGAACGGCATGCCGGTCATCGGGGCCACCGTCATGGAAGAAGGCACCTCAAACAACGGTACGTTGACCCGGTCGGACGGCTCGTTCGACCTCACCGTGTCGAGAGGCGCAAGTCTTAAAATCTCCTACATCGGCTACACCTCCGTCACCGTGAAAGCGGAAGCGGGGAAAAACATCCAGGTGGTCCTCAACGAAGA
>JAEEGF011982423.1_pt1 | contig 11847 bp, 8 predicted proteins | sample 9134171 | NCBI WGS metagenome assembly JAEEGF01 (sample SAMN16246542, study PRJNA631951) | gut metagenome | biome: gut microbiome; feature: rumen; material: AP-attached | host: Bos | place: Iran: Karaj | collected 2018-10 | reverse complement strand
CATCGACAAGCGGGATTCCTTTACCCACTGCGACAACAGACTGGAACAGGACAAGGATACCTACAGTTTCCGTGTGGACGTGGAAACCGCATGGGAACCCCATATGGCGATGTTTTACAAAATCATCCGCGAGAAATACGGTGATACTATCCAGCTTGTTTACATGGCAGAAGAATGCGGTTCTGATTTGTACGTTAATTCGGACAAGGAAGGTGTCTATTTTTCTGAAAGATACATGGTTGACTGCTGTCATAACGGCGAATACCTGAAAGAATACTTTGATACGTACCAGGAAGCGATCAGCTGGATAAAATCGGAGTTTGGGGACATTGATATCAATGAATACAATTCCCTGAAAGAAATCGAGACAAAGGTGGAAGAAGCATCTGACTTTGATATGGGCGACTTCTTCAGCTTCCACCGTTTTGAAACGGAATACGCGTATGACAAGGAAAGGGGCGTAGCCTAAATGCCTGCCACGAAATTTATATGCAGGGACGGGAGCACGATTCCAATCAAGCAGTGCCTCAGCCAATGCCCTAACGCCCAAAGGTGCATGTTTCTCCCTACCCTTCGGTCTGTAGCCGATTCCCTGAGCCGCAAGCTGGACAAGCCGTCCGTCACGGAACTGATCGCCGGCACAAGGGAGACATACCTCAAGAAGACGCAGCCCTATGCAGTGGATCCCATGCAGCAGCTGTATGCGGTACATGGCACAGCGGTGCATACGATCCAGGAAAACCATAATGAGGGCAACATCATTGCAGAGGAGCGGCTGGCGGACGACATCACCAGCGGGAAATTCGATTTATACGGGCAGATCGTTGACCTGTCCGACAATACGCTCGGCGACTACAAGGTGACGTCAAGCTATAAGCTCATGAAGGCTTTGGGATATTACAGGGTGGACGTTCCCACCGGGGAAACGTATAAAACCGGCTTGAGGAAAGGGCAGCCCAAGACCCGCAAGGAATGGCGCACCGACGGTGTGAGGCACCTGCTGGATTGGGCAATTCAGCTTAACTATTACCGCATCTTGCTGGAACAGGCGGGCTTCAAGGTAAAGGACATGGTGATACAGGCACTGTGCCGGGACTTTTCCCTGCGCATGGCATCCGAGCGCAACATTACCCGCCCCCTGTACCTTATCCGGATCAACCGGATCAGCGACCGGTGGATCAAGCGGTATATGCAAGCCAAGGCAAAACGCCTGGCAAAAGCGCTGAAGGAAAGCCACCTGCCGGGGAAGTGCTCAGCACGCGAACGGTGGCATGACCGCAAGTGCCAGTCCTACTGCAACGTCACGGAATTCTGCCCTTACGGGCGCCTGGTCAGGCGCGCCATGAAAGCGGCGTAAATAAAAACCAGCATCGGCATTGCTGCCGGTGCTGCATTAATTCGCAAGAAAGGAAAATTATAATGAACGAGAACGAGGATACCATTATGGATGTAAATAACATGGTTACAACAGGATTTTCCGGCTATAGCGGCATAGCGAAAAAGCTGGTCCTGATAATGTCAGAATGCTCGCATGTAGCAAAAGACGGCTTCAACGACTACCATAAATATAAATACGCCTCCGCTGCAGGCGTGCTGGAGGCGGTCAATGCGGCGCTGGTCAAGCACAAGGTCGCGAGCGTGGTCACGCCGAACATCATCAGCAGTTTTGACGTAACCAACGCCAAGGGAAACGTGGAGCACCAGGTCACTGTGGGATGCAACATCCTTCTGATCGACAGCGAAAGCGGCGAATCCATTGATCTGTACGGGATTGGGACCGGCCAGGACGCCGGTGACAAGGCTGTGATGAAGGCGGAGACCGCTGCCATTAAATACGCGTATCTGTTGTCTATGGCGATCAGTACGGGAGACGATCCGGAAGCCGATGTGCGCACCGACGAGAACATGTTTGCCGAGCCGCAGCATGCCCCTGCGCCGAAACCCTCCCCTGCCGGGAATACTGCATTTGGCGATAACGAGGATGTCGCCGTCTGCTCGGGCTGCGGAAAAGAAATCAGCGACAAAGTCTTTGGTTACAGCATGGCGCGCTACAAGCGCCCGTTGTGCATGGACTGCCAGAAGAAGCACTCAAAGACCGCCTGACGGCCGGACATCATGCCTGCGAGAAGCCGGGGCGCGCTCCCTGGAGGCATTTTAGCCTGATCCATATTGCCACATTGCCGGCTGGTGCATAACTGCAGTTTTGCACCAGCCGGCCTGAACCGAAAATTATTGCTCGGAATAGCGCAGGACAGGCCGGCTGATGCCGCTCCAAACCTGCGCTATTCTTTTTTGGGCGCATAATAGTTATATACGTTTTCCAGCCCCTTAACTATATCAGGATTTAAAACAGCAAACTCTCTTAACGTTTCGATTTTCCTTACAATGTCATCAAAGGCATTTAATCTGTCAACCATGGGCTGAAAAACATTGTGGAAATCCATTTCGGTGCGTCCGGCTGTTTCCCCGTCAAACAGCCGGGTCATGAATTTGTAAAATTCGCCAAATTCCGATACAAAATACCGATACTTTTGCAAACTGGCAAAGTCAATTTCATAGCAAGGCACTGCGTAGGGATTCTCCTGGGTACTGGTTCCGGGAATATACGGAATCCCAAATATTTGAAAGATATCCAATATGAATACTGCATCGTCCGACATACATTCCCGTACTTCATGTGCTGCGTTTTTATACTGCTCCGCAAAATTGTCAATTTCCGCTCTCAGCCGGTCACTTTCCTTCTGGAAGCTGCTTAAATATGCCGACTTGATCACATTCCCGAACTCTATCCGGGTAGCAAGAAGCTTGTTGTGGATTTCTGTGCAAATACCCGCTTTCTCCTCAATTTCTTTTGCACGGCCAGAATACTTGATTTCGTTTTCATATACTGTTAAGAGCGTACGGCGGTTTTCAGGGAACGGGGCCGATTTCTTGATGTTATTCTTAAAGAACACGCCTTCTTCCTTTATCAGTTCAAACAGTATGTTGCTCAGTTCCGTCTTGCCTGAGATACAAAATCTTTCAACAGGACAGAGTTCCTTGCCTTCGTTATACTGAAACAGGACATACTGGCTGTCCGTGTAACTGCCCGCGTCAGGATCCCCATAAATCATTTTGAAAAACGGTTCATCCCTTCGAACTGACGCTTCCGCCCTGCTCATAATATGGTAATATGTGCCGTACACGAAAGGAATTGCCGTATCTGCCAGAAGTTCCGGGATTCTTTCATATATATTATTGGGCGATAATTGACCGATTTTATATTTATGCAGAATTTTAAGGCGTGTCTTGAACAGCGGCACATGCAGCCATTTGTTGAACATCAAGCCGTTACATTGATCGGGCTGGCTCAGGTTATTGCGGGGATCTGCATTTAGCAGATTAAAATAGGAAATCAGAAAATTCATGTTTGTGAACCGCTCTATGCAGAACTGGTTGATGACCGCGTACCCTTCCTTGCTGATACTGTCTGCCAGTATTATCTCGCTTTCCAGCATCCTTTTATCTGCCGTTGTACCAGCTGATTTCCAATAGTGAAGCAGTTCATTCACCCGTTCCTTTTTTAGGAAGGCAGTTTCAAAGGATTGCAAAAAATCATACGGCCGGAACCGGTATTTCTTATTGGACGGAACATACGGATTTTTCTTAGGGTCTGAGGAAGCAATGAGCGCCATGACCAGTCCGATATCAATCAAGGTGTGGTACACCCGCGGCCTGGGGCTTTCAGAGAAAAAGCCAGGCAGGAAGCGGCGCTGTGGCTTGGCCCCATCAGCAGAAGGCGCATCATATTTGGCAAGCTTCCGTACTATTTCCTGATGCTTCGGCTTGTATGTAAAACTGTTGTCAAATGCCTGTGTATACTCCGTATGGTTCGCAAACTTTGGCTTATTGATCAGCTGCTCATAATAGAACGCCATGATGACATACGTTTTTAAATCAAATAAAAACGTTTTGTGCATATCTGCATCGATCCGCAAGTCCGCCATAAAGTCCAGTGCCAAAAATCTCATTTCCCATGCCTTGACCACCAGATCCGCAAGCTGTTCTGCAAATTGCGGGTCTTTTCTGTCCAATCCGTCCGCTTCACGGATTAGTTTGTCAAAAGCATCCGCACCAAGCACGGAGCGGATGTGGCGCGGATCCTTTGCTTCCTGCCAGTTGTTGCCGAAAACATTTATCATACTATCCAATCTTCCTTTCTGCATAAGCTGCAACGTTGGAACCATCATGCCAATACAAGATGCTGCCGCCTAACCAATAAAAAGAATACAGAGAAGCAAATCTCACAGGGACGGCCAGCTCAGCATGCTATCGCTGTTGACATTGCATAAATGCCGGCACGGGGGTGCTTTGGCAGGCTGTAGACGTCTTTAAAACACAATGCCATCCCTCCCGGATGGATTCCGCCTGCTAATCCACGGTCTGCCCCGAAAGCCAGCCATTCACCTTGAAATTGCCCCGGTAAATATATTCCCGCTTTCATTTTACAATACCATTACCCGGCCCGAAAATAATTATTTTTAAGACCGCATCATGAAATTACAATGCCATAATCACCCCTCGCTTATATTATAGACGTATTTTATAAAAATTACAATATATTTTCCATGCAATATTTTTATTATTTTAAAATTATCAAATCTATACTTAATTATGTCATGTTAAGAATGCTGGACATATTATAATTAACATGCTATGCTTTGAGTGAAAATGATGTGCAAACATCACTTTCGCCCGCTCCCCTGTTGGCAGGCCGGACCGTCTGGCCTGCAGAAAGCAGGACTAAATCCTGGATACAGGCGGTACCCATACCACAGAAACCGCACGTACCACAGGCGGGACATGTGCTTTATGTACCTTGCGTGGTATATGTACTGGAAGCGGTATGGATACCGAAAAATTATGAAAGGAGGTAAACCGCAATGGAAGAAAAAGACCCCGTTAAAAAAACCTCCATGCGCCTGCGCGCTAGCACGCAGGCGGCATTGAAGGCGGTCGTAGCAAAGGAAGGGCTTAACAGCAACGATGCCGCGCTTCGCCTGCTGCTGGAGACTGCCGGCCTGGGCGAGGCTGCAAACAGAGTCCCGCATCGCAAGCAGACATTGGAAGACGTTCAGGAATTGATCAGGCGCCTGATTGCCAAATTTGAAGACAATTTTGACCAGATCGCCGACACGATCGATGAGGCAGAGAGAAAAACTGCGGAAATCGAGACCCGGCTGAACGCAATAATCAAAGATCTGCAGGACATTTTGAAAGAACGAGATGCATTAATCGAAACTTACAAAGATGCCCTGAACCGCGTAGGCGTTGACGTGAAGAAGCTTAACGCAGCTGCTGCCGATGAAAAGAAAGAATACTGTTAGGAAGGTTGGGCCCGATACCATCGGTACCGGGCCCATTTTGAGAGGATTTACAATATGAATAAAGCAAATAATTTGATTGATGTAATCACAATTGAAAACGGCAGTCCTCTTACAATGGACAATCGTACATTGCAAGATGTTGCTGTTACTGATTCCAGTGTCAACAATCAGGCAGTAACACCTGTATCCATAGACGCGAACTCCACTGAAATCAATGCCCCGCAGGGCACAAACAAACCTGAACTTATCGACGTTATAACGATAGACAACACTGTCTCACAGGTCACCAAAAAGCAAAACCTGATCGACGTGGTTACCATCGTTACGGATACCGCTCCCTGCCCCGTGGCTGACGATAATCCACCTGTCAAATATATCACACCTAAAGCAATAAGTTCCCGTGCACAGCTGGGTTACCCCAGCGCTGTTGCCGCAAGTACCAATATATCCGATCTGCTTCCGCCGCTCAATATCCACACCGGGCCCTGTCATTACGATACGATGCAGGCCTTTTTCGTGGTTGATGACGGCAACGGGTTGGTTCCCGTCCCCCCGGAAGAATCTCCGCAAATTGAAGAGCCGATCTTAGCCAAAGGAAAAGGCTACGTGCTGCGGCGCAGCGGCCTTTACTGTACTTCAAAGTCAGGCGAAGACGTTTTTGCCAGCAATACCCGGCTGGAAATCACAGGTTTTATCCGCCACGTTACCAGGGACGAAAGTCGCGCTTCAGGTTACCATATAGTCAAATCTATTGAGGGTACAGCCATTTTGCCTGACGGAAATCGCCATGCGTTCGTTACCGAAGAAGCTTCATATAAAAAAATTTACCATAAATTGCACAAGGATCACCCTGATGTCAACGTCCAGTCTGTCACTGGCCCGGGGTTGGAAAACTACTTGACGGACCTTTACACGCAGGCAAAGAACCTGGGAGTTAAGGCTCGTTATACGTTCGAGTACTCCGGGTGGTATGAAATGGACAAAGGGCACCCTAAGTATAACGTTGGCACAAATGCAAAGCTATACAGCACGACAGCCAGGGCAAACATCAATGCCATGAACCGATACCAGATTTTTGCTGAAGGAAACCGTTTCCTCCATATGGGAGATATTGACGCCGTCGGACCAATCTGGATCTTTTTCCATGCCGCGTTCACCGACTTCTTCTACAAAAAAGCCGGCTGCGGTTGGGGCACAACGCTGGTGATAGAGGGCGAGACCGGGGCAAAAAAGACTTCCGTAATGAAAATACTGGCAGACCCGCTGAACGCCAACAGGAACGCAGGCATAATTTCAATCGAGCAGAATACAACAGAAGCCGGTCTTCTGCGTGTAATGAATCACCAGTTTTGTGACAATTTTATTTGTCTGGATGATTTTACCGGAGCAATGTCACAGTCTACAAAAGCCAGCCAAAAGATGGTGGACATGGTGTTCCGGCTGGTCGGAGATGCCTCTTCCCGGGTCAAAGCCAGTGGAAAAAACGAAACAGCGAATCAAACGGCAAATTGCCTTTTTGCCCTGACGGCGGAGAAAAATTTCGCCCTTACTGAGAGCAGTTACGCCCGGTATATCCGCGTCTTTTTCACAAAAGAAATCGTAGATCCTTCAACCGGAGTAATCTGCAAGTCCGGCACCATTGATATTCGGTTATTAACCCGTTTCCAGCAGAATCCCCAAATGATCCAGTCGTATACAACCCTGTATTTGACCTTCCTGGAAGAGCGTGCCCCGACTCTGGTTGAGTGGATTAAAACGCGTTTTATAGAACTGAGAAACATAAACGCCGGAACTTTTAACCACGACCGTCTGACCGATGCCGCGGCGCATCTAACCCTCCAGGCAGAACTGATTGCGCAGTTTGCTGTCTGGTGCGGCTGTACGAAAGACGAAGCCACGTCAATTCAGCACTCTTTAACCAACGATCTCGTTGAAATAATCACCCCACAGGCTGAATTGTTAAACAAAAAGAACGACGTTGAGCTTTTCCTGGAAACTCTGGAAAACCGCGCAGACTTGCGTAAAGAACTTGCCGAAACGGAGAAAATCTGGCTGGAAAACCCCAGCAGGTATCTCGGTTTCCGTGAAGATGAGACCCAAACGCTGTGGATTAACTTCGATGACGCATACGCGCGCCTTTCGACTTATGCAAGTAGCGAAGGGTACCCAGTCCCTGGGAAAAAACCAATTCCGCAGCATTTGTACGAAGCGGGTTATTCAAAGGCCGTTGCCAAAGTTATTAACGGCAAAAAAAAGTATTCTTATCTTATCAAGAGCAAGAAGGGAACTTCCGCACAGCGGCGCAGCTTGCTCGTTCTTTATGTGCAAAAAGTAAACGAAAAATTTCGGGAATTGCAAAAGGGGGAAGAATAATGAGCGCTTTATACGGCGGTGTATTTGACTATGGTATTGGACTGGCAATCAATCCGGCAGATGCAAAAAATATTTTGCAATCCGGGAAAAATGCTGTAATTTTACCTTTTGAAAATGAAGAATCTGCCTTTTCTACCTTGAGATATGCGTATACTATGAGGGGGTTTAAAAAGTATCGTTACCTTCTCCCCCAATTTAAATATGAAGATTATTTAAAATATAAATATTATAATAATTCTCCGTGTACAAATGTCGGGCGACCCAGATTTTACGCTGTTTTTAACGATGATTTTTACGCCATAATCGACAAGGCAGAGATTGCAGCAGGATCCCTGTTTTCGCCTAATACCGCCTATTTTTTGAAAGAATTTGAAACAAAAGATGACGCGTTTAACGTTATCTTTCTCTATTACGCCGTAAAGGGCGGCGTACAGTATGCCTACTGTAACGGCGCGCCCCTTCCGGTCATTTCAAACGTCATGAAACTTAATGTTTTTTACCCGTCACCACTGCCGAATTATTTTAAGGAGCACCTGCGCCTGCCGGAACATCTGCAGCGTCTCGGTCCCAATTATTATGGCAATCAGAATTTTTTCAATTGGATATTATTGTAGTAAGAAGGAGGTGCATCACCGTGGGCTATCAGAGGCACAGCAATGAAAGCACTGCGGCTTCTGCCGGGGCTGTAACCATTGATGATGTGGCCGCCTTGGCGATGAAAATCGGGGCGGAAATCTGGGGACAGGAGCAGTTTGATATGATGATGGCCCCTTCCGGGCAGCCGGATGAATCCGCTCCCGTAACCGGCAAAGCTTCTGCTTCCGGTAAGTTTACCCGGAACAGGGACAAAAAAGAATCCGCCTGACTGCGGATTCCCTGAACGCCGGGGCAGGCTGCACAAGTGGCCTGCCCCGGATTTTTATCACAAATTCTAAAGAAAGGAGGAAACGGGCATGGATGCCGGAATTACTGAAAAGGTTGCGGTTTACTGCCGAGTTTCGTCAGAAGACCAGGCGGAACGCGGCACCATCGAAGTGCAGAAGGATTTTGCGAAAAATTACATCGGATTGTACGGCCTGCATTTGTACGCGTATTACTGCGATGACGGGGTCTCCGGCACCGTGCCCGTAAAGGACCGCCCGGAAGGCTCCCGCCTCCTGCAGGACGCTGAAAAGGGACTGTTCGATACCGTCCTGTTCTACAAGCTGGACCGGCTGGGACGGAAGACAACGGTCATCCTGGAAGCCATACAGCGCATCACCGGGTTCGGGATCAACGTCCGTTCCATGACAGAGCCCCTGGATACCAACACCCCTACCGGCAAGTTCCTGATCACAACCCTCAGCGGCATTGCGGAACTGGACCGCGACTCCATCCTCGCGCGGATGCACAGCGGGGCTCTGGTAGCCGCCAAAAAGGGAAAATGGGGAGGTGGCATAGTGCCGTTCGGTTACCTGACAGACAAGGAGGGCTACCTGGTAATCAACCGGGAAAAGATTCCCGGTCTGGAATATTCAGAAGAAGATATCGTTAAAACAATATTCAGAATGTGCGCCGACGAAAACAAGAGCTGCACAGAGATTGCCGATTATGTCAACGCGCTGGGAGTACCTACGCGGTATGTATCGACCAGGAATCTTGTACGGCACAGGCGCCCGGGAAAAAGGCTGCGGAACAACGCCTCCGTCTGGGGCCCGAGCCGCATTCTGCGTATGATCAACAACACCCTTTACAAGGGCTACCGCATCTACGGGCTGAGGGCTACCCTGAAAGACTATGACCCAATCGAACAGCTGGTACCTGCTATTGTGGACGAGGAAACCTGGAACCGGGCCAACCGTGCGGCCTCTTCCAGGGCGTTCAATTACCCGTCCCGCCGGGGAGGGCGCTATCTCCTGCAGGGTTACCTTTACTGCGGCCATTGCGGGCATACCTACTGCGGCTACGCCGACCGGCTGAAGAAGGACCGGCTGGTCTATTATTACCGCTGCAACGGCCGGGATGCGTACAACCGAACCTGGCGCTGCACCGAGTCAACCGGGATACAGGCGGAATGGATTGAAAATATTGTGCTGGAATACTGCGCCCGCCTGTTGCGGGAACACAAGTTTCTGGAACCCCCGGGTGATGCCAGGGACCGCCAGAAAGACAGTATCGCCGCCGAGATTGCGAAGCTTGAAAAAATGCTGAAGAACCAGGAGCAGGAAAAAGCTCCAATCCTTTCCCTGTTCCGGAAGGGGCTCATTACAAGGGACGACCTGACCCGCCAGCTGCAGAGCATCAAGGAGGAACGGGAAGCGATGCAGAAGCGGATTAAGGAACTCCAGCAGCCTTCTGCGGATGATATCCTTGCCGCAAACCGGCAGACCTCCGCTGAGTTCTTTGAAAAATTCCGGGAAATATTCCCGAAAGGCTTTGCCCTGAAAAGCCTGTCATTTGAGACACAGCGGGAGATCCTGTCACTTTTTATAGATCAGATAAGCATATTCACGGTCAAAAAACGTGACGATTCATTCTACGCAACTTTTCGGATTGAACTGAAAGACAAGCTGGGACACACCAAGGAATACACCGTTGCCGCTACCGACCGCCTGCAGACACAGCAGAACAAGATTGGCAAAAAGCTAAGCTCCCTTGGCGAAAAGCTGCGCTCCATGCGGCTGGAGCGCGGTTATACCCAAAGAACGGTAGCAGAGAGCATTGGCTTATCCGTTAACGCCGTCAACGCGTTTGAAAACCAGCGCCGTAGCCAGACCAATCCCGCGTTCCAGCACCGCACAATCCGGAAGCTTGCAGACTTTTACGGGGTCCCGTATGAAGCCCTGGCTATCTGGAACTACAGTTCAGTAGAAACCGACGGCAAAAAGCTGTTTGCGCAGATCCGGGACGTAAAGGGCGTTACCTCCGATGAGCTGCTTGCCGACATGGGCGTAAGCAAGCCCACGTTCCGCAGGTACCTAGAAGGCGCGGCAACGCAACAGACAAGGGAGAAAATAGAGACCTATTTTGCCGCCGCCAGCAAGTGGCTTAAAAAATTACTGCAGTCCCGGTAGGGACTGCAGTTTTCCTACTTGCATCGTATCCTCCATGACCTCAACCCGCACGCAGGGGTTCTGCGCACAACACAGAAGAAACGAAGCAGGGAAAATATAAGAACTATGCACCCGGTTAATTGTCACAAGGTGATCTTCCAACGGCTGGCGCAGCACTTCCAGCGCAGCCTTGGAAAACTCCGGAAACTCATCCAGAAACAGCACGCCGTTGTGGCTCAGCGTTACTTCACCCGGAACGGGAACAGAACCCCCGCCAATGAGGGCGCTTAAGGTAACAGTGTGATGGGGGCTGCGGAACGGCCGCTGGTTGATCAGATTCGACTTGTTATTCAGCAGACCTGCGATACTGTAGATTTTCGTAACCTCCAAGGCTTCTTCCTTGGTCATGGGCGGCAAAATGGTAGGAAGTCTCCTGGCCAGCATGGTCTTCCCGCTGCCGGGAGAACCTGTCAACAGGATATTATGGCCGCCCGCCGCCGCAATTTCCAATACCCGCTTCACCACTTTCTGTCCGTGAACATCAGAAAAATCAAGGTCGCCGTTCTCCGGTTCTGTGAGTTCCAGTTCCTTATGCTGCAGCGGTTCAAGACAGGGACGCAGCAAATGGGTCACAAGTTGTTTCAAATGGATTGGCGTGTAGATCATGATTTCATCAACCAGCCGTCCTTCTTCCCCGTTGCTCTGGGGAATAAAAATCTCCGGCACATGCTGGCGACGGGCATCCAGTACCATGGGAAGAACCCCGTTTACTTCTCTGATTGCTCCCTCAAGGGAAAGTTCCCCGATAAACACCTTATTCCGAACTTTGTCCTGAGGCAGCACTCCGAGAGAAACCAGAATCCCGACAGCAATTGGCAGATCCAGTCCGCTTCCGTCTTTCCGCAAGTTGGCCGGCGCCAGATTTACCGTAATCCGGTTCTGCGGAAAGGGAAAACCGGAATTCTTCAATGCCGTCCGCACCCGTTCCCTGGATTCCCGAATCGCCATGTCCGGCAGCCCCACAATCTCGAAAGCCGGCAACCCACGTTCAATGTCCACCTCCACGACCACTCCCG
>JAEEGF011426124.1_pt1 | contig 11850 bp, 14 predicted proteins | sample 9134171 | NCBI WGS metagenome assembly JAEEGF01 (sample SAMN16246542, study PRJNA631951) | gut metagenome | biome: gut microbiome; feature: rumen; material: AP-attached | host: Bos | place: Iran: Karaj | collected 2018-10 | reverse complement strand
GTTGGTATTTCAACGTTTATGCGGGTTTGCGATGGTTAACTGAGTTATCCACAAAAGTTTACGATTTAGCAAAAAAATCATATCCCGAATTCGCCCTGAAATATCAACATTTTCAGCCTCAGTATTATGGATTTATTCACATCGGGAAAGACGGCTAATTAATTAAAACGTTGAAATTTCAACATTCGATATTTTTGAGTATTGTAAACTTTGAACTTAGTTTCAGTTGACAAATACCTCGAAAAACCATATAATTTTAGGTGAAATTTTGTATTTATTTTTGTGCACGGGGCGAGCTGCCCCATACACCTTGAAAAAACAGGGGTTTAACCCCCGGGGAGATGCAATGAGAGGAAAGATAACGGTCAAAGACAGGGTGCTGTTAATACTTGAAGAGAATAAAGGCAGCACAATATCGGGTGAAGCCCTGGCAAAAGCATTAAATGTCAGCAGGGCTGCTGTATGGAAGGCTATGAAACAGCTTCAGGAAGAGGGATACGAGATCAGCGCCAGCACGAATAGGGGCTACTGCCTCGATTTAAACAGCGATGTCCTGTCCATGCAGGGTATTGCAAGCTATGTGCGTGCCACTCCACAGCCGAGAATCATTGTATACGAGACCATCGACTCCACAAACAAGCTCGCAAAGAGCCTCGCCGTCGAAGGTGCGCTTCACGGAACCTGCGTCGCAGCAAACATGCAAACCGAAGGCAGGGGGCGCCTGGGCAGAAGCTTTTTCTCCCCGCCTCAAAGCGGAATATACCTCAGCATTATCCTGAGGCCGGAAATAGACATATCAAAAGCAACTCTGATAACCACAATGGCCAGCGTGGCAACCGCAACGGCTATCAGTGATGTCTGCGGCATAGAAACGGATATAAAATGGGTTAACGACCTGTATTTCCGTGATAAAAAGGTATGCGGAATACTGACCGAAGCAGTAACAAACTTTGAAACGGGAAAGATTGACAGCATTGTTGTGGGAATCGGCATAAATTGTGCGCCTCCAAATTGCGATTTGCCGGACGAAATCAAGGACATCTATGGTTTTATACCCGGAGGCTTTTCTTATTCGCGAAATCAGCTTACAGCCGAGGTCATATCGCGCGTAATGGAGCTCTGCAGCAGCATAGAGGACGGAGATTACTCATTTATCGAGGAATATCGCCGTCGCTCCATGATAATAGGAAATAAAATAAATATATTCAAGGGTGGGCTAAATCACGATCCCATCAAAGCAACAGCTATCGACATAGATAAATTCGGCGGCCTGATTGTAAAATACGAAAACGGAAAAACCGAAACTCTGACGAGCGGTGAGGTTTCAATCAGACCTGTTCCGTAATCACGCAGCATCGCATGCTCAAACTAATCAAATAAAAGGGATAAATATTATGACATTATCAAACACGGCAAACAAAACCAAAACCCAATATCTCATACTCACAGCAATGATGACCGCCTTTACGGCTATCTGCGCCGTAATTTCGGTGCCGCTGCCCTTCTCACCGGTACCGGTGTCGCTTGCAACACTGGCGGTGCTGATCTGCGGCGGCTTGCTCGGTCCAAAATACGGCAGTCTCTCACAGATTATCTATCTGCTCCTCGGAGCTGTTGGTGTGCCGATTTTTCATAGCTTCACAGGCGGAATGGGGATACTGCTCGGCCCTACGGGCGGATTTCTCTTTGGCTACATCTTTATGGCCTTCACATTCGGACTGCTGACGGACATTATTCTGAAAAACAAAAGAACCGGCGATATCAAATCAACAGCCCTCGTATTTTTTGCGGCAGTCCACGCAACTATCACCTGCTACATTCCCGGACTTTTATGGTTCATGGTCGTTACGGGAAACGGGATCGGCACCGCAGTTTCAATGGCCGTGCTGCCGTTCATCCCGGTAGATCTTTTTAAATGCATAGTGGCGGCTCTCCTTGTAAAACGCTTGACCTCTATACTCCCAAAAGGGTATAATATCCATATATAGCAAAGTACATCAGTATGTCTATGTGAAAGGAGAATAAATGAAAGTTACAGCTTATCCGCAAAACCGCCTGCAGCCTATGCAGGAAGTTCTGGCAGAAATCCTTGATGCAGCAGTGTACGAGCTTCATTTAGATGCCACTGAATTCTATGACACCTTTGCAATAAGTGACCTCGCAAAGCGCATGGAAAAGGGTGACCTGAAAATACTTGACGAGCTGAAGGAAAAATTCGGAGGCTCATACAAAAAGCTTGCCGGCACGATAATGGCAGGCAGAGAACGCCAGGTGGGGCAGGTTCCGCTTCGCTATGCAGGCGGCACCAGTCCGGAGCACTGGGCAGGCACAATGCTTGCTTACTATCAGTGGCAGTCCTGCATACCTTTTGCGGAGATCAACAAATACCTTTCAATCGAATATGTAAAGGGCATGCACGGTGATTTTCACGAGCGCTCGCCGCAGGAATTCGCGGCTACGATAAGCACCCTCTTCAAGGGGGCAAAGCGAGACACTAATCTCGCAAGCATCAGACGTGCGGCCGGAATGAGCCAGAAGCAGCTCGCCGAAGCCGCAGACATACCTGTCCGCACAATTCAGCAGTACGAACAGCGCCAAAAGAATATCAACAAGGCTCAGGCAGAATACATCTTCCGTATGGCGAGAGTACTCGGATGTAAAATGGACGATTTACTTGAACTGTTTTAACTATCCAAAGCCGGAGGTAAAAGTATGGAAAAAAACGAAATGGATTACCGACCGCTTCTTGAAAAGTTCAGGCCTGCCACAATGGCAGATTTGGACAGAATCGCGGAAATTTACGAAAAGCACCTCGACTGGGAAGAAGAAACGGGCTTTCACAACGGCTGGCAGCGCGGCGTTTACCCCACAAAGGACACGGCACGCCCTGCCATTGAGCTCGGCGAAATGTTTGTGCTCGAGGTTGACGGAGTAATAGTCGGCTCAGCGCGCATCAATCACGACCAGCCCGAAGCCTACAAGCAGTGCAAATGGGAATATGATGTTCCGGACGACAGAATAATGATAATGCACACCCTCGTGGTCGATCCGAATTACCGTGGAAAGGGCTACGGCTGGGCATTTCTGATGTTCTACGAGAACTATTCTCTGGACCATTTCTGCCCTGTGCTGAGAATTGACACGTTCGTATTAAACGAACCTGCCCTGAACAGATACCTCCGCATGGGATATACTCTTACGGGGAAAATCCCTTGTACATTTAACGGCATTCCCGGCATGACACTGGCATGTCTCGAGAAGAAGGCCGAAAGGAGATAAAAGGAGAAAAACTATGAGCGATAAATTTCGCGGCAACCTCCTCCTGCTGCTGACTGCGGCGATCTGGGGTTCCGCTTTCGTTGCCCAAAGCGTAGGCATGGACTATATCGAGCCGTTCACCTTTAACGGTATCAGACAGATAATTGCAGCTGTCGTGCTGGTGCCTGTGGCTTACATCTTTGTAAACAGAGATCGCCGTATAGCGCAGTCAGGCGAAGGCTACACGGAGCCGACCGAAGAAGAAAAAAAGCAATCCGTCAGGACCCACGTAGTAGGCGGCTTCTGGTGCGGCGTGTGCCTCTTTGTAGCAAGCTCGCTTCAGCAGATCGGCATACAGTACACAACCGCCGGTAAAGCAGGCTTTGTGACGGCTCTTTACATACTTATCGTGCCAATCCTCGGAATCTTTCTGAAAAAACGCGTACGTCCGATTTTGTGGTTTTGCGTTATCATCGCGGCTGTCGGACTTTACCTGCTCTGTATGCAGGGCGGTTTCGGGCTCGAAAAGGGCGATTTCTACGTCTTTCTCTGTGCGATAGTGTTCTCGCTTCACATACTTGTAATAGACCACTATTCGCCTAAAACAAACGGTGTGGCGCTGTCCTGCATTCAGTTCGCCTTTGCGGGGCTGTTTGCGATTCCGCCTATTCTCCTTTTGGAGAATCCTGAAATGACATACATAATTATGGCGTGGAAGCCGATTCTTTATGCCGGTATTCTCTCCGGTGCAGGCGGCTACACCCTCCAGATTCTCGGTCAGAAGAATACCGACCCGACCGTTGCGTCACTGCTTCTGAGCCTTGAATCCGTTTTCGCGGTTATTTCCGGCATGATTATTCTCCATGAGATGATGTCAGGGCGCGAGCTGCTCGGTTGCGCTTTGATGTTTGCCGCAATAATACTGGCGCAGCTTCCTGAAAGGAAAAAACTATAAATGTTATTTTCATCACTTATTTTCCTGGTTGTCTTCCTGCCCTGCGTACTGTTCATCTATTACGCAGTGCTGCGCAGACACCGGCATCTTCAAAACTGCTTCCTGCTGATTGCAAGCCTTGGATTCTATGCCTGGGGCGAGCCTTGGTTTGTCCTGGTCATGTTCCTTTCAATTTGCTGCAATTACGGGTTCGGGCTACTGGTCGACCGCTTCAGGCAGGACAGAAAAAAAGCAAAGGCTGTTATCAGCCTTTCTTTGGTGTTCAATTTAGGAATAATCTTTATATTTAAATATCTGATGTTCACGCTCGAAAATCTGAATGCCCTGCTGCATTCGGATTTTACTGTGCCTGAAATTGCGCTTCCGATCGGCATCAGCTTTTTCACCTTCCAGGCAATCAGCTATGTCATCGACGTTTACCGCGAAAAGGGACAGGTTCAGAGGAATCTTCTGAACGTCGGGCTCTACATTTCGTTCTTCCCGCAGCTCATCGCCGGCCCAATCATCCGCTACGAAGTTGTAAGCGATCAGATTATGAACCGCCGCGAAAGCTGGGACGACTTTGCAATAGGCGTATCCCGGTTCCTGGTGGGGCTTGCGAAAAAGGGACTGCTTGCGAATGCCTTTGCGGTAGTCGCCGACAAGGCTTTTGCCGTGGCGACCACAGACTACTGCTCGGTAAGCTTTGCGTGGATGGGCGCAATCGCCTACACGCTCCAGATTTACTATGACTTTTCGGGATATTCGGATATGGCAATAGGCCTCGGCCGCATGTTCGGCTTTCACTTCCCTGAAAACTTCAACTACCCTTACATTTCAAAATCCTGCAGCGAATTCTGGCGTAGATGGCATATCTCGCTGGGCAGCTGGTTCCGCGACTATGTGTACATCTCTCTCGGAGGCAGCCGCGTAGCAAGTAAGGGTCGCCTTGTGTTCAACCTGCTCATTGTCTGGTTCCTCACGGGACTTTGGCACGGAGCGAACTGGACGTTTATCTGCTGGGGCCTGATGTACTTTATTCTAATCTCGATAGAAAAGCTGACAGGATGGGAAAAACGTCTATCGCAGATAAACGATAAGAAAGTAAATGCAGTGGCTCACGTCTATACCATGCTGATGGTAATTTTGGGCTGGGTATTCTTCAGAGCCGAGACAATCGGAGATGCCCTCACCTATATATCAATCATGTTCGGCAATTCCGACGTGGCATTTTTCGATAAATTCTTTATCGGCTTTCTCAGGGAAAATGCGGTCTACTTTTTCTTTGGCCTGCTGTTCTGCGCACCGGTTGCAAAGAAAATACGCGCCGCAGCACAGGCCCGCACGAAGGAATCCAATCCGCTCGTATGCACCCTGTATGCGCTGCTTTTAATCGGCGGACTACTGGTAACAATGGCATACCTCATAAAGGGTGCCTACAACCCATTCATCTACTTTAACTTCTAAAAATGAAAAAAATATTTAAAACCCATACAAAAGAAAAAATCACGGCTATCGCCTTCATAATCGTCATTTTCACGATGATGATCGGAATGGTCACCACAACGCACGATCTCGGCGAAGGTTTTATCCTGAACTACCGCCTGAAGGTTCCGACAGGCGCGCCGGTGGTCGAACGCCTCAAAGGCGCAATTGAATCGGCGGAGCAGGCAGTCAACGAAGGAGCATTCCTCCGCCAGCAGTATGTGGAGCTTTACGGTCTTTCGCAGCTTGTCATGCAAAAGCATGCCGTCATCGACTATAACTACGGCGCCCTCTACAAAACGCGCGACGGGCAGACAACCTTCTCCGTGCAGGAAGAGCGCTACATCGACGATGCGGCGAACGCGACTTATCCGCTCGTGAACGGCCTGATCCACGAAGGTGTGGACTTTCTCTACGTGCAGCTTCCGTTCAAGGTGCAGCCCGCAAAGTTTGGCGGTGACCGCGAGCTTCCGGTGTATGTACACGACTATGCCAACGAGAATGCCGACCGGTTTGTGGAAACGATGCGCGCGGCAAACATCGCCTGCTACGACACACGCGACGAGTTCTTCGGCAGCGGCCTTTCGATGAAGGAGCTCTTCTTTAAGACCGACCACCACTGGAGCATAAAGGGCGCATTCCTCGGAACCGGGCTGATTGCGAATTACCTAAGCGAAAACTACGGCTTTGAGATTCCTGAGGGGCTCTATACAGAGGAGAATTTCAAAACAACGACTTATCCGAAGAGCTTTATCGGCTCGATGGGACGTCGCGTGGGACGGATTTACGGCGGAATCGATGATTTCACGCTCTACAGCCCGAACTTTGAAACAGATATAACGGTCACGAAGATTGAGGGAATCAGCGAGGTGACAACCCGCGGGACCTTTGAGGATGTGGTTCTCGAAATGCAGTACATCGACAATCCGGACCCAACCACGAACAGATATGCGGTTTACCACGGCGATTACCAGGAGCTCAGGTTTGTGAACAATCTGGTCGACAACGACAACAGCGTCCTGATAATAAAGGACAGCTTCGGCCTGCCGGTCTACAGCTTCCTGTCGCTGGGCATCCACGAGGTCCGCGCAATCGACATGCGTATTTTTGAAAAGAACGTCCTCGAATATGCGGCCGAATACCATCCGGATCTGGTTATCCTGATGTACAACTGCGATTCGTACGTGGATCCGATGTTTGATTTTAATATGTAGGGAGCGGTATCTTTTCAAACTCTTGCACCTATGGTATATTGAAAATGTAGAAAAGTTTATTCTTGAGGAGGATATGCAAATGTCAGGGCAAATAACAATAAGCGAAATTGAGGCAAAAGTAAAGCCTTTAGCTGAAAAATACAAAATAAAAGAAGTCTATTTGTTTGGTTCATATGCACGCAACGAAGCAACCTCTGACAGCGACTTGGATTTTTTGGTGTATGGTGGCGATGATTTTAAGCTGACACTGATATTTGCATTTGCCGAAGATTTACGGCGAGACTTCCAAAAGGATGTCGATGTATTTGAGATACACGAAGTAAACCAAGAAAGCGATTTTTACAACAATATAATGAAAGAGAGGATATTGGTAGCGTGAAATATACTGATGAACAGCGACTTCAAAAAATATACGACAATGCACTTAAGTTAGACCAGTACATCAAAAACAATAATGTGGAAAAAGAAAAGCTGCTCACAGATTTCACATTACAGTGGTTAGTCACAACACCACTTTACAATATAGGTGAGCATGTATATAACCTTTCCGACGAACTTAAAAATAATTATCCCGATATACCTTGGACAGTGATATCCGGGCTAAGGCACCGTCTTGTACATGACTATGAAGGTACTAATTGGAATATCATAGTTGAAGTGATATACGAGGATATCCCGAACTTAATCGAGAATGTAAGGGGAATCTTGGAAAGTAAGAAATAATAGAATTGAAGTGGCAAGTGAGCCACTTCTTTTTTATTGCTTATAGGGATGCAGAACTGGAATTGAATAAGTTTACAACCAAAACGCATGTATTGAAAAATATTTCAATTATTTTCGCGAAACGCTTGACAAAAGGTTCAAATGGCATTATTATGTAGAAAAAGATTACGAAGAACACCACAATAGTCTTTGCACTATTAGGAGGAAACATGGAAAACGAAAAAATTATTGAAAATATCTTCACGTTAGCAAATAACAAAGGAATACGTAAAGGTGAACTCGAAGAAAAAATAGGATTAAGTAAAGGCTACCTGTCACGTCTTAAGGGGAAAAACGAATTGCCTTCGACCGAAAAGATGCAACGCATCTCGGAAATTTTGGGCGTGAGTTTAGAAAGACTTTTGAATGAAGAGTATAGCGACCTAGGTGAGAACGACATCCTGACATATGATTTTATCTGCAAGGTTTTTGATTGTTCCAAAGATAATAATGTAGTTTGGAAAGAATGCACCGAGGAAGGAGAGGCACTTGCCAAATGTGAGGATTGTTTTAGAAAGATTGAAGCATTGATAGCGCCTGATGATCAGGAAATGGAAAGCGGTTTTTATTCCGCGTTAGGAGAAAAAGAGGCATATTTTGCAATTCTTCCGGGAACACAGCAAAAGTTGCTATTTGTGCGCTATGAGTATGTACGTTCTTATCCTGATGGTGCCCCTGACATAACAGACATGAAGGAGCTGTATATGTTTAATGCGGAGGAACTATTGCCAGTCTATCAGATGCGAATGCAAGTCCATCGGATTGAATCGCTGTTGAAAGAGTTGTATCAGCTAATACATAAACGAAAGGGTTTGAACTTGCAAGATACCGTGAAATCAAACATGAGAGCCTTTCTTGATTTTAAAATAGAAGAGTAATTAGCAAAATCCCCAATAATAAAGAGGAAGGCAATCATCCATGTTTTAATATCTTACAACTTAATATTTTACAACTAAATATTCAATTACTTATTTCTAACTTTCATAAAAAGGAGATTAACCATGAATAAGGTGATTCTTACAAACCATGCATATGATCGTATGAAGGAACGTGTTGGTATAGGCAAAAAGGCGGCAGATAGGTTAAGTGAAAAGGCTTACGCTGCCGGTATTGACCGAAATAGCGTGAAAGGGAGATTACAAAAGTATATTGAATCAAAAGAATTGCGAAATTCTAGTAAATGCAAAATATACGGAGAAATGGTGTACTGCTTTTCGGATAACTGCGAGGGAGCAATATTAATGACAGTTTTTTGGATTCCAACTTCTTTACGAAAACAAGCATTGGGCGCACAGCGGAAATTGATAGCATAGAGTTTCTGAGGAGGCCGTAATATGAATGATGGGAAAAGAACACTGAAATCTTTTAAACAATTAAATCAGCTTGTTCAGGCTAAAGCAGAAATAAAAAAACAAGAAGAAGACCGGTTGAATAAAAGGCTAGCATTAGTGGGAAACATATGCATAAAGACTGAGACTCTTAAGACTGCCCAAAACGGAATTCTAGGAAGAGTATGTACGTATGAAGGTCGAAGTAGTGTCATTAAAGCAGTGTGCGAATGTGGAAAGGTGCAAGTAAGTAAGATCCTTGATGCAGCGTTAAAGTATGTGAATTCAAACAAACAGGATATCAGCGAACTAAAAACTATTGATAAAGCGTTGGATTCCCTCATTGAAGAAAGCGCTAGGCTTGACAAAATAGCAGCGGACAAAGAAAAGAAACGCTTGGAAATCGAGAAAAAAAGGCGTAAAGAGGCTGAAGAAAAGCGGCGTAGGAGAGCGGCTGAAGAGGAAAGAATCAATAGAGAGGAAAGAGAGCGAAAAAAATTAGAAGAAGCGCTAGATAATCGTAAAATAAAAAGACTGTTCCATTTTACGAGAATTGAAAACTTAGATTCAATTCTGAAGGATGGAATTATACCGAGGAAAGACTTGATTCAATCTAACTCGCATTTCATCTATAATGACGATGGTAGGTGGGACAGTATGACAAGTTGCTCCTGTTTATCCGTTGAATTCCCAAATACTTGGGTTTTGCATAAAAAGATGGACGAAATTCCAAATAGCGGATGGGCAATAATTGCTTTAGATGCTAAACTACTATTGGAGCAGAAAAATTTTTATGCAGTGCATAATGCGGCGGCTCGTGGCGTTAGCCTAAATACCTCTGTTGAAGCATTTGAGAAAATGTTTGATAATGTGATTATGGTTGAAAGGGCCACCGGCGCACCATTAAGGTTTGAGAGAGAAAATTTACAATCATATCTTCCGACATCGGATCAAGCGGAGATATTAGTTAAGGGCATTATTAAGCCCCAATTCATTAAAAAAATCTATTTTCAAAATGAACGTTCGGCGAAAAGATTCGAGGAGCAACTAGACAACCAAGGCATTGAAGGAAGCGTTAACCTGACTTATTTTATGCTTGGAAGAAAAGATATAGGATGGGAGAAAAGGTAAAATGGCAGAGAAAAAAGTGTTTTTTAGTAATTCAAAATTCTATTTTGAAGAAAAAATTATTGAGTATAAGTACTATTCTGGCTTTGCAGTTAGCCAAAAGCAAAAGAGCATCGCTTCATTACACCAAGCAATACTTGAAAGTTATCCCGACAAAAATGTGCTTGAAATATCGACGAAGTCACCAAATCCACTAGGTGTTCAATTGAGTGCTTTTAATCTCCTTTTCCACCATAGAGAATTGAGTGAAGAACGAAATCTAGAAAATATATTTCAGTATTCAAAGGTCTTTGAAAACGGCGGCCCGTATAGGGATTTATTGCAGGTGCATCCTAGAGATGCAAAGCGAGATCAACGATTAAGAGAATCGGGAAATCTAATTTCATTTAATTTGTATGGCGAAGATTGGCCTTTAGAACCCAAAACAGCCTTTTACGATTGGATATATATATCTGCATTGAAAGACAATATGGCTCTTACAGAAGAACTTTTAGAATACGATGTGTTTACAGATATAGAGTTCAACCACAAAAAGTCGATTAACTGCCAAGCAAGAGCGGCTGCAATTTTTGTGGCTCTTTGTAAGAACGGAGAATTAGAAAAGAAAACTAAAGATAAGGATTCCTTTATAACAATATATTCTCCGGCAAAACATAAAAATGAAGAACAGCTCTCTCTTTTTTAGCGAGAAACGATGTAGAGGTGCAGAATGAAAGAGTACAAAGTGCGCGGAGCTGGCGCGATAATGCGCTATTCCGATTTTCCGGGCGAAAAGATGCCCATTATTATAATCCACGGGCTCGGCTGTGCGGGTTCATTTGACTACACGGATATGTCGTTTAATCCGGCGCTTGGTGAACACAGAAAAATAGTTGTGGACCTTTTGGGCGCGGGCTACAGCGACAAGCCGGCGGATTTCCCTTATACCGCAAAAGCTCACGCAGAATACCTTAAGGAATTTATCGAGGATCTTGGAATAGAAAGGCTGATTGTGTACGGCCACAGTCTGGGCGGAGCCGTAGCAATCGAGCTTGCTGCGCTGTGCGGTGAAAAGATAGAAAAGCTGATATTAAACGAGCCGAACCTGGAGCCAAGCCGCAGCTGGGAGGCAAGCTACCAAATTGCCCACCTAAGCGAAGATGGGTGGCAGACCGAGCTTCCTCAGCTTATCGCAAAATACGAACGCGAAGGCAGCACTATGTGGGCCGCAACGATGCGTAACTGGCTGCCGGAGGCACTCTACCGCCTCTCAAAGGATGCTGCAAGCGAAAGACACCCTTCGTGGAAGGAGATGGCGACAGGCTTCACCATTCCGCACACCTTCATTTACGGCGAGAGAACGCTGCCTGACAACGATTATGACGACCTCGTGGCAATGGGCGAAAATGTAGTGGTTGTAAAGGATGCCGCCCACCCGATGGCATGGGAAATGCCGGATGCTACGGCGAGGGCGGTACAAGGAATAATAGAATAAACGGAACGCTATAATAAGTAAAGCAGACATAAAAACTCCAAATGCAAATGCATTTGGAGCTTTTTTAGTTTATAAACAGCAGCTCGCCGTTTTGGTATTGGTATTCGTCCGGCATATCTCCGATGTCCCAGCCCTCTGCGGTGGTTTCAATGTAGTAATAGTAAGTGTCACCGTGCTCGAAATACCAGCCCGGGATGTCCTTCTCACCTGCGATGCCGACCGCCATGTGGCCGGGCAGGCTTATCAGGCATGAGTCATAGCCCAGCT
>JAEEGF011126668.1_pt1 | contig 11850 bp, 11 predicted proteins | sample 9134171 | NCBI WGS metagenome assembly JAEEGF01 (sample SAMN16246542, study PRJNA631951) | gut metagenome | biome: gut microbiome; feature: rumen; material: AP-attached | host: Bos | place: Iran: Karaj | collected 2018-10 | reverse complement strand
TGTTTTGTTTTTTTCAAAGGACAACGATGAAGTCCTTCCGGCGGACATTTTCTTACTGTAGCCGGAGCTTCTTTTTTCACAACTTCTTTTAACGGACATCCTGCCTGTTTTTGCGGACATTGTGCATTTACCGCTGTTGTCAAAGCAAAAGTTAACACCAACCCTGCTATCAATAATTGTTTTTTCATATATTTTCTCCTATGTTGTTTCACGATTCTGACATTAAAACGAACATTTTGCAAATTTGTTCATATTGCGCAAAAATTTTTATTTTTAACATTTGTAAAATATTTGGGATAAGTCCATGACAAAAGTTCATTATTATTTTATTATCATGATGAATTCGGAGGCCGAATGATAGACGAAACAATAGAAACAAAATCAAATTTTGATATTACCTCAAAGAGCGTATTTTCAAGTGAAGACGATACTTTTACTTCTCGTTCTATAGCCGCTTTGCTGGCCAAAAATTCTGTTCCTGCATCTCATAAAAGAATTGCGGATAACTACCTCATTATTAAAAAAATATTTAAATTTCAGGCTTGTATGAGCAGAATTTCCAAGGTAGAAAAAGCTCTTTTGGAAAAATACGATTTTAATACTCTTGAATTCACTACTATGAAACAAATGTTCAATGAATTGACGTTGTTGCAAAAATGGTCATCTTCAGACGATAAAGAGGCACAGGAAGCAGCTGACAGCATTTTCCTTATAAGAGTTAAGGAATTAAAATATTTAGAATCAAGCAGCTATGCTTCAATTTCAAATGAAATTTATAACGGCTTTAAAGCTCTGCAGCAGTATTTAAAAGAAATAAGCAGATATCAGACCGTTCAGAGTATGAGAGTTTTTTGTAAGTAAATTATGAATATATGTAAAAATTTCTCTGCGCAGTTACTATCGCAGATGTTTTATGTTACATATAAAGATAGGATATCTTAAAGTATATATTATTGGGGAATAGTTATGAAAGTCTTACCGATTCATTGTCAAATTATCAGCAAAAGCAACAATTACCGGACAAATAATGCAGTAAGGTCTGATATGAATACAAGTCAGATTGTAAAATATAATCCTGTATATTATATGCCTGCATTTAACGGAAGCGGAAAAACTTTTGAAATAAATTTATCGGAAGCTGAACTTCTTGACAGAACTTCTCCTGAAAAATTTATTCCGATACATTTAATCGGCGAAGATTCACAGGCCTACAAAGGTCTTGCAAAAGGAGATCAAGAAACATTAAAACATTTAATTAAAGCGGCATATTATCTTGACCCTGTCTATACAAAGCTAGATAATCCGCATAATCTTGAATTTGAGCGATATCTTAATGAGGAAATACAAAAAGGAAATACAAGAGCATTATTGACTAAAAAATTATATGACGGACAAAAGGGTATTATGGGAATGGATACCCAAAGAGAATACGTAGTACTGGCAAAAGGATTTAAACAAGAAGCCGGAAAAGGTTTTTACCCCGAAGATTTATCGGTAGAAGAATTTCACAAAATAATAAAAAATATGTTGGAAAACGGTGAAATAAAAGAGGTTGAAAATATTTTAAATCAGCGCTCTGTAGTTGTCAGAGACGGAGAAAAATTAAAAGCAATAGATTATACAGAATACTTTAAAAACGAATTTACACAAGCAGCATCTGAATTGGAAAAAGCTGCAAAAACCTCTACAAACCCTGAATTTACCGAATATTTAACAAGCCAGGCGGCAGCATTGAGGAAAAATAACGTTAATCTTGATTGCAGGGCCGACAAACTCTGGGCAAAATTGCAGGATACCCCGCTTGAATTTACAATAAGCAGAGAGTGTTATGAGGATGGTATGACACCGACAATAACACGTAATCCGGAATTGAAAGCACTTCTGGATAAGCATGGAATAACACCCTATGCAAAAGATACTATCGGAACAAGAGTCGGAATAGTTAATAAAGCCGGAACGGAATATCTTTTAAAAATGAAAGATTTACTTGGTTTTATGGCTTCAAAAATGCCGTTTACCGACAAATATGTGCAAACAGTTAAAGCAGGCAAAAACCCAAATTCGTCAATGGTTGACATAGATGTTGCTTACATGTCAGGAGATTTTGCAGAATACAGAGGCGGAATAACAATTGCTTCAAATCTGCCAAATGCGGATAAGTTGTCTGTTAAAACCGGCGGCGGGCGCAGAATGGTTTATCACAAACAATTAAGAGATTCAAAATATATAGGTGGTGATTCTACTCAGCGCAGATTGGATGCACTTTTAGATAAATCCCAGCATAAATATTTTAATACACAGGGAATCCACGATTTTTGCATATTACACGAAAATGTCCACTCTCTTGGGCCAAAAATCAATCTTGAAGGGCTTGGTACATATAAAAACAAGATAGAAGAATTTAAGGCCGATAGCGGTGCACTGGTTATGTTTGATGAGTTAAGGAAAAAAGGATTCTACTCCTTAAAACAGGAAAAAGAATGTGTAATATCGTACCTGACAGGGTATGTTGCAAAGGGTTATGATGTTACAGAAGCACATTCTGTAAGCAGACTTATTCAATATAACAAATTCATTAATAACGGCGGAATAACAATCACACCGGAAGGCAGAATGCTTATAGACTATAAAAAGGTTATTCAGGGATCAAGAGAAATGCTGGAAGATGCCATAAAAATTCAATTAGGCGGCAGTGCTGATGTTGCAAAAGGATACATAGAAAAGAATACCGCTTGGAATGATGTTTTGGAGCATCTTGCAAAAAGCTTAAAATCTGCCGACAAAAAGCTCAACAGTTATATTATTTCACCACTGTTAAAAACTGCTTTGAAAGTATAATTGTATTAAATTTCACCTAAGCTTTCAATTTTGTACAGGCAGCCGATTTCTTCCTGTGCAAGAACTGTAATGTCGTTTATGTAAAGTGAAAGCAATGTGAAGAAGATTTGGCGGTATTCCATCGGAACAATGAGTATAGGTGAATATATGCCGAGCTTTTTGGCTTTTTTGGTAATTTTGTCTGCCATTTTTTCAGCCAATTCACCATCAATTGTTATAATGCTGTCCTCACCTTCTTCGCAGCCCAAAACAATATCCGAATATGTTTTTTCGGAAAGTTCAAAAGCACTGATTGTTTCGCCGTCTTCTCCGGTGTAATTTTTACATATTTGTCTGGAAAGTGAAAGTCTGATTTTGTTTAAGATATCAGCTTTGCCGCCTTCTTCTGCGTAATCATTAATTTTTTCAAAAATGTATGTGATATTTTTTATTGAAACTTTTTCTTTTACCAGACTTGTCAAAAGATACTTAATATCAGAATAGGTAAGCAGTTCAGGTACAAGATTTTCAATCAAAAATTCATTTTCTTTTTCAACAACCTCAAGATATTTATCAACATCGTCATAATCCATAAGGTCATCCACATGTTTAACCGCGACAAATTCCAGAGCTTTTGCAATATATTCAGTCGGGCTCATACCCTTTTGCCAAAAGTCTTTCGTCTTATCTTTTTCAATCCAGGTTACTTTTCTGTCTGTCAAAGGATCAACGGCATTGATTGAATCTTTGATTTTACTTTCAAGATGTAATTCGTCGGTATAAAACATCAGATGATTCGGGCATACACCGGCTTTGAAAACCTCAATCCCTCTTATTCTTATGCTAAATTCGCATGATTCAAGATTTTCGTCGTCTTTGAATACAACTTTTGGAATTACATAACCCATTTCTTCCGTCAGTTTCAGACGAGATTTTACTGTTTGTGCGATAAGTTCTTCGTCGGATTTTCCTCTGTCGGAATCAACAAAACCCAAAAGCTCTTCACTTAAGTAGATTGTCAGTTTTTCTTCATGCAGTTTTGAATACATCAAATCCGGCGAAGTTGCCTTATTTAATTGTGCTTTCAAATCTTCAAGCTCTTTTAAGCCGGCAGAAATTTTGTCGTTGAGTTTTTTTCTTGAGCCGGAAGCCGGATCTTCGGTTTCAATTTCCGTTTTGATTTTATTAATTTTTTCTTTTTGTCTGCGAATTTTCTGTTGAATTTCAAGGCATTGTTCGTATTCTGTCAGACGGGGTGAAAGCATTTTTTCCATCTGGCTTTTGAAATCAGAGATGTTAATTATGTCACTTTCTGCATTGTAATCATTTTTTGCTTCACGCATAAATATTCAATTAAGCTGGGAGCCGGTTTCTTCATCGCCTACATCGTGCATACTGTAGAGTTCCCAACCGTTCATTGACATTTCGTTCAGCAAATCCTGCAAGTCCTGTGCGTCTTCTGCCGAACAGGTCTTGATTACATATTCCATTCTGTTTTTTCTAAACATAATTATCTACCCTTTAATATTTTGATTGCTTCAATAGCTGTTTTAATAGCCCTTTCAGTATCATGAACGACAGGATTATCCATTCCAAGTTTTTCGCGTTCCTGATTGGCAACAGCTAAAAATACAGAACCCACTTTTACTTTCAGATAACTCGCAACGACAAACAATGCTGCAGATTCCATTTCTGAAGCAAGACAACCTAATTTTTTCCACGCTTCCCATTTATTTATAAGTTCGTAGCCGACGGGTTTTGTTTCCGGTTCATGCTGTCCGTAGAAAGCATCTTTACATTGAACAATACCCGTATGTGCATTATAACCGAGTTTTTCGGAAGCTTTAACCAAAGCATTTACGATATCAAGATTTGGCACGGCGGGAAATTCAATGGGTGCATATTCTTTTGAAGTTCCTTCCATACGAATTGCACCTGTTGCAATTACCAAATCGCCGCCAACAACATCTGTTTGCATACCGCCGCAGGTCCCGACACGAATAAAATATTTTGCACCTATTTTTGCAAGTTCTTCCATTGCAATAGAGGCAGATGCACCGCCGATACCGGTTGAGGTTACACTGACCTTTGTCCCGTCAAGATATCCGGTATATGTAACATATTCCCGGTTATCAGCCATCAAGACAGGGTTTTCGAAATATTTTGCAATTTTTTCACAGCGTTTCGGGTCGCCGGGTAAAATCACATACTCTCCTACATCGCCCTGCTTTAGCGCAATATGATATTGTTTACCGTCATCTGAATATCTCATTAGATGCCTTATTTCAGTTTTTGTATAACCAAATCTGTTACGTCAACACCGCCGACAAAAACAACCTGATCAGACAAAATAGCGTCAAGTCTTTGAGCAACCATAACAGCTTTTGCAGCAGTTTGAACCTGACTCATAATTTGATCTTCTTTGTTCATTCTCAACTTCATAAGGGCTTCTTGTTTTTGTGCAAATTCGGTTGATGTTTGTGATTCAAAATTTTGTTTTTGAACCGGTGTTGTCAAGTTTTTGTATTCTCTTTCTTTATTGACCATATATTGCTGCAATTCCAGACCTTTTGCGTCAATTTCTTTGATTGCCTGTTGTGCAGCCGGATAATTTTCCAAAACCTTTTGATAATCAATATATCCTACTTCTGCAAATGAAGGAGCTGCGGATATTGTCATCCCCAAAGCCAATAATAATGTCATTAATTTAAAGTTTTTCATACTGCCTCCTGTATATAAATTTTTGTAGTTACTACTGAATAACGACGACCTATTTATTATGTTCATTAATATAACAAATCGCCTACACCGAATGTAAAGTATCCGTGTTTAGAGCCATTATGTCCGGGATTGGTAAGCGGAATACCATAATCGATAGATAACGGACCCATACCCGGAACAAATACCTTCAAGCCGACACCGACAGAGATTGCTTCCATTGGTCTGTCATAAATTTTGTCTGAAACTGTTCTGTCAAAGACTTTACCTGCATCAGCCCACATAGTAAATCTGATATTGTTCAGGAAAGCAATTCTTGTTCTGTCCATAAACGGAATAGGTGTTGCAAATTCGGCAGATCCCATAATAAATGCGTTACCTGTACCAACACCACTCATCTTGAAACCTCTGACAGTGTAAGGGCCACCTAAACGATATGCCATAACTTCAGGCATATCGCCGTGAATTTTTCCGCCGCCTTTTGCGGTGAATGACAATGAAGATTTTTTACCCATTGGGATGTATTGTTTTATCATACCTGTAAGTTTTCCGTGGGTTTTGTCAAATCCGTCAAGACCGATATTTTCATCAAATCTCAGACTTGCCATTGTACCGTGACGGGTTACTGTTGCAGAATCTCTTGTGTCATACAAAATAGCAGGGCTCAGATTCATGAACAAACCGCCTTCTAACTGTTTTGCACGTTCTTTAATCGGTACGTTATATTTTGCAAACATTCTGGAAATGCCTTTGAAGTCACCTTCTCTGACATCAACATTTTCAACACCTAAGCTGAAGTTAGCTGATGCGTGCCTGTTCCATTTCAGACGGTGTGCGGCAGTCATTTCTCCGCCGAATCTTCTTTCTATTGCCAGCGGGATTTGATATGAACCGAAATCTCTGAAGAATAATCTTGTGTTCAATGAAGTTTCGGCATTAAAGAAATACGGTTTGAAATAAGCAAGTTCTGCCTGAATGTTCATGTGGTCTTTGACAGAAGAGTCGTTAAGAATTACACCTGTACCTGCCAAGCCCGTTAATGAAATTCTTTCTGCACGGCCGCGGAAGTTATTTTCTGTTATACCCATAGATCCGAAAATACCTGTAACAGTATCAAGACCACCACCGACAGAAATACTTGCAGTTCTTTGCTCCTGAACTTTTATTGTGATGTCATAAGCATCGGGAATATCTTCACTCGGTTCTATTTCACGTGTTACGTCTTTAAACGCCTGAGTTGCGTATAATCTTACCAAATCTTCTTTTACCAGATTTTCGTTGTAAATCATACCGGGTTCTGTCAAGATGTTGCGGGCAACAATGTAGTCTTTGGTTTTTTCATTACCCTCAATCATAATCTTGTCGATAACACCCTCTTTAATGCTTATGTTAATTGTTCCGTCAGGGTCATCCTGAACAGAATCTATTCTTGCAAGGATGTAACCTTTTGAGGTGTACAGCTCTTGAATTTGAGCAATAGCTGCATTCAGTTTTGCAATGTTTTGCGGTTTACCCTTCATATCTTCAAGAGTTGCGAGAATATCTTCTACCGAAACAACGGTGTTACCTTCAATAGTGAAATCTTTTACAGGAATATTTTCTTCTACGACAATTTTAAGTGTAACTGTTCCGTCATCATTTTTAGAAGGAATTGCCTTCATTTTTTCGGTGAAATAACCTGTTTCATATATAGTTCTCAGGGTTTCCTGCAAAGAAGAACGGGAATATTCGGAACCCTCTTTTAATTGGATGTGTTGTGTTATTTCATCTTCGGATACGGAATTTAAACCGTAAAATTCGATAGTTTTAATTGTTCTGTGGTCAGAGTCCAAAATAGGAACAGGATCTGCAGCAAATTCAGGAGAAGACAGGTTTGCGGGATATTTGTATTGTGATGAAGTAGCTTCTTCGGCTTTTTTTCTTGCTTCTTCTTCCTGTTGTTTTGTATATCTGTCAAAAACTGTGTTAGAGTAGCTATTGTCGTAGTTAACGGCATCTTCGGTCAAACCCATACCGCCCCAAACATCGTCAAGTGCAAAACTACCTGTCTGTACAAATGAAAACAGCATTACTGCCAACACTAATTTTGTTAATTTATGAAATTTCAAAAAATATTCCCTTATAGCTCTCACTATTCTCCTAAAAAAATCATAGCATAAACTATAAAAAAAGCAAAGAATATTTACATCTGTTTACCTAAAAAAATTCGGTATAAGAAACTTAAGAAATTGTTTTGACTAATTTTTATCTACATATTCCCATTTATAGCCGCCGGCACGGGTTCTTTGTCCTTTACAAACGGAAGTAATATTTGAACCATTTATGTGCAATTTTCTGGATGCATCAGAAATTGAAAGAAACGTTTGTATAACCTTATTAGTATCACAATCAATCATATTTACTGCTTTTCTTTTTGCCTGTGTTGATTTTTCAATTCCACATATCGGACACCCTGTTGGATTTTTATATGATGTTCTATGTCCAATATTTGCCAGATATTCATATCCACATGTCGGACATAGCCACCATACTTTATGGTCAGAACCAGGTGTAAACATATATGGAGTTAGCGACTCGTTTTTTGTTGGGTGCCATTCCTTTGCTATTAGTGGATACTTATCCATTAAAGAATTATTCTTTAATGGATTCTTGTATTGTAATATCTTTTGTTTATCTCTTTCCAGGTTTATATCATACATTATTGGTTTAAAACTAGTTTTGTTGAAAAAGGTCAATTTTTCAAGCAGAAAATTTACTGTTGGTTCTAGTACTCTGTTTTTATACAAGTTTTTTCTGCTTATTTCTAGGTCACAATTTTCTGAAAAAGGTTCTGATTGTTTTTCTCTTAATCGAATTAATTTAATGCCATTATTTTTACACAATATATATTTACGTTGTTCTCTGAGGAATTTGTCTTTTTTGTGCCACGCTTCTCCATCATATTCGATGGCACATCTTATTGAAGGTATATAAATATCCAATTCAAATTTTCCTAAAAAATCTGATGTATAACGATTTATTGCATCAGGATATAATTTTTTGACATAGTAATAGACAGCTTGTTCGGCAAAAGATGTTTGTCTGCCCGAATTACAAATTGGACAATTAGTCCCATTTTCCTGTGTCCTGTGCAAAACGGTTGCCTGATAGCTATGTCCTGAAGGACATAGCCACCAAACTTTTTTACCACATCCATGAGTTACTTTTTGTGGTGTCAAATCGCCATTTTCCGTCGGATGCCATTCTTTTGCAATGTCCGGATGAGTAGTTGCTAAATCGTTGATACCAATAACGACTTTTTTATTCATACAGCAAGGACATCCTCTATTAAGAATTGCTCTATTACTTATTTTAGCTTGCCATTCATATTTGCATTTAGAACATTTCCAATAAACTTTTTTATTACACCCATGAGTTACTTTTTGCGGTGTTAAATCACCATTTTTATCATAGTCCCATTCTTGAAGCAGGTGTTCTAAATTATTCTCTTTGCAGTAATCATATAGTGAAGTCATGAAATAATATTATCATTTACCCCTTACCGATGGCAATTTTGTACGCGATATTTTTATTTATTCCGTACAATTCCGACAAAATTACCGAGATGTCTTTTGCACTGAAACCTTTGTCCTGCAATAGCTTTACCTTATCTTCAACATCTGCATCCTGAGAGGTTTTTTCTTCTCTGAAAATAAGGCAGACAAATTCGCCCTTGACGACATTTGATTTAAGGTAATCAAGAATTTCTGAAATTTTGCCGATTTTTACTTCTTCAAATATTTTTGTAAGTTCTCTGCCGAAGGCGACTTTAGCGTTTGGACGTACGTTTTGGATGTATTCTAATGTTTGTATTATTCTGTTTGGTGATTCATAGAAAACGAAATCTTTGTATTTGTTTTCTGTCGCAAGTTCTTCGATTTTCGGCTGGGTTCTTGGCATAAAACCGGTGAAGGTAAATTCCTCATCCTCTCTTGAGATTTGAGAAAGCAAAGTTATGACGGCGTTAGCACCCGGAAGAGAGGTGATTGAAAATCCTCTGTTGCGAAGCTCTTTAACAATAACAGATCCCGGATCACAGATAAGGGGTGTTCCGGCATCTGAAACAAGAGCAATTTTTTGTCCTTTTTCCAAAATTTCAATAAATTGTTCTATCCGTTCTTTTTCGTTGTATTTATGGTAAGAAACACACTTTGTTCTTATATCAAAATGGTTAAGAATTTTTTGGGTAACACGGCTGTCTTCGCACGCAATTATATCAACCGATTTCAAAATTTCAATCGCCCTTAATGTTATATCGCCCAGATTTCCTATGGGTGTCGGAACAATGTAAAAATCATATTCTTTCATATTGAAATTTTACCACGAACAATAAATCTTGATTATTTAGCCAAAATTGTTAATATAAATACAGAAAGTTGTGGTATAATTTGGTTATGAAAAGAAGAATTTTATTATTATCAGCATTGTTAATGTTACCTTTGGCAGTTTTCGGGGACGCTTTTGTTCCGGAATTCGACAAGATGCAGTTTATCCGCTGCGATTACGAAGAAACACTTTATGATAAAGATAACAAAGTAACATCTGTCAGCAAGCAGCACAGATTTTACAGATTAGATGACGAATTCAGCAAGATTTATCTTCAAAAAGAGCCCATAGACTATATTACAAGATATGATGATGACGGAATAGAATTTAATATTCAGTCAATGGATGATGACAGAATTATGGTCTCTCATGTTTCAATAGACAGAACAAACGGCAATTATAAATCTGTTTCCGAAATCGAATACGACAATCCTGCGTTCGGCAAGGCAAGAGCTACTGCCGAAGGTGTTTGTATGGTCGGTACAAAGTAGTTTAAATAAACTTTACAAACCTCTGTTATAAGGCAATTTTTCCCTTTAAATTTCGTTATTAGATATATAGGGGAAATTATTAATGGGAAATAACACAACGAGGCAGAATGTTTATAATTCTTTGACGGGATTATTGTCAGAGAACTGTTTTGCCGATAAGGATATAATAGCTTTAAATAATAAAAAAGCCGATAAGATGAAATTATCTTCAACTGTAAGGTATATAAAATGTTCGTCTTGCGGCGGTGTTGTCATAAATGATGAGCTGACCGATAAAAAAGTTTATGAAATAGCATCTCAGCTGGCTCTTGCAATAGATAAAAACTCGGCAATCGAGGTTAAGCGTATTAAATATGAATATGGAGATACCAAAGAATTTGCTGCGGCTAAAGATTTTCTGAACAAACAGTGCAAACAGGTTTGGGATGTTTTTGAAAATAAAAATGTTGAAATTAAAGTTCCGAAGGAGGCAATGAAAGCCCTTGGAATTACGAACAAACCGTCTTTAGAGTCATTATTGCACGACAGTATTCAGTTTTTTGAAAAAGATGACGGCTCAATAACTACAAATTTAATCTCATTAATTCTGGATAATAAAAATCTGGATTACTCCTTTGATGAAATTTTTGAATATCTGAAACTTAAACATAATAAGGAAAAATGCAATTATAATTTCACAACGGTAAAATATCTGGCAGAAAAACTTGATTATGATATGGAAAAAGTTGCATTATTGTGTGCCGATATTGATTTGCTGAAAGGTATTTTTGACTCTCTTTCAATAAAAGAAAAGATAAGATATATTCTGAAAAATTTTTCATATATAATTTAGTCTATGCAAATAGACAATTTCAAAGTTGAAGAGTGGTTTAACAAATACGAAAAGGATGCAAAGTATGATCTTGCAGATACCTGTGTGGATTCTCTTTGTATAAAAGATTTGTTGGAATTGTCTGGCGAAACTTATGAGCAAATCCTTGAAAAGAAGCTGAATTACGGTGATATATACGGCAGTGACAGGTTGAAAAAGGGCATTGCAGGGCTTTATGAAAAGCAAAAGGGTGAAAACATAACGGTTACCCACGGTGCAATCGGTGCAAATCAGCTTGTTATGCTATCAATAATTGAGCCCGGGGATAATGTTGTTTCAATCATTCCCACATATCAACAGCATTACTCTATACCAAAATCAATCGGGGCAGAGGTAAAGCTCGTTTTTCTGAAAGAGGAAAACGACTGGCTGCCGGATTTGGATGAATTGGAGCGTGTTGTTGGGTGTGACACAAAAATTATCTGTATGAATAACCCGAATAACCCGACGGGTGCCGTAATTCCTGACGAAATGCTAAAAAAAATTGTTGAAATTGCGAAAAAATCAGATGCTTATATCTTGTGTGATGAGGTATACAGAGGGTTAAATCACGAGGGAAATCCGTTTTCTGTTTCGATTGCCGATATT
>JAEEGF010276565.1_pt1 | contig 11851 bp, 9 predicted proteins | sample 9134171 | NCBI WGS metagenome assembly JAEEGF01 (sample SAMN16246542, study PRJNA631951) | gut metagenome | biome: gut microbiome; feature: rumen; material: AP-attached | host: Bos | place: Iran: Karaj | collected 2018-10 | reverse complement strand
CTCCTGCAATAAGCCCCAGTGGACTTGTCATCATTTTGACCATCATGTCAAAATGCTCTTTCTCTTCTGGGAAGAGTTTGTTGATGCCGAGGAGTTGCAGGAGAGCTGCTTCAGTGAACATCCAGCCCCAGGCAATCAGCATAGCGTAACCCGCTGCCTTCTTAAAGTTACTGCGTTCTATGCGTCCAGGTTTTATCTTGACATATCGCTTCTTCAGGAATACGGCTATCGTCAAAATACTGCATAATATCATGACGCATAAAGCACCGCTTGATGTTGTCAATAATTCCTGCATCGCCTCTCCCTTGTAGCCTTTGATGACACCATAAATCACTAAAGGAATCATCAACGGAATTGCGACTCCCTGATCCAGCAAGAGGTAGAGCAGGAACTGCTTTACCATGATCCAAAATTGTTTCTTCATTACTTATTAAAGATTTCTGCGAGTTTCTTTTCAATTTGTGCGCCTCGCAATCCTCGTGCAACGATAGTGCCATCGGGGGCGAAGAGAATGATGTGGGGGATACCGCTGATATTGTAGATGTCGGTGGCTATCTTTTGTGTATTGATGATTTGCGGATAGGGAACGCCGTCATCCTTGATGGCTTTCAAAGTGTCTTCGGGCTTGTCCCATGCGGCGATGCCGATGACCTGCAGGCCACAGTCTTTATATTTGTTGTAGGCTTCAATGATGTTGGGAATTTCCTCACGGCAGGGGCCGCACCACGAAGCCCAGAAGTCGACGAGGACGTACTTTCCTCGCCCCACGTAATCACTAAGTCGGGTGATCTTTCTGTTGTACTCTACGGCGAAGTCCACAAAAGGCTCGCCTACAGAGGGACTTAATTCGCTTTCTTCAGGGTTCAATATGCTTTCTTTCCATTGCTTTACGATTTCCCACTCTTTGCCCTGTTCGCCTAACAGGTCAATCCATGAGAGGGAAGTCTGAGCGTCTGGGCCAGGAAGAAAGAATTCTAATAGCCAGATACCGATTACGTCATTACCATGATTCAACAGTTCGCAGCGTATTAGACTGTCAACAAGATGACAATATTCCGTTTTGGTTATTTCATGCTTATCATATTTGTCATAGATAGTCCATGCAGAGAATTCTATCCGATGATATTCTGATGCAAGAGGGCCGCTTTTCATTCTTGTCTTTCTTTGCTTGATGCTTTCATCCAAGATGGTGGTTCCATTACCAAGAATAAACAACTGACTATTCATCTGTGGACTGTCATTGTCTGGCTCTTTTACTAATAAGAACATTTCCGTTTTATCTATCACTCCCTCTTTGGGGACAATCTTTCCACCTTTTACTTCCACGGAATCAGGCCATTCCACAGTGTACTTGTTGACAAGTAGCATTTTGGCAGTTAACGTAGAATCACCGATAGTTCCCTCCAGTCGGTAGTGTACTTGCGCCTGCCCCGCCACTGCGACGAGGACGAACAGAAGGGTGATGATGGTTTTCTTGTTCATATTTTGTTTCGTTTCATTTGTTATCGTTGAATAACTCTTCGAGTTTCTTGTCGATGTCCACACCACGTAATCCACGTGCAAGGATGGTGCCATCGGGGGCGAAGAGAATGGTGTGAGGGATGCCCGTAAATCCGTATGCATCTTCTATTGAATTTTGTTGGGCATTCAACATCAGGGAATATGGAATCTTCATCTGTTTAGCAAACAATAGAGAATATTGGGGCTTCTCGTTCACGGCAACACCAAGCACTATCAGACCCTTGTCCTTGTATTTCCCGTAGGCTGTGATGAGGACGGGAATTTCATGTCGGCAGGGTGCACACCACGAAGCCCAAAAATCCACCAATACATATTGCCCCCGACCAACATAGTCGGAGAGTCGAGTGGTCTTGCCGTCGTTCACTACAGAGAAGTCACGGAATTTCTGGCCTACATCGGGATAGTTGAAATTATTGGATGGGACTTCTTTCTCCTTCTGCATTAGTGGTTGTGCCAACACTTCTACGGCACGTTGTTGCATTTCGTCAGCCGTGTTTTCTACGTAGAAACGTGCTGCCTCTCCCCAGAGCGAGAAAGCAACGAGTGACTTCAGCACAAGCCTAAGCATGGGGATGCTACGTTTCAACTCGGCATCATCGGCTGGGGTGATGCCTTGGCGGTGTGCCTCGTCAATCAAGGCATTAAGCTGGCTATCGGACACCTCGTAGTGAGTCATGAAGTTGTCGATGTCTTTGCGCCAGTGAGTGGATGAATGAATAAAACGCTTCCTTATGTCACGGGCAAGGCCTGGCCAGTAATGCAGATGATTCAGTAGGAAAAGATCAGTTCCATTTATGTCGTAGTAGTATTGTGTATGTACGTTCAAGTTTGGATATACTTGTTCGTCAGGGATGATGCCCCAGTCGTGTGAGTTGGTATTGGCATAGGCCCCGTATGGTTTCTGTATGCATCTGCCAGATGGAGTGTAATAGCGGGCAGTAGCCAGTGTGAGGGTTGAACCGTCGGGGAGTCCGAAAACAGATGTAACCGTTCCCTTGCCACCTGTCTGCCATCCGATGACCGTAGCGCGGTTGTGATCTTGCAAGGCAGCTGCCAATAATTCCGCAGCTGAGTGCGTAAAGCCCGACACAAGCACAGCCATACGCCCTTGTCGGAAAAAACCCTTACCCTCTACGACGTGTGTTCCCATCAAGCAACCGCCACGCCCCCTGACAGACTCAATGGTATCACCTTCGTTAAGGAACTCACCAGCCAGTTGCCTGACGCTTTCGCTGAGTCCCCCGAAATTCATAGACAAGTCGAGTATGAGTGCACGCATGCCTTTCGTTTTCATGTCCTTCAGAGTCGCCACAACATCGTTATGAGTCGTATGCGTAAAATTGTCGAAACGGATGTAGCCAATGGTATCTGTCAACATGTATGCTGTAGTAATGCTATTTAGGGGAATCCGTCCACGTTCAATCGCTATGCTGATGGGCTTTGTCCCCGTACCGCGTTGAATCGTCAACTTGACCTTACTACCCGTTGTCCCTACGAGAAGACCAGCGGCATCATAAGCTTTCTGCACATCGCCACTGACATTCTTTCCATCAATAGAAAGGATTTGGTCACCCATACGCAGTCCGGCTTTCTCAGCAGGGCTGTCTGGTATAACACCAGCGACAACAGGTGTAGCACCCATGACCATGATATTGATGCCAACACCTTCCGTGCTCCCCGCCATGAATTCCTGCTTCACTTTAGATTTTGGAGCATCATCGTAATGTGAATACGGATCCTGTCCACCCAAAACACCCCGCACAGCTCTTGCTACGATGGTGTCCGTCGGTATGCTGTCAACGTAATGGTCACGCACAATCTCAGCAATAATCGCCAGCTTTTCTATCAAGGGGTCGGTAGAGTAAGTTCCATCGTGCTCCTTTTCCTGCGCCTGCCCCGCCATTGCAACGAGGGCGAGGAGGATTGTGATGATGGTTTGCTTGTTCATATTCATTTCGATTTATTTGTTGTTGAAGGCTTTTCCGAATGCTTCTCTGATGTCCTCTATGCTACGGAAACCGGAGAAACAGGTGACCTTATTCCCTTTCGAAGTATAGATGGCATAGGTAGGGTATCCATCTGCCTGTAGTTGCTTGAATACGGTATTCATCTGTTCCTGGGTCAGATAGTAATGTTCGCCCGAAATGTCGGTGATGTATTTCTTCCATTCGTCGTATTTCGACGTGGTGGAGGTGAGATAGACATATACGATGTCCTTGTCGCTGAGTTCTTCCTTGAGAGGTTTCATCTTCTCGTGCCCGAGTTTGCATGGGCCGCACCATGTAGCCCAAATGTCGATGAGTATGGTCTTACCTTTGTATTTGTCGAGGATTGTTTGCAGGATGCTGTTGGGTACTATATCCGTCATGTCGAGGTAGTGGGCGTTATCTGGCAGTCCCTCTTTGTTGGCAGCAACGGTTTTTCGGTATTCTGCCGCATATTTGTCATATAGGGCAGACAGTGTAGGGTCTTCTATTAGCGGTTTGGTTACATCTTGCCCGTCCAACACCTTGGGCAGATAATAGCAATAGCGGGCTAAATCTGCATTGAAGCCTCTGGCATCTTTATCCAGAGCATAAAAACGACTGGTATAGACAAAGTCGTAGTCAAAATATCTCATGGAGGAAAGTATGTCTTTTGAATGATTGCGAATGACGTAATCAGTAAAAGCATCCGTCTGCTTAAGCGAGTCTAATACGCTATCTGTAAATATGAGAGGCATATTGAAACAAGTCAGAATCTCAGCCTTCACGGTCTCGCTATAGGATGCAGTCCTTTTCCATTCTTCTCTGTAGGATTTTCTTCCCTTCATAAAATTAATCAGTGAAGTCACGTCTTTGCATTCTGACATCTTTTGCCAGTTATATTCTGTTCCTTTCAGAAAGGTTCTCATTGCCGGGCGATATTCCCAGAACAACTTGGCTGAGCATCCTTTGTAGCCTACAAATTTGCCGTTTCCTTCTGTATCGTTGTGCAGCATATCCAAAATCAATGTCGCCTCTTTTCCTGGCACGAGGAACAGATTGCAAGATGAAACCGTATGAACATTGGTAATCTCTGCTGAAACATGCTGCGGGATGCTGATGGGGAGAAGAACTTCTGCTTCCCCGTCATCATTCAAACGAATCTTTGTGTCTGTTGGCCTTGTGGGATTCTTCAGGTCAATATATTGCAGAGTAATCTTTGTTCTCATTCCCTTGCGGTAGTTGAGCGCTTTGAAGTAAATGGTAACATGTCCTTCACTATACTTCTGTTCTGTTGGCTGTTCTTCTTCTGCATTGTCAGCCAAGTATTCAGCGGGTACGGGCGTAATGGGCATCACATAGTCCTTATCATGAATGCTGTAAACACGATAATCCTTTTCCGCCATTCCTTCAATAAAATCAAACTCCTTGGTGTTCATCGGCATAGGTTTAAAATAGAGCACAAAGTTCTTCATACCCGTATCGTCCAAGGTGATGTAATTGCCGTCCAATGTGATGCCGTCGCTCCCTATAATTTCATATTGCTTGCCATTAGTTTGAAGAAAGCTTTCCTTCTTGATATGAAATTTATATCCAGGCATAAGGCTCACGCAGACATGCATAGCAGTCCTCTCCTTGGTGAGTTCCACTTTTTGTACTTCAAAATACGAAATGTTAGAATAACCTATAGCGGGTCGTTCCCATAAGATAGTATCTTGCCCCTGCCCCGCCATTGCAACGAGGACAAGCAGGATGGTGATGATGGTTTGCTTCATATTTATTTTCTTTCTCATGGGGTGCAAAGTTAGGCTGATTTATGTTAGTAGATGAAAATAATTATTACTGAATTATTACTGTTTCACAATTTTAGGATATATTCAGATAAGAATCTGAATAAATTGAGTATCTTTGCGGCATGGAAAGAAGAATCAAATTTATACATGGTTTGACCATCTGTGTCATTGTAGTTTTCACACTATCGCAAGTCTATTGGTTACTTAGCCGCTATCGGCTGGCATTGCAAGAGCGTGAGGACGTACTATTTGCCGCTATCGTTGAGGTAGTCGAACAGGACGTTCAGGTGCGACGGACTATAACGCCCAAAAGCCCTGAAGAAAAAGTGAGGCGGGAATACTATACTCAGAAATACATGGAATCAATGCCTGATTCCACGTTGAAATTAAACTTGACCATCGTCTTCGGAGGATCTGACTTCAGAATGAATTTGGATTCATTTGACAGTATTAGACCAGATAGTGCGCAGACATTCCATTTTGAATTAAAGACGGATAGTCCCATTCCTGATGCTCAAACAGACCGTGCCATAGAACTCTTCAAAATTAATCATAATTGTCCGTTTGCAGTGGAGGGTTTGGACAGCCTACTACGTCAACAAAGCATTGTGGCACAGCAAATTGAGGTGGACTCGCTGCTGGACTCACTACAATGGGAACCTGCCCTTAAACGGCACACCTCACTATTGCGACCACGTATTATCGTAACCTATCCTTTCGACATTCTGCAACGTCAGGTTGTAAGGGTTGAGACTGATATCGCTCTCTCGCCACTCTTCCAAAGCATGATTTACACTTTGGCTGCTTCGCTTTTGCTCTCGTTCTTCCTTATCTTCTGTCTGGTCTATCAGATACTGACTATCCGCAAGCAACGGCACATCGAGGCTATCCGGCAGGAGTTTCTGCACACGATGATCCATGAACTGAAACGGCCTATATCGACGCTGAAGATGTGTGTGTCGTTTATGGGCAATGAGCGGATGATGCAGGACGGGGAGAGCAAGCAGCGCATACTGGCAAGTTCGCACAATGAACTGGATAACCTGACTTCGTATTTCTCGAAACTGCGCGACATCACGTTCAACGATTCCACCGAAATTTCTTTGGTAAAGTCATGCTTTGCGTTGCGCGGACTGATGGAGGGATGTATCAGCAAGCAGAATATCCCTTCGGACAAGGAGGTGAGGATGGAGATTGTGGCCGAGGATGATTTGGAGATACGGGCCGATAGTATGCACCTGGCAAACATTGTCTGCAACCTGCTGGAGAATGCCATCAAATACTCCCGTGAGGTCGTGACCATCAGGATAGACTATCGGATGCGTGAGGACGGGATGGTGCAAATCAGCGTGGCGGACAATGGCATCGGCATCTCAAAGGCCGACCAGCGGTATGTATTCGATAAGTTCTACCGCAGCGAGTCGGCAAAGGATAAGGCCATCCCCGGCATCGGACTTGGACTGAGTTATGTGAAGTTGTTGGTAGAGGCACACGGTGGCAGTATCAGCTTTGACAGCACGGAAGGCGAGGGTACGACATTCACCATTTTAATACCGCAGAGTGATGGAGAAGATTAGGATATTGCTTGTTGATGATGACCGCCAGAACTCGGAATTGCTAAGAAAGTTCCTGGAGGTGGAGGGCTATGAAGTGGAGTATGCTGAGAATGGACGTGCGGGATGGGATATGTACGCTGCCAGTCGTCCTGACTTAGTGCTGCTCGACATCAATATGCCAGAGATGAACGGCTTCGAGTTGGCACGAAAGATTCGAGAGCAAGACCGCGACGTACTGATATTCTTCCTCACCGACCGCACTGAAAAGGCAGACCGTCTGAAAGGGTTCGACCTGAAAGGCAATGACTACATCCCCAAGCCGTTCTATCCCGAAGAACTGATTGCCAAGATTCGTGAGCGTTTCGAGCATCGCCAGGCTTCGTTACCATCGCGCATGACCATCGGACAGACCATTTTTGACAGCAACCTCTCCACGATTGAATATGCCGGAACGGTGCAACACCTCTCTGCCCGCCAATCGGATATCCTGGCCATCTTAGCCAAGCATATCGGCCAGACCGTAGAGCGTGAAACCATTCTGCAATCAGTATGGGGTAACGACAGTTACGCTAATTCCCTCGCCCTCAATGTGCAGATTACATATCTCCGCAAGATGCTCGAAGCCGACACCTCCGTCTCAATTGTGTCACTGAAGAAACGAGGGTATATCTTGGAAGTGAATAATGGATAAGGTCGTGCACCGCATCATGGGCATCACCCAAGAGGCCATCCGCTCAACAAGGTACAGGATGCTTCGCCACTAAGTTGGGTAGTTTGACGTTGCAATCTGTAGAATAGGAAATGGTAAATTATTACCTTGACTGATTCTCTCTCCATAATAGAGAAGAACTGATTAATAATAGAAATGAACAATAATAAGATTCGAGAGAATTATTTGGAATTATACTTTTGAATAATGAGTGTATTCCATTCTTTTATATCATTTAATAGGTGTTCATCAATATTCAGAGGGAGTAAACTCATAATCCTTTGTCTATCAAACAATATTCCAGCATTACGTGCCCGTTCCTCCCATTGCTCAGTGATAGCGACGGCTTCTGTGATAAAAAATAATCTTATAGGGTCTGCGATAGGATAATAATACATATAATTCCTAAAAAAAATTGAAGGTTGCAATTGTGTAAGAGTTTCATCCCAATGAGTTCCAGTTTTACATTGAGCCATACCTATAAGCATTGAGTCTCTTTTATCCTTGAAGGGATTCCAAACAATTACGTCAAGTTTTCCGTCTTTTCTCTTTCCGTTGCCGCCAACAGGTTCTCTTACTTCTGATTTGAAATTAAGTTTTACTATAAGTTCTTTAATTTTTTCTTTGAATGTCATCTCGGAAGCTGTACCAAAAACCATAGAAATGGATTGATTTCCAAAATATGACTCACAGATATATTGCGATAGAACTTCGAAGATTAGAGCTGAGTCTTTGCCTTCCCCAAAATGACGGTCATCTCTCATGTTTGCACGGGTTGCAAAGAGTAGATATTTGTATATTTCCTCAATTTGTTGTCCACACTCATTATTATAAGAAATAAGGTCGTCGTTAATAACAAAGGGATAAAAATCATTACAATCTTTCTTCCTTTGTTTAAGTTCAGCAAATACTTCCATTAGACGATTATATGTCCTATCATCATCGTCATCGATTCCTTCAAAATGCAATTCATCAGACTCAACACTCAATGCACTTTTAGCAGATTCAATAGAGAAAATCCTTTCTTCGCTAAAAAGGCATTTTATCTCTATAAAATCAGCAATCTCCGAAATGTCGTCTTTAATACTGGGTATGTTTCCAAGTTTAAACATAGAGGACTATTCTGATAAACGCTTAGTTTTTTCGGGTTTGTTTTGTTTATATATCTTTTCTAAAGTAGAGTATAGATTGTCTGCTGTATCTGCAATGGTTCCAGCAATGCGCAAAATTTCTTCCTCTCCATCATAAAAAGCAGAATTTGCCAATGCTTTTTGAACTGCTACTTTAGCGTTCACTAAAGCTGTAAATAATACTTCTGAACCGCCTATCGTAATCTCAAATGCAGAATTTAACGATGCATTATTTTGAAGTGAGATTATTGCTTCTTTATTTTGTAAGACAGCATCAAGTCGTTTGAGGTCTGGATTTTGTGACTTAACCATTGGCTCAATATCTTCACTCTTGCTGCCATATAACCATATCATAAGTTCACCTAGCTGTTTAGTGCGATCTTCAGGTATTATTATGGTTCCATCACTATTAAGTGTTAATTCTATATATTTCCTAAATCCCTCATAACCAATAGCTGTGTAAAGATGTGAGAAGTATAGCCTGTTATTATATGTGTCATCTGACCTGAACGAGGTTCGTTTTTCCGCTTCTTTAATAACCATTAAACCTTGATACAATTTCTTGACAGTATTGTTCGCATCGCCAATTTGTTCGGCAATTTCATCTAAACTCATACCAAAGTTGTCGTGGACAGAAGCAATATATTGGGCTTTAGCATAAGACCCCCATTTTGCTGCACCATTGACATGCTTAAAACCTATGTATCTCCATGCTGCTGCACGGTTATCAAGCACAATGACTGGGAGACCTTTCTCTTCTAACTCTTTCTTTTTCTCTTCAGTGATTTTTGGCAAGAATTTATTCATTCCTGTACCAATCATCTCGGGATGTAATATGGATTTTACTGCTGCCAACCTTCTATTACCTTCAACGATAACCAATTTCCCACTTTCTCGGACAGCATAAATCGCTTCATGATCAAAAAAACCATGAGCCAATATAGACATAACAATTTCATCAACAGCCATATAAGTCCATAGGATATTCATAATTTTCTTCTCTGGTGTAGAAGCTGAGATGTTAAATTCTACTAGACGAGGATTTTCAACGTCAAAGTATAATTCGTTTACGTGGTAATGTTCTATTGTCTGAGCCATATTATTTATTATCTTGATTGCCAATTGGCATAGGGTTTTTAAGAATTGTAATTGATCTATTATACTTCAGTGTATGAGGGAATATCAGTATTTCGTCACCAATTCGGTTAGAAGTTCCTTGAGATAATCTATAAGAGATTTTCCGAAAGTCAGGATATAAGCCTATAATATAATCTTGTTTATCATAAGAAACAAGCCATAGATTATGTAATTTTTTAATTTGTTCAGCTAAAGAGTTGTGATCCTCATCTTTATAAAAATTCATATACAAATCTGCTCCTTTTTTATAATAGGGAGGATCTAAATATATAAAAAGATTATTTTGTAAACTATCAATTTGACTAATAAACTTTATCCCGTCAAGGTTAAATAAATGGATACGTTCTTTATAGCGTAGTATCATCTGAATGCGTTTAATTAAATCACTTTTATTAAATCTTGCATCAATCTTAAATTTGCCAGTCTGTTGAATACCACCAATTATTCCTCCTTTAACAACACCGGAAACATTAGTTCTATTAAGAAAAAATAAAGCCTTTGCTTTTTCCATCTCATCATCAGTATCTTGCGACTGGATTTCTTTATAATAATGCCACGTAGGAACGTCAACATTCACAGTGTCTATCCATTTGCAAAAATCATCGCCTCTTTCCAATAAAATGTGCCAAAATGCATAAATAGACGAGTCATAATCATTTATAAAGATATTGCTAACAAGATTGTTAAAAAGAAGATTTAGGGCTAAACCAGCTCCACCAGCATATGGTTCTACATAATCTACCCCAACCAAATCGTTTTCTACAAACAATCTGGAAAAGAACGGGAAAAGACAACTCTTCCCGCCTGGATATCTAAGAGGAGAACAGTAGTTCCAAGTCATAAATGCTATAGTCTTTTATAATTTGTGTGCAAAGATACATCTTTTTTCTTAATTATGATTATTAAGAATTAAGTTTTTCTCGATTTTTTGTTCTTTTTCCAATTGTGAATAGGAAAATAGTGATTATATTTATCTATTTGCATAGGATAACTGAAGATACCAAAATGGTGAAACCCGACATGTGGTGGCATCGCAGGAAGATGAGCACCTTCGGCAGCATCATCGACGCGAACGTGCGCCAGATAGCGGCTCAGAAGCAGGAGATAGCACGGATAGAGGCTGCGGGCACCCAGAACAGCCGCCAGATAGAGGAACTGAAACGGCATGTGGCCGAGCGGCAGGAACAGTTGTCGGCACGCCTGCATGTGGGAACGAAACTCTACGACCGGCTGCGACAGGGCGAGGGCATCAGCCAGGCCTCGGGCAAGGACCTGCAGTGTCTGGTGGAGTTCTATGCACTGCTGCGCCCCATGCAGTGGTATCAGTGGGAACAGCGCTACCACGCCCTGACACCGAAGCAGGTCGCTTTCCTCATCCTCCAGGACGAACTGCACAGCACCGACGACCAGATAGCCCGCGCCCTCGGCATCACCGAAAGCACCGTCCGCGTCGTCCGCTCACGGATCAAAGGAAGGGAGAAGTAGAAAAAGTCAGCCACAAACTCGCCTCCCGCTTACAAAACTCCCGCAGCGTCACAAGGTCTAAACTGTTATTGCTGAATCTTTGTTCCATCGTCCTATGGATTTGCGGATGCAAAGCTACACATTTTCACTTATATTACGCACCATTCCAACGTTAAAAGAGCAAAAACGGCAAAAACTGTAGTAAAAAATGTCGTATGATTGAATATTATTTCGTATCTTTGCAAAAATATTTTGTTTGCTTATGAAAAAGAAATCAATTCTGTTGCTGATAGCAGCAACCATGTTATCAAGTAGCGTTGTATGCGCACAGAAATACAAAGATGCGTATCTGACAGCTGAAGAGGTACCAAATGCCGTTTATTGGCTACCGGCACCGCCAGCACCAGGATCATCACAGTTTATGGCCGACATAGCCCAGTATTTCTGGGGAAAACAGCAGCGACAAGACTCGCTTCGAGCCCAGAAGGCTATCCGCGAAGTTGCTTTCGAAACTGACGAAATGGTACCGCTGTTCAGCGAAGTCTTTGGCATGGAGATTTCTCCTAAGACAACACCT
>JAEEGF012107998.1_pt1 | contig 11852 bp, 11 predicted proteins | sample 9134171 | NCBI WGS metagenome assembly JAEEGF01 (sample SAMN16246542, study PRJNA631951) | gut metagenome | biome: gut microbiome; feature: rumen; material: AP-attached | host: Bos | place: Iran: Karaj | collected 2018-10 | reverse complement strand
GCCCATAGGTTGCAGCACGACATCCTCCTCCAGGCTTGCACGAAGGTCCATACCTGCCGAAGCGATTGTCCCGTATGCCGGCAGCGCATGTTTCGAATGATTGATAATCTTTACTTTCATCTGTCTGAATTTAAAGTGCAAATATACATGAAATCCCAATACGATTGCACAGACACCGCATAAAAAAATACATTTTGAAACAATAATACGTGCCGTGACGCGTTATATTGGAAAATAACAAACAGTAAAATTAAGGAATGACATGGAATTAGCACCTTTTCACTCGAAGGAACAGAATCCGGTAACCGGAACCATCATTGCCGAGGAGGCCTCATCCCTGATGCGCAGCGTCTTCACCTGGATGTTCGTCGCGTTGGGAATAACCGCCCTCACCGCATGGCTTTTCGCCAACTCAGGCCTGGTCGGGCTGCTATACACTGAGACGGGAATGAGCGGCCTTGGCTGGGTCGTGACCCTCAGCCCGCTCGCCATGGTTATAGCCATGAGCCTCGGCCTGAACAAGATGCGCACCTCCACCCTGACCCTGCTTTTCATCATCTATGCCATACTGATGGGGATGAGCCTGAGCTACATATTCATCATCTTCACCGGATCGACAATCACAAAGGCATTTCTGGTGGCCTCAGGCATGTTTGCGGCCATGGCCATTGCGGGCTATGTGACCCAAATGGATTTGAGCAGGTTCGGCTCAATACTCTTCATGGCGCTTATCGGCCTGATAATCGCCTCCGTGGTATGCGCGTTCACACACAGCACCCGTGCCGAATGGATCATCAGCATTCTCGGCGTAATCCTTTTTGCAGGACTCACCGCCTGGGATGTCAACAGCATCCGACGCATGAGCACATACATTGAGGCCGACAGCGACATGGCACGGAAAATGGGGGTATATTGCGCACTGAGCCTCTATCTGGACTTCATCAACCTGTTCCTCTACCTGCTGCGCATTTTCGCCAGAAGCAATGACTGAGCGTTTTATTCTGCGGATGTTGGCCATCGGCCTGACGGCCGTGCTGCTGTACGGATGCACCCCTTCCGGCACCAGCCTTTCCGGACATTTTGAAAACAGCGGCGGCATTCTGTTCCTGGACGAAATCACCCCCGAAAAAACGGTTGTGACACTTGACACGATACTTCTTGTCAACGGGAACTTCAACTATCGCTTCAAACCCGAATATGAGGGGATATACCGGCTGCGGGCGAACGACACAAGCCTGCTCCCCTTTGTGGCTGGCGGCAACGACAACCTCACATTTTCAGGGGATGCAAGGAACCTCACCGGCAGCTACCGCGTCGACGGGAACATATCATCCAAAATGCTGTGGGAGACCAACCGGAGAGTGCATGAGATGTACCGGCTCACCGACTCGCTCAGCAAAATCTTCATGGAGGCGCAACGGACGAACAGCCCACCACCGCCTTCACTCGACAGCTGCTATTACACCCATTTCCTCGCCTGCAAGTCGGCGCTTGCCGCACTTATTGAAAACCATCCGTCCGAACTTGCGGCCATCTCTATCTTCCACCAACGGATTGGCGTAAACCGCTTTTTCTCGGAACAGAACGATTCCGCCCTGTACCGGATGATGAAGGGGAAGTTGGTTGCAGCCCATCCGGACAATCCGCACGTCAAGGCATTACAGGAGGAATTTGAGTATGAATAAAAAGGAACGATACGCATACGTCACGGACCATTTCCGCCGCAACATGCCGGATGCGGCCAGCGAGCTGCATTTCGGCAACGCATACGAGCTGCTGGTTGCGGTCATGCTCTCCGCCCAATGCACCGACAAACGTGTGAACATGACCACCCCCGCCTTCTTCGAGGCCTTTCCCGATGCGGAACGGCTCGCCCAAGCTTCGGTGGATGAGATTTACGAGAAAATAAAGAGCATCTCCTACCCCAACAGCAAGGCAAGGCACCTGAAGGGGATGGCCGAAATGCTTACAGAACGCTTTCATGGCACGGTGCCGGATGACATTGAAGAAATGCAGCAGCTGCCCGGTGTGGGGCGCAAAACAGCCAATGTGGTTTCAGCAGTATGGTTCAACAGGCCGGCCATGGCGGTGGACACGCATGTCTTCAGGGTATCGGACCGTATCGGGCTCACAACCGGGGCAAAAACGCCGTTGGAAACAGAACGGCAGCTGGTGGCCAACCTGTCCGAGGAGGAGATTCCCATCGCCCACCACTGGCTCATCCTGCACGGCCGCTATGTGTGCACCGCACGAAACCCGCATTGCGCGGAATGCGGCGTGCGCGAGGCCTGCCGCCACTACAACAGGAAACAAAACCAGAAGTGACATGCGCTACTTTCTCCACATGGCATATAACGGACGCAACTATTACGGCTGGCAGGTGCAGCCGGACCGTCCCACGGTGCAGGAGCTGATGGAAAACTGCCTCTCCGCCCTTTTCAGGGAAAAAATTGCCGTGACCGGAGCGGGACGTACCGACACCGGCGTGCATGCAGCGGACTTCTACGCCCATTTCGACACGGAAGCCCCGCTATTGGAAGAGAAACGGCAATGGCTCCACCGCATCAACGCCTTTTTGCCGGAGGACATCGCCGTGTACGACATACTGCCGGTCCGCCCGGAGGCGCACGCCCGCTTCGACGCCCTCTCACGCACATACCGCTACAGGATACACACGGCAAAAGAGCCTTTTTTCACAGAATATTCCTACCGTCTCTATTTCCAACCCGATTTTGAGGCGATGAACCGCTGCGCCGCGCTGCTTGGCAAATATCGGGACTTCACCAGCTTTTCAAAAGCGCACACCCAAACAAAGACAAACAACTGTGTCATATCCCATGCGGAATGGCATGAGGATGAGACAGGATGGTTTTTTGAAATCACCGCCGACCGATTCCTGCGCAATATGGTGAGGGCGATTGTCGGCACACTGCTGGAGGTTGGAAGGGGCAAGCTTGATGAAAATGGATTCTGCCGGCTTATTGAGGCGAAGGACCGCTGCCAGGCCGGGACTTCCGTTCCGGCACACGCGCTTTCGCTTGTCCGGATAACCTATCCGGATGAGATTTTCCTGCCCTAACGCACGTCGCTGTAGACCAGACGGTAAAGATTGTATAGCAACATGTAGTCAATCATATTGAAATCACCTGTATCCTCGTTGTGCCACGGACAGAAGAGGGATAGTGTGTGCCACGGAGCACCCGTATGCTCCACCTGACCACCAGAAAGCACCCGACGGTACGCACCTTCATTCGGTGCGCCGCCCAACAAATCCTCATAGAATGAGGCCGGCAGCATTTTGGAAGGCTGCTGCGGGTAGAGCAAAAGACTTATGAGCGGAAAATGTGGGAACATGATGGGCTGTTCCAGATCGGGACGCTTTTTGGCAAGAGCCTGCGTGCGGTCCACAAGCCAGTCGTAGGTACATCTGCCTCCACTGCCCTTCTCGTTTATGACAGTGGAGAGCGCCAGCACGCCGTACCAGTTGAAATGGCCGTGCTTGTCTATAAGGAAATTGTTCTGTATCACCCTGAATGTGCGCCGTGAAGTTGCGGAAAGGGCCTTCCCGAAACGGGTCTCCTCCCCTGTCAACACTTGATACGCCCTCGCATGGGCATATTTCAGCCATTGTATGTCACCCTCCTTCTGCACCAGAAGTCCGTTCACGGGATTCACCACCTGCCAGTGTTCCCGCCCTTTGGCATCGGTGTGCTGCATCCCACGCACCATCTGCCGTGCGACATTCACCGCCAGTTCACGCACCTCCGCCGTGCTGTCGCCATCAACCAGCCGCAGAACAAGCGCCAGACCGAGATATGTGGCCCAGGCCTGGTCCTGTGAAGGACCGTTCGATGTGGAGAGGGTGTCCCCGCACCGGCGCTGGTAATCGCTTACAATCTTAAGCCCGTCAAAACCCATGGATCCGGGAACATCGTCCCGCAGATAAAAGCCGTTGCATGCCGGACGTCCGTTCCAGCAGGTTTCGGCCATTGAATCCAGCCGGACGTACACCTGCAGTGCCTGATGAAGCTCCCTTAGCGTGGAAGAGGCCGAAAGCGTGTCCCCCTCCATCCGCAGACGGGCATATTCCGTGGCAAGAAGCGCGATGTAATGCCCCTGCCACCATGTGCCGTCCGCCCAATATGCGGTTTTCCCGCCATCCCTTTCGCTGCGCAGCGACTCCATAGGCTGGCAGCTCCCCTGTTTCATGCCGTCATCGGAAAAAAACATGAACTTCGTAAGCAGATTCATGCGGTAGAAGTCATATTTCATCCGGTCAAGCTCCGGTGTCTGGGCAAAAACGGCTCCGATGCACACTACAAGCAGAAATACAGTCAGAATCTGTTTTTTCATGGTTCAATTTTTTTATTATGGATTGTTTTTCATCACCTTCACCACAGCCGTACGACTGTTGCCGTCTGAAAGCTGCAACAGGTAGCAGCCTGGAGCATAATCCGTCAGATCAAGTTCCGTGCTCTTCTCCCGCAGGCTTATCTGTTTCAGCAGCCTTCCCTGCAAATCATAAAGACGGCACACATTCACCTGGGATTCGCCGGAATATTCCAGCCACAGCCTTCCGGAAGTCGGATTCGGGTAAACATTCACCCGGACAGGAGCACGTTCAACTACAGACTGCGGCTTTTCCGGAGCATAAACCAGCCGATATAGGTTATAGAGCAACATGTAGTCCAGCATGTTGAAATCACCCTCCTCCAAATGCCAGGGGCAAAAGAGCGAAAGGCTGTTCCATGGCGCCGGCGTAGCGTCCCAAGCACCGTCCGAATAGCGGCGGAAAGCTCCTCCGGATGGAGCGGCATCAAGAATGGACTCGTACTGCGAGGCATTCGGCAACGATTTTGGCTTTTGGGGATAAAGCAGCAGGCTTATCAGCGGAAAATGTGGGAAAACCATGGGCTGCTGCAGATCGGGGCGGAGCCGCGCAAGCTCCTGCGACCTCCCCACCAGCCAGTCACATGTGCAGGCGGACATATCCGAACCCTTCTCGTTAATGACCGTGGAAAGTGCCATCACACCGTACCAGTTGTAGTGCCCCTTCCTGTCCAACGTAAAATTCTGTTGGATAAGCGACCATGTTTGTCGGGAAACAAGCGACTGTGCCTGACCGAAAACCATGCTGTCGCCCGTCAGGCATTCAAACGCCCTTGAATGGGCATAACGCAGCCATTGGATATCTGACGAGGGCTGCATCACATCACCGGTTACCGGATTGGTCACTTGCCAGGATTCATTTCCCTTGGCATCGGTATACTGCATGGCTTTCAAAAGCCTTCGTACGACAGATGCGGATTGCGCATGTAGCAACGTATCATCGGTCAGAGCCTGAACCAGTGCCAGACCCATAAATGAAGCCCATGCCTGATCCTGTGAAGGGCCGTTTGAAAGAGACTGGCTGTCACCGCAATGCTGCGCATAGTCGCTGAGAATCCGTCCGACACCCAACACCATGGCCATTTCTGCAGGAATATCGTCCCGGAGATAGAAGCCGTTGGTGCAGCTGTCTCCGCCCCAACATGGTTCGGCCCACGCATCCAGCCTGTCATACACGCGCAAGGCCTGCCGCAATTCCGCCAAAGTCTGAAGTGCGGCAACGGAATCCCCCTCCAGTTTCAGCCGCGCCTGCTCCGTGGCCAGCATGGCCACATAATGGCCCAGCCACCAGGTGCCGTCCGCCCAATAGGCAGTCACTGAGCCGTCTGATGCCGTTTGCCGGCTCTCCATCGGCAGGTATGACCCCTGGACTGAGGCATCCTCCGTCCGGTACAAGAATTCCCTGTTGAACCTCTCCCTGAAGGAATTGTATTTGCGCAGATTCTCAATTGGAGACTGCGCCTCCGCATGAAGGCACAGCAGCAAAAGCCCCATAACCCGGCATATGCCTATTCTGCACGACATGTCCTACTCTTCATAAATGACCATTTTCGGCTTTACAATGGTATAATGCTCAAAGCTTTCGTCCGACTCAAAACTTTCGCCGATATATACTGAGCCGTCCGGACGGGTCTGTTTGGTCTGGGTGTTCGAATAAATCCGGTGGGCATCCATATCCCACACAATGTGTTCAGTCTCCACAACCTCCCCACTGATGAGATTCCGGATGACAACGTGACGCTTGGCCGCCATGGTCCGCTCGTTTTCGCGATGGATGCCATAGTCTGCCGTCAGCACGACCGAAGTGTCCCCCTGCTCATTGAACCCGACCACCTTCAAACCCTTTGGAGTCACCTGTAACGGCTTTGGATATTCATATACCTGATACACCGGTGCGGAAAAAACATAAAGCAATTCTCCGGCACGGCTCACATACAGCATCAGATTTTCGGAGACTTCGGCTGGTCCGGCCTCGCGATGGCACAAATCCTTTATAACCCCCTCATCATTCTGACAGGAGAACATACAAGTAATAGCCATCCAAAGGACGGCTATTACTCCCATTTTATTTGCCCTGAGCGGTATCCAGTTCATGAAAGGCTACCGGACAACCGTTGTTTCATTAATCCAGCATTCCACTCGGATAGTCTGCCCTTTCTGCAAACCTCTCTGGAAATAGGTCTCAGCTTTCGGGAAGCGTGCGGAAACCTGCGAAAGCTTCTGCTGTGCCTCATCATAAACCTTCTGCTGTTTTTCATCCACATCCTTGGTGGCGGCGGCAACGGACATTGCCTTGCTGTATTTGTCGGCTGCGGCCCAGTTGGCGGCGCCAGGAACTTCCGTGGAGCATCCGGAGTGGGCGTAAAGGTCTCCTATCAGGATGTATGCACGTCCGTTGGTAGGATTCTTTTTCAGGATCTTGTATGCGCATTCACGCGCTTGTGAATACTGCTTCATCCTGTTATAGGTTTCACCAAGCAGCAGGTATGACTTGATGATGTCCGATTCCTTTTCATAGAGTGAGAGAGCCTCTTTCAGATAGGTCTCGGCCTCACTGTAGCTGCCATTCTGGAGGCTGATGGCTCCCATGTAATAGGCGGTGTTCGCCGTAGGTGCGATCTTGTGCAGCTCCTTGATGGCCTTCACATAGATGGGCGAAGTGCAGTTCTTCTTGTTGTAGAGTTTGATGACCTGGCGCAGCAGACGCTCGTCGCTTGACTGAGCCAGCTTCTTTCCGTAGATGGTGTCCAGCTTGTCGCAGGTGGCATATTTGGAGACCACCACGTCAATGTTGTGGGCAACCTTCGTATAGTTGTTGTAGTTCTTGTAGGTCTTGACGGAATCCTTCTGCAGGTCCTCATACTTGACCTCAAAAATGGCCTGGTTCATTTCCGTGGTGTCAATTTCGCCACGATTGGCGCTGTCAAGCTGTTCGCGCAGAATATAGATCTGCTGCATCACAGAGTTGAAATCCTGCTCGCTCTTGTCCAGAACATCGTCCAGAACCTCCGTGATTTCATCATAGGCATTGAGCACCACATCGGCATCAAGCCGTTTGTTCTTCATGTAGCGCTCTGCCGTCTGGATGTACATGTTCAGCACCGCAGGAGGCGTGCCTGAACCTGACATGGCCACAGATTTTTTCAGATCCTCATAGGCCTTCTCATACTGGGCGCCACGGTACTTCATGGTATAGAAGCCAATCTGACCCAAGCAATAGCCCTCATCCTCCGGATAGTATTGGGCACGCATTTCAAACAGGTCGAACAACTCCTGGATATGCTTTTCGTATGCAGCAGTATCCTTTGCCGCCTTAGCCGTCTTGATTTTATACTCCAGGATGATCGGCCCGTGCACGAAGGTGTTCTTGCTTGCTTTCGGGCAATTGTCCAACACCGACCGCCAGTTTGGATAGGCATCTTCATACTTTTTTTTGTTGTAATCATCCCTGTAAAGGGAGAGACATTGCACGCATGCGGCACTGTCCGTTCCATACTTGGACTGCGCTTTCCCGCCAAAAACAGGCAGCAGCATCAATCCCGCCAACCATAGCACTTGAATGTTTCTTTTCATATCATGAAAACTTTTAATGGTTACTTTATTCTGTTTTTACAAAAACCATACCGCTAATCAAGTTTCCGGTGCTGATACCATCTTTCATGCAATTGCACATGCACCGTGACACGGTAATACTGCTCGCGGATGCCATCCCCACGTACCGGGGCATAAAGTCCGCTTTCCAAACAAACGCCAACCTTCGACCTGTTTTTCCTCACCGGAAATGCCAACCCGAAATCCATCCCCATACGATAAAACGACATCCGGTCCACATTGACATAATCCTTCTCATAAAACAGACCTGCAGAGTAAATAATTCTTTTCAGGTAACTTGCACTGCCAGACTGGGGTATCCAGCCGCCACCGACGGAAACACGCAGCCGGTCGTTCAGCGAATCGGGTTCATCCCCTATGGAAAACCGGCTCCAACCGGCCCACTCACAATCAACACCAGCCCAAAACTTGTCCTCCTGCGACAACGAGAGACCTGCACCAATAGTGACCGGATTACTGAGCCGGAGCCGACGCGCACCGTTATCCTCTCCAGTCCATAACAGGGTGTCGACCGGTGTCTCAATAGATGAAGAATACCGGTAGGTCATATAGTACTCCTTGCGGTCCACATGCAGACACGCAGGAAGCGAAGGCGTGAATGCCAGCCCCATGCCCAACCGGTTACGTCCCACCGGAAGCACATACTGCAGACCGGCATTGAACAGGAAACCGCCCAGCACATCCTCCCGCATGGAACGCAGGTTCAGGGCATCCGCATCAGTAAAGACAAGCTCATGCGAACGGAAGGAAGTGCCAAACAGATATGAGGCCTGCACACCAAACGAAAGCCGGGATGTCAGTTGGAAACCATTCCCCCAGAAAACCTCATAGGTCCCTCCCGTTCCGATATCATTGGAAGAACCCATTTCATGCACAAACGAATAATCGTAACTCACCATGGAAAAAGGCTGTATTCCAAATGCCACAGCCCAATGGCGGGTAACAGGCAGTCCCAGGGAAAAATAGTCCGCATAGGCGGTACTCCCATGCTGCCGCTGCCCCTCTTCAGTAAGACTGTGTGCACGGAAGGATATGGCGGCATCAATCACAGCAGAAAGGGAATCAAACGCCGTATAGGAGGCCGGATTTTTCGAATTGACACACACAGGGCTACGGAATGCCATGGATGTGCCGCCCATCACCTGTGTCTGCTGCGATGAGCGTGGCTGCATTTCCCCCCATCCGAAACGGGAATAGGGAGCACTCAAATTTTTTTGCGCTGACACCGAAAAACAGCAGTTCAACAACGCCACCACAAACAATACACTTATATTATTGTTTTTCAATATCATATTTCAACATTTGCATCAATCCGTACAGTACAAGATCCGGAAACGCAAAGATAGTCATTTTAAGTTTATCTTTCACAGCGGCGGCATCCCCACCAGTAATAATTACTTTAAGATGCTCATACTTAGCCCTATATTTTCTAATCATCCCTTCACATTCCGAAAGATAGCCCTGCCACACACCCGCCTGGATGGAGGTTTCCGTACTCTCCCCGTACAATCCTGCCTCCATGTCGGCAGCCACCAACGGCAGCCTGGCAGTATGCTCATTCAATGTCTGAAAACGCATCCGCAAACCGGGAGAGATACTGCCCCCCATATAAACCGCATCCGCCGTCAGCAAATCGACAGTGAGACAAGTTCCGCACTGCAGCACAAGTACCGGACGGTCCGGAAAAAGGGAAACGGCAGCCACCATGCAGGCCAAACGGTCCGCGCCCAAAGTGTCCGGCGTACGGTATGCCACCCTAATCGGCAGGTTCCGAACCTGCTGCGGAAAATGAAGGGTGAACAGTGCCTGCAATTCCGACTGTGGAAGTTGGCTATTGTCAGCCACGGCGGAAAGCATCGCATGCTCCAAACCGTACTGCTGTTTCCACGCCCTCAAAAGCGCAATGTCAAGTCCGGAACCGCGAACGGAGTCCGTCAAACGCCCTCCGGTATAAACCGCCGCTTTGGAAAGGGTGTTTCCGATATCAACACACAACAGGGATGCCGGCATTTTTTCAAATGATCAGCATAGCGTCGCCATAAGGCAGAAAACGGTAACGCTCATTCATGGCCTCACGATAAGCCTTCATCACCAATTCATAGCCGCCGAATGCACAAGTGATCATCAGCATACCGGATTGCGGAGGATTGAAGTTTGTAAGCAGCGCATTGGCAGAGAGGAAATCATACGGCGGAAAAATGAACTTATTCGTCCAGCCTTTGTATGGCTTGATCATACCTGACATATACACAGATGACTCCAGAGCCTTAAGCGAGGTGGTGCCGACACAGCACACACGATGCCCCGCCTCTTTGGCGGCATTGATCCTTTCGGCAGCCTCCGGTAAAATTTCCATCTCCTCCGAATCGATTTTATGTTTGGCCAGATCCTCAACGTCAATGTCCCGGAAATTTCCGATTCCAGCATGTAGTGTTATATCAACACAATCCACCCCTTTGATTTCCATTATTTTAAAAATCCGTTTGGTGAAATGCAGTCCGGATGCCGGAGCCGTGACCGCTCCTTCATTCTTCGCGTAGATAGTCTGATAGTCTGTAAGATCGCATGGCTCAACATCACGAAGCCGCAGGATGTGTTCCGGCAGTGGCATTTGCCCCAACGACAAAAGTTTGTTCCGGAACTCCTCATACGAACCCGCATACAGAAAACGCAGGGTGCGTCCCCGGGAGGTGGTGTTGTCTATAACCTCCGCCAGCAGATTGCCGTCATCAAAAAAAAGCTTGTTGCCAATACGGATTTTACGCGCCGGATCGACCAGCGCATCCCACAAGCGGCTCTCCTTGTCCAGTTCCCGCAACAGAAAGACATTTATATATGTGTCCGTACTCTCCTTCTGTGCCAGAAGGACGGAAGGCAGCACCTTGGTGTCGTTCCTGACAATCACATCCCCTTCCTCGAAATATTCGACAATATCCTTAAACTTGCGGTGTACGATGGTCTGTTTCTGGCGGTCCACCACCATAAGCCGATCTTCATCCCTGTCCTCAAGCGGATGCAGGGCAATCAGCTCCTGCGGCAAAAAATACTTGAACTGCGATAACTTCATGCTTGGCGTTTTCTAATTCATACTCACTCATATCCACAACAGGAAAAACAAAATCTCCCCTATTGGAAAATAATATAACGTATGATTGTATGCAATTATTTTACAAAAAATGTATTTTTTTCTTTATCGGTTCTCCCGACACGACACGACAGTTTCCACATCCCATATTTTTTGCCCCATGAAAAGCATCCGTATCCCGATTTTTTGTATATTTGCAGTTTGCCACATCTCAATTGGGATGTTGCACCAAACGTTTGAAATTAAAAATATTACCCTATGGAAATATCCTACAAGTGGCTCAAACGCTATCTGCCTGTTGACCTTCCCGCATCCGAAATTTCGGCCCTGCTGACCGATTGCGGACTGGAAATTGAAACCATGGAAAAATACGAAAGCGTCAAAGGGGGACTGGAAAATGTCATTATCGGCAAGGTACTGACATGCGAGGCCCATCCCGATTCGGACCATCTGCACATCACAACCGTGGATACGGGTCAGGAACAGCCCCTGCATATTGTGTGCGGAGCACCGAACGTAAAGGCCGGACAGAATGTGGTTGTCGCCTGCGTCGGCGCCACCCTCTACCCTTCCGACGGAGGCAGTATTACTATTAAGAAATCGAAAATCCGCGGCGAAGTCTCCGAAGGGATGATCTGCGCGGAGGACGAACTCGGTGTCGGTGAGGATCACGCAGGCATCATGGTGCTGCCCGAAACGGCCGTTCCGGGAACACCCGCCAAGGATTATTTCCAAGTGGAAAGCGACACGGTTTTCGGTATCGGAC
>JAEEGF010818977.1_pt1 | contig 11852 bp, 4 predicted proteins | sample 9134171 | NCBI WGS metagenome assembly JAEEGF01 (sample SAMN16246542, study PRJNA631951) | gut metagenome | biome: gut microbiome; feature: rumen; material: AP-attached | host: Bos | place: Iran: Karaj | collected 2018-10 | reverse complement strand
TTCGGCGCTGTATACGGCTTCGCCGGCTCTTTGAACGATATAAGGCGCTCCGTTGTACTTTGTTCCGTGGCGTCTTGCCCAGAGAGAATGGAGACTTACTCCGTCAAATACAAGGTCCTTCGGGATAACCGTATAGCCAAGTCTAAGACCTGTAAAGCCTGCGGTCTTTGAAAACGACTTAAACTCTATGGCACATTTTCTTGCGCCCTCGCACTCGTAAATGCTGTGCGGCACTCCGTTTTCTGCTATATACGCCTCGTAAGCGGCATCATAAAGGATAACGGAGCCTTCTTTTATGGCATAGTCAACCCACTTTTGAAGCTCGTCTTTCTTCATAACAGCTCCTGTCGGGTTGTTTGGAAAGCAAAGATAGATAAGGTCTGCATGTTCCTTTGGAAGCTGCGGTGTAAAACCGTTCTCGCCGCTGCAAGGCATATAGACCATGCCCTCATATCTTCCCGTTTCTTTGTTGTATGCACCGGATCTTCCCGCCATAACATTTGAATCCACATAAACCGGGTACACCGGGTCGCAGACCGCCACTACATTGTCTTTTGCAAAGATTTCCTGAATATTGCCGCAGTCGCTCTTAGCTCCGTCTGATACAAAGATCTCATCTGCAGCTATGGCGCAGCCTCTGCTTTCATAGTCAGCCTTTGCGATGGTCTCCCGAAGAAAAGCATAGCCAAGGTCTGGGGCATACCCCTTAAATGTTGCCTCATTTCCCATTTCGGCTACAGCTTTATTTAATGCATCTGTAACTGCCGGCACAAGAGGTCTTGTTACATCACCTATTCCAAGCCTTACGATATCTGCCTGAGGGTTTGCTTCCTTGTACGCTGCAACCCTTTTTGCTATCTCCGAGAAAAGATAGTTTCCCGGAAGCTTAAGATAATCCTTATTAACTTTTACCATTTTACCCTCCTTAATACCTTTTTTTGCCCGTAAACCTGCTTGCGGGCAAAAAAAGAGGGCACTTCGAGAATGTTCTCGAAACGCCCTTGCTTCTTAACGTAGTAATGATACTTCTACTTTAAGCACTTGTCAATAGTATGATTATTTATAAATAAGCCCTTATAAATTAGTATACCCCATAAGTGCCTCATCAACTTCTCTTGCCACGCTGCGACCTTCTGATATAGCCCACACCACAAGGGACTGGCCGCGTCTTGCATCGCCCGCAGCGTAGATCTTCGGATCAGTGGTGGCATAGCTTCCGCTTGTTTTAATATTGCCTCTTGCGTCCGTCTCCACCCCAAAGCTCTTTGCAATATACTCTTCACTTCCCACAAAGCCTGCGGCAATGAGAACAAGATCTGCGGGAACACTTCTTTCAGATCCTTCTACGGGTACCATACTTGTTCTGCCTGTTTTTTCGTCCTTTTCCGGCTTTAAGGAAACAAGCACTGCCTCAACCACATTGCCCTTCGGGTCTTTTTTGAACTCAGAAACCGTGGTTGTGTACACGCGCGGGTCACTTCCAAACATGAAGGCAGCCTCTTCCTGGCCATAATCTGTTTTAAGGACTCTTGGCCACTCAGGCCATGGATTAGACGGAAGTCGCTCTTGTGCAGGCTTTGGCATCATCTCAAGCTGAGTAACCGCTGTGGCCCCAAGTCTTATGCAGCTTCCCACGCAATCATTTCCGGTGTCGCCTCCGCCTATAACTATCACGCTTTTCCCTTTTACAAGGTCAGAAGGATTCACTCCTTCGTTTTCCTCATAGATCACGCTCTTTGTAACAGCCTTAAGAAAATCCACCGCAAAGAAGATGTTTTTCGCTTCTCTTCCCGGAACTTTAATATCTCTTGGTTTTCCGGCTCCGCATGCAAGGATCACCGCATCATTTTCAGCTACGATCTTTTTTGCGTCTACGTCCTTACCCACATTTTCCCCTGTCTTAAATATAACTCCGGCTTCGGTAAGGAGTTTTACTCTCCTGTCAATAACAGACTTATCAAGCTTCATGTTTGGGATGCCGTAGCGAAGAAGACCTCCCACGCGGTCATTTTTCTCGTAAACCGTCACCTCATGCCCACGGCTGTTAAGCGCTTTTGCTGCCGCAAGGCCTGCCGGACCGCTTCCTATTACCGCAACCTTTTTGCCTGTGCGTACCGAAGGCTTCACTTCATTTACAAGGCCGTTTTCAAAAGCATATTCTATAACCGACCTTTCGTTTTCCTTTGTGGTAACTGCTGCATTGTGAAGGCCTGCTGTACAGGCTGCTTCGCAAAGTGCAGGGCACACCCTTCCGGTAAACTCAGGGAAACTGTGGGTAACGGAAAGCCTGGTGTATGCTTCCGCCATCCTGCCTCTGTATACCAGATCATTTATTTCAGGAATGAGGTTGTGAAGAGGGCACCCGGTGGTCATGCCCGAAAGGCTTGCTCCCGCCTGACAAAACGGAACTCCGCAGTCCATACATCTTGCTGCCTGTCTCCTTCTTTCAGCCATATCAAGCTCGCCGTGGAACTCGCAAAAATCATTTACACGTTCCGATTCCTCTCTTACCGGACCGTCTTTTCTCGCATATTCAAGAAAACCTGTTGTTTTACCCATTATTAATACGCTCCTTTCGCTCCCCGCACTTACATTCCGTGGATCCCTGCAACCTGATAGAAGGCCTCTATCTTTGCGGTCTCCGGATCGGCTCCTTTTTCCTCGCTCTTTGCTATGAGCCTTAACATCTCGCGGTAATCCGTAGGGATGATCTTCTTAAACTGCGATACATACTTATCAAATGATGCCAGGATTTTTTTCCCTTTCTCAGAGCCTGTATATTTTACGTGTTCTTCGATAATGTTTTTCAGCTCTTCCAGATCCTTTTTAAGTTCTACATTTTCCATGGTCACAAGCTGCTTGTTAAGGTTTCGGTACAGCTTGTTGTCCTCGTCAAGTACGTAGGCTACTCCGCCGCTCATACCTGCTGCAAAGTTCTTTCCTGTAGGCCCAAGTATTACCACCACACCGCCTGTCATGTATTCGCAGCCGTGCTCACCGACGCCTTCAACTACTGCGGTTGCACCGGAATTTCTTATGGCAAATCTTTCTCCTGCCATACCTGCAATAAAGGCTTTTCCAGAAGTTGCGCCGTATAGAGCCACATTTCCGACGATAATATTTTCCTCAGGATCATAGCCGGTTTCCTCCGGTGCTTTTACTATAAGCTTACCGCCGGAAAGCCCCTTTCCAAAGTAATCGTTGCTGTCCCCCGTAAGGTTAAGGGTGATACCTGCAGGAACAAATGCACCAAAGCTCTGTCCACCTGCGCCGTCGCACCTGATGGTAAGGGTATCTTCAGGAAGACCCTCAGGATGGTTTCTTGTAACTTCAGCTCCAAGAAGGGTTCCAAAAGCTCTGTCTGTGTTGCCAACCTTTATCTCTACTGTGCATGCTTCTCCGTTTTCCATAGCCTTCTTAACCGCCTTTGAGGTAAGAAGCTTCTTTTCATCTATTGTTTCTTTAAGCTTAAAATCATAAGCTGCCTTCGGGTGGTAAGTAACAAGCTCTCTGTCAATGTCCGACAGGTCCGGCATAATCCTGCTAAGATCAAGTTTCTGCTCTTTTGCAGAAAGCTCGTCCCTGACCTTAAGAAGGTCTGTCCTTCCCACCAGCTCTTCAACGCTCTTTACCCCCAGGCTTGCCATGATCTCGCGAAGCTCTCTTGCAATAAAACGCATAAAGTTTTCCACGTACTCAGGCTTTCCGGCAAACCTCTTTCTAAGCTCCGGGTTCTGCGTTGCAATACCCATAGGACAGGTATCCGACTGACACGCCCTCATCATGACGCATCCAAGGGTTACAAGGGGAGCTGTGGCAAATCCAAACTCCTCAGCGCCAAGTATAGCCGCGATAGCCACATCTTTTCCGCTCATAAGCTTGCCGTCTGCCTCAAGTACGACCCTGTTTCGAAGGCCGTTTGCAATGAGGGTCTGATGCGTTTCCGCAAGGCCAAGCTCCCAGGGAAGGCCCGCATTGTGGATGGATGAAACAGGTGCTGCTCCCGTACCGCCGTCATAACCTGAAATGAGGATAACCCCTGCTCCTGCCTTTGCAACGCCTGCTGCAACGGTTCCAACTCCGGCCTCAGACACAAGTTTTACGGAAATCCTTGCATCTTTATTGGCATTTTTAAGGTCAAAGATCAACTGTGCAAGGTCTTCAATGGAGTATATGTCGTGGTGAGGAGGCGGGGAAATAAGCGATACGCCCGGCGCTACCTGTCTGGTCTTAGCGATCCATGGGTAAACCTTCTTGCCCGGCAGGTGTCCGCCTTCGCCGGGTTTTGCACCCTGAGCCATCTTTATCTGGATCTCTTTTGCGCTTACAAGGTATCTGCTGGTTACACCGAATCTTCCGCTTGCCACCTGTTTTATGGCTGAGCTTCTATCCTCTGCGGTTCCTGCGGAAAGGAGTCTTTCCTCGCTCTCGCCGCCCTCGCCAGAGTTTGACTTGCCTCCGAGCCTGTTCATGGCTATGGCAAGGGTTTCATGAGCTTCCTCAGAGATGGAACCGTAGCTCATAGCACCGGTTTTAAATCTTTTTACGATCGAATCTTCGCTTTCAACCTTGTCAATATTTACAGGTTTTACGTCTGTCCTGAAATCAAGAAGCGAACGTAAAAATCCTGTTCCTTCTGAATTTACAAGTGATGTGTATTCTTTGAATTTTTCGTAGTCTCCGTTCCTTGTGGACTGCTGTAGCATGTGGATAGTCTGCGGATTGTATCTGTGCTTTTCACCCATGCTACGCTCTTTATGTCTTCCCATTGAGGAAACCTCAAGGCATGCAGGAAGTCCTAAAGGGTCAAAAGCCTTGCTGTGCTGTGCATCCACAGCTTTTGCAATATCTGCAAGGTCAATTCCGCCCACTCTGCTGACTGTTCCTGTAAAATACTCATCTATTACAGATGGCGCTATACCGATAGCCTCAAATATCTTACTGCCCTGGTAGGACTGAATGGTTGAGATCCCCATCTTTGAGGCGATCTTTACAATGCCGAAAAGTACTGCGTTGTCGTAATCGTTTACTGCTGCATAGTAGTCCTTATCAAGAAGCTCTTCCTCCACAAGCTCGGCGATGGTAGCATGGGCAAGGTACGGGTTGATGGCCGATGCCCCGTAGCCAAGGAGCGTTGCAAAATGGTGTACTTCTCTTGGCTCGCCGGATTCAAGTATAAGCGAAAGCGCCGTGCACTTCTTGGTGTCTACAAGATGCTTATGCACAGAAGCAACTGCAAGAAGAGAAGGGATAGCCACGTGGTTTTCATCAACGCCTCTGTCTGAAAGGATGATGATGTTTGCTCCTTCCTTATATGCCTTATCCACCTCCACAAACAGGTGTGAGATAACCCTGTTCATAGGAGTTCCTTTGTAATAAAGGGTTGAAACCTTTGCTACGGCAAAACCGTCCTTTTTTATATCCTCGATCTTAAGAAGGTCAAGGTCTGTAAGGATCGGGTTGTTGATCTTAAGCACATGGCAATTTTCCTTCTTTTCTTCAAGAAGATTTCCGTTCTTTCCCACATAAACAGTTCTTGATGTTACGATCTCTTCACGCTGGGCATCTATCGGCGGGTTTGTTACCTGTGCAAACTGCTGCTTAAAATAGTAAAACAGCGGCTGATACTGACCTGAAAGCGCTGCAATAGGGGTATCAACGCCCATAGAACCGATAGCCTCATTTCCGGAAAGAGCCATGCTTAAAATGCTGTCATGGTAGTTTTCCCATGTGTAGCCAAAGGCCTTCTGGAGCTTTTTCCTGTATTCGCCCGTTACCGCAGGAACTTTCCTGTTTGGTATCTTAAGCTCAGAAAGAAGGGTGAGCCCGGCGTCAAGCCACTCGCCAAATGGGTGGGCAAGAGCATACCTTTCTTTTATCTCCGAATCTTCGTAAATCTTTTTCTTCTTTGTATCAACAAGAAGGATCTTTCCCGGATGGAGACGTTCTTTTTTGATGATGTGTTTTTCATCAAGATCAAGTACGCCAACCTCAGATGAAAGGATAAGTCTGCCATCATCAAGAACATAATATCTTGAAGGTCTGAGACCGTTTCTGTCAAGTATTGCCCCCATTACATCTCCGTCTGAAAAAAGAATAGACGCAGGGCCGTCCCAAGGCTCCATCATAGTTGCGTAGTACTGGTAAAAGTCGCGTTCTTCCTGAGTTAAGGTCTCGTTATGCGCCCAAGGCTCAGGAATGGCGATCATTGCTGCCAGCGGAAGATCAAGTCCGCTCATTACAAGAAACTCAAGTACATTATCAAGCATAGCTGAGTCAGAACCGCTTTGCGATATAACAGGAAGAACCTTTGTCATGTCTTCTTCAGTAAATTTATCTGAATGCATAGTCTCTTCACGAGCCAGCATTTTATCTGCATTACCCTTTATGGTATTGATCTCGCCGTTATGTACCATAAGCCTATTGGGGTGAGCCCTGTTCCAGCTTGGATTCGTATTTGTTGAAAATCTTGAATGTACCATAGCTATGGCAGATTCATAATCAGGGTCTGTAAGGTCCGTAAAAAATGTACGGAGCTGTCCTACAAGGAACATACCCTTATATACTATAGTACGGCATGAAAGCGACGGCACATAGGTGCTCTCGCTGCTTTGCTCAAACTCACGCCTGATTATATAGAGCATACGGTCAAAATCGATATCTTCTTTTGCTTCTTCAGGCCTTTCGATGAACACCTGCCTGATATCAGGCATACAGTCTCTTGCCCTGCTGCCAAGAACTTCAGGCGCACACTCAACCTTTCTCCAGGCCAGCACCTTAAGACCTGCCTTTTTTACGATGACCTCAAACATGGCCATGGCCTGTCTTTTTGCAAGTTCATCCTGCGGAAAAAAGAACATGCCGACTCCGTACTTTCTGGCTCCGGGCAGGTCAACTCCCATTTTCTTAAGTTTTTTTACAAAGAACTTATGTGGAATCTGGGTAAGGATACCTACACCGTCGCCCGTCTTTCCTTCCGCATCTTTACCTGCTCTGTGCTCTAAGTTTTCTACGATAGAAAGGGCATCTGCGACGATCTTATGACTTGCTCTCCCCTTCACGTCTATGATCGCACCTATACCGCAGTTATCGTGCTCAAAACCCGGATCATACATTCCTTCCTTTTGCAGCTTTTCAAATAAATTATTCATAGCAGCCCCCTTATTAATTATGAACGCCATCATTAAGGCTCATGCACAAAAAAAGCGCTTTAGACCCGAAGATCTAAAGCGCCTTTGCTTTATATGCATTGTATTTTAATGCACTAAAGCAAAAAAGTCAAGAGAGAGTTTTGATTTTATATATATCTTGTAATTATCACTGTTATTCCACATCCTGAAGTGCCGCAAAATCTTCTTCGCCTGTACGGATCTTTACGACTCTGCTTACAGGATATACAAAGATCTTACCGTCGCCGATGTGACCTGTGTAAAGTGTCTTCTTGGCAACCTCGATAACATCATCTACAGGTATAGCGCTGACAACCACTTCAAGCTTAACCTTTGGAAGAAGGGTGGCATCGATCTCAACGCCGCGGTACTTCTCGCCGGCACCCTTCTGAATGCCGCAGCCCATTACCTGAGTAACTGTCATACCTGTTACACCAAGTTCGTTCATAGCCTTACGAAGTGCATCGTATCTTGAAAGTTTGGCAATGATAACAACCTTGTTGATACCGGTAGAGCTGTAAGCGATCGGTGAAAGATCTGCTCTTTCAACAGGTACAGAGGCATCTCGTTTTGCTTTTGAGGCTTCTTCGTAGCTCTCTTCTCCAAGGTTTGTGTTCTCGTTTGGAGTCATTGTCATGGTGTTTGCAATATCCATGATAGAAAAGCCTGCATATGCTGAAGGAAGACCATGCTCTTTAACGTCAAGACCTGTGATCTCTTCTTCTTCTGAAACTCTAAGGCCAACAGTCTTTTTAATGATTGTAAATGCGATGATTATGGTAACGATGGTCCATGCAGCTGTTACAAGAACGCCAATGCACTGAAGTCCGAGCTGAGCAAAGCCGCCACCGTAGAAAAGACCTTCACTGATGCCTGCACTTGCAAATCCAGGTGCAGAGCTTGTTGCAAAAAGACCAACTGCAAGTGTTCCCCAGATACCGTTAAACATATGAACAGCAACTGCACCAACAGGATCGTCTACATGAGTTACGTTATCATTAAACCATACACCAAATACTACTAAAAGTCCTGAAACAACACCGATTATAGCTGCGCCTGCACAGTCAGTTACATCACAAGGAGCTGTGATAGCTACAAGACCTGCAAGTGAAGCGTTAAGACACATTGAAACATCAGGCTTGCCATATTTAACCCATGTAAAGATCATACAAACTACGGTTGCTACCGCAGGTGCTACAGTTGTAGTAAGAAATACTGAACCAAGTGTAGGAACATCGGTTGCTGCAGCGCCGTTAAAGCCATACCAGCCAAGCCAAAGGATAAATACACCAAGTGCTGCAATAACAAGGTTGTGGCCAGGGAAAGCATTTACTTTTGTTACTTTGCCGGCTTTGTTTCTTTCAAACTTACCGATTCTTGGTCCAAGCATCCATGCGCCGATAAATGCGCAGATACCGCCTACCATATGAATACAGTTAGAACCTGCATAATCATGGAATCCCATTTCAGCAAGGAATCCGCCGCCCCATGTCCAGTGAGCTTCGATTGGATAGATGACTGCTGAAATGATGGCTGAATAAATACAATAGCTTGAGAATTTGGTTCTCTCTGCCATAGAGCCTGATACTATGGTTGCTGTTGTGGCACAGAAAACAAGGTTAAATACAAATCCGGAATAATCGAAACTTCCGTAGTTTGTAAATACATCAAAGCTGAAACCGCCCGCAAACCCCTTTAAGATGTTTGGTCCAAGCATAAGTGATGCACCGCATATAAACCACATTACAGTACCGATACAAAAGTCCATTAAGTTCTTCATAATGATGTTGCCGGCATTCTTTGCTCTTGTAAATCCGGCCTCGCACATTGCAAATCCGGCCTGCATCCAGAATACCAGCGCGGCTCCGATAAGGAACCATACGGAGAACACTTCCCCGTCAAGAATTTTCATAATCTCCTCAGTCATAATAGTTTTCTTCCTTTCTTTTGATCTTATAATTAACCCCTGAATCTATAGAAAAAAGGGCACCCCACCGGCGTTAATTTTTCGCTTCCACGCCATTGTGGGATACCCTGTATTTACACATGTACCAGGTACATATGTCATTTTTTTACATATGTACCTGGTACATATGTTATTCTTTTAAATCAATAAACGGAAAAGAGAAGCTTGCCATAGCTTGGGAATGGCCAGTACTCTTCGCCTGTAAGCATTTCTGCCTCGTCTACGTACTTTCTTAAGGTGTCCATCTTTGGAAGAAGATCGTCCCTTACTGCCTCAGATGTCTTGATGATCTCATCATATTTCTTGATATCTTCAAGCGCTTTCTCAAGAGCAACAGTGCTTTCAAGTATGTCATCTGTAAGCTCTGAAAGTCTTTCCATGGTTGAGATCTCGTAGTTGCATTTAACCTTTGTGCTTACAGACTTCATAAGTGATGTGGTCTGAGCAAGGTTAAAGAGGTAACCTTCGATGGCAGGAAGATAATTCTTTCTTACCATATCAACCATTGTGTGACCCTCGATATTTACTGTCTTGCAGTAGTTCTCAAGCATGATCTCGCATCTTGAATGAAGCTCTGTCTCAGAAAATACCTTGTGGCTCATGAGCATGTCCATGTTCTTCTTATCAAGAAGATGTGGCATTGCATCGGCTGTGGTCTTAAGATTTGAAAGGCCTCTGACTTCAGTAGCTTCCTTGATCCACTCTTCGCCGTAGCCGTTTCCGTTAAAGAGGATGCGCTCGTGCTTTGTAATAACTTCTTTGATAAGATCGTGAAGCTCTGTTTCGAAATCCTTAGCGCCTTCAAGTCTGTCAGCATACTGCTTTAAGCTCTCTGCAACTGCTGCGTTTAACATGATGTTGCAGCATGCAATGCTGTTTGAAGAACCAAGGGATCTGAACTCGAACTTATTACCTGTAAATGCGAAAGGTGAAGTTCTGTTACGATCTGTTGTATCTCTTGAAAATCTTGGAAGTGCGTGAACTCCAAGCTTGATAACCTCTTTTTCCTTACCCTGATAAGGCGCATCATTTTTAATAGCCTCAAGGATGGCTGTAAGCTCGTCTCCGAGGAATACTGAAATGATTGCAGGTGGTGCCTCGTTTGCTCCAAGTCTGTGATCGTTTCCTGCTGTTGCAACAGAAAGTCTTAAAAGATCCTGATAATCATCAACAGCCTGGATTACTGCACAAAGGAAAGTAAGGAACTGTGCGTTCTCATATGGTGTTTCTCCCGGTGAAAGAAGGTTTGCTCCGTCGTTTGTTGCCATAGACCAGTTGTTGTGCTTACCTGATCCGTTAACACCTGCGAAAGGCTTTTCATGAAGGAGACAAACCATACCGTGCTTTCTTGCAACCTTCTGCATGATCTCCATTGTAAGCTGGTTGTTGTCTGTGGCAACGTTTGTGGTAGAGTAGATAGGCGCAAGCTCGTGCTGAGCAGGTGCAACCTCGTTATGCTCTGTCTTTGCAAGAATGCCGTGTTTCCAAAGCTCTTCGTTAAGCTCTTCCATAAACTCCGATACTCTTGGCTTGATAACGCCAAAGTAGTGATCGTCAAGTTCCTGTCCCTTAGGTGGCATAGCACCGAAAAGTGTACGACCTGTGTAGACAAGATCCGGTCTCTTCTCGAAGCATTCCTTATCTACAAGGAAGTACTCCTGCTCTGGTCCAACGCTGGTTCTTACGTACTTAACATCCTTACCGAAAAGCTTAAGTATTCTCTTTGCCTGACGGTTAAGAGCTTCCATTGAACGAAGGAGCGGTGTCTTTTTATCAAGCGCATCTCCTGAGTATGAACAGAATGCTGTAGGAATGCAAAGGGTGTGATCTTTGATAAATGCATATGAAGTCGGATCCCATGCTGTATAGCCTCTTGCCTCGAATGTAGCTCTAAGACCGCCACTTGGGAATGAACTTGCATCAGGCTCGCCCTTTATAAGCTCTTTCCCCGAAAACTCCATGATCACGCCGCCATCAGGTGATGGTGCTATAAAACTGTCGTGCTTTTCAGCGGTAACGCCGGTAAGAGGCTGGAACCAATGAGTAAAATGAGTAGCTCCCTTCTCAACAGCCCAATCTCTCATTTCTGCTGCAACTGCTTCTGCCACGCTAACATCAAGTCTTTCATTCTCGTCGATGGTCTTTCTTAAAGAATCGTAAACATCCGCTGAAAGTCTTGCTCTCATCACTCTGTCATCAAAGACCATAGATCCAAAAAGTTCAGGTACATCTTGTTTTGCCATTTTATTTTTTCCTCCCGTTTAATATTTATTTTCCACTTTCTCCGTAGTTCGAAAGAACTCTTGCTGAAGGATCGTTTACATTACAACCCTCCCAGTTTTTGTTCGGCATCCAGAAATCAACTACCATCTCTGACTGCCCCGGATAATATTTTTCAAAGATATCTCTGTATAAAAGAGATTCCTTTGTAAAAGGTGTAGCATGTGTATATTTTTTAATACCTTCTTCAAACTCGCTGTCGGTGTATACGTTTTCCGCATATTCCGTAAGATCGTCTTTAAGCGAGTGCCCCACTGCATCTGAAAATGCTGCTTTTTCTCTCCAAAGAATGCTCTCAGGGATAAGCCCGTCTTCTTCAAAAGCATGTCTTAAAAGATATTTACCCTTGCCGTACTTATTTAGCTTCTTTTCAGGATCTATCGCCATGCAATAGCTTGCAAAATCAAGATCTCCGAAAGGAACTCTTGCCTCAAGGG
>JAEEGF010851419.1_pt1 | contig 11853 bp, 7 predicted proteins | sample 9134171 | NCBI WGS metagenome assembly JAEEGF01 (sample SAMN16246542, study PRJNA631951) | gut metagenome | biome: gut microbiome; feature: rumen; material: AP-attached | host: Bos | place: Iran: Karaj | collected 2018-10 | reverse complement strand
ACGTGTTCACCCTTGGTGAGCGTCGCCTTGCCGGTAGCCTCTTCGTAGGCATTCCAGTCATCCTGGGTACCCGTAAACGAGAGCGACGCAAGGGACTTGCCATCGAGAGAAAGGTTCAACTTGCCAGCGCCGGAACCGTTCGAAACGTAGGCAACAATATCGTATTCGCCATCCTGAGCAACATTCACCGTGTATTCGAGCCATTCATCAGCAGCGGTGTAGCCAATCGCCCTACCCTCTCCAGCGGCAACGATATCCACGGAGGCGTAGTCTTCGCCACGGTAGTCATGGTCGCCGTCGTCGCCCGAAGCACCCTGCACGCCGGAGTAGGTCACGCCGTAGTTACCTTCGTCGAAGTTTTCGGCTTCAACGGTTCCCGGAATGGAAGCTGCCGTGCCACCGAACGGCTTGCGTTCGATTTCCTTAGGCGGTTCAGACGGCTGGCCGTTTTCGCTCATATCGAAATAGGAGTATTTCACGGAACCCGAAGCACCACCACCGGCTTCGGTCATGAGCATCACTTCGGTCACGTCACCAAACTTGAGAGACATGGACTGGCCGCCCTTGGACCCCTTCAACTGCTTCTGCTGGCCCGTGAAGAGTTCGTTCCACTTGTCAAAGTGGGCCTGGATATCGATATGGCCACACTGACGCGGAGTCTGGCGGACGCTGAAAATCTGCAAGAAGGTAGAAGTACCTGTCTTGGAAGGCTCCTGCTGACGCACGAAAGCATGGATGGTGTAAGTGGCTCCGTCAACGGTAATTTCGCCAAACTTGTCGCCCACATACTGTTCATTCGGCTTGCTGTACCAGTCATCCACGATGTAGTATTCCACCTGCGGGTTCACCGTCCAACCATAGATACCGATGTAGCCGTACGAAGCATTACCAGTCTTGGTGTACTTGTAGTCGGCAGTGTACTGCATGCCCTTGACGCTCTTACCCGGGCCGTTATCGCCATAGCGGAAACCCACACGGGCCAAGTAGTCATTACTACCACTCCAGCTAGCTTCGAAAGTACCGTTGTCGTAGTACTTCATTGAGTTATTACCACCGTCAAACCACTGTTCGAAGCCCCACTTGGTGCCGCTGATGGAACCCGTCTGGTTGCCGTTCACGCTGTGGCCGGAACCCTGCGGGACAGACATAGCATCCTTACAGGCATCGACTGCGAAGGCAGAAGTTGCGCTCAAGCCAAAAGCCAATACAGCGGCCGTTTTGAGCATTTTTTTTGTTCTAGTTTCCATATCATCTCCTATTCAGGTTATTAACCCCAACGCCTTAAAAATAAATCCCCCCAATTGATTTGGGGGGATTGTTAGCAAAGATTTGTTGTAGAGAAAAACAACGCTACTTTACAGCGATTCTCTGTATAAAACTACCCTGTTTGACCAAATAAACGCCACTCTTGTGGAATCTGGTCATCAAGGCGTCGTTTATGGAAACGCCCGTCACAACGTCGATCTTGCCGAGGTACTTGCCCTGCATATCAAACACCTGGAGGGACTTTTCAGTATTGAACAGGTTTATATCGGCAACCGGAATGGCGTCCGTAGAGCTGGAAATGTTCCACATGCCATTGCTGAACGGGAAGGAGAAGCCACTGCTCGACGAAGTCTTGCTAGAGCTAGACCCACCTTCCCTGCTGGAGCTGGACTTGGCCGTGCTGGAGCTCGTCGGAGAAGACTTGGCATTGTCGGTCATATCGAAGTAGGTGTAGTCCACGGAACCCGTAGCGTTACCGCCAGCTTCGGTCATGAGCATCACTTCGGTCACGTTACCGAACTTGAGCGAGGCAGAGCCACCGCCCTTGGAGCCGCGGAGCTGCTTCTGCTGTCCAGTAAAGAGTTCATCCCACTTCTTGAAGTGGGCAGAAATGTCGATATGGCCACACTGACGCGGAGTCTCGCGAATGCTGAAGAACTGCACGAACGTGGAAGTGCCCGACTTGGAGGGTTCCTGCTGGCGGAGGAACGCGTGAATGGAGTACTTGGCGCCATCGACCGTGATTTCGCCGAACTTTTCGCCGACATACTGTTCGTTCGGCTTGCTGAACCAGTCGTCCACAATATAGTATTCGGTTTCCGGATTCTTGGTCCAACCGTACACGCCGATGTAGCCGTAAGACGCGCTACCTGTCTTGGTGTACTTGTAATCGACTGCAAAATTCTTCGACTTGTGGTCGATTCCGTTGCCGTTGTACTGGTAACCCACGCGGGTCAGGTAGTCGCTGGAGCCGCTCCAGTTGGCCTTGAATGTGCCATTACTATAATAAGTCATGGAAGCATTGCCGCCCTGATACCATTGTTCAAAGCCCCAAGGGGTTCCACTAATAGAACCTACCCTGTTGCCGCTCACTTGCGAGCCATTGCCAGGATGCCCCATATCTGTGGCCTTGCAAACATCAGTCACAACCGTCTGGCCACCACCCTGAGAAGAGCTGGACTTCGCCACGGAAGAGCTAGATTTCGTCGAGGCGCTAGAAGTCGGCGACGACGAGGCTTTGTCGGTCATGTCGAAGTAGGTGTAGTCCACGGAACCCGTAGCATTGCCACCCGCTTCGGTCATGAGCATCACTTCGGTCACGTTACCGAACTTGAGCGAGGCAGAGCCACCGCCCTTCGAACCGCGAAGCTGCTTCTGCTGTCCAGTAAAGAGTTCATCCCACTTCTTGAAGTGGGCAGAAATGTCGATGTGGCCGCACTGACGCGGAGTCTCGCGGATGCTGAAGAACTGCACGAACGTGGAAGTGCCCGACTTGGAGGGTTCCTGCTGGCGGAGGAAGGCGTGGATTGAGTACTTGGCGCCATCCACAGTGATTTCGCCGAACTTTTCGCCGACATACTGTTCGCTCGGCTTGCTGAACCAGTCGTCCACGATGTAGTATTCGGTTTCCGGATTCTTGGTCCAGCCATACACGCCGATGTAGCCGTAAGAGGCATTACCTGTCTTGGTGTACTTGTAATCGACTGCAAAATTCTTCGACTTGTGGTCGATTCCGTTGCCGTTGTACTGGTATCCCACGCGGGTCAGGTAGTCGCTGGAGCCGCTCCAGTTGGCCTTGAATGTGCCATTACTATAATAAGTCATGGAAGCATTGCCGCCCTGATACCATTGTTCAAAGCCCCAAGGGGTTCCACTAATAGAACCTACCCTGTTGCCGCTCACTTGCGAGCCATTGCCGGAATGCCCCATATTGTCGTTGCAAGCATCGGCAGCGAAAGCGGATGTTACACTCAAGCCAAACGCCAAAATAATAGCGGTCTTGAGCCATTTTTTTGACCCTGTTCCCATATCGTCTCCTTATGTTTGTAATCCCCCAATACCCTAAAAATATGTTCCCCCTTTTTATTCGGGGGGATTGTAAACAAAAGTATGTTGTTGCAAAAAACAACAGAAAAAAAATCCCGCCGGGCATTTCCCAGCGGAATCTTTTTGCGAATTTTGCGTTATTTTAAGGAAAAACGGAGGCTTTGTTAAACCTCTTCAGGGTTTTCCTTCGGCATCACGTCATTGTCTTCCCCGTCGTTTTTCACGATGGAGTCGTCATCGACCTCGACCCCTTCGACCTTGTCAAAGGTCTCCTTGGCCTCGGCGCTGTCCTGCTCAATGTCCTCGACGCTCGGGAGGGCTGTCGCATCGCCAACCGAGTCCCCATCGCGAAGCGTAATCGCCTTGACGCCCTGAGCATTGCGGCCCGTGACGCGGATGGAATCGGCCTTGATGCGGATGACCTGGCCTTCCTTGGTGGTGATGATCAAGTCGTAGTCGTCGGCAACGCTGTCGACAAATACGGCCGGGCCCACCTTGTCGGTGACGTTCAAGTTCTTGACGCCCTTGCTACCACGGCGTGTAATACGGTAGGAGCCCGGCTCCGAACGCTTGCCATAGCCCTTCTCGGTAATGGTGAGCACCTTGTTGCCGGCCTTGAGCCAGAGGAGCGAAATCACTTCGTCGCCTTCGGCAAGCTTGATGCCGCGTACACCGTGCGTACCGCGGCCCATGGCGCGGAAGCAGCTAATCGGGAACGTGACCGCCTGGCCATTCTTGGTGGCTAGCATCAGCAAGTCGTGCGGAATCGGGCGGTTTTCGTCATTCACCTCTTCGCCCTCGACTTCCTCGGCATTCTCGGCAACTTCGGCGGCGGAATCTTCTTCACCAAGGTCAAGTTCACTGGCGGCTTCGGACGCCTTGAACTCTTCTTCGGTGAGGCCCACAAGTTGGACCTTGACCAATTCGTCGTCTTCGTCGAGGCTGATGGCGTTGACGCCAGCCTTGCGCGGACGACTGAACAGTTTGAGGTCCATCTTGTTGATAATGCCCTTCTTGGTCGCAAACACCAGGCAGAAATAACCGCCGAACTTGCGGACAGGCACAATCGCCTGGACCCTTTCGCCGTCGGTAAGGCCCACAAAGTTCACAATCGGGCGGCCCTTGCCGTTGCGAGCCCCCTCAGGCAGGCGGTAGACCTTGGTCCAGTAAGCGCGACCCTTGTTGGTGAACACGAGCAAATAGCTGTGCGTGCTCGCCGTAAAGATTTGCTCCACGTCGTCCTCGTCCTTGAGGCCCGCACCAATAATGCCCTTGCCGCCACGGCTCTGGGTCTTGAAGGTGTCAATCGGCAAGCGGCGAATGTAACCTTCGCGGCTAAGCGTAATCACCTGTTCCTCTTCGGCAATCAGGTCTTCGTCGTCGCTGTCGTCAATGGCTTCGCCAATGGTGGTGCGGCGATCGTCGCCATACTTGTCCACGACGGCATCCAGCTTTTGGAGCATGATGGCAATGCGGCGTTCGCGCTTTTCCAAAATGTCCTTGAGGTCGGCGACGGTCGCAATGAGTTCGTTGTACTCGGCTTCCAACTTTTCGATATTGAGTCCGGTAAGCTGAGCCAAACGCATGTCGACAATCGCCTGCGACTGGATTTCATCCAGATTGAAGCGCGTCTGCAACGCCTGCTTGGCGTCTTCCGTGCTCTTGCTGTTACGGATGATTTGCACCACTTCGTCAATGTTCTGCGTTGCAATGCGGAGGCCTTCAATAATGTGCAAGCGGGCTTCGGCCTTTTTGAGGTCGAACTGCGTAGCACGCGTAATCACCTCCAAGCGGTGATCGATGTAGACCTGCAAAAGATCCTTGAGCGTCAGGAGCTTCGGGAGGTTGTTAACCAACGCCAAGTTGTAGATACTGAACGTGGTCTGCAACTGGGTGTATTTGAACAAATTATTTAGAACAACTTCACCAACAGCATCGCGGCGGAGTTCAATCACAATACGAACATCGCGACTCGATTCATCGCGAATATCGGTAATGCCGTCCACACGCTTGTCACGGACCAAGTCGGCGATCTTTTTGCAAAGTTCCGCCTTGTTCACCATGTACGGAATTTCGGTCACAATGATACGCGATTTGCCCTTGGAATCCGTTTCAATCTCGGTACGGGCACGCACACGAACGCGGCCATGCCCTGTGAGGTAGGCGTCGCGAATGCCCGCGCGGCCGCAGGCAATGGCGCCCGTCGGGAAGTCAGGTCCCTTCACGTATTCCATGAGGTCTTCGCCCGTGAGGTCCGGGTTCTCGGCCAAGGCATGGATGGCGGCACCAACCTCGCGCAGGTTGTGCGGAGCCATGTTGGTCGCCATACCCACAGCAATGCCGGAGGTCCCGTTCACAATCATGTTCGGGAGCGCCGAAGGCAGCACCAACGGTTCTTCAAGGGATTCATCGTAGTTCGGGCCCATATCGACGGTATCCTTTTCAAGATCCTCGAGCATCAGGGCGCCCATGTTGTTCATCTTGGCTTCGGTGTAACGCATGGCGGCGGGACTGTCGCCGTCAATGCTACCGAAGTTTCCCTGGCCAAAAACCAGCGGGTAACGCAAAGAGAAATCCTGGGCCATACGGGCCAAGGTCTCGTACACGGCGGAGTCACCATGCGGGTGGTACTTACCGATCACGTCACCCACAATACGGGCGCTCTTGACCGTAGACTTGTTCGGAACCACGCCCAGCTTGTGCATGCTGTACATCACACGGCGGTGCACGGGCTTAAAGCCATCTCGAGCATCGGGCAATGCACGAGCCACAATTACGCTCATCGAGTAGCGGAGGTAGCAATCCTGCATGTCCTGTTCAATCAGGCTCTTGAATTGTGTTCCTGGTACCATTTCTTCTGACATTTTATCCCTCTTAGTGATTAGCCGTTACCGGCCAACATCTCGTTTATTATTTTCAAATTCTCTTCATCCGTCTGGTCAATACGGTGCGGCGTAATGGTCGCATAGCCCTGGTGGAGCAGGTAATCGTCGCTATCCACGGGCTCCTTCTCCCACAGTTTTTCACCGTCCAACTGCCACACGCCGTCCAAGCCGGAAACCCCTTCAAGACGGTCGTAGTGGTCCGTAAACATACCCAACGCCATCTTGGTCGCCCTGACGCCTTTAAACGTTCCGTCCTTAGACTTGGGGAAATTCACGTTCCAAAAAGTATTAGGTGGCATTTGCGCATAAAGCCGGTCCCGCACCACGTGAACCGCAAAATCAAGCACAGCAGGCATCAAAGATTCGCCACCTACGCAAAGGGACAGTGCCACCGCAGGGACGCCCCAGAGGGCTGCTTCCCGTGCCCCGGCTACCGTTCCCGAGTAAAGGCTTGACACCCCGGAGTTCTCCCCCACATTCACGCCCGAAAAACAGACGTCAAAGTGGGAGCCGGGAACCTCGTTTGCAGCAGGGTCCGCGCTAAACCCGTGGGCGGCAAAACAGCCTATGGCGAACTTTGCCGCGTCAGCGGGAGTTCCCGAAACCGAATACACCTCGTACTGCCCCGAAGATCCCTTTTGCACACGGATTCCCTTGCGCACCGTAAAGGCCTGAGAAACGCCGCTCTGTTCTGTTTCGGGGGCAAACACAAAAACCTCCCCAAAGGGAGCCAAAGCGCCTGCCAAGGCGTGGATATTGGCGCTGTTCACCCCATCGTCATTGGTGATGAGGACGCGCAATTTTTGCGTGTTTTGCATGCTAATAGAAATGTAGAAAATGGCGCCCAAAAGGCGACAAAAAAAAGCAGAAAATGATGAAAAAAGGGCGAAAAAAGAGCCTTTAACCTTTTGCACTTCTTAGGCAAAAAGCCATGATGGCAAACGCTCCGGCAACGTTCATGCTCGCCTTGCGACCGGCCATGGGGATGGTCACTTTCATGGTGGCCTCGGCCATGATTTCGGGGGCAATTCCCAGTTCCTCGTTCCCCAGCACAATCAGGCCTTTTTGCGGCCACGTTACGTTGTTTATACTGGGGATGTCCTCGCCCGTTTCGAGGGCAATAATCTCGTAGCCGTTCTCCTTGTGCCACCTGATGCAATCAAACGGACTCTCCCAGCGCTTGATGGGGATCCACTCCTGGCAACCGCGGGCAGCGCTCTTGACCGTCACATGGTCAGGGTTGCAACTGTAACCGCTCAAATGGACGCCCTCCAAGCCGAAGCAGTCGGTGCTGCGGATAATGGAACCCACATTAAAGGCGCTGCGCAAATTGTGTACCAGCACGGCAAACGAGATGGGTTTTTCATTGGCCACCTCACGGTCACCCGGTTCTTGCTCCAAGTACACATCGCGTTCAAAACCAAGACCCGCACGGGTGCGGAACGTCTTGTACAAATCGATCATTTGCGCCTGGTTCTTGCCAATGAGCCGTTCGGTCTCGGGCAACTTTAGCCACTCTGCGTAGGTTTCAAACTCACGACGGGCGCGAGGCACGTCGTCGCCCAACTGCAAAATGATGACCCGCAAAAGCTCAGCAAGGCGCTTTGCCTGCGAGGTCGGCTTCATCGCGAGGAACTTAGGTTCGGTGTACATGAGTACGGCTATTGCGCATCGGGCTTTGCGTTCAGTTTGTTCACGGCCTCGGTCAAACGGTCAATGGCCTTGATGAGTTCGTCCATTTTGGCATCGCTCGCCCCAACAACAGCCTGTGCGGCTGCCGGAGCCGCCTTGGCTGCCTCGGCAACCGGGGCTGGCTTTTCTTTTACGGGGACCTTGCCAAACCAAACGTCGGGCCAGCGGTCGTTACCCGTATGGTAAGTGATGCGGGCAGCGGTCTCCACCGGCTCGCCAATCTTCCACATGTAAAGCTCGTAATCGAACAGGTCGTGGTCGTGTCCCTTGTCGGTCGCACCCCACACCAGCCACTTGCCATCGGGCGAGAGCCGCGGGAAGTACTCGTGACTGCGGCGACCCGGCAAGTCCATCAACTTCACATTCTTGGGGATGCCAAAGAAGCCGACTTTTTCGACCTGCTTGCCATCCTTTGCCGAGAACCACAAAATTTCGCTAGGGGCTGCCGTGCCGCCGTTACCCGTGGGGTTCACGCGGTAAAGCTTGCTACCATCAAAGTTCCAGTCAATTTGGCAACCGTCGCCAGACTTGGTCCAGGCGCCCTTCGCCAAATCCCAAACGCCAGTCTCGCGCATGGAACCGCGAAGCGTAATCGCCAGGTGCTTGCCGTCGGGGCTCATGTTCGGTTCCTGCAAAATCACGCCCGCCTTGTTGAACGCCTTTTCGCCATCCAGCACAAGCGTCTCTTTTTTGCTCGCGAGGTCCATCGTAAAGACCTTGCCGGCGCGGCTGAACACGATGGACTTGCCGTCGGGGCGCCAAGTACCCCACGTGGCGTTGTCCACAATTTTCACGGCATTTTCGCCATCGATATCGACCGTCCACAAGTCCCACTTTTCGGGATAGTTGGCGTCGTTTTCGGGAACCCAGCCAGTTTTGCTGCGGTTGAACAAAACCTTAGAGCCGTCAGGAGCCACGCGCGGGAACCAGTCCACGTTGTTGCTCTTGGTGAGCGGCCTTGCGTTGGTGCCGTCGGCATTCATAATCCAAATGTCGTGGTGCGAGTTCGATCGGCTCGTCGCCCACACAATGACGCCTTCCACCTTCCCCTTGAGGGCATCAAGCACCTTTTGTTCCTCGGGGGTCGGGTCCACGGCAGCGCCCGTCGGGGCACCCTGCTGGGCATAAGCGACAGAGGCACACAGGGCAAATGCAGAGGCAACGGCAAATTTCTTAAAACTCATGAAGGCAATCCTCATTGTATTTGTTTTGTCTAAAAATACAAAACTTTATAGCGAACACAAAAAAAAGCCGTTTTAGAAACTCTAAAACGGCTTTTTTAACATCAAAAAATGCCGCGCACACGACTAGTGCACGTTGATTTTATACATGCGAGTCGCACCGAGAGCCGAGACCTTGGCAATGTAGAGCCCGCTCGGGACACCCTTGAGCGAAACGCTCACAGAACCCTTGGCGTCGCCGTTCCAAAGCGTCTTGACCAGGGAGCCCGTCACCGAGAATAGGTCCACACGAGCCATGCCGTTCAAGTTCGCCTGGAGCGTACGGCCATGCACCTTGAGCGTCGGGACAACAATGCCCGCCGTCGCCGCAATGGACGTGGTGCTGGAGCTGCTCACCGGAAGCACTGCAGAACTGGAAGAGGAGGGCGTTGCAGAACCGGCTGTCATGAGGTTCGGCATGTTGCCCGATACAAGAAGACCGTTCAAGAGTTTGAGAGACTGGTTGAAGTAGTTCTCGTCACCGAGCGCCACGGCTTCCTTCCAATATTCGTCAAGCTTGCTCTGGTAACTCGCGTCCGAGATGAGCGCCGTCATCAGGGAGGTCACGAACGTACTGTTGTGGTCATTACCGAGAGAGCCCGAGGAGCGAATCACCGGACCTTTCATATTGGCCGCCGAAACGCCCGAAACGAATTTTGCCATCTTTTTGTCGATAGCTAGTGCACGCTGGTCGCCGTGCCAGCATACGGCCTTTGCGTTGCGCCACGGGGCGCGGGAGGCATCGTAGCTGTAGTAGTCGTCTTCGCTCTTGCCGTTCTTGTCGGTCCAGTCGTCCACCAGCCCAGTCGAAACTTCGCCAGCGCTGGTTTCGTAAAGTTTCATGTTGGCATCGTAAGCCTTGCTGCTCCAAAAGTCCGCATTTTCCTTGTCCACGGCGGCAAAGATGGGCATGTAGGCGGGGTCAAAGTAGCCCGGATTCTTGCGGTTGTATCCCGCATCACCCCACTTATCGCCCGGCAAATGGAGGCCGTTTTCTTCGAACTCGTGCTTTTTCATATTCTGGATCAGGGTCTTGGCGTCGGTCAAGTACTTCTCGTCGCCAAACTGGTAGTACGCCATCACGAGGGCGGCAGCCGCATCGATATCCCCATCAAGGGCTGCCCCCTGGTCGTACTTCTGCGAAAGGTTCCCGACCTTCCACACCATCAGGCCGTTCTCGTTCATCATCTTTTTGTAGAAGTTCCAAATCTTGTCGAACTGGCTCTGGTAACTCGTGGTGTTGTCACTGAAATAGACCATCAGGAGCATGCCGTAGCCGACACCTTCCGAGAAATACTGATCAGAACCCGGATCGGAACGCACGCCGGCCACATCACCACTTTCATTGTACATGGTCTTGAGCCAGTATTCAAAGCCCTTTTTGAGGTCCGCCGACGCCTGGTCCTTGTCGCTCAAAAGTGTCGCATAGCCGTTATAGTCGGACTTTTGCGGGAACGGGAAGTTCACCGCCGCCTGCGAAAGGCCGAATGCAACGAGACTGGCAACACCGATTTTTGCAATAAAATTCATAACATCTCCTTATTGTAGCAACGCTATACACTCTTTAATCAAAAATAGAGTTTTTTTTCGCAAAGCGGGTACGGGCCGCGTCAATCCGTGTGCCGCGTCACAAAAAAAGAGCTTACAAAAAAATAATCGGGGTCAAGCCTCCCATTTTTTGGTGTTATCTTTGACCCATGAATCTCGTGGTCCAAGATTTTACCGGTGTTTACGGCGAGCAGGCCTTTGTGCAAAGGTTCAAGGACGCATGCCATTGCGAGGGCAACGACTTTTGCTACATCGACTGCTCCGGCGTGAGTGGAACGGACTGCTATTGCGACAGTGAAGCCGAGGGCTTTTTGGTTGGGATGCTGGCAAAGTACCCGCCCTCCGGAATCCATTTTTTTGACAGCGGCAACTACCATTACATAAGCAAGATCTGGACAGGGAAAATCACGGAGCCGTTCACGCTCGTGGTATTCGACCACCACCCCGACATGCAGCCGCCCCGCTTTGGCGACATTCTCAGCTGCGGCAGCTGGGTAAAAGAAGCCCTCGACAGCAACAAGTTTATCCATAATGTCGTCTTAATTGGCGTGGCAGACAAGCTCGCTACAGAGGTTCAAACCGATGAGAGCGTCGACTTTGCACGCTACGCCGAACGCGTCGCATTCATCACCGAGAGTGAGGTCTGCAGACTTTGCCAAGACGGCAACGCCCTCCCGCAAAAAGTCCTCGCCATGGTCGGCGAAAGCCTCCCGGTATACATCTCCATCGACAAGGATGTGCTCTGCGAAAAAGATGCCGTCACCAACTGGGACCAAGGCTCGCTGGATGTCGCGACTCTCAAAAAAATCATCGCCGCCCTTGCATCAAGCCACAAAATCATCGGTGTAGACATCTGCGGCGAACGCGCCCGTGACTTTGCAGGCGACGAGTACCACACAGTGCAAGAAGCGGACTCCCTGAACGACCGCATAAACCGCGAACTGATAGAGTTTTTGCAGAACTTTCTGCAGTAAACGGATAAAAAAATCTATTTTTGCACGCAGAACTTAAACTCGGGACAAGCCCCGAATAACGAAGAAATAAAATCATGGATATTAACGAACTCGCACAAAAGCACATCTTGAACCAGCCGCTCTACGTGACCGGCAAGCCCATCGCCTACACCGCCCGCGAATTCGGCCTCGACCCGAAAGACATCGACAAGCTCGCGAGCAACGAGAACCCGTTCGGCCCGA
>JAEEGF010553991.1_pt1 | contig 11853 bp, 7 predicted proteins | sample 9134171 | NCBI WGS metagenome assembly JAEEGF01 (sample SAMN16246542, study PRJNA631951) | gut metagenome | biome: gut microbiome; feature: rumen; material: AP-attached | host: Bos | place: Iran: Karaj | collected 2018-10 | reverse complement strand
GATTATAAATTTGAGCAAAAATCAGTCGCGTCTTTTGTGCGGTATCCGTTTTCCGTGATGGCGATTGTCGATCTGGTTTCGATCCTGCCGTCCCTGTCGGTCATCAGCAGGAGCTTCAAGGTTCTTCGCGTTCTGCGTATGGTCCGTGCCCTGCGCGTTCTGCGGGTCTTCAAGGGACTGCGCTACTCCAATAATTTTATCATCATCGGAAATGTGATTCGTTCCTCCAAAAACTCTCTGGTGGCAGTTGTTACACTGGCCGTGGCTTACATTCTGATCTCCGCGCTGGTCATTTTCAATGTGGAACCGGATTCCTTCCAGACCTTTTTTGATGCCGTTTACTGGGCAACGGTATCTCTGACCACGGTGGGCTACGGCGACATTTATCCCGTTACCGTTATGGGGCGTATGATCACCATGCTATCTTCGGTGCTCGGTATCGCGATTGTTGCACTTCCTGCAGGTATCATCACGGCAGGATATATGAGTGAAATCCGGAAGAACGAAGCGGAAGATTCGAATGTCGGCATCCCTGTTTATTTGGGCAAAAGCCAGATCCAAACGCCGCCCTCATCTCAAGTCAGCAAGGAGTAGTTGCGGGAAACGGGAGCGGAATGCGCGGCCGCGAACAGTCCGGCGCAGAAGAATCCTGTCAGCTGCCAGTATACTCGCAGCTGGTAATCAGGTTTCCGTCGGTATCATATTTGATATAGGACATCCGGCCGACATTGTTGATAACCAGAATGTACCGATAGGCGGGATTGTCATAATTGGCAAAGAAAACGTCATCAGGTTCCGCATACAGATCGAAATAGTACTCCTCACCGTCATTTGCCGAGAGCCGCAATACAGGACTGCTGTCCCGGAAGAGTACGCGTGTGCTGCAGCTTGTACACCGGTTTCCTCGCCCTACGGTCAGAGGGATAACGGTGGCGTCTCCGCTGTAAAGGGACCAGCTTGTGCAGAAGGGGAGATAAAGCTGCAGCCGTGCTTTCCAGACATCGCGGTCGCTGAACTCTCCCTCATAGGTATCCAGCCATTCCATGGCACCGTTCAGGTCGCCGGTCTCACAGAGCATGAAGAAATCTTTGGTATAGTCTGTGGCGTCCCGGATCCCCGCAAGGCAGTCTGCGCTGTCGCGGTAACCGTCCAGGTCCTCAAAGAGTTCGGTGACACAGGCCGCCAGCGGCTTCATGCTCTGCCCGTGTTCATCGGAGAGGTTTACATCCACCGGATCATTGCCGCAGGCTTCATACAGATCTGTGACGCATTGGCTGCCCATGGAAAGTGCGGCGTCTTTCGGAATTACAAAACTGCTTCCCCGGTCCGGGCTGATGCTCAGATCTGCATAAACCTGGCGCACATCATAGCGGCAGATATACTCATAAAGGCCGTGCGCTTTCCGATAAACAGCTTCTTTTGCCATGTCGACACTGTTTTCAAAGTTTTCCAGTGCCAGAAACTGAAGCCGGGCCTGACTGTAATTCTGCTCCTCCAACTGCTGCAAGGCTGCATCGTAAGCGCACTGCAGAACGGCATGCTCCTCTTCCTGAATGCCCTCCTGACAGCGGATGATGCAGTCTGCACAGTCACGGTAACCGTCCAGAGCTTCAAATTCTTCTGCTGCGGCCCGGTAGAGCAGCATGGCTGCAGTGACCTGCTCAGACAGATCTGCGCGGGAACGCCCGATCAGCCTTAAAGCGGAGGCATCATCGGCATCAGCGCTTGCCAGGAGATGCAGTGCGCGCTGATAGGGAACATTCTTTTCCCCCTGTTCCGCACTGTCACGATAATTGCCGAGTGCCGAAAATGCATCTGCGGCCTGCTCGTAATATCCCATGGCAAGCAAGGATTCCGCATTCCGGTAATCCCTGCGCTGCTGCAGATATCCGGGCATCACTTTCAGCAGTCCGGCTGCCAGAATCAGAAGCGGAAGGATTATGACAGCTGCCTTCAGCCATTTTTTGTGCCGTTCTCTGGCGCTCGCCTGCTCTTCGGCTTTACGCTGTTCTTCCAGAACAAGCCTGCTTGACGCTTCCTGCCGAAGAGAATCGGTATTCACACTCAGCAGTGCCGAGCATACCCGGCGGCAGCGGTGGCAATGATCTTCGCTGACCCGGTTCACCGCACCGCAGGCGCAGAACCACAGGTCACTCTCTGCGGCGGGTAAATACCTGCAGTCAGGTCCGAAAGCGATTCGGAACTGCTCGGCGATCTGCTCATCACCGTATGCTTCTTCCAGCTTTTGCAGCTTCGGCAGTTGCTCCCAGACTGTATCGGGTTCGGAATGCCAGCGGCTGTTGTCCTCGAAAATAACCTCTTCCACCGTAACCCGGAAGGAGCGGGCGTCCCGACGGGGAAGAATGATTGCTGTCTCACGGCCGATTTCATCATCCTGTACCAGATTGAGGTCAAGATACTGGTGCCGCACTTCAGGTTCCAGTTCTTCGCCCGAGATGTCCAGCATTTGAATCAGTACGGTAATGGCCCTAATCGGTTTGATGCTCAGGCTGTGCAGTCTCAGCTGTGTGATCAGTTCACCGGAATAGGCGTCCCGCAGCAGTGAACCGGCCATCAGAAGAACCGGCATTTCCTGTATATACGGGATCGTTTCCGATGCGTACAGCTTTGTAAAACGGTCTGCCATATCCTAAAGCTCCGGAAGATCAGTGCTGACGAAGGATCCCCTCGCGGGACCTCCGCGGTCTGGCAGGGCAATTACAAGGAGATACCCTGCTGGCGGCAGAAGAAAACAGATCCAGAAATACTTTTTCTCCGGCCAGCCGCGCGCAACAGCAGCCTTATAAAACTCTTTCGCCACATAACAGCTGATGGCAGCTGCTGCAATCACAAACAGAACAGTCCAGATAGCCGACACGGCAATCAGCATCCTTTCTTTCAGAGTTGTACAGATACCTGCTATTACACTATAACATGAATGTTATGTCAACTCAACAACGAAAAGTTATCAAAACACAGGCAGTGAAGCTTTCAGGTCACTTTTTGCCGCTTTAGGGACGAGTGTTTGGTTCCTGTTCATCAGAATAAAAAGCTGCGAACCAAAGCGGTCCACAGCTTTTGCTTATTCGCCGTTTAGCCTGAACTGCGTTAAAGAAGCAGTTTCAGCCCCTCCACATCCTCTTCAGTGGTTGCCCAACTGGTGACGAAACGCATGATGGTATGCTCGGCGTCGGGCTTGTCCCAGAAACTCATCTCGACCTTTTCGGAAAGCTCGTCCAGCTTTGCCTGATCCAGAAGGACAAAAATCTGGTTGGTGGGGGAGTTAAATGGAAGAATATATCCCTTGTCCTGCAGTGTCTGGCGGATTCGGTTTGCGGTGTCAATGCCTGTGCGGCCGATCTCAAAGTACAGATTGTCGGTAAACAGCGTATCAAACTGCAATCCTGCCACAAAGCCTTTGGCAAGCACGGCGCCATGCTGCTTGATGATGGAGAAAAAGTGCGGGATGGCACGCTTCGGGAAAACCACGGCTTCTCCCAGCAGAGATCCGCATTTCGTGCCGCCAATGTAAAAGACATCGCAGAGCCTGGCAAGATCCGGCAGGGTTACATCATTTTCCGGACAGGCAAGGGCGTAGGCGAGGCGGGCTCCGTCTACATACAGCCGCAAACCGCCATGATGGCAGATCCTGCTGATATCCTCCAACTCCTGCAGCGAGTATAGCGTCCCGACCTCCGTCGGCTGTGAAAGATAAACCGCTCCGGGCATCACCACATGTTCATGGTTCCCGTCATTCCAGTATTTGTCAATGCAGGCCTGGATCTGCTCTGCTGTGATTTTGCCGTCTGTACCGGGGAGAGCAAGCACCTTATGCCCGCCGTGTTCAATGGCGCCGGCTTCATGGATGCAAATGTGCCCGGTTTCCGCTGAAATAACGCCCTCATAGGGATAAAGAATTGCATCCAGCACGGTGGCGTTCGTCTGTGTTCCGCCGACCAAAAACCAGATATCCGCATCCGGAGCCTGGCAGGCTTCCCGGATTTTTGCCTTGGCGGAATCGGAAAACGCATCATATCCGTAGACGCCGGATTTGACGAGATTGTTTTCAGCCATCCGTTTGAGAATGGCGGGGTGCGCGCCCTGCATATAATCACATGCGAGGTTCAGTTTTTCACTCATGCTGTTCAGCTCCTTAACAGTTGAAGTGATTTGTTCGAGCGCTTCTGTTTTATCATAATCCATTCGTGAATGCAAGAAACAGGGATAAAAAAACCTTGCAAAACACGCTGCTTTGTGATACTCTCACGTTTGTTGAAAACTCAAAAGCTGTGAACGGGAAAATAACACAGTGCATTTCGGCAGAGAGTAGGGGTCATCGGCTGTAAGCCCCTTCGAAAAGCGGTGTTTGGTTCGCCCGGGAGCTCCGGCCAATCCCCGGCGTACGGGCGCGTCAAGCCCTTATGAGTTGCGGCAATTGATGCCGAAAACAGGTGGTACCGCGGAAGTTTGCTTTCGTCCTGTTATGCAGGACGGGAGCTTTTTTGTTGGATGCCGCAGTGTGAAAACAAACAGCGAAAGCTGCAGGAAAGAGGATCAAAGACGATGAGAGAAATGATGCAGAACATGCGGGAAGCAGCGCTGAAGGCAATTCTGGAGAGCGAAGATGTCGATTCGCTGGAAAGCCTGCGCGTACGCTATCTCGGGAAAAAGGGTGAACTGACGGGCATCCTGCGCCAGATGGGAAAACTGTCGGCGGAGGAACGCCCGAGAATGGGGCAGCTTGCAAACCAGCTCCGTGCCGAACTGGAAACGGCACTCGAACAGCGCCGTGCGGCACTGAAGGAAGCTCTTCTGGAGGCACGCCTGCGGGAGGAAGCACTGGATGTGACGCTGCCGGGTACGCCGGCGGTTCTGGGACACAAGCACCCGATGTACAACGTCCTCGACCAGATCAAATCGATCTTTCTGTCAATGGGATTTGAGATTGTAGACGGGCCGGAGGTCGAACTCGCCGAGTACAACTTTACGAAGCTGAACATTGAAGAATCCCATCCCTCCCGCGACTGGACGGACACTTTCTACTTCACACCGGACTCGCGCGTGCTGCTGCGTACGCAGACTTCCCCGATGCAGATCCACGCAATGGAAACCAAGCCGCTCCCGATCCGGATGATCGCACCGGGACGCGTGTACAGGAAAGACGAAGTTGACGCGACGCACTCTCCGATGTTTCATCAGATTGAGGGCATGGTCATCGATAAGGGCGTCACAATGTCCGATCTCAAGGCGACGCTGAACCTGGTGGTGGAGAAGATCTACGGCAAGGGAACCGTGACGCGTTTTCGCCCGCATCACTTCCCGTTTACCGAACCGAGCTGTGAACTGGACATCCAGTGCCACAAGTGCGGCGGACGGGGCTGCCCGACATGCAAAGGCGAAGGCTGGATCGAAGTCCTCGGCGCCGGCATGGTGCATCCGAAGGTCCTCGCGGGCTGCGGGATCGATCCCGACGTGTATTCCGGCTGGGCCTTCGGCATGGGACTGGAACGACTTGCGATGGGTGAGTACAAGATCACGGACCTGCGCCTCATTTTTGAAAATGACGTGCGCTTCCTGGAACAGTTCTGAGAAGGAGGGGCGAAAACATGAAGCTTTCCAGAAAATGGCTGAATGAATTCATCGACCTGCCGATCACAGAGGTAGGTGACCGCGCATTTGCCGAAGCGATGTCCGTCTCGGGTTCCAAAGTGGAGGCAACCGATGACCTCACCAGGAGTATCTCCGGTGTGATCTGCGCCCGGGTTCTATCGCTCGAAAAGCATCCGGATTCCGACCATATGTTTGTTGCACAGTTGGATGCCGGCCCGCACGGATTGTATCAGGTAGTCACCGGGGCTTGGAACGTTCACAAGGGAGATTTGGTTCCCCTTGCCGTGGACGGCGCGCATCTCCCGAACGGAATGGCGATCCGTTCCGGCCGCCTCCGCGGGGTCGAATCGCAGGGAATGCTTTGCTCCCTGAAAGAACTGAATCTTACAACCCATGATTTCCCGGAGGCGGAAATCACTGCCGCTGCTGTCCTGCAGGACTATCATCCTCTGAATCCGGACAAGCCCAGCATTTCTTCCGCCATCGCCCCCGGGGACAAAATCTTCGGGCCGGTCGTTGCTGCCCGGGTGAACGCCGCGATCCGCTCCCCTCGGGGCATGATCGTTGACCTCTTCTCCGGGGATGCGGAGCCTCTCCGCGTCGGCACACCCTGCACGAACCTTCATGCCGGCGATCTTGTCGCTCTGAATACGAAGAGCGGTACGGTTTGCACCCTTGCGGATCTCCGCGCCGAACAGGCTGAGTTCCCGCACTGCATCCCCGATGGGATTTTCGTCTTCCCTGTGGAGCTCACTCCCGGTGCCGAGCTCAGCGCTTTCCTGGGCTATGACGACCACATCGTTGACTTCGAGATTACTCCAAACCGCCCGGATTGCCTCTGCATGCTTGGCCTTGCGCGCGAAGCCGCTGTCACGTTCTCGAAACCGCTGCATCTCCACACCCCTGTGGTTCGTGCGGATGCCGGCGGGGAGATCGGAGACCTGGTAAAAATCACCATCGAGGAACCGTCCCTCTGCCGTCGGTACACCGCCCGCATGGTGAAGAACGTCAAAATCGCTCCTTCACCCGCCTGGATGCGTGAGCGCATTCGTGCCGCGGGAATGCGCCCCATCAACAATCTGGTCGATATCACAAACTACGTGATGCTGGAATACGGCCAGCCGATGCACGCCTTTGATTTCTCCTGTGTGAAGAATGCGGAGATCCGTGTCCGTCTGGCGAAACCGGGAGAAAGCATTAAGACTTTGGATGGTACAGATCGCCCGCTCAGCACATCCATGCTCTGCATCTGCGATACCGACCGTCCGGTCGGTGTGGCGGGCGTCATGGGCGGCGAGAACAGCGAAATCGTTGGAGATACTGCCATGGTACTCTTTGAGAGTGCCAACTTTGACGGGGCATCCATCCGCCGCACAGCGACTGCACTCGGCATGAGAACAGACGCCTCCTCGAGATATGAAAAAGGCCTGGATCCCGAAAACACCCTGAAGGCCGTCCAGCGCGCCTGCGAGCTGGTTGAACTCCTCGGAGCCGGCGAGGTGGTGGAGGGAATCATTGACGCTTACCCGTCCCCGGTCCCTGAAACGGTCCTGCATCTGGATCCCGAAAAGATTAATCGTCTTCTTGGTACGGATCTCACCGTCCCTGCGATGTTGAAAATTCTGCAGGATCTGGGCTTTTCCGCCGACACTGCCACTCCCGATAATCCCATCATCCATGTCCCCAGCTGGCGCGCCGACGTTGTCCACTACAGTGATCTGGCTGAGGAGGTTGCCCGTTTTTACGGCTATAACAACATCCCGACCCGCTTTACCTCCGGGGCAGCCTCCGCGGGAGGCTTCAGCCCCGAGCAGCAGTGTGAGAACAGGGTGGGTGAAGTTTGCCGCAGTCTCGGCATGGACGAGATTATCACCTATTCATTCATAAGCCCTTCGGCCTACGACCGTATCCGCCTTCCGGCAGACTCTCCGCTCCGTAACAGCCTGAAGATTCTGAATCCTCTTGGCGAGGATACCTCCGTCATGCGCACTACGATTCTTCCCTCCATGCTCGAGATCCTCACCCGGAACTATAATTATCGGAATCCTTCCGCGAATTTCTATGAGATCGGCAGAACCTACCACCCCCGGCCCGACGGCCTTGCCGACGAACCGAAGACCCTTTCTCTTGGCGCTTACGGCCCGAATATGAACTTTTATAAAGTAAAGGGATGGGCAGAGACAATCCTCTCTTCTTTGGGTATTTCGGGTGCCCGTTTTGTGGCAGATGCCGGGAATCCGTCATATCATCCCGGACGCTGCGCGGACATTCTCGTAAGTGGCGAGACGATTGGCGTTCTCGGCCAGATCCACCCCCGTGTGATGAGAAACTATTCTTCTGATTTTGAGGCCTTCTGCGCGCAGCTTTCATTTGATGCGCTCTTCCGCCTCCGCGGAGCTACCCCCGTCTTCAAACCGCTTCCGCGGTTTCCGGCCGTAAGCCGCGATATTGCCGTGGTCTGTCCTGCTGAAGTACCGGCAGGCGATATGGTGGAAGTAATTAAAAAAGCAGGCGGAATGAAACTGGTGGAATGCAGGGTTTTCGATGTCTATCAGGGCCATCACATCGAAGCCGGGAAGAAGTCTGTTGCCTTCAGCCTGAGCATGCGCTCCGACGACGGAACCCTGACGGATGCGGACGCGGATGAAATAGTAAAGAATGTGCTGAAAGCACTCAAAGAGAGCTTCTCGGCTGAAATTCGATGATCCTCACATAATGACAGGATTTGCCCCGGGTATATGCCCGGGGTTTTTTATAGAGACTAAAAATGTTATGTAAACCATTTTCGGACAATGATGCCTGCTTACCCGTGTACGGATAAACAGGCATCTAGGGTTTTGTGAGAAGGGACAGATCAATTGCTGTAACTGGTGCGAGTTCATTGAGGAATGGATGTTTAACAGGATCCGACGATCTTCAATTCAGACTTCTCTGCCTGAGTGATGACCTCAGCGCCGTCCGGATGCAGGATCATCACGTCCTCAATGCGCACGCCGAACTTCCCCGGAAGGTAGATTCCGGGCTCGGCGCTCACAACGGCACCCTCCGGCATCAGGCGCTTCTCCCTCGGGTTGCACGCAGGCGCCTCGTGGATTTCCAGACCCAGACTGTGGCCGAATCCATGTCCGAACCATTCGCCATAGCCGGCATCCCGGATGACCTTGCGCGCGGCCTCGTCAATTTCGCGTCCGGGAATTCCGGAACGGGCTGCTGCGATCCCGGCGAGCTGCGCGTCCAGAACAATTCCGTAAATGTTCTGCATTTCCTCTGAGGCGTGTCCCACAGCCACGGTACGCGTCATGTCGCTGCAGTAACCGTTTTTCAGGCAGCCGAAGTCCATCGTGAGAAAGTCTCCTTCCTGCAGAATGGCATCTCCGGGAACGCCGTGAGGTTTGCTTGTGTTTTTCCCGGTAACCACAATGGGGTCAAAGGAGTTGCCTTCACTTCCGTGTTTCAGCATGCGGTAAACAAGCTCGGCAGCAACCTCTTTCTCCGTCATCCCCGGTCGGATGATCTGCAGGGTCTCTTCCAGAGCCCGCTCGCTGATACGCTGTGCGCTTACCATGCTGCGCAGTTCTTCTTCGTCTTTTGAGGCGCGCAGGTTTTCAAACAGATCTCCGGCAGCGACGAATCCCATGTTCAGAAGGCGTTCATATCCGAGCCATTCCGCATGACTCAATCTGCGGTCTTCCGCCGCAAGTTTCAGTCCGTCATGAAGCAGGCCTTTCAGAATGCCAATCTTTGGATGCGCATTGTCGAACAGCAGAACTTCCACATCAGAGCTGACGGTGCAGCTAGCCGCTTCTATATAGCGGGAGTCGGTAATCAGCCAGGCTTTTTTCCGCGCTACCAGAACAAAACCATCTGTAAAGGGAAAACCGCAGGCGTAGCGCTGGTTTACTTCCGTCGTGATCAGAACGGCGTCTAAATCTCTGTTCTTAAGCTCCCGCTGAATGGATTGAATATGATTCGTCATGTGATCCGACCATTGCCGCATTCTTTCAGAGGGCGGCATTTTTCCTTTCAACTCAGATTCCGGTTTCTTCAGCGCTCGGACGCGGAAAACGCACCAGAAAGACCGAGCCCTCACCGTTCGGATTGCTCCCGACGGTAATGGTTCCGCCGTGCGCGATGACAGCATCGTGCACAATGCTCAGCCCGAGTCCGCTGCCGCCGCTCGCACGCGACCGTGCTTTATCTACCCGGTAGAAACGCGTAAAGATGTTCAGCCTGTCCTCTTTCGGGATACCGATTCCGGTATCTTCCACCGTCAAAGTGACGTGCTCCGCATCCTGTGAAAGCCTGACAGTGACACTCCCGTCCGGCACATTATATTTGATGGCATTTTCCACCAGATTCGAAACGACGCGCCCCATGTCATCGGGGCTGCCCATAATCACGCATCCGTCTTTCAAATCCGTGGTGATCCGGATACCGCGTTCTCTGGCAAGGGGTGCAAGTCCTGCCAGCGCATCCAGACTGATCTGCTTGAGGTCAACAGGTTCCGGCAGAACTTTTACACCGTCATCAAGCCGTGAAAGATCCAGCAGTTTCTCCGTGGTACGCTGCAGGCGCTCCGACTCTGTCCGGATATCTGTCACGAACTCCCGCAGGGTATCTTCATCCATGCCGTCTGTCTGCAGGATGCTGTCTGACAGAAGCCGGATGGAAGCCAGCGGCGTTTTCAGTTCGTGCGATGCATCCGACACAAAGCGCCGGCGCTGTTGTTCATTTTCCTCCAGACGCTCCGTCAGCAGATTGAACTCGCGACCCAGTTCGCTGATTTCATCGTTTCCGGTGATATCATGACGGTAAGAATAATTGCCGCCGGCAACGGTGTGCATGCTGTCTGCCAGCCGGTAAAAGCGTCTCAGGATCAGCCACGAAAAGGAAACAGCCAGCAGCAGTGCCGCCGTCCCGATGATCAAAGACAGGATGGCGATGCGGTGCTGGATGGAGAGGATGATTCCCGCCCGCTCGGTGTCATTTTCATACAGGGAAACCGCTCCGATGATGGCACCCTGGCTTCCGACCGGTACCGAAATACGGCTGGAAAAGGCTGAGTTCGAAAACACCGAACGGAACACGCTCTTTCCGGCAAGTGCCGCGCCGAGGTCCTTAGTTTCCACAGCCCCTCCGAGGTCGTCATAGATGATATTCCCGCTCTCGTCCGTTACCACGATTCTGTCGTAGTTCCCAAGATCCAGAAAGCGGAACACGTCGGTCACGCCGTCTCGGCTGAGCTTCTCAAGGCCGCCGAGAGCAGAGGAAACCACCGATCCCTGGGCGGACATTGCGCTCCGCTTTTCTTGGAATACCGCATCGCGGGAGGATATGATCGGGTAGGTGTTCAGAAGCAGCAGCAGAATCAGCAGAATCGCCAGCACGAACACAAAAAACTTGAAGCGTATGGAGTGCATTTTCATTCCGTCAACCGGCAAAATAGTAGCCGACCCCCCACTTAGTCAGGATCATGTCAGGTGCGGCAGGGGCCCGCTCGAGCGTTTCCCTGAGCCTGCGGATAGGCACGTCCACCGTCCGCGAGTCGCCAAGATAATCGTAACCCCACACCAGATTCAGGAGGCTGTCGCGGCTGTAGACTTTTCCGGGATGTTTCATCAGGAACAGGATCAGATCGAATTCCTTCATGGTCAGCACGACTTCCTGGCCGTCTTTATAAGCGCGGCGGCCTTCCTCATCGACCCGGATCTGCCCTGCCGACAGTTGAGATTGTTTCTCGGCCGCACCTGCAGAGAGGTTCGACCGCCGGAGCAGCGCCCGAACCCGGGCTTTCAGTTCCAGAATATCAAAGGGCTTGGTAATGTAATCATCGGCCCCGGATTCGAAGCCGATCAGCAGATCACTCCGCTGGCTGCGGGCGGTAAGCATGATCACCGGAACAGTGGAAAAAGCTCGGATTTCCTGACAGGCCTGCAGTCCATCCTTGCCCGGCATCATCAGGTCAAGGATGATCAGGCTGTAGTCATGATTCCTTGCCATCTCAACGGCTGTCTCGCCGTCGTAACAGCAGTCGACTTCGTAGCCCTCGTTCTCCAGATTGAACTTGATGCCTTTCACAAGGGTCTGTTCGTCGTCCACAATCAGTATTTTCATCTTGATCCCCTCTAATCAAAACGCAGCAATTCCCGAATGGCTTCCAGCTTTTTTTCCCCGATTCCCGGCACGTCCAGAAGATCTTCCGCTTTCGTAAAATTTCCTGCTGTTTCGCGCTGCTGAATGATT
>JAEEGF012373310.1_pt1 | contig 11854 bp, 20 predicted proteins | sample 9134171 | NCBI WGS metagenome assembly JAEEGF01 (sample SAMN16246542, study PRJNA631951) | gut metagenome | biome: gut microbiome; feature: rumen; material: AP-attached | host: Bos | place: Iran: Karaj | collected 2018-10 | reverse complement strand
AAGACCGTGATTTTAGGGACGTGCTGATAGCGGCGGCTAATAGCCTTCAGGAAGGAGGTGAGAAATGAGAGCAAACGGAGGCAAGGAACCCGAGGTAATGGGTGTAGACCTGAAGACTTGGGACGGCAAGGATGTGCACCTGGAAAATGACGGCATTCTGACGATGCGGACGGTTGACGAAGACGACGTGGTGTCGGTACTCCAGACGCGTAGTGCTTTCCGTGGGTTTGTGTCGGCTCTGGTGGAGCTGCTTAACTACACGATGGTGGAAGCCTACCCGGTAGACAGAGGGGAAGGAGGCTGGGATGATTGAGAGAATATTCGGCTGGTTGTTCGTGGCCTTGGGCTTGGTGGGCATCATAGGCATTGTGGGCTATGGAGCCACGTGGCAGTTGCTAATGGTGGGCGCTTGTGCGCTGGTGGCGTGGAGCTGCTTCAGCGAGGCCCGCAAAGAAGCCCAAGCAAGGCATAAATAAAGCATAGGCAGGGGAGAGAGTTCTTTAAAACCAAGTATTAACCAATAGATTAACAATCAATGGAACATAAAAATGTAACAGTGAGAGGAGATCTATCCACATTTGCAAATACTCCCCTGCTTTTTTTGAGAAGTTTTCTTATCCACAATAGGCCCTGAGAACTTAGGATGGCAGCCGGAAAGACGGCAAAAGTGTTCCACGACCAGGGGTGAGGCGGCTGAAGACCGGCAACCGGGAGCGAGACCCGGCACCCACACAAAAAGAAACTAAAAAATGACTGATAAAATGAAAATAATGGTACCCTTTGGGGTTGTGACGCAGATGGAGCGCGACGGGTTCGGGAGCCGACCGACGATACGGAAGGCTCTAAAGGGCGAGTATAACGAGTGGAACGACGACGAACGGAAGCGTGCGCTGCGCATCAGGAAGAGAGCCCTGCAAGTGGGCGGTGTAGAGGTACCAACAGCAACGGAGGCTTAACTATGGAAAGCACAAAGATCATAGAACGGTATAATGGCCACGTCGGTATCAGTGGAGCCTGGCTCTCTGGAATCTTCGGCTATGATAATGTAGCCAAATACCAACAGCGTGGTACCATCCGCAGCCTTCGCCGTGGTGGCAATGGCCGGACGGCGCTGATAGACTGGCAGAGCATGGGCACGAAGATGAAGGCCAAGGTGATTGACGCATTGGGCTGCGACCCTGCGCAAATGAGCCGCGAGAGCCTTCTGCGCAGCATCCTCCTGAAGAGGGAGCAGCTGCTGCTGGACACCCAGGCTTACGAATACTACAGCCAGGTTACGGGCAAGGACGGCCACTACCTGAAGCCCGAGAAGGTTACGGAACTGTGGAACGGTGCGAAGATACTGGACGCCATCGGTGAGCTGCTGGAGGAGAAACGCCGTGCCGCCGAAATGGGACGGTTGAAGATGAGTGTGAAGAGGGAGTTCGAGGCGTTGGCCAACGAGATAGACCAGCAGCTGGTGGAGTGGCCGAACAGCCTGCCCACGAGCGGCGACCGTCTGCGGAAGAAGTTCAACGAGTACCAGCTGCACGGCTACGAGGTGCTGGTGCACGGACTGACGGGCAAGGAGAGCAACCACAAGGCTCGTCCAGTGGAGGTGAACGCGGTGATCGAGGCGCTGGTGGCCAGCGGTGCGAAGCTGAACGACGCGCAGGTGGCGAAGGTTGCCGAGACACTGGGCGTGAAGATAGACCGCCGCAGGGTGCAGGAAATAAGGAAACAGAACGAGACGATGCTGGCAGCATCGAGAGAGGGCAAGCGGACCTACGCCAACAGCATAGCGATGCAGGTGGACCGCGAGCGCCCGAATATGCCGATGAAGATGTGGAGCCTCGACGGCTGGACAGCGGAGCTTTACTACCAGGACCGCGACGCGCGGGGTGTGAACTACTGGCACCGTCTGGTGGTGGAAATGGTGGTGGACGTGATGAACGACTACCCGATAGGCTACGCCATCGGCGAGCAGGAAGACGCGGCACTGATAACCGCCGCCCTCCAGAACGCCGTACACCATACGAGGGAGGTGCTGGGCGGCTACTATGCGCCATGGCAGATCCAGAGCGACCACTACGCGCTGAAGGCGATGACGCCGAAGTACGGTGCACTGGCCAAGTTCGTAACGCCTGCCTCGGTGGGCAACGCCAAGGCCAAGCCGGTGGAGCGTTACTTCGCCTACCTGGAGAGCGAGTACCTGTGGGCGCTGGTGAACAACGGCGGCCACAATATCACCGCCAAGACGCTGGCCAACGACGAATGGCTGAACACGCACAAGTACCAGTTCCCCGACAGGGAGGGCGTGGAGCAGCAGATTGGCAAGATTATAGAGATAGAGCGCAGCCGTAAGATAGCAGCCGTGCGCGAGGCGTGGCAGCAGGGCGACAGTGCGATGCACCGGGAGTTGAACATGGAAGGCTACCTGCTGGCCTTCGGCGAGACGGGCAAGGGCAATATGCTCACGCCTAACGGCCTGAAGCTGGTGCGTGGCGGTGTAGAGTACAAGTTCGACTGCTTCGACATCGAGATGCGGGAGCACCGGGGCGAGCGGTGGACGCTGCGCTACGACCTTGGCGACATGAACCAGGCACTGGCGGTAAGCGAGGACGGGACGCTGCGCTATATGGTGGAGCAGAAGACCAAGGTGCCGATGGCGCTGGTGGACTACAAGGAGGAAGACTGGAAGGCATTGGCCGAGTACCGGCATTATAATGCCCAGCTGACGGAGCGTGTGACGAAGCATGTGTGCCAGGTTCAGGAGGCAGCCCGGGAGTATGTAACCCGAGAGCAGCTGGAGAGCCCGATGAGTGCCCTGCTGCTGACCGACCGAAAGGGGCAGCACAAGACCAACAAGCGCCAGGCGCAACGGCAGCTGGTGGAGGATGTGGCCTTTGAGGAGGTTGGCGAGAGCCATGCCAAGGTGAGGGAGTTGGCCGACATCTGGGACCGTCTTTAATCAGCATTTAATCACAAACTAAAACATATTCAAAATGACACAGAAAATTGACAAAAACGGCATCGTGGAGGCTCTGAAGGCCTACATGGAACAGAAGGGTGGCCAGAACAAAGCGGCCAACAGCATCAAGGGTGTGAGCTCGGCAACATTGAGCCAGATGGTTGCCGGCAACTGGGAACACATCAGTGAGGATATGTGGCGCAAGGTGGCCAAGGCTGTGGGCTTCGGTACCAAGGAGTGGAACACGGCGGCCACGGCAACGTACCTACAGGTGCACGCGCTGCTGCGAGGCGCACAGGAAGAGGCCCGTGTTATGAGCCTGACAGCCCCAGCCGGCAGCGGCAAGACCTATGCAGCCAAGGAGTACGAGGCGAGCCACCGCAATGTGTACCGCCTGATGTGCGACGAGTTCTGGAGCAAGAACGACTTTGTGGAAGAGCTGCTACGTGCGATGGGAGAGAAGGCCATCGGGCTGACCAAGCGCGAGAGGCTGGCCTTGGCTTGCTCGGTACTGAGCAAGAAAGAGAAGCCCCTGCTGATATTCGATGAGTTTGACAAACTGGGCGACAATGTGTGGAGCTTCTTTATCACCCTTTACAACCGGCTGGAGGACCAGTGCGGGATGGTGCTACTGAGTACCGACTACATTGAGAAACGCTTCCGCATGGGGTTGAAGAGTCAGCGCAGGGGGTACCCTGAAATCTGGAGCCGTCTTGGCAGCCGGTGTGTAGAACTGGATCGTGCCGACTATGACGACGTGAAGATGGTTTGCGAGGCCAACGGCCTGGCAGACGAATCGGTGATAGAGGACATAGCCAGAAGTGCCGAGGGCGACCTTCGCAGGGTGCGCCAGCTGGTATTTGCCAACAGTAGAAAAACGAAATAAACCTATGCCGAGGAAGAAGCACAAACTGAGTCCGCGCGAGCTGGCCACCATGGAGCGCCGGCTGCTGCCCTTCGAGGGGGAGTGGGAGCGCTTCATGGGCCAGCCGGAAGACAGGGGCGTATGGCTGATATGGGGACAATCCTATAATGGCAAGACGCGCCTGGTGCTGATGCTGACGAAATACATTGCCGAATTGGGCGAAAAGGTGGCCGTGGTGAGCCTTGAGGAGGGTGACGGGGCAAGTATGCGCCGGGCGTTCAAAGAGGCCTGTATGGAGGCCGTAAACGCACGGGTGAGCCTCTGGGTGGAAATGGACATCGAGGACATCAAGAGAGAGCTGCGCAAGCAGCGTAGCCCGAAGGTGGTGGTGATAGACTCGCTTCAATACCTTGGCATCAACTATAAAGGCTACAAGGCCCTGAAGGAAGAGTTCCCCACCAAGCTCTTTATCCTGGTGAGCCATGCCAACGAAAAGAACCAGCCGAAGGGCAGCACAGCGGAGCAGGTGAAATACGACGCTATGGTGAAGATCCAGGTGAGCCAGTTCCGGGCGAAAGCCAACAGCCGATATGGCGGAGGCGAAGTGCTGACGATATGGGAGGAGGGCGCGAAGCGTTGCCCGGTTGGAGCCGAATTAACAACAGAAAACATTGACGACAATGGAAACCAAGACAACGAGTAAGAAAGGGCAGCTGATACGGAAGCTGCACGTGCTACGTGGTGCCGCCGGTATGACGCAGGACGAATATGAGACGCTGCTGGGCAGCTATGGTGTGGAAAGTTCAAAGGAACTTGACGAATGGCAGCTGGAGAAGCTGGTGGAGTTCCTAAGCAAACAGACAGACAGCGAACGGCGCGACCTCGACGTTCAGCGCAAACGGCTGCTGGCGGCGGTGTGTGCCTTCTGCGAGGACACCGTGGGCAAGTGGGAAGTGATGGACGACAAGGCTCGGATATGGTACGCCAAAGGTGTGGCTTGCCGTGCCGCAGGAATGGAGGCTTGCGACAACAAGGGTCGCGACAACTTCAACCGAATGAGCCTGGAGAGGCTCAAGAGCCTGACCTACGCTTTCCAGAAGCGGAAACGGGATATGGACGGAGTGATTAACGCGATAATGGCAGGGGTATGAAATACAAGAGCATCTACATATCGGGAAAGATTACAGGCGACCCGAATTTTGAGGCGAAGTTCCGCAAGGCGGAGCAGTACCTTATAGAGCAGGGCTGGAACTACTGGTACATTGTGAACCCGGCGAAGGAGTGCAACCAGAAGTGGCCGTGGTGGCTGTGTATGCTGAAAGACTTGTGGATGCTGCGCAAGTGTGGCTTTATCGCCATGCTACCCGACTGGCCGCAGAGCCGTGGAGCCAGGATAGAGCACGAATACGCCATCTGGAAAAAGAAAGTAATCATTTATATCAACTTCTAAACAATCATTATTATGCCAGAAAAGACATTGGTCGAAATGACCCCGGAAGAGAAGGCCCGGTATGAAGCCTTCAAGAAAGAGGAAGTCCGCAGGGCGAAACTCGAGGCAAAGAAGATAGCCCGCCAGCAGCTCCAGCAGCTGGTGGATGAAGAGATGGGTAACGCTGTGAGTGCCCTGATGGGGTGCAGCGACACCCTGAAAACGGCAAAGAGCAAAATATTCGCCGACTTCGACACCATTATGAAACTGCGTCGTGAAATCAACGAGGATGACAACCCGGATAGCGACGAGCAGTTCAGCTTCACATTCACCAGCAGCGACGGCCTACAGCGTCTGCGCATCGGGTACAACATGAATGACAACTACCTGATGCAGGTTGAGGACGGTATCAAGAAGGTACGCGAGTACCTCCAGAGCCTTGCCAAGGACGAAGCCAGCGGCAGACTGGTGGACGCTGTGATGAGTTTACTATCGCGCGACCAGAAGGGCAACCTGAAGGCAAGCCGGGTACTCAAGCTGAGCAAGATGGCCGAAGATAGCGGTAACGAAACCTTTAAAGAAGGAATGGCGATTATCCGCGACGCCTACCGCCCGACACCGGGCAAGACGTACATCCGCTGCCAGGTGAAGACCACCAAGAAGGCAGACGATGGTACGGAGAGCCAGGAGTGGACCGACGTGGGACTCAGTATGGCAGAAGTGTAACCTGTTTTAGTTTGGGGGTCGCGGCCTGAATGGTGGCGTGGAGCCGGGCTGCGGCCTTTTTTAGAAACACAAAAATTGATTGGTTATGGCAAAAGAACAAGAGAAAATCACAGCGAGGTTCAGTGTAGAACCGAGCAACTTCAAAGGCAGCGCTGCGCTGCTGGTGTACGATTGGCTCCAAGGCACGACCTACGAGCTTCGGAGTATCACCTGGAGCGAGGGCTGCACCCCCAACGTCAAGCTGGCCACAGTGCGCGAGGTACCCGTGCGTATAGTGTACACTCGAGGGGTTCCGGTAGATGGTTTTGCCCATTGGGAGAGAACGGGCTGCAAGGTGCAGGACGTAAGCAATGCGGACTACAGCTTCGAGCGGTTCTGGAACCTGTACGGCTACAAGGTGGGCAACAAAGACCGCGTGAAAAAGAAATGGGACCGTCTGCCCGAAGGGGAGAAGATCCTGGCACTCGGCAGCATTCCCAGGTACCGACGCTTCACCGAGAGCAAGCACATCGAAATGACGTATCCAGAGACGTATATCGACCAGCGGCGCTGGGAGAATGAATACACGAACTAAAAACACAGAACAATGGCAAGGAAAGACCCCAATGTGGAGGAATACAAGAGAGCCGACCGGCTGGGACTGATGGCCACCATAATAACGATAGTGTTAGGCTTGGCGGTGCTTATTGCGGCGGTATGGTGCATTGCTGACCTGTCATCAATAGCGACAAGCAATTATTAACTAAAAAAACAGAGAACAATGAAATGGCTAAAGGAAAGCAACCGGTGGAAGCACCTTGTGGGGGTGATGGTAGTGTCGATGTTCGGCACGCTGCTGATGGGCATAGGGTGCATAGCCGGGATGGAGTTCAAAGACGTACACCACAGCTATGGCAATGACGGCAAGCCCCTGCGAGAGTGGAAATGGTCGGCATGGGACTGGTTAGACTGTGCGGCGGGGCTGCTGGGCGGCCTTATCGGGCAGGGCATTCAACTGATGGTAATTCTCTTAATTATAAAATGATTGGTTATGACAGCAAAAGAACATTTGAAAGAGTATATCCAGGATGTACTGGCGAGGGTGGAAACTCGCAAAAAAACGAAAGGCATAGAACCGCACTTCACAACCGCGATGGAGTTCAAAGCGGAGCTCCGTGCCGACCTTGAGGCGGCGATGCTGAGTCTCGGGGAAGAGGGCAAGATACACCAGGGACCGACGTTGAACGGCGATTACATGGCGCTGACATGAAAATCAAGCTGAAACTGACCCGCGACCAATACAAGGGCGTTGCAACGATAGCACAAAATTGTTGCAATGCCCTTGCGGGTGTAACGTTCCCAGAGGTTCAGTACCGCGATGCGCTGCGGGCCCTGATACTTCGGATGGCGGCCAAGGTGCCGACGCTGAAGGCCAAGGGGAACAGTCTGACGTTTGGCGAGCTGGAGAGCTTGGCATTGTTCACCACGGTGGGCGACCTGGTGAGCGGGTTCCAGCCGTTTGAGTTGAGTCTGGGCTACTGGATGCTGGCCGAGATAGACCGGCAGCGTATGCAGTACCTCACGCTGATGAGGGCGAACCTCACGGAGCAACGGGATTATTATCTGGAGAAATAAGATGGCATACAACAGGGTAAACAAACTGCGGATGTACAAGAAAATCGTGGCGCTCACCAACGAGCACTACGACCCTGACGTTATGTCCTCATACGCGAAAATACACCGGCTGTACATTTACCCAGTCTATCCGGTGAGCTACAGCCACTACATGAAGATAATAAGCACGAGCAACCTGGAAAGGCTGCTCGAGGAGGAGGAGAAGGCACACGGCAAGTGGGAAGACCCGATGCAGGGGAGGTTGTTTTGAGGTGAAAAAATGGGGATGGACGGCCGAAAACGGCCGTTCTGATGGGGGTAAGATGTTGATAAAAAGTGAAAATTTTGCTTGTGTAATTTATTGATTTTTCGTATCTTTGCAAAATAAAACAAAAAAAGTTCATTGACAATTGGAAAAATAGTTGTACTTTTGCAGCGTCTAAGTTTTCTTCACGGCGGTGAACCCGCCAACGCTGCTTGCACGGGCTTTTTTTATGCCCGGCTGGTACGATGATATAGGTTCCGCCCTGTGGGTGTGCTGTAATGGCCGCCCGAGCCGTGAAGAAGCTTAGACAACAGGTAGCGGAGCCTTTTTTATTTGTCCGCCGGAACCCGACCGATTCGGGCAACTGTCTAAATTCTTCACAAATGGCAGAAAAAAAGAAGACGGCGGGAGAGACCGCGATGGAGGTGTACACCTTCAATCCGAACAACGCACCGGTAAGGGTGCAAGTAATCAATGGGGAGCCGTGGTTTGTGGCCAAGGACATCTGCGACGCGCTGGGCATCGAGAACAACCGCGATGCTGTGAGTAGGTTAGATGACGATGCAAAGCTAACGTCGGTAGTACCGACGTTAGGTCAGAACCGGCAGATGTGGATGGTGAACGAGAGCGGGTTATACAATTTAATTTTCCAGAGCCGGAAGGCGGAGGCGCGGGCGTTCAGGAAGTGGGTGACGGGTGAGGTGCTGCCGACGCTGCGGAAGACGGGGCGGTACGAGCTGAAGCGGAAGACGGAGGTGGTGCGAAGGACACGAGGGGAGCGGGTGAACGCTGAGATCCTGAACCTGCTGTGGCTGATAGGTGAGAACCTTATGCATGGGGACCAGAAGGAGGTGGCGATGGAGCTTGGTGTGAGTGTGCAGGCAGTGAACGGGGTGCTGAACGGCTACAACCGAAGCAGCCGGATACTGGGTGCGCTGTACGAGCGTGCGACGCAGAACCGGCGCAGGAACCTGCTGTACACCCAGCCGGGTGTGATGGCGGAGCGGCTGCTTGCGAGCGGCGCGGACAAGAAAGAGCTGAAGGAAGGAGGTGCGCTATGAAGAGGAGCTATGACTTGACACCGTTGGCGGAGATGTTCCGCGACGAGATTACGCCCGAGGAGCTGGCGGGAGAGCTGTACGAGACGCTGTGGGATTATGTGTGCTGGAAGCTGAGCGGTGACAGCGGAGAGTGTGGGAGCAACGAGGTGTGTTCTGCGGTGTATTCGCTGCGACGGCTGTGGGAGGTGCTTGGGAAGGTGAAGGCTGTTTAGCCGGGCAGATCGAGGCGCACAATGATAGAGGGCGAGGCTTGGACGGTCTCGCCCTCTTCTGTTACCTGTTCGACCCATGCGGTGGTGAAGGTGAGGGTGTACACGTCGTAGGACTGGTCGGAGTAAGCCTTGGCGAGGCGTGTGCGGGTGAGTGCCTGTGTGGTGGATGGGACACGCCACCCTTCGAGGGCTTCCATAACGCTCTCCAGGACATCGAGGATGTCGTAAGCGTAGGCCTTGGTTGTGGCCTTTGCCGAAGAGCGGACAGTGTGCTGGGTGGCCACCATGAGGTTGATGGTGGCACTGGCCAGCCGGTCGGAACTGGAGGTCTGGGAATAGTCGATATTGTCGAGGTCGATAAGGCAGCAGGGCCATTGCACCGGGGGCTGTGGCATATTGAGCTGGTTCCAGTTCTTGTCGATGTAACGGAGTGCCGGTACCATGGTGGAAAGCCGGTCTTGGATGGAAAGGAAAATCTGTTTCATTTGTTGAGTTCTTTACTGATTTCTTCTGTTATTTTCTTCTCAATGGCGGCGGTCAGTTCCGGGCTTTCACCGATGAAGCGACGCTGGGGGATGCGGACATTGTGGGAACGCCCGGCATTGGTTGTGCCCTCGTTATGGGCAGAGGAATAAGGCAGGTCGCTTTCGATGGTAACGGAGCCGTCGCGAGGGGTGAACTGTATGGAGCGCCCGAGGTTGCTGGTGGGGCCGGTGAGTATCTTGCGCTGACCGGCAGCACCCTTGGCACCCTGGAGGCGGCGTTTGACCTCCTGCCAGGCGCGACCGAAGAAACTCTCCTTCTGGAAATTCTCCTTGAACATACGCACGGCGAGGTTGCCCAATTTCTTCGGCAAGTCGCGTTCAAGCTGTCTTTTTATGGCGGCTTCTATGCCCTCGAGGTGGTGGCTAAAGTCTTGAATTTCCATGATTATTAAAAAAATATTTTGCCAGTTTCAAAAAAGGTTGTATCTTTGCATCCAGAAAAGTCATGGAACTATAGGTGTTACAGATCCTCGTTCTGTGGCTTTTTTCTATTCTATGTAAGTAGTCCAGGCCTTTAGTTCCCCACTTCCCATTTCCAGAACCTTGACCACAAAGGTATGGCCGAACATATCGTTGCTGAATTTGTGCATCTGTACGCCGTGGCGTTTGCGTCTGCCCGGTTTCCCTTTTTCGTTGTTATGCATCAGCAACGGTTCGGGGCCGTCATAATGGAACTTTGGCAGGTAGTAGTCGAGACGTTTGGCCACCTCGTTTTTCAGATAGTAGAAGTCATCGTGGGTGTTGGACTTTGCGGCTTCATCATAGTGCCAGGAGTCGACTTTCACCTCCCCTATTGAGGTTTGAACCTTAACCTCCGGGATGGTTTGATGGCGCATTTCGGAAGCCCCCCTACTGTTTAAGTCCATATAGAAGGCGTCATTCTTTGGTGCCTTCTTAATGTAGGCGGCGGTGTCGGTGAATATCTGCCCGGAGGTGGCTGGGTTCTGGTCGAGGCCCGGCTTCACAATGCGACGGTCGGGGTTGCCGTCGGTAGGTTCCTCGTCGGTCTGTTCCCAGTCGCATTTGCAGTTCCAGAGGGTGCCGGGCTGGTTGTAGGTCCAGAACGGGTCATCCTTCGGCCATACGCGGTTATAGAAAGGCATGTGTTCCTCGCGTGGAGTTGCCGAGCGTGATGGCAGCCATTTGATGCAGGGGAACAGTCGGCGGTTGTCTGGTTCGTCGAACTGCTGCCACTGTTTACCCGTGCGGGCGCGAGCCACGGCGGTGTTATACTCGGCGGCCTGGTAGCGGTTGTATTTGTGCAGGGTTGCGCGGAGAAAAGCCATATCACCGTCTTCTTCCTCTGCAATGCGGCGCAGTTCCTCGGTGGCGTGGTAAGCCTTGTATGCCGCAAACCGGCTGACGTTGGCGTGCCACTGTGCGGAGAGGTCGGTGTCGTCGATGGGGACGGCATCCACGGCACGGCGGAAGTTGTCGGCGTAGCGTTGGTACAGTTCCGGGCTGATGGGTTTGTCGCCAGTTGTTACGGCGGCAATAAGAGCGTCTTCGTCTTTTTTGGAGAGCGTTCTGAAAGACCCTTTAACCGCCGTTAGAAAGGCGTTTAAGCACTCTTTAAGTTCCGCAGGGTTGTCAATCTGGTAGAGGCGGTCGAGAGCGGAGGTGGCGATGATGCGCGGGCTGGGGTTGGTGCCAGCCCTCAAACGAAAGGGTCGAAGTCGGGAGAATAAGCGTTCTGTCGCGTTTTCTTCTCGCCCTTGGGCGTTTCCTCGTCTTCGTCGTTTTCTTTGCCCTGTGGGGCTTGTTTCTTGCCCTGTTTGGGCTTTTCGTCGTCGCCGTCGTTGCCAGCCGGTGAGCCGAGGCCGCCGACGGCACGGGGGCCGATGACTTCAATGCCGAACTTCTCCTTCACCCATTCGGGGTCGATGTCGAAATACTGGGCGGCTTGCATGGTCTGGTTGAAGAGCTGGGTGGCATCCTCCTGTTCCTGGAACTTGAAACGAAGTCCAGCGGGAACGAGTTCCAGTGCCACCAGTGCGGGCAGCACGATGGTGTTCATGGCCACCTCGACGGCTGCCATATCGGCCTCCACGATTTCATCGTTGAGGTCGGTGGAGGTCTGTTCCTTGGAGTTGGATCCGTAGCGGGTGTCCTGACCGAGGACTGCGCCGTTGATAAGCAGGGAAAGTTCGTTGGAGCAAAGCCGGATGAGGTTCTCGTATGCTTCGCCGTTGGAGGCGTTGGTGGCCA
>JAEEGF012095309.1_pt1 | contig 11854 bp, 18 predicted proteins | sample 9134171 | NCBI WGS metagenome assembly JAEEGF01 (sample SAMN16246542, study PRJNA631951) | gut metagenome | biome: gut microbiome; feature: rumen; material: AP-attached | host: Bos | place: Iran: Karaj | collected 2018-10 | reverse complement strand
AAAAACAAGATGGTACAGTGGATGATCCACGGTGATATCTCACCCTATAAGTGGTTTATAAAGGGATTGGCTGATTCTGCCCCGTTTATGTCGGATGCATCGATCGGAAAAGAGAGTGATGCCTGTTATACATTTGATTATCCGGAAGCATCTTCAGAAGAACAAAAGAAGTATCTGTTCATCTGGTCAACGAATGAACCGGCGTTCAAGTCATATGAAAAAATAAGGAAGCACTATCCAAACGCAAAATACTGGAGTCCGGGAGATATTGGTCATTGTGGCTATATTTCCAGAAAACCGGATGAGTATGCTGTTTTATTGAGAAAGCTTGCAAAACAGGAATGGCATGAGGAAACCTGGTAAGAGAAGGATATAGAAAAACTAAGATAACAAGTAACGATATACCGAAACTAAAGCGGCTGTGAAGAGTCGAAAAGATTCTTGACAAACAGCACAAACAAGTGTTATAATATAATGTTAGCCAAGACTAACCAAGGAGGACTTAAGTATGATCTTAATACTTGAATGTATTGTTATTTGTTTTATTCTATTCCTGCCATGTGTTGTGGTCATTGCAAATGGTATCCATAATGGGGCATTTCTTTTTGAAAAGGATGTTCAGGAACGGGTTATTCAGATGGGATTGATCACGAAAGAAGAGATAGACCGCAACAGAAAACTGTTTAAGATCTGCACCATGGTTGTAATGATAGCATTTGTGCTATGGGCTGTTTATGGCATAAACGGTGCCCGGGGATTTATAACTCCTTTTCTTCAGATTTATGCATTAACGATGGCAGAAGGACTGTTTGACAGGTTCTTTATTGATGCGTACTGGGTAGGTCATACCAAAGCGTGGACAATTCCGGGAACAGAAGACTTAAAGCCATATATTCCTAAGAAGACATTGATTATAAAATGGCTGATTGTTATAGTCGGGAATCCCCTTATTGCGGCTTTTCTATCAGGCATTATGTTACTATTTGTCAGATAAAGGGCTGAAATGATCATATGAGAAAACAGGTAGGTGAAACCATGAAGGAATATGGATTTTACGATCTGGTTCCGGCTATGTGCCACTTGGACTATACGATGAGTGAACTGGGTGGTGCTTCTGATTTTGTCAGAGAATATACACTGGCATCCGGCGGTCCTTATTGTGACTGTGGATATAAGAAGAAGGGATTGGTGTGAAGACTATGTCTACAGAGAAAAACGAACTTAAAAAGAAAACGATAAAAACCCTGAAGGGAAAAGAGATTTTTAGAAAAGAGATTTCCAGCAGGCTTTCGCAGAGTGAATGTGAAAAGATATGGCATGGTGCACATAAGCGATTGTATAAGATGTATGCAGATCATACGGATCTTTCTGGGGGCGTGGCAATGCATACAGATAGTTTTATATTCCCTGCTGCGGCAATCTATCTTGCGATGAAAGAAACGGCTCCTGAAATCGCATACGACGTAATGAAGAAGATCATGACAGAGAAATCAAAAAAAGCAGGACGGATGATAGCAAAGTTCTGCCGGATACCGGGATTTAACAGGTTCTTCCTTGGAATGTGGGATACAATAAGCCATAAAATGTTCGGGGAAGCATCAGGCTTTAAGAATGTTTTCTATCCGAAGGAGAAAACCTGCTTTCGTATGGATATAACACAATGTCCATACAACAAGTATCTGACGGAACTGGGATGTCCTGAACTGAACGTCCTCTTCTGCGAGAACGATGTTCATTCATATGGAAATCTACCCGGGCTTAAGTTTACCAGAACAAAAACCATTGGCGCCGGTGATGATCTGTGTGATTTCAAGATGGAAATAGTGCAGAGGGGCTGATTGGTGGATGTTTACCAAAACGGATATTTTCGGGTGATGATTGCTGTGACTACAGATATTATCGGGAAAAGTAGGGAAATAAAGTCAAGGTATCCTGACAGAAAAGAAAGAGGCTTGAAAAGTGACTATACATGAATTTGGAAAAGAGAATGAAAAGGTCATATTGCTGATACATCCATCCGTGGTGAAGTGGGATTATTTCGAGTATGTCATACCGCTTCTTGAGAAGGAGGCTTTGATATGAGCCTTATCTACAGTATCTTAAAACCGGTTTTAAGGAAGGCATCAGCGAAGAGAGCTGCCATGACAAGGGAGGATTTTGTAAGACAGGCTGAGAAAAAGCAAAGGCGTAATCTTACATTCTCTGAGATAGCCGGTTATGAAAAACAGGAGCGTGAGATTGACGGCTGTCGATGCGTTGTGTATTCAAAGAATGGGAGTGACCACAGTAAGGCTATCGTATACTATGCAGGAGGCGGATATATAAGGTACCAGATGCCAAATAAGAAAAGCATCCGTAACCTTATAGATCAGATAGGTGGGGACCTATGGATACCCTTATATCCGCTTTACCCTGCAAAGGATATGTATGATGGGGTGAAATTCGGTTATGAACTGCATAGAAAAATGCTTGAAACTTATGAGCCTAAAAGAATCGTCTGGATCGGTTATTCCGCAGGAGCGGTTCTGGTAATGGGACTCGGACGGCATATAGCTCATAAAAACTACGAACTTCCGATGCCCGGAGTGATAGTTGCATTTTCGGTATTTAATCTCTACGCATCGCCGGAAAGCTTAAAAAGAATGAAAGCTTTGCAGGATAAGGATGTTGTCATGGGCTGTGATCTTCAAAAGCAGTTTGTGGAATTCTATGATCCTGACAGGTCCATTCCCAAACATATAGCAGGGGATGCGGCAGAGGATGATTATTCCGGATTTCCGCCAACGCTTCTTGGCTTCGGTGGAGATGAGATGATGTCCGGAGATGCTCCCGATTATGAGGCAGCCTTTAAGCGAAGCGGCATGAAGGATTACAGCATACATATTGAGCCTGATACGTTCCATGCATACCCTGCGTTCACTTTTACTCCGGAGGGACGAAAGGGAGAACAGCAGGTTATAGATTATATAAAGAAAAAGATGAGCAGTTGATCAGAGAGGGATAGACAGATGCAATTTGACTTTTTATACGGATTTATAGGAATCATCGCTTTAACGGTATTTTGTTTGCCAGGTGCGTTCATGGTTCCGCAGATCGCATACTGGTTTATGACACCGTATGCGACTAAAATCCTTGAAGAATACGGGATTGAGCGAAAGATGAGAGGGAAGGACGTTGCCAAAATTGTAATCCTGATCATCGTAGCCGGAGCATTGTTTATTGCAACGATCATTTATGCCGGGATACAAGGCGCAGATTCAGGGATGAGCATATGGCGACTGGGGCTGCGATTTCTGATCTTCTTTTGGATGGTATCGATCTTTGATGCGGTTGTCCTTGACTGGTGGATGTTTACCAAAACAGATATTTTCGGGTTGCTGATAAAGTTAAAGACCAGAAAGAAACCTGATATTATGCGTGTGGATCCCCAGTGGGATGGGAAGGAATTTCTCAAGCTGTTTCTGGAAGTGATCATTTCTGTTGTTCTGGCGTGGATATTTATCAAACTGAGGTAAATGTGATATGGAAAAGATGGTCTACAAGGAGGTATTGCGTAAATTCATGTATAAGAGCTATCAGCCATATGCAGATAAGGTGAAGAAGATGAATCAAAAAGATATTGAAAAAAACATTAAATCGTACTCGAAATATTACAAAAGCCTTCTGTCAAATGAGGGAATAAAAGTCATTGATCAAAGAATGACATCATATGAGAAGAGGCTTGCGGATATGTACAACTCTGATGAGTTCAGAGCTCACAATATATATCCTTCAACAAACGTCTCTTTCGTGTATGCCGTTATAGCCATGTGCCTTGAGCTGAAAGCTATGGGTTATACGGATGACAGGATCATTCCGGCTGTTGAAAAGAGCATGGAAAGCAGGTGGAATGCCTTTGTTAGGATCATTAGGTTTATAGATCTTTTTCCGTTCAGTTTCCCGGTGGTGAGGATATGGAATAAATCTGATCACGCGGACAGGATAAAAGACGGAAGCGTTACCTATGATTCATTTACCCTGGAAAAAGATAAGATTGAATACCACATATGCAAGTGTATGTATGTGGAGATGTTCGAACACTATGGAATCAGGCCATTATGCAAGATATTCTGTAATACTGACAGAATAATGTACGCCGGCCTGAGCAGACACGTGAATTTTGTCAGACATTCCGATCTGTCAGATGGAGATGTCTGCTTTGATGAGATATTCAGGAAATGACTGGAGGCGATAATTATATGAAGATAGCACTTATCATTGCCTGCATAGGGCACATTATTTGTGGGATAACAGATTGTATGCTGGCATACATGAAAAATGGCAGATTTGAGTTCTCTGATGTGAAAGATAATAAAAAAATGCAAAAGGTTTTTGAAGGAGCTTCGTTGAAACAGATAGAGCTGGCAATGCTTATAGGTGTGTTTGCACTGTTTATGGCTGCTTTCGGATATATAGGTGTCAGCAAGCTGATCTGTGAGAATTCGCCCGATGTAGGGTGCGTTATGTTAGGAGCGTCTGTGTTCTTTATTGTATTGATAGCGGCACACCATGTCTTATGCGGTGCCACGGAATGGTTTTATGTGAGACTTGGGAGAACAGGAGATGCACTTGAAGCGATTATGGATTTCTTTAAGAGAACATCTCCAGCAGCAATAGCTTATGCAGGACTCCTGGTTTTTGATATATTACTGTTTGTTATGGTTGTAACCGGAAAAACATGTATTCCGAGATGGGCATGTGTATTCAATACACTTCCTGTATTTTTGATACTGGCGCCTACTAAGATTCCTGCAAAGGGGAATATTGCAAACGCATTTATGTTTCTGGGATTAGCTGTACTGTTGTAAGAAGTAGATAACCACGATTGAAGAAGACAATGACCGGAAGTGGGCTTGAGATTATTATGCCTGCTTCCATTTTTTTTGCATGCACTTGAAAAATGGCACCCAATAATATATAATGACTTTTATCTGCCGGTTTGACAGATCATTGAAAAGGAGGAGTAGAAATGAAAATCGCAATTTTAGGGTTAGGAGTTATCGGTACGACTTATGCTTATGCATTGCAGAAAGCAGGACATGAGACTTTTCACATTGTAAGAGAAGGTAAAAATGTCCCATCATCAATAAACGTTCATCTTTTGGACGGAAGATATAATCCGAAAGGTGAAGAAAAAGATGGCGATTACAGTGTGGGGACTGCTTCTCAAAACGAAGAATATGATTTCATACTAATAAGTGTTGCAAGCGGTAAGCTTAAAGAGGCAATGAGAACTTTAAGGGACAGGAATCTTAAAGGTACTGTCATCCTGTTTTGCAATTTTTGGAACGAGCGAAAAGAAGTAGAGGAGATAGTAGGAGACTTTGAATACATTACGGCTTTTCCTACTGCCGGTGGACATATGGAAAAGGAAGGTAAGCTTAACTGTGTTCTTTTCGATCACATCATGCTCGAGAGCAGAGAAAAGGCAAAGATAAAGAACTATAATGAGCTTGTTTCTATGCTTGATTCTGCCGACATCAAGCAGGAAATTCCTCATGATATGTTTGAATGGATTTGGATCCATATGGCTATAAATGCAGGTGTTACATCGACTGCTGCGCGTGAAGGTAATATCGATGATCCAAATCGCCTTGCAAGAGAACTTATGGCTGATTCCAAAGCTTTGACTATGGCTGTTAAATGTATTAGGGAGACTTTGAAGACGGTCAGTGCCAGAGGCGTTGAACTCAAAAAGTATAATAATGAGATATTCCCATATAAGATTCCGGCGATGATAGCGGGAATTGCAATGAAGAAGCTTTTTGCCGGAAACGAACTTACGTCCAGAATTATGACATTACACAATGACGTAAATGATATCGTTTACGGCTGCCGTTGTGTGTACGATGAAGGTAAGAGACTTGGCTTAAAACTTCCTTTATTCTATGGAAATATGGACAAAGTTTTATCAGAAATATAGATAGCTTTTTAGCCATTTATTATCCGACCTTTGATGCTTCGAACACAAAACTAGTGGATGTGGTTGTTAATGCGGCAAATAGCGGTCTATGGGAGGGCAACGATATTTTGTTTTGTAATGACTATGGTAACAGGATATAAGAGAAAGTGATGAAAGTTTAGGAAGGTTTTATGCGTATATCAGAAAACTGTGCAGAGTGTCTGTACGATAAGCAAAAGAAAAAGACAGATAATGAAGCCTATCTGGCAGAGATAAAAGCGCTTATTGATAACCGAAGGGAGTCAGATACCAGCCCCTACATGGTCTATCTCTTTAACAAAGTGCATGAGAGATATTTCGGTGCAGGGGCAGATTATAAGGATATAAAGAAGAACTATAACGATCTTGTGCTTGGCATGGAGAGCAGACTTCGTGAGGATATTGAAGCTTCAGAGGATCCGCTTGCCAAGGCACTTATTGTGGCAAGAATTGGAAATTATATAGATTTCGGAGCCATGAATCATGTTGATGCAGACGAGTTTTTATCGCTCTTTAGGGATACCGACATGAGAGAGGATGACAGGAAGACTTATGAGTCATTTCTGAAAGAATGTGAAATGGGGAAGAACTTTCTGCTTGTATGTGATAACTGTGGGGAAATCGTATTGGACAAGCTGATGCTTGAACAATTAAAAATAAAGTTTCCACATCTGGACATAAAGGCAATAGTTCGCGGAAAGGATGTCCTGAACGATGCAACAGTCGAGGATGCGGCATATACGGGACTTGATAAGATTGCCGGGATTGTATCAAACGGCGAAGCTATAGCAGGAACCATATATGACATGATGCCGGAAGAGGCAAAAACAACACTGGATAACGCTGATGTAATACTTGCAAAGGGGCAGGGTAATTATGAATCCATGTCCGGTCAAGGCAGACATATTTTTTATGAATTCCTGTGTAAGTGTGATCTGTTCACAGGCAGGTTCAATGTGCCAAGGCTTACGGGAATGTTTGTTGAGGAGTATTAATAATCGGGAGGCGGTAGGTTGTGCAGAAGATCCAATGTGTGGTCGAGAGGATCACATACCGTTTGCATTTTTGGCAGGATATGATTTTGGAGATCAATCAAAGATACATATATTCCATCGGAAGAGGCATAATGATGAAGTTTAAGAATTATCAGAAGGGGCAAATTATGATCTGCGGTTTTATATAGAAGAAAAGCAGAAAAACAGTGCATATTGACGAGAGAAAGTAGGATAATCAATATTGGATCATATGACGATATATTTAATAATGTGGGGATGAGCAAAATAGATTTCAAGGAGGATCTCCTATGAGTGAATTAAAAAAGAAGATCAACTATACAGTGGTATGCGTGAATGAATTTGCTAAAAGGTTCAATATAGCTTCAAAGGATGCGTTTATTTACCTATATGATCATAAGGGGATAGAGTTTATAAAGGAGCATTACGATATAGAACACACATTGAGCCTGGATGATGCGGTAGATGATCTGGTGATGGTGTGTAGAAATAATGGAGGTGCTTACTGATACTGTTATATCATGGGAGCAACATAGACATAAAAGAAATAGATCTTACCATGTGCCGCCGTATTATGTCACATCATATGAGGCTTCCTACAGCTGTTTTCTTCGATGGACGAGCAGACAAAGGAGATTATGCTGATTCAGATGAGAGCTTTGGCGAAAAGGGGGCACTGAACATTCTTCCAATCTGTATAGCGCCTGAGTGGCAAATTACCCGGCTAAGTATTAAATTGATGTTTTCAGAACAAAATAACAGTAAAAATAGGGGAAAATCTTTCAACTAAAACAAAAATCTGGTTTACACAAGGGATTCAAGAAAGAGTTGCAGACGAACTACCTTGCGAAGTTTATCATTGTGGATGCGGACAGGATAGTAAGTGTGCCGGGAGAAAAAGAAAACTTTCTGAAGCTTCTGGAATACTGCAGGATCCAGAATGATAAGGGCAATACGCCATTGTTTGTCTTGCTGACAATCCGGATTTTGAATACGTGGCGTGCTTTTATGATGCAGATTACAAAGGTCAGGATACGAAGAGCTACATCGTCAAGACATGGGGATATAAGGATCTGGATGCTTTCAAAAACGACACGGAGGTATATGAGTTTTTAAATACCGGGAAGAAGTCTTTTGAAAATCTGAAAGGAATGGTTGGATGTAATCGTGAAGAAGGATTGGATAAACAAATTATGTGAGGATTTTGCAAATATTATGATATAGGAGAAATTAAGATATGTCTGATAGGGCACAAAGAATAGAGGTCTTTAACGATACGCAGGACTGGATCAAAAACGATCCAGCGCTTTCTGCGTCTATACCTGTTGCAAAAAAGAATACGACTGTGTTTTATGAAGATGATTACCCTGCGTTTGATTTTTCTAAAACAAGAGATACTGTCATAACGGTCTCGGGAGACAGGAGTTATCAGGCGGCTATGAAGCTTCATAAGGAAAATCCAGATGCAAAGATCGCAGTTATGAACTTTGCTAATGCTTTTCATGCAGGCGGGGGTGTTACAACTGGGGCTTCGGCACAGGAAGAATGCTTGTGTCGTACATCGACTCTGTATCCTCTGCTTTACAGACAAACCTTACGAGATACATTTTATAAGCACCACCATGACCTGAATACTCCGAAGGCGACAGATTCACTTGTCTACACAGAGGGAGTTATCATCTGTAAGACAGATGAAGATCTTCCTAAAAGAATGCCGCAGGAGGACTGGGTTACAGTCGATGTGATCACGATTGCAGCACCGGATCTTCGTAATAAGTCAAATGTGCATGTTCCGCTTGTGAATGGCGGTACGCATATGAATAACGCAGAACTCTTTGGGTACCATGTGAAGCGTGCCATCCATATGCTGACTTGTGCTGCAGCAAAGGGAGCAGATATTCTTGTACTTGGGGCGTTCGGATGTGGAGCATTTCAGAACGATCCTGAAGTAGTGGCAAGAGCATATAAAACAGCATTGGAGGAGTTTCCTAAAGTATTTAGGCAGGTAGAGTTTGCTGTTTATTGCCCTCCGGCTGGAAGCAGAAATTATGATGTATTTAAAAGAATACTGGGAGAAGAGCGCAAGGAAAATCGGAAGAGTAAGAATAAATCTGTTTCAACTTAATTTACGAAGTTGACAGAGTTGCTTGATGAACTGACAGGAATCCTAAAGCCAAGGCGTGAGATTGTTAACGCTGCATCGGATAAGAAGGCATGGGTTAAGCGTCTACTGTCAGAGAATATCAAGGTTAATATCGTGTTTCGTAAGGGAGCTCAGAAGGTTGGTGACCGGAAATGTCAGATAAAAAAATTTCAAATCGTAAATTAATAATAATAACTTACATAATAGTAGTGTTTATATCAATTGTCATCATTTTCGTTGTTATTAAGCAACTAAGGAATGTCAAGGCAAATGTTAGTCAGTATGATTCATATGCCAATGTAATTGAAGACTACTCCTTTGTTCTTGGATGTCAAAATACCGTAAAATGTCAAGTAACAAAGTCTGGCGACTATAGCAGAAAATATGTATATAACACTTATTCTGACGGTGATGATAAGATAATATTCCAATTCGGTCTGTTTCAAGATAGCTACAAATACGAAAAGCACGAGTTGTTCAAAGGAATTAACCGTGTAAAGCCATTCCCAGAAGCAGCACTTCCAAATTATGCTGCAACCCACATGGAGTTCAGGCATTATCAAAGTAAATGTGAACCTGATATTGTATTTGACCCCGACAATCCTCATGATCGATTAGCTTTATCTTTTGGCAGTTCGATGAGCTATAAAGAGGTAATGGAGTACAATACAAGTCTAAACAATTTAGGGTATGCTGTTAAGTTTTGTTGGGTAGATACCTATCTTTCCGATGATGTTACAGTTTCTTCTAAGTATGCAGCCGGTCGTCCCGTTTCGCAAAAATATATTGGACATGAGTCATATTCTGATTATGAAACCGCTTATGGTTTCTTACTTTATGACCACCACTATCTTAACAAGTCCGAGTTTGATGCCCCTGCTCAAAGATTTATAGATATTATTTCAAATCAGTATGGCGATAACTTTATGTCGGAAGAATTGAACAATATAAGAGAAAAGTTGATACAAAAAGATGCGCTAAGTGTGGATAATTTGGAAATTATAGGTGTCATTCTGGAAAAGAAAGACGGCACGCAGTTTTCCGAAGATGAGATACATAATATCACTAACAATGACGAATTGGTAGTATTTGCTTATTCCTAAAATTACGGAAGTTGAATAGCTTTGCGTTTACCCATAAGTTAAAGATTATATTCAAGCATCAGAATAATTGTACATTTTTATATAAGATTTTTTGTACAAAAGTACTTGACACTTTATAGAGATTCAGGACTAATATATTCATATCATAAGGAAAGGGCTATTTCCTCCGTGACCGTGTACGGAAGGCATAGCCCTTATTTCCTGTGCCTATTCAATTAACTATATCCTGTCTTAATCTTTTCAAAAACAACTCCGCAATCGGTGAAAACACCTGATACTTCTTCCAGATGATATACATATTAGTTTCGAGTGTCGGCTTGATTGGTCGGAAGCAAAGTTCGCTTTCTTCGCTTGTGTCTACAAGGTGCTCAAAGGTCAGCATATATCCAAGTCCTTCTTTCACAAATACGGAGCCGTTGTAGGCAAGATTGACAGTTCCTGCAAAGCTGAGTTTATCCATATTTTCACCGCACCAGCGCGGAAAATCCACACGGATAGACTGCTCGGAGCAGAACAGCGGAAGCCCATAGAGGTCATCAAATGTTACACATTCTTTCTCAGCAAGCGGACTGTCACGGAGCATAACGAGCCCCCATTTGTCGCTTTCGGGAATTGGGAGATAGTTGTATTTTGAGAGGTTCGGCGGTTCAACGATAACTGCAAGATCAAGGATACCTCTGTCAAGACGTTCCGCAACGGGCTCGGTATCTCCGCTGAATATGTGGAAGATGAAATTCGGGTACTGATCCTTGAATGTCTTGATACTCCGCGCCAGATACTTGATGAGATGGCTCTCGGCACAGCCTATGCGTATCTCTCCGCCGACGATGTTGTCAAGCTGGCTGAACTCCTCTGCGGTCTTGTCTACCATTGCGAGAATGTCCTCAGCACGTTTGCGCAGGAGCATACCCTCGTCGGTCAGTATCATATTCTTATTCGTGCGGATAAAGAGCTCATGCCCTAATTCTTCTTCGAGCTTTTTTATCTCCTTAGAGAGCGACGGCTGCGAGATATGAAGGCGTTCGGCTGCCCTTGTCATGTTTTCCTCTCTTGCGATGGCAAGAAAATAGCGTAATATCCGTATCTCCATACTGCACCTCCGTTTTATGATATTACTATTGTACTGTAATTTGTCATTCCTGTCAAGAATGACAAGTAATTACATATAGATATTTTACATATCCGAAAAATGTTATATACTTAAATTACAGAAACAAGGAGGTGGTGAAAATGGCAAACGCAACCGACAAAACAGCGGTACTGACCGAAAATCTCAGGGATATGGGCTTGGACGATGAAACGACAGCAAAATGTCTGATGCTTACCAGGGAAAAGCGTTATGCGGAACTTGAAAAGCTGCTGAAAGCCTACCGGCAGTCGCTCCTTGACAGTGTTCACAAGTATAATGACCGTATCGACTGCCTTGACTATTTCACCTACACATTAAGAAAAAACGGAGGTATCTGAAATGAAAGACGAAATGCTTACTTTAACACAGGAATGGGACAAGACCTTCCAGAAGTCCGACAAGATCGATCATAAGAAGGTGACATTCCACAACCGCTACGGTATCACACTCGCGGCTGATATGTACACCCCGAAAAAAGCAGCCGGG
>JAEEGF011044869.1_pt1 | contig 11854 bp, 5 predicted proteins | sample 9134171 | NCBI WGS metagenome assembly JAEEGF01 (sample SAMN16246542, study PRJNA631951) | gut metagenome | biome: gut microbiome; feature: rumen; material: AP-attached | host: Bos | place: Iran: Karaj | collected 2018-10 | reverse complement strand
CAGAGCGATACGGGTTGATGGCTAGTTAGATACTTTAATTGGATGGGGTTGTCAATAATGGCACTTTTATCTCGCCAAACCATGCCATTATTGACTAAACTTGAAAAAATCTACTGGGAAACTCGAGTTATTAACTTTTCTCAAATGTATGTTTTACATGTGATCAAGTTTTTCTAACAGGCACTGATGCTTCTTCGTCTCTTTGCTGTAACTGATACCCGCAAGAACAATATGCCGATACTTCTCTGCATACCGTTTGTAATATTCTTTGCTCTTAATCTGCTCTATCGTTTCCCCTGCTGACTCTCCATACTTGAATTCGATTATTATGACTGGCAGACTCTGATCTACCGGCTCATACACCAGATCTGCTCGCCCCTTCCCTGTCTGATCTTCTCTGTGAGAAACATAAATGTCAGTCGTCCCCCACATCAATCCTGTCATTACGCAGTAAGTAAGCGAAAGTTCACTGTTGTAATCCAGCAGCGATACGTCGGGCGAATTGTGGATTTCGTCTATTATCCCTGCCACTTTTTCCCCATCCTGCGCTCTGATAATTGCTTTCAGCAGTCTTTCTGAACGCTTTACTGAATTCATCCTTCCTGACCATTCCTGTGACTTCACCTTACTTGCCAGGGTCTCCCGTATTTCTCTGTTGGGAATATACGCTTCATATAAACCAGTCCCGGTATTACGACAACCAAGATACCCAAGACAGGTAAGCAGACAGAATACATCATTCCTGTCCTTGATGCTTACCATGTCATTCTCAAAATTAACTGATTTGAAAGGCAGTCTGACTCCGTTTATCAGACGAACAATATCGTTCTTTATACCCTTGAAGTTCATGTTGATGAGATTAATAAACTCCTCATTGGAGGACGTTCCGCTCCAGTAACTTTTACACTTGCCGTCTCTTATGGCCTGTACTACTGAATTCGGATTGTATATATCTTTATTATTCAGTTTGTACCCTTCATACCACTCTCTGAGATCTGTCAGAGATATGTTACCAATGGAGGTTCTGCAAATCTGACTTACCTCTTCCTCGGTAAACCCGAAATACTCCTCATATGGCGCCGGTGACATCATGGTGTATTCATGAAAAATGTTTAACCCAGACTGGGAATTGTATTTCTTGATTGGCAGTATTCCCGTCAAATAGACCAGCGAAAAACATTTACTTCCACCATCGGATTTAAACAGGTCCTTCAGCAAATCTATGAATTTTTTCTGAAGCTGTTCATCATCTCTGTATTCCCGGTAAATTAAATCCCATTCATCCATTATCAGGACAAAAGTTATATCAAGTGCCTCACTGATTGCAGTTATCGCTTTGAACAGATTCTTTTTTCCTATCATAGGCGTTTCTGCCAGTATCTTTCCGAATTTTTCATTATTCTTTATTTCAGAAAGTGTTGCATACTGCAGGTAATCAACTATGTCGTCTACCCCTCTGATATAGAATTCATCTTCACTGAGATAATTTCTGAATTCTGCCTGTACCGTATTCATATCCCAGTAAATAACATTGCTTTTGTTCAGATATTTTTCATACAGCGACTCTTCATTACTCTCTGCCCTGTCTTCTGCTTCTCGCTCTGTATTATCAGTCGCTCTGTATTCTTTGTTGCTATCTGCATTTTCACATTTTATATTTTCCCCGTCCGAAACTGTGTTTGCATCAATTTGTACCTCGGTCACAGGTTTAGGTTCAGTCTCCTTTACTTTTTCACTGCCGCTATGGAAGTCAGCAGTGCCACATCCACCTAATTCGACACTGCTCAGTTGTTGTTTCTTCGGGTTATATCTGGTGATTTTAAGACCTTCAAAAAGTTCTCTGCTGTCACAACCGCATGAATAATATGCCGCCAGCATGTGGGCCATTACCGTTTTCCCGAATCTGCGGGGTCTGGTCATGGCTATAAACATTCTGGGCTGATCAATCCACTCTATGGTATGTCCGATAAAATCTGTTTTATCAACAAACAGGTTTTCGCTCTTTTTTCTTACCAGTTTTGCAAAACTGTTCCTGTTGCCAGGATTTAAAATATTTCCCATATTTAAGTCCCGCCCATACAATATGCAAAGAGCAACACGCGCACTCTCACACAATAAAACCGGCACAGAGAAAATCTCATGCATCAGAACAATCGGTAATCACAGACTTCCATTACCGACAAGAAAGATCCGTGCTATAGATAACTCAGCACCTACACAACGGCGTTACCAGTCTTTTTTGAAATGTCTTAGAAGAAACAATTTGACAATACCATCATAAAAAAGAACCCGAAACCAAAAGAATTCCAAAATAATGGTCACTGACAAAATCCGGCATTTTTAATTCAAAAACTATTTTTTAACCGGAATTAACTAAGAACACTGTAACACAAACAGACAAATACATCAACATCCATTCATTACATAATAAACTACGGTAATGTCACTTTCTGTGAACATTTGTTAATTAGACATAGATACGTAAACAAATATTCAGAAGAATTCACTATCTCACCAGTAAACTGCGAATTTTCAACGCATTACCGGGATAAAACATATGCCAGCAGGCGAATGAACAATTCTCTGCTCCATACTCCGATATCAAAATAAACGGCAGTTATCACAGCAAAGATCCCTGAGACATTAACTCTGTCAAACTCTGAGAACAACAGGCAGAAGTCCGTCTTCCAAATTGCATCCAGCATCACCCGGTAAGGTAACGATGCCCGTTCCCATGTACTAAGATCAGATCACTATCTTTCCTGCTGTCTCTCCCTTATTACAAACCAGTCAGATCACACACGTGCAGCCGATCTGAATCATCAGACCGGCAGCAGGATCAAAGTTTCACAAAATCATTTAACAGCTTTTCCGATCTGCTCAAGCACGCCGGAGTCCCTGTCAGACAGACCGAATGCCCGGGCTGTTCTGCTTATAAGCTCCTGCTCTGCAATGCCGGGACATTCTTTACGGATCTTTGCTGCACCTGCCTTAATTTCACTCCCTGAGATAAACCCTGCTCCTCCCCGGGAACCGAGACGGCGTGGCTCGACTGTTGTCTGCGCCTTTGCCACCAGAAAATCACCGTCAAGCTGCACATCCCTGGAAAGAGACATCAGAGATCTTTCAATCTGAACTCTTACCCGGGCAGCAGGCTTGTCTGCCAGAATTCCGGCAGTCTTAAGTCTTTCAGCCACATAGTCAATGTGAACAGGGGACTCCGCAACAATCAGATCTTTAAGATATGACTTGAAATCCGGATCTGACGCTGATGACGGTCTTTTCAGACTTGCAGGTATCGGAGTTTCACAATACTCTGAAAAATCAGGTGAAAAGCCTGATGCTGAATGACTGGCTTCAGAGGAATCCGACGCTGTCCCTGCAGCTGACTGCCGGCATGCGGCAGAAGATCCCGAACCTGTACCGGCTGCTGCTCCGTTCCCGCTGCCTGAAGGACTTCCACCATACCGATTTGCATCCATCGATCTCCCTGCTCTGTTGTCTCCGGATTTTCCTTTTCCGATGCCGTCAGCGCTGTCTCCGCTTTGTACCTGGCCTGAACCGTTTCCGCTCCCCGCTGCACCTGTACCGGTCACAGTACCGGATGACGCAGATGCAGATTTTGAAGAAGTTATGCCGCCTGCCGCAGAACCTGCCTGCTGTCTGCCTGTATACAATCCTGAGCATGCAGTTTCCTGAGAAGAAGCGGAACCGCCGACATCGTGAGCAGAATTACTTTCTGCACCGATTTCATCAGGAACTGAAATAACAATTTTCGGAGTATTGTTCACAGGATTATCCGGAATTACCACCTCCGGCATTATTTCAGGTGCGCCCTTCTCCACATAACATGTCTTCACGGCATTTCCAGCATCAGATTTGGACTGAGAAACAGCTTTACCGTTTCTGGAATCATTGTACCTTGCTATGGCAGATTCAACTGCACTTACAAGTCTTTCCTGCTCCTCTTTCAGATTTCTGTTCCAGCTTACGGACCAGATCTGATAAAGATCCCAGCCCATAAGTCTTAAAACGCTCTGCCTGGTTCTGTCACGATCTCTTGCTGTACGCGCATCTCCGTAATGCTGACCGTCGCACTCGATTCCGATCACATACTGTCCACGATCCTCAGGATGTCTGACGGCCAGATCTATGCGAAGACTTGACGTTCCGACCTGAAGCGCCACATCATATCCCCGGGAGGTAAGAAAATCATATACGGATTTTTCAAATTTTGATTTAAAACCGCCACCTTCACTCAGGAGCATTTTATCTGTCTTTCCGCCATTCTTGGCAAATTTTATAAAATCCCTGAGAAGTTTTGGACCGGCCTTTGAAATCTTCTCGGCGGCAATATCCTCGGGTTGAATGGATCCCACCAGTTTAAGATTGTATTTGGCTCTTGTGATGGCCACATTAAGACGACGTTCTCCGCCGTCGTTGCTCAGAGGGCCGAAGTTCATGATCATTTTTCCGGATTCGTTCTTGCCGTATCCGATATCCAGAATGATAGTATCCCGCTCGTCACCCTGCACATTTTCCAGACTCTTCACAAAGAACGGCTTGCTGCCGCTTTCTGAAAGGAACTTGCCGTACTCCGGCTGTTTTCTGAGGCGGGCATTAATGGCTGCTTCAATACATGCCTGCTGCTTCATGCCGAAGGCAATGACGCCGATGCTCTTCTTCGGACAGCGATCAAAATGATCAAACACGATATCCGCCACTTTCTCAGCCTCCTTCGGATTAGGTCTGCTGCTGTTGGCATAATAGACGGCATCCTCCACATATACGTACTCCACACCCACATCAGGCTTTATATCTGTACTTGAAGGAAATGTTACCAGCTTTCCGCCGTATATATTTTCATTGGAGAAGGCTATCAGACTTTCATGCTTGCTGCGGTAGTGCCAGCGCAGCGTCATATCATAAAGTGCATGAGCCTCGTCAAGGAGAGATTCATAGGCGTTGGTATCACTGTACTCGTCAGATGTTCCGTCATCCGGATCATCCATGGTGGCATTGAAGAAATTGGTAGGCGGCATCTGATGACGATCACCGGCAACGATAACCTGTTTTCCGCGAAAGATTGATCCGATGGCACTTTCAGTACGGAGCTGGGACGCCTCGTCAAACACAACAATGTCAAACCTGTAATCCCCGGTGCAGAGAAAATTGCTCACCGAAAGCGGAGACATCATCAGACACGGTTTAAGCTGCATAATCAGCTGAGGCATTTTGACAAACATGGTTCTGATTGGAAGATGCCTGCGCTTTTTGTTGTGCTCAGCTCTCAGAAGAGAAGCCGCCTCGTTGAAGGATGCGCTTTTTGCTGCATCCGACGAGTTAAGAGAATCCCTGAAGGAATTCACAACAGCCGCATATACACGATCCCTGGCAATGGCGAACTGCCGCTGATCAAGACATGAAAACCTTCTGATCCTGCGATCCTGCTCGTCATGGCGGAAGGAGGCCAGCAGAGGAGCGGCGGCATAAACACTGTCCAGCCATATATTGCATACACGTTTACGGAATGCGCCGATATAGTCCGAAGGAGCGGTACCGGCTTTTCTGAACTCATCAAGAACTCCTCCAATACCCAGCTCTGCGCACCGTGCTCTTGCAGTCCTGAAGTCAATGCTTTCCTCCAGCAGTTCATAATGATCTGCACACAGGCTCAGCTTGTCGGAAAAGGCGGAAAGAGAGACAGTCTTCAGATAATCAGATTCAAACAGTTCATGAGCCAGTGCGGAAGCTTTCAGACATTCTGCTCTCTCAGTCTCAAAACTGTGCACAGTATCAGCCACGGCAGCGAGATCCACAGCTCCGCTTCTGATCTTCTCAGTCAGAGTGCAGTCGCCTCCGGTACAAGGAACAGCATTTCTGATTTCCGTAAACAGTTTCAGTGTGGCGTCCAGTTCGTTCCAGTCAGTATCAAGTCCAAGGAATGCATCCCCGAAATGCTCGGCAAGCCTTGAAGCTTCACCTTCAGAAATCCTGATAATATCAAGAGCATAATCCAGCTGTTTTCTGTACTTTACCAGTTCGGTAAAAAATTCATAGGTAACCTTTAACTGTTCCGTGTCTGTGTTTGCCCCCTTCCAGAATTCACCGAAATATCCTGCATATTTCGACGCATTCTGGGTAAGCTCCAGTTCCGCATCCTGAAGTCTGAGCAGCTGCTCAAGCCATCTGATCACGCTTTCATCATCAACACTGTCCGCACCACGATAGAATTTTCTGATCACGGCCATGGTATCCTTGTAGCCTGACTTGAAGCTTTTGAAAAGTCCATCCTTGCTTTCCCTGAACTCCCGGCACATCGGACCTGCCTTCAGCTCAAAAAATCCCGGCTCAAAGGATCGCTCCAGCTCGCTTCTGAGCTCACCTGAATCTCTTCTGGTTTTTTCAATCAGATCAAAGGCTGCACCTATTTCAGACGGATCTGAAAGCTTTGCCCAGCTGCTGATCAGCGGAGTTCTGGCAAAAAAATCTTCAATCGTATCAAGCTGGCGGTTCAGATCGGCAACGCTGTGTCTCTCCTCCGCATTATCCAGCACTATCGGCATCCGAAGAGCTATGCTTTTCGGATTAATCTTCTCATAAGCCGCCTTTAATTCAGCCAGAGTTTTTCTGAAAGAAGCCTGCTGTCTTCCCGCATTGTCAATATCATCGTCCAGCTGATCAAAAACCGCCTGCTCATACCAGCACTTCTGAACTCCGGCCACTCTGCTGATTTTCGTAAGATAATCAAATCCGACAGCAAAATTGTCCGCATTGAAATCAAACGCCAGTCCGGTTCCGGTTTTCAGTTTCTCAGCGAATTCTGACATCTTTTTAAAGGAGCTGATCATGGCCGGCAGGCATGCATTAAGTTCCTGCCTTCTTGTCCCGTCAGCCGTATTGATAATATTTCCATACCAAGGATTATCCTCCGGCTTTCCTCCGGATTTTGAAAGATGGCGGCTGTAGTCGGCTACCGCACTGCAGATCCCGCTGTAGCCGTCAGGAGACAGTCTGCCGAGCTGAGGAAACGAAAAGATCACATCAGGAGCATTCTGAAGTTCTGAAAGTTCGCCCAGAACCTCATAAACTGTACGGTTAAGTCTGGTTACCGGGGTATGCAGCAGTTTTGCATAACTGTTGTTCAGAGCTCTGAGTTCTCTAAGCTCCTCAAGATCTGAAACCGCGGCATTGGTGGTATGCATGGTTTCTGCTGACAGCAGCTTTTCATAAACATCAAAAAGCTGCTGGGAAAATTCCCTGCTGGTAGTCTTGTCACTGTGCAGAACCAGACAGAAATCACCAAGACCGCACTCCTCAAGACGTTCATAAACCACATCCAGAGCTGCCTTCTTCTCTGACACAAACAGAACCTTTCTGTTATGAGCCAGAGCATCGGAGATAATATTGGTTATGGTCTGACTCTTTCCCGTACCGGGAGGTCCCTGCAGCACAAAACTGATCCCCTGGTTGGCGCACAGCACCGCCTCCTGCTGGGATGAATCCGCATCTACAATCTGAAACGTGTTCTTTGGAAGACATACGTCATCCATGCTGTTCGCCTGGATTTTCTGTACCGCCCTGGCATAACTGTTGAGAAGAGAATTCTCTGAGAAATCTCCGCAGATACCGCGTATCAGCGGACTTTCTGCAATCTGTCTGCTGTTGGCTTCCAGATCCCTGTATATGCAGATGTTTGAAAAAGGAAACAGTCCGAGAGCTGCCCTGTCAGTCACCTCCCAGGCAAAGCCGGACTGGGTATATTTGACCAGTGCCGAGCTGATCCGGCTCATATAGTCGGCAATCGTCTGATCCTCCTCATAGTCTGGAAGATCCACGCCGTAGTCATGACTGAACTTGTACTGCAGAGTAGGATTTGTAACAATTCCATCTCCGGAAAGCTTCATGCTGTAGGATGAAAACACTGTACGGCTGATAAGCTCCACCGGAAGCATGAGAAGCGGTGACCGGTACCAGTCGGAGGAATCAGGTTTCTCACGCCACCTGATAAATCCGGCAGAAATGTAAACAACATTGACACCCTTGTCGTCCTGGAACTGGCGCCCCTTTTTTGATATGTTTTTGAGAAGCTTCTGCAGATCACCGCAGGAGCATTCCACCCATAAATCATCATTTTTCGCCCATTCTGATGAATCTGCCCCGGTTTCCGATACCGGAGCAGTATTCTCTTCCGCTGCAGCCGTTTTATCCTTATCAGAGACCTTTTTACGTCTTGAGGCAGGCTGTCCGTCCTCGGAAACACTGGCTGACGCGAAAGGAAAATCCAGAGTTCTGTGCTCTGTCACCAGTTTCTGCCACAGCACAAGATAATTGTCATGAAAGGTTACAGATGTAGCCTTCGGGAATTTAAAATTGAGCATCGGATTTGAAAAGGACATATCCAGAAGTCTCTTCTTCCAGATCTCGATTTTACTCAGGATCACATCATTATTTCTGTCAGTGTTTGTAAAAGCCGTCATAAAAAAATCCATGGTTAACAGTGAAAACCGTTCCGCGGCATTCTGCCACGGACCGGCACAGGAATTCGATTTTATATCCAATTATATACAACACAGGTTTCAATTAATGTGAGGAATGATCTCTAATCCTTTGCATCCGGTCCGATTCAGTCTCCACCGGAGCAGGACTGCAGATCTGCATATGAATAAACAGACGACTTTTCACGTCCCGCCTGCAGAATGAAATATTTTCAGAACATGAACTTCTGCTGTTCAAAAAAGATCTCTGCCTGTTTCAAAAAACCCCGGTGCTCTGTTAGAATAGTCACAAAAAAAAGCGGAGGTTAATGTGCACAGACTGTCTGGTTTTCTTGCGTTGAATATTACTGCCCTGCTGCTGTCAGGCTGCAGTCTCTCCTGGTTTGGTTTCGGTTCTGATTCAGAAACTTCAAATAAGCCCAGCGACAGGGATCTGTGTTCAAGCAAAACGCAGATTGTGGCTAACCATTCCTACTATGAATCATGGCAGGCATGTGAAAGACTCACGGCAGAAGGTGATTACAATGCCGAATATGTCCTCGGACTGATATACACTGATGAAAAGCTGCTGAAGGGATTCATCGAACCGGAAAACAGATTTGCCAGAGGAATCGGGCATATTAAGAATGCCGCAGATCACAGCGTGCCGCAGGCTCAGAGAGCCATAGGAGAATATTACGAAAAGAACGGCAGCACGGAGCAGGCCAGAGAATACCTGGGGAAAGCTGCTGCAGCCGGTGATACAGATGCCATGATAAGTCTTGCCACAGGCTACGAAACCGAAGGTTCATGTAGTAAAGCTGTTCCGTACTATGAAAAGGAGATATCTGCCAAAAAGAATACGGCGGAGGGATGGATTTATCTGTACCTGCTGACATATACCGGCTGCAAGGACATGAAACCGGATCCTCTGCTTTCCTGCGGTTATTATCACAATGTTCTCAACAGTACAGCCAAGAACACTGTCCTTTCTCTGATTGATTTTGAAAAATCTTCAAAAACTGCCGGAAAGAAGGGAAGCATCACCCTTACAACAGGTGCTGTCCAGAATTATTACAAGGGCAACACCGAAGCATGCAAAACTAAGGGGCTGGAAATTAAGGAAAGACTTTTTACCGACTGAAAGTAACAAAAGTGTCCCGGCAGTAAAATCTTCCAAATCTTCATTTTCATCTGCTGTCTGCCGTCAGTTGTTGCGCCTGCATGATTTTTCTCCTGCAGGTTCCTTCTTTTCTGACAGTTCTGAAAAGCATGATGTACAGTTTACTCAGGCACCAGTTCGCAGCACACGCACTTCGGCCCCGCAAATATCATTACATACCCCCTGACTCTCTTATTTTTGAAAATCATGGCCCGCCTGTACATCTTAACCTGCTCTGAAGCATCTCTTCTGAGTCGCTCAAGTCGTGTCTCTCCGCCCTTTTCTCCAGCTTCCTTCTTTGTCATGTACTTCAGCAGTCGCTGACAATTAGTGCTCTCTGACGATTAGTGATCTATATCACTAAATATAGATTAGTGGAAAACATCCATAATCCACCCTTTTCTCTTTTCTATGAGAGTTAAATTTTTATACGAAACACATCCTGAAATATCATTTCCGTTTATGTCTCTAATTAGAAAATATCCTGATTTTCTTCTTCCGTAGATAAATCCTGTTTTATTATCCAGCTTAACCTTATCAAACAGTCTAAACCCATGAATAATATAAGGTGACTGGTTCAGTTTACGGATTCCGCCTTTTAATATTTTACACTTATGCAGCTGTCTGTTATGACATCTTACTTTTTTAAACAGATAAACATCTGCCGGCTCTGCCCCGGGATTTCCTGAAATACATCTGGCTTTTATCAAGTAAAATCACTCAGACTATACTCTTTACAATTTTGTGATTAAAATCACCAATTGTCAGCGAGTAGTACTTCAGTTCAAACAGATAGACGCATTCCCTGCTTCCGCCATCATTCACAGTTACTGTCAAATCTGCAAACTTTTCCCCTTCCCCGGGTACCTTCAGTGATTTCTGCATCTCCGTACTCAAACCTCTTTATGCGGTCATTTTGCCATACAGCACCAGATTTCCCGTTCAGATTTATACTCTGCCAGATTGTCCAGAAAAAATCTTGACGGATACTGTTTATCAACTTTATTTCAGCCTTTTGCACTCAACGGAACATTCCTTTTTACAGAAGCATATTCCGTATATCAGAACTGCTTTGGTATCTGTTCTGCTGATATACGGATCTGCATACTTTTTCCGCATTATCTGTTCTATTGCCTCTACGGCTATCTTTCCCTTGTCCACGTCTTCATCTGAAGTCTGCTTTAATTCAAGGATCACTATGCTGCCGCTTGCATCCTTCGGTTTTATTATCAGATCTACATATCCATTTCCGCATTCTAAATTTGATTTCTGCTCCTTTATCAGAGATGCTCCGTTTATCAGCAGTCCGTTTATGAATCCGTGGTAGTAGTTTTCCTTCGGAGCTTTAGTGGAGAAATCTCTTATTGATACATATTTTGACAGCAGTCCGTTCAGACTGTTCTCCACCTTTTCGCCGTCACCGCCAAACAGACCTTTTACGAAATCAGCAGTATAATTCTTCATCTTCTGGTTGTTGCAGAAGTAATCCATGATTTTGGACTTAAAACAATTTCTGATTTCCCGATTCGGTATGTAAAGAGAATACAGTGTTTCATAATTCTTTGGTTTTTCTTCATTCTGTCCGGCTTCACTGTTTTTATCCCGTTCGATTTCGTCGGCTTCTTCCGTCTCATCATCCGGATAGATGGTCTTTTCAGGATTAAAAGTCAGATAACCGGTATAAAGAAGCAGTGTCCAGAAATCTGTTATGTTATGATCCTTTAAATCTTCGTAGCACATAGCTTCTCTTACCGGTGTGATGATGGAGCCGCCATCCAGAAGAGTCTGCATCTTGTCTGCATCGTCCGGTTTGAGAAAACCCATGAATTCTTCAATTACATCATTGCTGCTGGTGTTTATCCAGTAGTTATCCGCTTTGATGACTTTATTTTTTTTGCCTGTTTTTTTACTGTTTGAATTGCAGAATGACATTACATCCCAGGGACAGTACATATGCATGTCACCGAAATAATAGCCGTCGTAATTCTGTCTTACCATATCGCAGTAATCTGCAAGTCCGTAATAAGACAGAACTTTCTCGGTTTCTTCCTTTGTAAAACCTATACCGCCGGATATATCGTCATCGTCCGTATTAAGAACTGAACAGATAAGAGGATTGTTCAGTCCGGTAAAAATACTTTCCTTTGCCACTCTCAGACATCCTGTAAGTACTGCTCTTCCCAGATTAAAGTTGGTTTTCAGTGCATTGCCCAGG
>JAEEGF010798107.1_pt1 | contig 11854 bp, 8 predicted proteins | sample 9134171 | NCBI WGS metagenome assembly JAEEGF01 (sample SAMN16246542, study PRJNA631951) | gut metagenome | biome: gut microbiome; feature: rumen; material: AP-attached | host: Bos | place: Iran: Karaj | collected 2018-10 | reverse complement strand
ATCAGCACGTTTGCATCCACAGCCATACCTAAGGTCAACACCATACCAGCGATACCTGACATAGTCAATGCAGCCTGGAAAGATGACAGGATACCCAAGGTAAAGAACAGGTTCATGATCAGTGCACAGTTAGCAATCATACCAGGAACGATGCCATACATGCTGCACATGTAGATCATCAACAGAATCAGGGCGACAATAAATGAGGTTATACCTGCATTGATAGATGCCTGACCCAATGATGGACCAACAATGTCTTCTTGAACGATGTGTGCAGGAGCCGGCATCTTACCAGACTTCAGCACGTTTGCCAAGTCCTTAGACTGCTCAGGAGTGAAGTTACCAGTAATTTCAGAGTTACCACCAGTAATCTCACTGTTCACACGAGGAGCAGAATATACATAGTCATCCAAAACGATGGCAATGCTGCGGCCAATGTTCTGCTTAGTCAGCTGAGCCCAACGACGAGAACCGTCAGAGTTCATGCTCATATTCACAGCAGGCTTGCCGTACTGGTCGAACTTATCACTGGCATCCACCACGACATCACCCTCCAGAGGAGCCTTACCGTTGCGCTGGGTTGACTTAATTGCATACAACTCGTATGTTTGCTGCTTAGGATCCATATCGGTAGGAGCCACACCCCACTTCAAACGCAGGTCCTTAGGCAACTCAGCCTGAACCTCAGGCATAGCCAGATAACGGTTCACCTCAGCAGTATCCCTTGCATTAGCATAAGCCACGATGCTACCCTGACCATTGAATACCTGCAGGATAGACAGCAGTGGGTGCTCACGCTTCAGTTGTTCGATATTGGCAGTGCTTGCCTCACCACGGATGGCAGCTGCCAAGCTGTCAGAAGCACTTACAGGAGCGGCAGCTGCTACGGGAGCAGTGTCGTCAGTAGCCTCAGAAGTAGTGAGGAGATTGTGCAGCTTCACGTCAGCATTCTGCAGATAAGGAGCCACATCCTGAGCCTCGTAAGTCTCCCAGAACTCCAGGTTAGCAGAGCCTTGCAGCAACTTTCTTACACGGGCAGGTTCCTTGATACCAGGAAGTTCCACCATAATGCGACCCAAGCTACCAGTCAGTGTCTGTATGTTAGGCTGAACCACACCGAAGCGGTCGATACGAGTACGGAGCACGTTAAATGAGTTGTCAACGGCAGCCTTTACCTCGTCACGCAGTACACGTTCCACCTCTTGATCAGTAGATTTCTGCGTCACCTTGTCCTTCAACTGCTGAGTAGCAAAGATCTGGGCAAGAGGCTGACCAGGAGCCAGACGATGATACTCTCTAATAAATAATGTGATAACGTCATCCTGACTATTAACAGCCTCTTTAGCGGCGTTGCTCAATGCCTCATTGAACACAGCATCTGGCTTGTTGTCAGACAGGACCTTGATAACATCGGGAACTGACACCTCAAGGATGACGTTCATACCACCCTTCAAGTCCAGACCCAAACTAATTCCCATCTCGCGGCAGTCCTTCAAAGTCCAGTTACCGAAGTAAACCTTCTCATTTGACAGAGAGTCCAAATAAGCCTGCTCCACAGCTTCGTCACCATTCGCAATCTGCTTAGCCTTGTTGTCGTAGTAACGAACAACGGCTGAGAATGACAGGTAGAACAGACAAACCAAAATCAGCAAGACGGAAATAATCTTAATAAATCCTTTGTTCTGCATCTTAGTTTTGAGTTAATTTTATATGTTTTTTTTGTTTCCCACTTTACGAAGCTGCAAAGTTAGGAGTTTTTTTCCATTTAACCACAAAACTAAGCCAAATATTTAATTTTTTTCTACATACGACCATATTGGATAGTGGTCTGAGGCCTGAATTGAGGCATCTACGGCACAATTCTGAGATTTTAAGGCGTCACTGATAAGTATATGATCAATGCGGAAGAGGAATTTGTTTTTGTGGTACGACAAGCCAAAGCCCCTACCCGATTCGGTAAAGGCATCATGCAATTCACGGGTCAGCACATGATGAGTATAAGAGAGGGGGATGTCGTTGAAATCGCCACACACCACTTTATATATATAAGGTATAGTTTTCAGGTAACCCGCGATGGAATCAGCCTGGGGTGCACGAATTGCTGCAGCCTCTGCCAGTTTCCTCACCAACACTTTTACGCCAGCCCTCATTTGCTCCTTCTCGTGTTTCTCAATCATCTGCTCATACATCTCCTTGTCTTGGGTAGTGAGCTTGTTCGATTCCAAATGGCAATTCACTACCAGCAGGGTATCCATCCCCCACTTGATATGATATGCCATCGCCCCATTGCTACTGCTCTGCATACTCACTCGCTCAGTTTTGAGCACAGGCAATTTCGAATAGATATTCAAGTGGGGCAAATCCTTCTGACCTTTAGCCAACTTTGTAGGCCTGTAGGGATAGGCTTTCAAAGCCTTATCTACATCGGCTTGTGTAACATGCTTCTTGTTAGTGCTCACATTGTACTCCTGTAGGCAAATAATATCGGCATCACTTGCCTTGAGATACTCCAACACTGCATTCATGCCCTCTTTCTTCTCCATACTACCCAAGTTCATGGTGTTGTAGGAAAGTATCTTCAAGCTGCCATCGGGCTTAGTTGCAGCAGGGGTATTGAAAGGCAGACAATCATGTATCTGAGCATAGCATAAAGCCAAGCTGAGCACGGGGAGCCAACAATACTTAAAGCGTCGTAACAATAGGAGAAGCAATATGTGACAAAAGTTTAACACCACCAAAGGGGGGAAGACAAAGCCTGCTAATGAAAGTATGGGAAACCTGACGGGTTGCACCAACATCTGTGAAAAAGCCGCAAAAAGCAAGCCCAGAGATGCCAGGATGACAATAGTCCACACTACAAACGACAGGAGTTTGCCCAAGCCTTTCATAACTTAGCGGATACTTGCATTAAACAATTCTCGTTTTTCCTCCTCAGTCAAGCCCTGATAACCCGACTGCTTAATTTTCTCACGAATCTTATTGATGCGTTCCTGTTGAGAGACATCCTGAGACTTGGGCTCCTCAGCCTTCTGTTCTTGTTTCGTTGTAGCATCTGCAGATTTCTCAGTCTTTGAGCCATAATTCACTTTCATCTTAGGCTTTCCAGGATTCGGTTTGAACATCGAAGGATTCATACAGAAATCTATCACATTGTTGATATAGCGAGTCAAGTCGGTTCCCTTATGCAAGAGGTAGGCAAATAGCAAGCCACCCAAGGCACCACCCAAATGGGCGATGTGCCCACCAGCATTCTCACCCGTGACAAACAGCATGTCAGCACCAATAACCAATAGGGCGAAATACTTCAAGGGCATACTACCTAACAGCAGCAGGTTCACTCGGTAGTTGGGTTCCCTGTAAGCCACAGCAGCCACTATCGCCAGCACAGAAGCAGATGCCCCCACCATATAGGTATAGTCGGAATAAGGGATGAAATAAGGGAAGATATTGAAAGCCAACAAATACAGCAAGGCTCCACAGATACCTCCCCAGAGATAAAGCCCCCTAAGATGCTTGGCGGAGAAGAAATATAGGAACAACTGTCCAAACCAATAGAGCCACAGCATATTGAACAGCAAATGTATCACACCTCCATGCATAAACATATAGGTCAAGATAGACCAAGGCTGCTGAAGGAAATTGGTCACCGATGCAGGCATCTCCAACCATTGCAACCAGTGACTGATGCTGACATTGAACAGCATTAATACCACCTGCACCAACGTAAAGACCAGGAACACCGCTGCATTGATGAAAATCAGCCTGATGTGTATCTCACCCCTACGGAAGGTTTCTTTCAAATCATTGATAATAGTAGCCATTGTTTTTATGCTTCTTGCGCCAATACCTTATTAATATATAACCGAAGATCATACCACCGAGATGGGCGAAATGTGCCACGTTATCAGACAAGCTTAAGCCCTCTAACAGTTCAATCACTGCATAAAAAGCCACAAAATATTTCGCCTTGATGGGCACAGGCAACGGGAAAATAAAAATTTTCTCTTCTGGGAAAGTCATACCAAAGCCCAACAGAATGCCATAAACGGCACCCGAGGCACCTACCGTGGTAAGCATATTCAGGTATTCATCCATGCTGACGGTAGCATAGCCCAGGTTCACCTGTGAGTATTGTGAGAGTTCAACCACATATTGTATGTACTGCACCACCTCCTGCACCAAACCGGCACCCACGCCACACACTAAGTAGAAAAACAAGAACCTGTGGCTCCCCCATACCTGCTCCATGATGCGACCAAACATCCACACGGCAAACATATTGAAGAACACATGCATAAAACTGCCATGCATAAACATATAGGTGAAGAGTTGCCAAATCTTGAAGTCGCTTGCCATGAAGAAATGCAAGCCTAAGTAATCCGCCAAGTCGATGCCGAAGCGAGATTGCAGCACCACAGTTGCCAGATACATCAGTACATTGATGATAAGCAGATTTTTGGTAATTGTCGGTAAGTTATTCATGTATTATCTCAATTTAACAATGCAAAAATAGCAATAAAATCTATGTTTCCCTACATTTTAGGCTCTGTTTATGTTTTTTTTCATTTTCAGGGTGTTTTTTTAGACAGTTTGCTTGATTATGTAAAAATAATGCTCTACATTTGTTCCGTGAAAAAGGTTTTGAATATCATACCGACTTAAAGTGTAATATTTATTGAATATTTATTTATGAACAAATCAGAACTTGTAAGTGCAATGGCTGCTCAGTCAGGCTTAACTAAAGCCGACTGCAAGAAAGCGCTGGAAGCTGCTATAGCAGCAGTCAGCAAAGCCTTAAAGGATGGTGACAAGGTGTCATTAGTTGGTTTTGGCTCATTCTCTGTGGTTGAGCGTGCTGCCCATCAGGGTGTCAACCCTGCAACTGGTCAGGCTATCGAGATCGCAGCAAAGAAGAGCGTCAAGTTTAAGGCTGGATCAGAACTGGAGCTGTAATACAGTTTTCAGCAAGAAGAATTAGTGAGAGGGGGAGTTATTGATAGCTCCCCCTCTTATTTATAAAGCCACTTCGTGGCAAATTCATCAATAATTAAATAGATTAGTTATGATTATAATTCTGAAAAATTCCTGCCTTTAAACGCTTCATTCGGTACGCAGATTCTCTGTAGGATTGGCACGAGAGGCCTGCCACACCAAGTAGGCAGATACCAACAATACCAAGCAGAGGATGGCGATGGTACAACTACCGAAGAGCCAAACGGTGAGGGCTATCTTCACCTCAAAGAGCTGGAGTACCTGACGAGCTACCAACCAAGCTACCAACAAACCTATCAGCATGCCAGGAATGGCAATGAACAGCAAGTCGCGCTGGAAGATGCGCTGCACATTCATCACCGTGGCTCCCACAATCTTGCGGATGGCTATCTCGCTCTTGCGGCGGTTCACTTCATCCATCAGGTAGGCTATCAGTCCTATCATGGCTATGATGAAGATACTCAAGCCAGCCAGCAGCACGGCATTGCGCACATGCTTGAAGCCCTCGTAGTTATTGCCCACCAGCATACGCATCGGCATCACCGTCACCTGCTCTGTGGTCATGGTTTGGTTCACAATCTGCTGCACACCATTCACCGCCTCATCGCTGAAGTCGTGCAATCGTACATAGAGGCGCTGGATAAATGGATGGCCTACAGAGCCATAGTACATCACCGACGGGCGATGATCGGTGCCATCCACAAACGAGCCTAACTTCAAGTCTTCATATACTCCCACAATGGTGGTGGGTGCCTTATCATGCGAAGTGATGAACACCTCTTTACCGATGCCGGAACCTTCCCAACCAGCTATCTCACGCATTCGTTCCACAAAGCTGCGGCTCACCATTATCTCGGTTTGTATGCTGTCGTTCAAGCCTGGCGTGAACGCCTTTCCTTCTATGATAGGTATATCCATCACCTCAAAGAAGTCATCGCCTACCTCAAACAAATCGGCTATGTTCATATAGTGCTCATTCGTTTCCCTATTGACTACATTGTCACCGCTGGCACTGCTTTCCAATGACTGATAAGCCCATGAAACACCAGCCACTCGCGGGTCTCGCTTCAACTCCTGCACGGCTCTCTCAGCCTCGTTGTCGGGTATGCCGCGAAGAGAAATCGCAAGCGTGTTCTGGTAGTCATAGCCTAAGTTGTAGTTAGTCATCTTGCTGTATTGCAATCCCAGCACCACCAACATGTTCACGAAGAATGCTGCCAACAGAAACTGTGCAAACAGCAAACCCAACTTCCAATGACGTTTGTTTTCGCTATAGCGACGATAGGCGTAAGTGACTGGTATCTTGGTATAGAGGTAGCCAGGCATCACGCCGCAAATCAGCGTTACCGCTAAGGTTATGATTACACAGACAATAATGGTGGAAGTAGGAAACAGGCTCTTCAGCGAGTGGGCAATATTCTCTTGGATGAAGTCCTGCAGCCCCAGCATAATCAGGATGGCTATCGGCAGGCTGATGCACACCACATGCAGGAACGATTCACTGAGAATCATCTTGTAGATATCCTTGCCGTCAGCCCCATAGCAACGATAGGTGGCAATGCTCTTGGCACGATTCACCATTGACGACACTACCAGCAGGATATAGTTCAAGATAGATACTGCCAACATGATAATGCCAAACGCCAGGAACACATAGTTCATCACACGGTTGTAGTCGGATTCCGTGAGAATCAGGTTCCTGACAGGCTTCAGAAACAATGCGTATCCGACGCCTGCCTGTTTCAACTGCTCACCCATGTGGTCTTCCACCATCTGATCAATGCGCCCCTGCAAAGCCTCTGGCTTTACACCTGGTGCCAGACGGACATAACTTCTGTAACGGTCGTTGCCCAGCCAGTTGTTGGCACTGTCAAAGTTACCGCCCTGCAACAGCTTGTAGGTAGGCAGTGACAGCAAGATATCCATCTGTGGCAAATGGGTATTCTCAGGAAAGGCTTCGAATGCGCCCACTACCTGGATTTGGAGGGCTTGGTTGTTCTTATACTTCACCGTCTTGCCGATGATGTCTGTACCCACGGTTTCCAATAGTTTGTCGGAGATATAAGCCTGATACACTTTGTTGAGACCCGTGTGCGGATCTTCACCAAAGAGAATTCTGCGAGGGAACACATCGAAAAACGACGAGTCAGCCAGGTACATATCGCCCCTGATGGCCAGCATTTCCTCAGTAAGGAATGTGGCATCACCATCCAGATAGGTAAAACGGGTGGCAGCCTCGACTTCGGGGCATACATTCTTGATGCCCGGGGCAATGGCACCTGCTGTCTGGTTGTAATCTTTGGGATCTCCTTCTTGCATCTGATAGGTGGCCGTCACGCGATAGGTATCATCCAGGCGTGGGATGTAGTTGTCGTAGCTACGCTCAAAGATGACCTCGGCTATCATCAGCAAACCCAAAGCCAAACCAATGCTCAGACAGATGATCTTCACCACATTGGCCTGCCCTTTTCTGAATAATGAGTTTATTGCTTGTTTCATAATCCTTCCGCAGTACTAACCACCTGTCCGTCAAATAAGTTAATAACACGTGTAGCAAAGCCTGCGTCACGCTGACTGTGTGTCACCATCACGATGGTAGTACCCTCCTTGTTCAGTTCGGTAAGCAGTTGCATCACCTCCAAACCGTTCTTAGAGTCGAGGTTACCCGTTGGCTCATCGGCGAGGATAATCTTGGGTTCACACACCACCGCACGGGCAATGGCGACACGCTGCTGCTGTCCACCACTGAGTTGTTGCGGATAGTGCTTGGCACGATGACTGATCGCCATACGTTTCAATATTTCATTTACCTTGCGTTTGCGTTCCTCTGCAGGAATACCTAAGTAAGTCAATGGCAACTCCACATTCTCATACACGTTCAGTTCGTCAATCAGGTTGAAACTCTGGAATACGAAGCCGATGTTGCCCTTACGCACCTTTGTACGATCTTTCTCTCTGAGATGTCCCACTTCCTGATTATTTAGGTAATAGTCACCAGCAGTAGGGTTATCCAGCAAGCCCATAATGTTCAGCAAGGTAGATTTGCCGCAACCTGACGGGCCCATGATAGCCACAAACTCCCTGTCTGCCACTTCCAAACTAACATTGTTCAATGCAATGGTCTCTACTTCTGTTGTAGTGAACTTCTTCACTAAGTTTTCAATCTTAATCATAATCGTATTGTTTATTAGTTATTATTATTCTGTCTTTAAGTTCTTTACAGGATTCTCCTCCGTAGCCTGCTTGCTAATGACAAATACAGAGAGGAGGGATATGAATGCCACGATGGCAAAGCCAGCAAGGGGAACCCACCACGGCATGCTGTAGCCTGGCACAGGCAACACCTCATTGATCTTTTTCACGCCAAGCCAAATCAGCGGAATAGCGATAATCAGACTCAACAGCAAACTCTCCATCGTGAAACGTATCAGCCTCAACATCTCATCTCTACTGGAAGAGCCAAACACCTTACGGATGGCGATGTCTCGCTTGCGCTGTGAAATGAAATAGATGCTCATGGCAGTGAGGCCCAACAGCGAGATAACCAAAGCCGCGAAGGTAAATACACTCACCAGGTTGCTGGTTTGGCTAATGCCTTCATACTGTTCACGCATCAGGTCTTCATACCAAGTCGATTCGAAAGGAATGTCTCCTGCCAAGCGGGCATACAATCTTTCCACTTCCTGTTTCTGTGCCACCTTGTCGCCACCAGGATAGAAGCGCACGCTCACATTCCATGGGGCTAACCTGTTTATCATCTTTTCTAACGGGAAAATGCGCATCAGCATCAGATTGCCCCAGTTCCGCATCAACGAGAACGGCATGAAGTGACTGAACTGACCAGCGATGTTGAATTTAGAGCCGTTAGGAGTAATCACTTGATCTTCGATGCCCATACCTCGCAGCTTCAGCATGGTACTGTCGCTTACAAGGAAGTCAGGGTCCTCAGAGGGTGTGAGATGTCGGTCTTCCAGAATGTCGATGTCATAGACCTTCAGGAAGGCACTATCCACCCCGAAGATTTGGAAGCTCATGCTATCCTCGCCACCTGTCATGTGGTTCTGCACACTCACGGTGTTGTTGTTGCCACCGTTGATAGGAATGCCTTGTGAGCAACTGATCTCCATAACGTAAGGCAGTTGCTTTGCCTCATTGACGAAAGTAACGTACTTGCCGTCCTCCAAGGCGGCATCCAACACCAGGATGTCTTGCTGATGATAGCCCAATGGCTTGTGGATGGCATAGTGCATCAACGCCACCATTGTCAAGGCACAGGTGAGCAGCCCGATGGTCATGCCACTCTGGAAAATGTTGAGCAGGCGCAACCACACCGACTTAGTCTTGCGACGATAAGTGCCTTTCACCACATCCATTGGATGGTAACGGCTCAGTATGGTGGCAGGGAAGAAACCAGCCACGTAAGCCAACAGGCAAATACCTGCTACATATATAATCAAGGTGTAGATGTTGAGGTCGCCCATGATGTCGAATGAAGTCTGGAACAAGTCGGATGCGTAGGGTTCCACAGCCTTAGCCAACAGGAAGCCTAACAGGAATGCCACCACCGTCATGAAGAACGACTCGCCAATCATGCGCCAGAAGATGTTACTGCGGTTACTACCAAGCAGTCGGCGTGTAGCCATTTCCTTGGCACGATAACTGGTCTGTGCCACAGCCATACTGATGTAGTTGAAAACAGCCATCAGCAGAATAAGGATACCTACCACGATGTAGATGATGACTTGCGTCATGCTGTACTGGTTGAAGCCCTGTGTATTGTCTGTCTCACTGAAATAGAAATCACGCATGGGAATGAAATGCAACTCGTGCACCGCCTCATTCTTGTATATCCAGAAGAAAGTCTTTAGGTATTCTTTAATTTCCTGAGCCTTGCCGTTCAGGTCAACACCCTTTGGAGTCTTGAGGAACAGCTCGGTACCTGCGGCATTACTCATGAAATCATCCTCGATGGCACACGACTCGTTGTGATACTTCATGTTCTCGAAAGGGAAGATTACATCCACATCATTGGGGAAGATGGAGTTGTTGAAGTCGCTTATCACCGCCGCCACCGTATAGGTCTGGTTGTCCCACTGCTGCATGTTGAGGGTCTTGCCCACAGCATGTTCCGTGCCAAACAGACGGTTGGCGCCTCTTTTGGTAACCACCACCTCAGTAGGTGTCAGCATGGCATCCTTGGAGCCTTCCACCACAGGATAACCGAAGAAGTTGAGCATGTTCTTCTTAGCGATAAACGCCCTGATGCTTACGTTCTGGTTATTGACCCTCGCTGAACTTTCAAAGGTACTAATAGCAGTCCAATCCTCAATCTCTGGGTATCTGCTTTGCAGGTGTGTGCCGAGGTTGTAGTGCGCCCCAGCCCAGTTCTCGTTAGCCAATATGCTGATGCGGTCTGCATCAGGCACGTTGCTGTCAACGGTGAGCTGACGTGTCACCATGTTCCCAATGAGCAGGACGAACATCAACGAGATGCTCAATCCTGCTACATTTACGAAAGTAAAGAGTTTATTACGATTCAAGTATGTCAAATACGTCTTCATAGTTATTCGGTTTTAATTGAGTTTACAGGGTTCTCACTGGCGTTCTTCCAGCTCTGCCAAGTAACGGTAAGCATCGTCATCAAGCTCACCGACAGGAAAGAGCAGATATACACCAAGGGGGATATCACCGTTTTGGTGGCAAAGCTCTGTAGCCAGTTCATGGAAGTGAGATAGCCTATAGGTGCAGCCAAGATAAAGCAGATAGCCAGGATCATCAGGTACCGTTTGTTGAACATCATCAGTATCTGCGCCGTAGTGCTACCAAATATCTTGCGGATGCCTATTTCCTTATGGCGGTATTCGCTTTCAAACATCGTCAGGCCAAACACACCAATCAAGCTGATAACCAGTGCCAGCAACGAGAGCAAGGTCACCTGATTGGTCAGTTTGTTCTCCTTGACATAAAGTTTTTCTATGACTTTGTCCATGGGTTTGAACTCGAAGTCATAGCCAGGACTGAACTTCTCCAAGGTCTGTTGCAGCTGTTCTATCACCTCATATTTGTCGGTATTGGAAGCTATGCGTACGTTGATGTAGTTCCTGCTATTGGATTGGAATTCATTTCCATCGTCATAATCGTAAAAGGCAAAGAACAATGGACGAGCCATATCATCAGAACGGAATGAGCCAAACCTTACGTTCTCGCACACACCTACCACCACTTCATGACCTTGTACCACAGGCTTGTCCACCTCTATCCAAGGATACATCTGCTTGGCAACTTCATTGACGACATACACATTTTTGTCCGTTTCCCTGAACGAACGACCTTCCTTTATCTTGATGCCCATCACATCCAAGTAATTCCAATCCACCCCGATGCACTGGAAATTCACTTGGTGTTCCTCATCATTCCTGCCCTGCCCCTTATATTGTTCCCGAGTATTCAGCAAGAATTCAGAATAGGCAGCACCCACCACACCAGGCACACGCAACACTTCTGCAATGGCTGCATCAGGACTTTGATATACCTCTGGCGAAACATATCCTGCCACAACTTCTTCTTTTTCATATCCATAGTCAGCAGTCTTAATCAGCAAGCTTTGCAAATAAATCACCACAATGCCAATGACCAAGACAAATGCCACCACAAACTGGAAGCCCACCAAAGCCGTTCGCAACTGCTTACCTTGGGGAGAAAGACCAAAGTTGCCCTTCAGCACCAGCGCAGGAGGGAAACTAGTGACATACCACGATGGATAGAGACCGGAGAGCACACCTATCGCCACGCTGATGAGCAGCAATACAAGCAGTAAAATAAGATGATTGGAGAACGACAAATCAGACTCCACCATTTGTTG
>JAEEGF010757139.1_pt1 | contig 11854 bp, 8 predicted proteins | sample 9134171 | NCBI WGS metagenome assembly JAEEGF01 (sample SAMN16246542, study PRJNA631951) | gut metagenome | biome: gut microbiome; feature: rumen; material: AP-attached | host: Bos | place: Iran: Karaj | collected 2018-10 | reverse complement strand
AATCTGACCATTGCAACTCCCCAGGCCATCACCAACACCCGCGTCCGCCTCCTCAGGAAACTATTCGGGGAGACAGGTGGGGCGAAGGATTTCGATACCGCCATTAAAGAGTACGGCGCTGATGATGCCATTTTATAATTGTGTATATTTCCCCCACAGTTCTACTTGAAAAGGTGCCACAGGAAGCATTGTTGATTTGCGTAAGTAAATCACTAAACAATGATATCTATGGGCCTTAAGTTGAATTTGTCAGGCACTGTCAATGAAGCAGTGTTCATGTCTCGCTTGTACACATGGATGCACTTCGGCCTGAGGTTTTCTGTTCAAGTCTTTCGGAATCGGGTCGATAATCGACCAAATCCTCGAGACATGTACAGGGGAACACCGTTCTGCCGCTGTTTTTCTGTACATGTGAGACTTGTACAGAAGTAGAGCAACGTTATGAACATGAAAGAATACGCGCCGGGCGCAATACGGTCATGTACGGCAATATGGTGTTCTTTACTACTTTTCCTCACTGACCATCATTTCGAGTGAAAGAAACTCAAAAACCTTCAAATCTTTAAAAACGAACGAGAGTAACTCACCTTTGGAACCTACTTCCGTTGGCCCCTTTTTCAAATCCACTTTGGCGGAAATCATCTTTATTATCTACATTCTCATACTCAAGGCCAGGATGACCGTCAGGATGCCGCTGGCCATGGCGGAGACGGTCGGCATGAGCCAGACACCGTCCAGGCCGAAGATGGGCGTGATCAGGTAAAGGCAGGCTATCGGGAAGAACAGGGTTCCGAAAAAGGATACCGTCAAGGACCGCCCGGGACGTTCAAGAGCCGTGAAATAGGAAGAGAAGCACATGTCGATCCAACCGACCAGGTAGGAGAAGGAGAACAGTTTGATGGCGGTCACGCTCATCTCGGCGAGTGTCGTGTCGCCGGGTTTGATGAAGATCATCGCCACGTGACGACCGGCCAGCAGCATGAAAAGGAATGCAATGGCCGAGGTAATGACCGAAGCCGCCAGTACCCGTCTGAAGATGCTCTTCATCCTATCAATCAGTCCCGCGCCGTAGCAATAACTGACGGCCGGCTGGAGGGAGTCGCAGATCCCGAAACAGACCATGCCGATGATGCTGTCCACGTACATCAAGATCGAGAAGGCGGCAACGGCCGTGGTCCCGCCATATTTGAGGAGGAACAGGTTCATGACGATGCTCATCACGGACGCGGCGATGTTGCTGAACAGTTCGCTCGAACCATTGGCAAGGATGCGGAAAAATCGGAGTGAAGATATATTCCTGCGGGTATAAAAGACATCCATCCGTTTCCCCGTGAACAGGGCGAGCATCACGACGGATCCCAGGGCGATGGAAAGACAACTGGCGAAGGCCGCCGCCTTGATTCCCTGATGCATGACCGCAATCAGGATGAAATCCAGCAGGACATTGAGCCCCTGTGAGGCGATTCCGATGTACATGCTGAGCCGCTGCTTCCCGCAGACCCGCAGATAGTTGTCGACGGCAAAATACACCGGGATCAGCGGGCCGAACAGTGCATAAACTTTCAAGTACTCCGTTCCGAAGGAAATGGCATTCTCCGTCGCCCCTGGCGCGATGACTGTTATGAATGGCCTGGCGAATAAGAAGCCAAATACCGATAGGACGAAGGAGAATGCCAGGATGAACTTGATGGAAAAAGAGAAGACCCTTGAGGCCTTTTCGCGGTTGCCCTTGCCCAGCAGGACGGACATTTGGACCGAGGCCCCCGTGGCAATCATGTTGGAGATGGCTTCGATGATCAGGATGACGGGCATGATCAGATTGACGGCCGCCAGGGCATCCTCGCCCAGGAAGCGTCCGACGAAAAGGCCGTCGAAAACTGAGTATGATGCGCCGAAGACCGCCGTGACTACCTCGGGCAGCGCACAGCGGAAGAAAAGCCTCGTCGGAGGCATGGTGGCGAACATCTCGGAATCCATCGTCCTGTCCGTTTAGAATGCCATTTCCCACATCGCCTGCTCGACCTTGCTGCTCCGGGCGGCGTTCATCCGGCCGAAATTGAAGGTGACCCCGAACAGGAAATAGCGGCCCAGGACGATCCTGTTCACGTCTTCCACATATTCGGCGGAGGTGGTCCTGTGCAGCGATTTCTGCTGGCCCAGGATATCGGCCACCTTGAAACTGAAGGTGAATGCCTTGACATCCTTGGCGATGCCCGCGTTCCAAATCAATTCGGGATCGCCGTATCCCTTCGAATACCCCTTGTAGAAGTTATAGCCGATGTCGGTGTTGAACTGCCAATTGTGCCTGGTCGTAAACAGGAGTTCTCCCGTGGTATTGAAGTCCCACGTATTCATATCGGCCGTCTTGTCAAGCGAATACCGGGTCCTGCTGTTCGTAGCGAAGCCCATCAGGGAGAGGCTGAGGTTGTCCAGTTTGTACTGAAGCGTCGGGAACAAGGAGTAGGTGAGCGTCTTCGTGGTGCTCTCGGAGAAGCCGCTTTTCCCGGAATAGAACAAACTTCCCTGGCTGTCGCCCCAGAACCAGTCCATCAGCGCCCCGTAATCGAATCTCTCCTTGTCGATGGGGGAGAGGCGGGAGGTTGTCTGGAAACCGGTGTTGGTGGAATAGTTTATGTCGCCATCCAGCGAGAAAGTGAAGTTCTTCTCCTTTCCAAACGGCTGGTTGTACGAGGCAAACAGGGACAGGTTCGATCCGGGCTTGCGGGAGTTCACGGGGATGGAATACCGGATTCCCTGCTGGTCGAACCAGTTGGCGGAAACGATGGGACGCATGCCCAGGGAGGCGCCCATGTACAGTTCCAGGAAAGAATAGTTCTTCGGACTCCCGGTCCTGAAACTGGCCGAAGCACTGTGCGTGAACTGCGGGCGGAGATAGACATTGCCGACAGACACTTGCACCGGATTGCTCAGATTCAAAGCAGGAATGATGTTCGATCCGGAAGGCGTTCCGGATCGGCCCCTGTATTGGAAACGGAAAGTCGTCAGGTCATTCTTCGTTACGAAATCCACATAAGGCGCCCAGTTGAAGATCCAAGTGTCCTTGCCTGTGGTTGTCTCGACACCCAAATACTTCGCCGTCGTCACGTTCCGTTCCTCATTGGTCTGGAAACCGAACAGCAGGGAAGTCTCATTCACTTTATACTGCAGCAGCAGGCGCTGACGCACATCGAAGTCATCGTTCTTCGAGTATGAACTGAAATTGCCATTGACGGAGCCGTCTGCGCCGTTGAATGCGTTCCTCGTCATTCTGTTGCCATTGTAGACACCTGCCACCCGGGCCTGGATGGACCATTTTTCGCCGAGGGGTTCGACATAGGACAATTCCAGTTCGTGTCCGGACATGAAACTGTGATTGTCGTACTTGAGATCCTGTAACTCTTCGGCCGCCTGATAGCGGAGCCGGGATGTCTGGCGGCTGTTGCCGAGGGTGTTGTCAAGGAAAGATTCGGCCGTAAAGGTGAGACTCCTCCTTTCTTTTCCCATATCTTTTATACCCGTTTCCAGTTCGCTGAAAAAAGAGAGGTTATTACTATGGGACGAAGATGAAGTCGTGCTGGAATTATCAAACGCTTCGCCGGTCTTCGTGCTGGATTCTTTCGTTGAATGGCTGTCCGTCCCGGAGTACATGAGGTATGGCCTGAATGTGAACAGGTACTTGCTCTTGTCGGAATTCTTCAACTCGCCCGAGAAAGACAGGTTGTTGCTCGTGCTGAGGCCGCTGATGGATCCATCCGTGAATATGGACGGCAACTTTCCCTGGAAGGACTGCCTCGAGGAGGTCTCGTTCACATTCTTCTTCAGGAAGTTATAACTCAGGCTGGTGGTGGACTCAAGTCCCTTCAGGCGCGTAGTGTTGTAGTTGACACCGGCCTGTCCGGTGGTCTGGAGACCCTGCTTCATGGACAGGTCGTCCAAGTCGGACCCGGACAGGACGTCAAAGCCGAAGCCATCGTCCATAGACCAACTGCCTGGCTCGGTCGCGTTCTTGGCGCTGGAAAGGAAAACCACCTGGTCGGTCGGATTGTAGTGGGAAATCATTGCATTCCCGTTGAAAAGTGCCGGGCTTTGGCCATCCGGCTGACGCTCCCCGTTCAGGGTCGCTCCGCCGCTGACCTTGACATTGCCGAACCAGCCCTTCTGGTACTCGTCTTTGAGCATCACGTCCATCACCTTCTCCTGGTCCTCTTTCGACCCGACGCCGGTGAATTCGGCATCATCCTTTGCCTTGTCGATAACCTGTATCCTCTCGACGATTTTAGCCGGAAGGCTTTTGACGGCCAAACCGGGGTCTTTCTGGAAGAAGGTCTTTCCTCCTACGGTCAGCCGGTCCACCTTTTCACCATTCACCTTGATGGAGCCGTCGGATCCGACTTTGATTCCGGGCATTTTCTTCAGGAGATCGGCCAGCATCGCATTTTCGACGGTGCGGTATGCATTGGCATTGAAGACAAGCGTGTCTTTCTTGACCACCACTGGATTGCCGGCGGCTGAAACGGATGCCGCGTTCAGGAACTCCAGATTCTGTTCGAGTTGGATCTTACCGAGGTTCTTCTCCCGTTCAAAGTCTCCCAGTTTGATATCGACCTGTTTCTTGAAGGGGACATAGCCCAGGAGTTCCACGTTCAAGTCGTATTTTCCCTGAGCGACCTCATCGATGACGGCGAGACCGTCGCCGTCGGTCAGGGCGAAGTTAGTTATGACCGTATCGCCCTGATGGCAGAGATAGACCGTGGCGTAATCGACCGGATTGCCCGTCTTGGCGTCCACGACGTTGACCCGGACCTTCGCCGTCCGGTACCTGTTCATCATCCCGAAGTCCTGCCCCTGACAGACCTGGCCGGCCAGACAGAAGAGGAGGACCATCATCATGCTTGTTATTGCGCGTTTCATGCCGCGAAGTTGGCGCAAGAATCCCGCGGAATCAAATAACAGTTCATGAACCGTGCAAAAAGGCCCGTGAACCCGACATCAGCCTTTTTCAGTAACGAAAATGATGCGTACCTTTGCACCATGGACATCAACATCTTTTCATCGGACGGGTCGAAGCCGGGAGTTGCCGCAAGAAGGCATCTGCTCACCTTGCTGACGGCCATCCTGTTCAATCTGGCATTCTGGTTCATCCAGAGCATCGGCGCTCCGGAAGCAGGCGGGCCGGAGGGATGGCGCATGTTCCTGAGGGAAATCATCAGTACCATCTTGGAGATGGTAATCCTGATGGAAGCCTCGTTTGCCGTGAGCAAACTGGTCATCAGGGCTTTTTGGAAGGTCAAGTATTCTTTCGCTTCGCTGGTTGCCCAGAACATTCTGCTGCTCATCGGTGTCGTGCTCATCGCAAGCCTGATTTCCATGGCCTATGCATACCTCATTCCGGAAGGCGGATGGCTGTCCTGGGATGTGTTCCTGTGCGATGTCCTGATCGCCTATTTCCTCACTTCCTTGTTTTTCTCGTCCTATCTGTCCAACCGGTATCAGAAGGAAAAGTCCCTTGCCCAGCAAGTCACCATCGAAAAACTTAAGTTAAAGACGGACAATCACTTTGTATTCAACTCTTTGGCTACGCTTGGTACACTTATCGACACCGATCCGGAAGCGGCCGCGTCATTCAACCGTTCCATGAGCCGCATGTACCGGTATATCGTATCGAAAGGGGATGCCACCGTTGTCTCGCTTTCCGAGGAACTGGCTTTTATGGAGGAATACCGGAAGAACCTGGCTGTCCGCCATGCGGATATTTCAATCCACGTGGACGAGCCATTGTCCAGGCACAATTCGCTCATCCCGCCGCTGACTCTTCAGGGACTCGTGGAGAATGCCGTCAAGCATAACCGCTATGGAAGCCATTCCCCCTTGAAGATCGACATCTCGCTCAATGGGGACGGGTCGATGATTACCGTGTCCAACAACAAGGCGCCGATAGAGCGAGCCCTGGAAGACAGCCCCCGCAGCGGGCTGGAAACCCTGGATCTCAGGTATCAGTCCATCTGCGGCAAAGGAATCATCGTAGAAGATAGCCAGGATACATTTTCTGTATCCCTCCCTGTCATCCTTCAATCCGATCTGCTATGTTAAGGGTCATCATCATCGAAGACGAGGCTCCGCTTGCCGCGGGGTTGGCTGCCAACCTGCGGAAACTGAGGCCGGACATCCAAATCGAGGCCACGGCCGCAGGCGTACAGGAGGCCGTCGATGCCATCAAAGGGCATCCGGACATCGACCTTATCTTTGCCGATATCCGCCTCGGAGACGGATACAGTTTCGATGTGTTCGACCAGGTTCGCACCGGCGCGATGATCGTGTTCACGACCGCCTATGACGAATATGCCTTGAAGGCCTTCGACTACGACTGCATCGACTATCTGCTGAAACCCTATGACCTGAAGGATATTGAAGATGCGCTCGTAAGATATGAGAAAAGGATGCCATCGACCCATGTCGAGGATTCCAGGCGCATTGCTTCCCGTTTGTTTGCAGGTAATAAAGCCTTCCGTTCCAGACTGGAACTGAACAGGGTCGATTCGACCATCATTGTCGACACCCAAGACATCTGCTACGTGGAGTATGATCTGGGCAATGTGAAAGTGTTCTGCCGGAACGGGATGTACGGAACTACGCCCTTGTCACTGACCGGGCTCGCGGCAGAGTTGGATCCTGCTCGGTTCATCAAGGTTTCGAGGACGCATATCGTCAACCTGGCGGAAGTCATGATGATCAAACCCACGCTGCGTAGGAACAAGACGCTCGTCCTGAAAGAGCCCTATGAAAACGTCAACATCACTGTCACTTCTGAAATGATCCGGGAGCTCAGACAACGGATGGATCTGGGGTAGGGTTGTTCGTTCGAAATCCCACCATCTTCACGAATCACTACAAATGGGGATTGCCCCGACAGTTGAAAGACCCTACCTTTGCAGCGGAAAAAGGAACGGTGTTCCCAATGCAGACGCTCAAGACAGACATACGAAAACGGATTCTCACCGTATCGAAGAGGCTCTTCCAAAAGAAGGGCTTCCGGGAGACGACCACGCGTGACATCGCCCGGGAGGCGGGAATCAACCTGAGCAACCTGTACCACTACTTTGTCTCTAAGGACGAACTGTTCCGGGTACTGTTGAAACCGGCGACCGATACACTGGAGGGCCTGTTGAACGAACACCACGGGATCAAAGGCGAAGATATCCTGAGCATGCAGGAAGAAGGATATGTGGAGGCAACGCTGGAAGAGTACATGGACGCAATCCGTCAATACCGGAATCTCTTGAAACTCCTGCTCTTCAAATCCCAGGGATCTTCCCTGGAAGGATATAAGGAGTATTATGTCGAGAAGGCTACGCGGATGGTCCTTGACTGGTTGAAGGCCATGAAAACAAAGCATCCTGAGATCAACACGGATGTATCCGATTTCTTCGTGCACCTGAATAACGTCTGGATGTTCACCCTGCTGGAAGAGATCCTGATGCATGACCTGACGGAAGAGGAGGTCCGGTCAGTCATGTCAGACTACATCCAATTCGAGGTCATCGGATGGAGAAAGATGATCCAGATTTGACGGTCGCCACAGAGGCGGCCGTTTTTTTTGAAACAAAATGAAACATTGTTCACTATTGGAAACGATCTATGGATAAGAAAAAACCTATTCTGCAACCCCTCCTCGCATACGCGGGGAAGAGAAAGGTGCTGACCTACCTGTCAATGGTCATCTCGGGCATCAGCCAGTTGCTCGCCCTGGTCCCTTTCCTCTATATATGGGCCATCCTGCGGGATGTAATTGCCGGAGATTACAGCCGCATAGCCCATTACGGCTGGATGGCCGTGGCCTTTGCCATCGCCACGATCGTCGTGTATTTCGGCGCCCTGATGTGTTCGCATCTGGCGGCTTTCAGGATCGCGGCCAATATGCGCAAGGCCTTGATGCAGCATATCATGACTTTACCGATAGGCTTTCTGGACGCGCTGGGTAGCGGCAAGGTGCGCAAATGGGTGCAGGAATCCACCCAATCCACGGAAACCTACCTGGCGCATCAACTCCCGGACAAGGCTGGCATGTACGCCACGATGATCGGGCTTGCGGTACTGATGTTCCTCTTCGACTGGCGGATGGGGCTGCTGTGCCTGGGAACGGTCCTGCTGGCCATCGTCGTCATGGTTACCCTGATGACGGGACCGACGCTCCGCAGGAAACTGGGGGAATACAACAAGGCGCTGGACGCCATGTCCAACGAGGCCGTCGAGTATGTCCGCGGCATCCCGGTGGTGAAGACCTTCGGCCAGTCGGTCTTCTCCTTCAAGCGTTTCAAGGAATCCATCGACCAGTACAAACAGTGGGTGATCGCCTATACAATCGACCTGCGGCGGCCGATGACCCTGTACACGACTTTCGTCAATGCCTCGTTTGCCGTGCTCATCGCGCTGACGCTGACCGTCGTGAAGAACGGGACTTATTCGCCTGAGTTCCTGCTAAACCTGTTGTACTACATCATTGTCACCCCGGCCATCGCCGTCACCCTGAACCGCATCATGTTCGCCAGCGAGAACGAGATGATCGTGGCCGAGGCGCTGGACAAGACGGGACGGATTCTCTCGATCGATCCGCTCTCGGATCCTTCGGATGCCAAACTGCCGGAGGACAATGAGATCCGGCTCCGGGGTGTCCGTTTCCGCTATCCCGAGTCCGGGCGATTCGCGGTGGACGGCCTATCACTGGACATCACGCCCGGGCAGAAAATCGCTCTTGTGGGCCCTTCCGGCGGCGGCAAGACCACGACGGCCAGTCTCATCGCCCGTTTCTTTGACGTGACGGAAGGGACCATCACCCTGGGCGGCGTGGACATCCGCCATATCCGAAAAAAGGATCTGATGGACCGTATCTCCTTTGTGTTCCAGGACAGCCGGTTGCTGAAGACAAGCATCTTTGAGAATGTCCGTCTGGGCAGGCCTGACGCCACCCAGGAAGAGGTGCTGACGGCTTTGCATAAAGCCCAGTGCGACGATATCCTCGCCAAACTGCCCGACGGCATCGACACGGTCATCGGCACGCAGGGGACCTATCTCTCCGGCGGCGAGCAGCAGCGGGTGGCCATCGCCCGCGTGATGCTGAAAGGCACGCCCATCGTCATTCTGGACGAAGCCACTGCTTTTGCGGATCCGGACAATGAGACCCGCGTGCAACAGGCCTTCACCGAAATGGCAGCCGGCAGCAAGACCATCATTATGATTGCCCACCGGCTCTCTTCCGTGACCGGCGCCGACCGCATCTTCGTGCTGGAGGAAGGACGCGTGACGGAGAGCGGCTCGCACAAGGATCTCCTGGAGAAGGGCGGCAAGTACGCCGCTATGTGGAAACAGTATGTGGAATCTGTCAAATGGAACATCAAATGAGCATCATAGAAACATTTCGGCATAAGTATGCCCTTACCCGGCAGGGCGCGAAAGACCTTGTGAAATCCAGCCTCGCCAGCGCGGCGATGGATATCGTACTCATGCTGCCCGTGGGACTTATGTTCTTCCTGGTAAAAGACCTGATGGAAGGAACACCGCTGAACACTTGGGGGTATATCTGGAAAATCGCCGCCTGCCTGCTGGCCGTGGCGGCCATGGAATACGTCAAGTACAATTATCAGTTCGTCACCGTCTATCTGGAGAGCGGCCGTCGGAGGATCTCCCTGGCGGAGAAACTGCGCCGCCTGCCGCTGTCCTACTTCGGCAAGAAGGACCTGGCTGACCTTACCAGCACCATCATGGCCGATGCGGCCACCATCGAGACTGGGACATCCCACTGGGTGCCGGAACTCATCGGGTCGATGATTTCCACGACGCTCATCGGCATCAGTCTCTTCTTCTTTGACTGGAGAATGGCTCTCGCCGCAGTCTGGGTGATTCCCGTCGCCATCAGCATCGTCCTGTTCTCTTCGAAGTTCCAGAACCGTTTCAACCGCCGCAATGTGCAGGCGAAGGTGGCGCTGGCCGACAGCATCCAGGAAGGATTGGAGGCGTTCCAGGACATCCGGGCCAACGATGCGGAAAACAAATACCTGCAGGGGCTTTGGCCCCGCATCGACCTGGTGGAGAAACGGGCCATCCAGGCCGAACTGGGTGTCGCCATCTTTGTCGTCAGCGGGCAGATGGTTCTGAAGTTGGGCATAGCGACCATAGCGTTGGTGGGAGCCTTGCTTCTCTCTGCCGGAAGTCTGGACGTACCGACGCTCTTCATGTTCCTGTTGGTGGCGTCCCGTCTGTACGACCCGATGTCCGGTTCGCTCATCAACCTGGGGGCCGTGGTGTCGCTGGGTGTCCAGTCGGAACGCATGGACGAAATCCTTAATCACGCGGAGCAGCGGGGAGAGGAAGTTCTTTCCAACAAGGGCTATGACATTGAATTCAAGGATGTCCGGTTCGCATATGATACGTCCGAGACGGTTCTGGACGGGGTCTCATTCACTGCGAAGCAGGGAGAGGTGACCGCGCTCATCGGCCCTTCCGGTTCCGGCAAGACCACTATCTCCCGCCTGGCATCCCGATTCTGGGACATTCCTTCCGGCACTATCACGGTGGGCGGGATGGATATCTCCCAGATAGACCCGGAGACGCTGATGAGCCTGTATTCCATTGTGTTCCAGGATGTCACGCTGTTCAACAACACCGTGTTGGAGAATATTCGTATCGGTCGCAAGGATGCTTCGGAAGAGGAGGTCATCGCGGCTGCACGACTGGCCCACGTGGATGTCTTCACCGAGAAACTGCCCCAGGGATGGAATACGATGATCGGCGAGAACGGCAGTGAACTCTCAGGAGGGGAGCGCCAGCGGATCTCCATCGCCCGGGCCTTCCTGAAGGATGCCCCCATCATCCTAATGGACGAGGCTACTGCTTCCCTGGACGTGGAGAACGAGACGTTTATCCAGGAGTCACTGTCACGGCTGGTCAAGGACAAGACGGTGATTATCATCGCTCACCGCATGCGCACCGTAGCCGGGGCCGACAAGATTGTGGTCTTGAAGGATGGCAAGGTAGAAGAGTGCGGCACGCCGGCTGAACTGACGGCTTCCGGTGGCTTTTACAAGCGGATGCAGGACATCCAGCAGGGAGCACTTGAATGGAACATTTAAATCATAAAAGCATATGAAACCAGCATTCAAAGTCATTCTGATGGCCTTAGGCTATCTTGCCACATTTATCCTCGGTGCCGCAAGCGGCGCCATCCACCCGGTATGCTATGCTTATATCGGGGCTCTTCTGCCCTTGGTATTCGCTTTCATCTATCTTTACACGTGCTCTATCATCCGAGGATTCGGGGCGGCGACAGCGCTGAACGGATTCATCTTTGTCCTGTTCCTGATTGCAGGAGAAGCCGATTCCGGCTATATTATCGCTACGGTTGCTATAACGGCGCTGGCCGAACTGCTCAGGAAGGTCTTCGGCTATGATACGAAGAAAGGAGTCCGCTGGAGTTTCATTCCCTTTGCTTTCTCCTTCTTCGCCTACATCTCACACTGGTGGACAGATACGGAGGGCTCCCTGGCCGCTGCCGTCGAGGAAATGCCTGCGGGATACGACCAGTTAATGATTCCGGTCATCCACAATATCCCCGTGCTCATTGTTGTACTGGTCCTGACCATTCCCGTAGCCATCCTGGCTATGCGCCTCGCGGAGCGGGCGTTGAAGAAAACGGCTGCGACGTTGAAATGACTTGGCGGGAATGGGCTGAAAAATCGCAGTAAAAAGGAATTGCCGCAATTCCGGGAAGAGGTACATCTTTTACTTTTTTTTTCCATATCTATCTTTCTGGCTTTCAACAACGGTTACCTTTGGGTAACCTTGTTTCGTGTTAGTGCGTTCT
>JAEEGF010673669.1_pt1 | contig 11858 bp, 9 predicted proteins | sample 9134171 | NCBI WGS metagenome assembly JAEEGF01 (sample SAMN16246542, study PRJNA631951) | gut metagenome | biome: gut microbiome; feature: rumen; material: AP-attached | host: Bos | place: Iran: Karaj | collected 2018-10 | reverse complement strand
CAGCTGGAGTATGGCGTTGAAGGCTTTGCCACTCCTAAGCACCTCGTTAAGGAGGATGGCAGTCAGGCTCAACTCAACGAGAAGCTGGAGTTCAAGGTAATTGAGTTCAATAAGGACAACAAGCGCATCATCCTCAGCCACAGCCGCATCTACGAAGATGCACAGCGTGCTGCTGCACGTGACGCCAAGAAGGAAAAGGCACCACGCGCCAAGAAGGCTGCTGAAACACCTGCTATCCAAAACCAGGCCGCCAGCACCACACTGGGTGATATTGACGCTTTGGCCGAACTCAAAGCTAAGATGGAAGGCGAGAACTAATCTCCCTAATTTCCTAAAGGAAAAGGCGCGCAATATCTGCGTGCCTTTTCTCTTTAAAAACCATGGAACCACTCGAATTACATATCATAGGATGCGGCAGCGCTAACCCCACACAACGTCATCGCCCTGCCTGTCAAGTGCTTTCAACCCGCGGCAAGCTATTTATGATTGACTGCGGCGAAGGCACGCAAGAACGCTTTGCCAAACAAGGACTCAGCATGAAACGTGTGGGACACATCTTTATATCTCACGCTCATGGTGACCATTGTCTGGGACTGCCAGGACTTATCTGCACAATGAGTCTTTTAGGTAGAACCGCCCAACTCCATATACACGGTCCCAAAGAATTGGAAGCCTTCCTGCAATCAGCCACAGAACTATTTTGCCCCAACCTTGAGTTTGAGGTCATATTCCATGCTGTTGACACGCAGAAGCATCAAGTTATTCACGAAGACAAAAGCATAGAAGTGTGGAGTCTGCCTTTATGCCATCGTGTTCCATGCTGTGGTTTCCTCTTCCGTGAGAAACCAAGCCTCCCACATATCCGTCGCGACATGATAGACATGTACGAGATCCCCATCAGCCAGATCAACAACATCAAAGCTGGTATGGACTGGACTCTTCCCGACGGAACCATAGTACCAAACAAGAATTTGGTTACGCCCCCTACCCCACCACGCAGCTTCGCTTACTGCAGCGACACCACGCCATTATCTTCGCTCGTCCCAATGATAAAGGATGTGGATTTACTTTTCCACGAAGCCACATTCGACCAAGAAAACGAATTCAGAGCACGACAGACCTATCACAGTACAACTATGGAAGCGGCGGGAATAGCGAAGGAAGCCCACGTTGGTCAGCTCTGCATCGGACACTATTCCTCTCGCATGCGCGATGAAGAGAAAATGTTACGTGAAGCTCGTTCGATTTTCCCCAATACGGTCTTGGCAGACGAAGGGAAAAGCATCATAATCACTCCTGCAACGACATTATAAGAGAAAAATTGCAATAAAAAGCAAAAAAATTTGGAAGGAAAGAAAAAAACACATATCTTTGCTTCCGTAAACTATGTGCTACGCATATAAAGACATGATAAAGAAACTGCAAATAATCGCGCTTAGCCTTCTTTTGATAGGTGCTCCCATCAGTTTGATGGCACAAAGCGAGCGTGACGACATCGAAACCGAGATGTCGGCAGTAACTTTGTCATTCAATGGTAGCAAAGTACATGTAACTGGGGCTGAAGGTGAAACGCTTGAAGTATATAACCTGACCGGTGTGAAAGTTGCAACAATTCGTATCGACAGCAATGACAAGACACTTTCACTGAATCTGCAACGCGGCTGTTATATCCTGAAAGTCGGGAAAGTAGTTCGTAAAATTTCTATCCGTTAAATTACGCGCCCCATGCGTCGCGTTATTTTTCTAATCACATCCTTTTCCTTATTCTTATTTATCTGGGCTTGTGGTCGCAGGTCTGGTGCTTCGCACATGCTTGATATTGATGACCTGAAACAATGGATCAATCCAGAATACGTCATCAATGCTTCATCCATTAACAAGGAAGTGCAGAAACAGGCTGGGAAAATGCCTAATCGCATGTATGCCGATACCTATTCAAAGAAATATTACGACAAAGGCAATCCCTTCGTGTGGGCTAATCGCATGGGCATCAGTCTTGAAGCCGATACTTTATTAAACTATCTTTCACAGACCGAAGACTTAGGTCTTAGTCACAATGCATTTAATGCCGACACGATCAGTCGCTTGCTCCAGCAGCTACGTAAGCATGACTTTGCAAACGCGAATGCAGATCAATTGACAGGCAGACTCGAATACTTGCTTACCCGCGCCTATCTTCGTTATGCCTGCGGACAGCGATACGGCTATCTACATCCCCGACACTTGATGAATCATCTGCTTGTCGATGCACCAGATCCTGGCGAGACAAGGACTACAGTTGTTTACCGACAGATATATGACCAACGTTCCGAAGAGGTAAGTGACAGTTTCATACATCATGCACTCGAGCAAGTACGCCATCATCGTATGTCAGCCTTTCTCTCAGAGATACAACCTACTGACACTCTTTTCCGACGTATGCAATCGGAATACATTCGTGCTAAGCAATCGGGCGATACCACTCGCACACGCTTGGCACGCATCAACATGGAACGCGCTCGTTGGCGTTATCCACATCCCACTGGTGGACGATACATCTGGGTAAACCTCGCTGCACAAGAACTAACAGCGGTCGACACACAACGCGACACCATGACAACCATGCGTGTATGCTGTGGCAACGCCTCACACAAGACGCCCCTACTCCATAGTGCCATTAATCATGTTGAACTGAATCCCTATTGGGTTATTCCGCAAACCATTGTGAGGAAGGAGATTGTGCCTCGTCATGTGGGCGACAGTGCTTATTACGCACGAAACAACTACCATGCAATCAATAAGGAAACTAAGCAAGTGGTCAATCCCAGATGGTTGTCTGCAGCAGACTTGCGCAGCGGACGTTATACACTCAGGCAGGAAAGAGGAGCAGGAAACTCTTTGGGACGCATCATCTTCCGTTTCCCCAACAACTTCTCGGTATATCTTCATGATACCAATAACAAAGGAGCCTTCCAACGTGCCGACCGAGCCGTCAGTCACGGTTGTGTACGCGTAGAACGACCACTCGACCTGGCTCTTTTCTTCATTGATAATCCTACTCCACTCTATATCGATCGCATCCGCATTGCCGTTGGCCTGCAACCTCTCTCTGAGCAGGGCAAGGCCTATAAAGAGAACAATCCCGATGCGAAGCCTGTGAACAGAATTGGGTATTCTGGTTCAATACCTGTATGGCTTGATTACTGGACACTATATCCGTCACCGCAAGGTTCACTGCAATCCTTCTCTGACAAGTATGGTTACGACAAGGAGTTGGAAAAAGAATTAAATCGAATATAAACCTTTTCTTATTATATACATCTAATAGGAGATGACTACCATCGACGAGAAAGTACTCATTGCACAACTACAAGACGAGACGACACGGACTGCCGCCTTTACCACGCTAGTCGATGCCTATAAGGAACCTCTATATTGGCAGATCCGTCGCATGGTACTCAATCACGACGATGCCGATGATGTGCTTCAAAACACATTCATAAAAGTATGGACAGGTTTATCCTCATTCCGAGGCGAAAGCAAACTCAGCACTTGGCTCTATCGCATTGCCACCAATGAGACCCTAAACTTCCTGGATCGGCAGAAGCGAATGACAGTAAGTATTGATGATGAAAATCATGTTGCAGCAACCCTTCAAAGCGACGCTTATTTCGATGGCGATGAGACTCAGGCACAGCTGCAAGAAGCCATAGGAAAGCTCCCTGCCAAACAGCGTCAGGTATTCATGCTGAAGTACTATGATGAGATGAAATATGAGGACATGAGTCAGATCTTGAAAACAAGTGTTGGAGCCCTGAAAGCCTCATACCATCATGCCGTAAAAAAAATATGTGATTTTTTTGACCAGAACGATTAAACCATTTACATAACACCCTATCTAACAATACAAAGGAACACTATGATGACGAAAGAAGAAACAAGGATTCACGAACTCGAAGGACAGCAGAACCCCTTCCGCGTTCCCGAAGGCTACTTCGAGAACTTCAACGAACGTCTGCTGGCTCGTCTGCCTCAGCAGCAACAGCCTCGCAAGGTTGTTCGCCTGATGCCTCGTGTATGGCGCTATGCCGCTGCCATTGTTGTTGTGCTTGGTGTCGGTTCCGCGCTTTACTTTAACCACAAGACCACCGCTCCATCCTACGCCTATAACGAGGAGACCGCACAGGAAGAGTACTACAACCAGGTACTCGACTACGCTATGGTCGACAACATGGAGATTGCTGCCTATCTAACCGAAGCTGATTATTAAGAGATATGAAAAGGATACTGACAAGTCTTGTACTAATTTTGTTTTTGAGCCTGTCCGTACAAGCTCAAGACAACAAGCAACCTAAATTCAATCCCAATGAATTCAAGGTTATGATGGAACGCTACATTGCCCAAAAGGCAGGACTCTCACCCAGTGAAAGCGAGAAGGTATTCCCCATCTTCCATGAGATGAAAGCCAAGCAGCGCGATTTGATGTACAGAGAGAACAAGCTGAAGCGTAGCGTTGGCTTCAACGAGCCTGATAAGACCTATCAAAATGCCCTCATCAAGATTCTGGACATGCATGAGGAAGCAGCCAACATTGAAGAGACTTACTACAAGAAGATGGTCAAGGTGATTCCCGCCAAGAAAGTGTATGCCATCATGTATGCCGACGGAGAATTCCACCGCGAGATGTTACAACGATTTACACGTCCAAGAGACAACAGAAACAAAAGACCGTAAAAAGACAGATATATCCCGTCATGGGAACCTCCCACCTTCCAAAGTTACTTTTTTTATATATGTTGCTTTGTTGTATTTCCCGGCTTTGGAGTGGTTTTAAGGGGGGTTCCCTTTTTTTTATTGCCTAAAGGTTAAAGGCAAAAGACAAAGATTTAGAAATAAAACAATAAAGGAAGGCTAAAGATTGAGGATACTCACCCCTTGTCTTTAGCCTTTTTCTTTTGTCCTTAAGGACGATGTCGTCCGCCTGTGCATCTTTTACCTTTCGTCTGCACTGCCTATGCTCATCGTCTGCCGAGCCTAGGTTCGTTGTTCGTCGAGCCTATGTTCAAGGGCTGCCGAACCTATGTTCAATGACTATCGAACCTATGCCTTTTGCGCTTCGTCCTTAGCCTCGTTCCACAGGGTATCCATCTCACCCAAGGTCATATCCTTCAGGCTTCGTCCTTGTTCTTTAGCCTTAGCCTCAACATAGTTGAAGCGACTTATAAACTTCTGGTTCGTGCGTTCGAGTGCATTATCCGGGTTGATGTGATACAGGCGAGCCATGTTTATCAAGCTGAACATGTAATCGCCGAACTCCTCTTCGCTATGCTGTTTGTCGCCCTTTTCTATCTCGGCACGCAGTTCGCTTAATTCCTCCTGCACTTTATCCCACACATCTTCCTTCTTTTCCCAGTCGAAGCCTACGTTACAAGCCTTTTCCTGTATGCGCTCAGCCTTTATCACTGACGGCAAAGCTGCAGGAACGCCACTCAGTACGGTTTTGTTCCCACCTTTTTCCTTCTGCTTGATGAGTTCCCATGACTTCAGCACATCCCCTGCCGTCTCAGCCACTGCATCGCCATAGACATGAGGATGGCGGAAGATGAGTTTGTCACACAACTTGTGGCAAACGTCAGCTATGTCGAATTGTCCTTTCTCGTCACCTATCTTGGCATAAAAGCAAACGTGCAGTAGCACATCGCCCAACTCCTTGCATATGTTCTGAACATCATCTTTAATCAAGGCTTCGCACAATTCATAGGTTTCCTCTATGGTGTTTGCACGCAGACTCTCGTTGGTCTGCTTTCTATCCCAAGGACATTTCTCTCTTAGTGTATCGAGAACATCAAGCAATCGCCCGAATGCCTCCATTTTTTCTTCTCTTGTATGCATATTGACACGGATTCAAATACAATTCCTACAAAAGTACGAAATAATTTTTAATTTCTAATTTTGATTTTTGAATTTATATGTATCTTTGTGGCAAAACATGACGCCGATATGTGGTTTAAGAACAGAAAAAGTAAGTTTGCCCGCCGTCTTGCATGGCGCGTCATCTTAATAGTCACATTATGTAATATACTTATCATCAGTATAGTGCTTCTCATCCTCTTCGTAGGCTTTAAGCTTCAGGCCGAGATGCATGCTCACGACATGATGAGCATCATTAACGGAAGGATGGAAGCTATGGTAACGTCCGTTGAGGTGTCTGCGAAGAACAATGTGTATGAGATTGAGGCCAATTTGGATAGTCCGTCCAAGGTCTTCGACACTTTGGAGAAGGAGTTACAAATGAATCCCCATTATATGGGTTGCGCCGTAGCATTTGAGCCTGATTACTATCCCAGCCAAGGACATTGGTTCGAGCCCTATGTATATTATCGCGACAGCACACATATCGAACGCATGCAGTTAGGGTCTGCCACACATAATTATTTAGACCAAGAATGGTATGTCCAAGGCTTTGAAAACGAAGAAGGTTACTGGTCAGAGCCTTATCATGACAAGGACGGAGCAAAGACCCTGCTTTGTACCTATGTTCAGCCTATCCATGATAAGACGGGACGCAAGGTTGGTGTATTTGGCGTGGATATTCCTTTGGAAGATTTGTCAAACCTGGTGCACGATCAGTTGAAAGGGCAATTGTTTTATAGCTCTTTCGTCAATAGCGATGGTTCCGACGCGGAAATGTATTTCTATAGTTTCATTATTGGAAGAAACGGACAATACATTCTGCATCCCAACAAAGATAAGATACTTAAAGGAAACTATGGGAAAGCGGTCCTGACAACTCCTGATACACTTGACGACGTCGTGTATCGCAAAATGATTGCAGGCGAGACTTCTATGCTTGAAAAGATTAGGACACCAGACGACACATTCTACATCAGTTACGCACCAATACAGCACACGGGATGGACTATGGCCGTTGTTCAAAACTGGCTGGTGGTTTATATCTGGGCTATTGCCATCAGCATCTTCGTATGGTTCTTCGTTCTGATAGGCGGCCTCATCATATTCCTAACCACTCGCCTCACTATATGGCGTGCTACAAGGCCACTGAGTTATCTTACCGAATCCGTCAACGAGGTTGCACAGGGTAATTTCGATACCCCATTGCCTGTGATACGTCAGGATGACGAGATACGCCAGCTACGCGACTCATTTGACACCATGCAGCACTCGCTTACCAACTATGTGGAGGAACTAAAACGGACTACAACCTCAAAGGTTTCCATAGAAAACGAGTTGAAGATTGCTCATGACATACAGATGTCCATGCTTCCAAAGATCTTCCCCCCATTCCCCGAGCGTTCGGACATCGAGATCTATGGCAAACTGACTCCTGCCAAAGCCGTTGGTGGCGACCTTTATGATTTCTACATTCGCGACGAGAAGCTGTTCTTCTGCATTGGCGACGTTTCAGGAAAGGGAGTACCAGCCTCGCTTGTTATGGCGGTGACAAGGTCATTATTCCGCAACGTGTCGACACATACCGCAAATCCGGAGGAGATAGTTTCGGCATTGAACGATTCGCAGAATGAGAGCAACACCACCTGCATGTTTGTGACCTTGTTTGTAGGTGTATTGGATCTGCCCACAGGCAACCTCCGCTACTGCAATGCCGGGCATAATGCTCCATTCCTCATTAAGCCTTCAAGTTCACATGGGGAAGACGGCAATGCCGATTGCAAGAACGATTGCGAACAGCTGCCTGTCCAAAGCAATCTGCCTGTCGGGACACTTCCCGATTACAAGTACGTATGTCAGAGGATGGTCATCGACCCTGGGACCGCCATCTTCTTATATACTGATGGTCTGGAGGAGGCTGAGGATATTGGGCACCACCAGTTTGGCACAGAGCGCATGAAGCAAACAATAGCCTCGACTTCCATCCACCCAGAGATACTTGTCAAGACCATGACCGACACCGTGCATAACTTTGTGAATGGTGCCGAGCAGAGTGATGACCTGACCATGTTGGCCATCTTGTACACCCATAAGCAACTGGATGTAATACTTCAACGTCAGCTTACGCTGCCCAACGACATACAGGAAACGCCTCGCTTAGGGGAATTCGTAGAGGAAGTATGCGAAAGCCTTGGTTTCGACATGCAAACCACAATGAAAATCAACCTTGCTATCGAAGAGGCCGTCGTCAATGTTATGAACTATGCCTATCCCGAAGGAGAGCAAGGAGAGGTTCGCATATCAGCCGAGGCCAATAACGAACGCCTAAAGTTTGTCATTAGCGACGACGGCACTCCATTCGATCCCACCATACACGGACAAGTGAACATTTCCCAGTCGGCTGAGGAACGTCGCATTGGCGGCTTAGGCATTCATCTGATGCGCAGTATCATGGACAGCATCAATTACGAACGCGTAAACGGACAGAATGTCTTTACGCTACGCAAGAAGCTCCATCAATAAAATAAGTAAGGGGTGAGACAAATGCCTCACCCCTTATTCTTTTTCAATACCTTATCTTATTTAATAAGCTCGTTACGTGTCTCGGCCACATTTTCCTTGGCCTCCTCAAGCTGTTGCTTAAGTTGCTCTACGTTGATGGCATCCAGGGGCTCAAGGGCCTCAGCAACCTTGGCAACGGTCTCGAACTCGGGATCATAGCTTGCCAGACGCTCAGTGGCCTCATTCAGCAGCACGATACGGAATGTTGTAGCAGTGGCAGAGTCGTCGTCGAAAACGGTGACAAACTTATCGATATTCTGCGATGCAACATAGAACTCCTCAATAAGAGAACCAGCTACCATCTGCCAGAAATAGTTGATGCGACCGTTTGCATTCATGGCATCATACAGCTTCTGGCTGGTTTCGTGGATGTTTGACACATCATCAATCTCCTTGAAAGAGGGATCGTCGATGTCAGCAGCCAACTTGGAAATGGCAGCTTCATACTCGTCAGTAGGCATTTCATACATGGAAGCAATCTGCTTGTCAACGCACAGGGCTGCCAATGCACGATACTTCTCGGCCAGTGTGGTTGCATTTTCTGCTACAGCGGGAGAAAGCAGATAGTCGGGCTTCACTTGCTTTTCCTCTGCTGTCAGTTGCACACCATTCTCACCTTCCTGCAGGAAAGGCACCTTGTCCAGTCTGCCAAGTTCAGCTGAAAGGCTATCGAGCTCCAGCTTAATCTTAGCCTCAACCTGCTCCTGCTCAAAGCTCTTCTCTTGAGCCTGCTCGTCAGCGTTTGCACTCTTGTTTCCTCCACATGAGGTGAAGGCCACGGCTGCCAATGCGACAGCGAAAATCGAAATCTTTTTCATTTTGTTTGGTTTTGATTATTAATAAATTGTACTTAACTGATTATTCTCTCGTCTTTATTATCCTACGTTTGTTGTTCTCTCATGTACTTACCAGGACAGTCTGTGAGCAGTAAAACGATTGCCACTATCGACATACACAGCATAACACCAAGGTTAAACCATAGTGTCTTGATGCGCGATGAGCCCAACAGTTTCTCACTGCTATAGAACGGAGCTCGCCCAATCTTGCTTTTCGGAGTCAGATAGACAAAGGCCGTACGCGGAACGATATGGTTATCGATGATATCAAGCAAGCGTTGCTGGTCGGCTCCTGTCACGAACTGTTCCAGTTTGATGTTATAGTTGTTCTTCTTCAGTTCCAGGAAGGCCTCCTTTCCATGCTGCTTGATAAAGGCGGTTATCAAAGCATCTTTCTTTAGTGTGGCCTCATTCTCGCATTTTGACAGTGTCGCATCAGCATCTTGCAAATAAGCGCGAAGTGACTCATAAGAGAAATCGCCCTCGTACGGCTTCAAGTTACAGAACGAAGCCAACACTGGCAGATTGGTTTTGATGACGCTCATGTGGGCTGGGTCAACTGCCATTTCCCGACGTTCTTCGTCACGCATCGTCTCCAACTGCGATTGCAGTTCATAGAGGAAACCCTTGTTATAAAACTGGTGTTCCTGACGACGTTTATCGAGTTGGAAGAAGGGACGTTCATAGGGATTGTCGGTAAAGGAGGTAACCGCCAGCGCCTCGTAACTCCATCGAGAGGGAATGACATCACCAATGAGCGGCACATTGCCTGTCGTGCTTTTAGGCGTCAGGTCAGAGAAGCTTACTACAAGTCCGCAAAGCAGTATCTGCGGGATGAGCAAGATGGGAATACTGATGTATATTGCTACAACGGAATTTAGGCATTGCGACAGCAACAATCCCGTGAGGTTAGCCAGGAAAGCTGTGACAAACAGGATTAGCCACCACACACCGAACAGGCCATGCAACCCCATAATGGTATTGCCGACAAGGATGAAAAGCATGGTCTGAATAAGCGACAAGCCTGCCATGAATACAATCTTCGACCAGATGTAACTGCCTTGTGACAGACGCAGGAACTTCTCACGTTTCAGCAAGGCACGGTCCTTGATTATCTCTTCAGCACTACCACTCATGCCGATAAACGTAGCCACGATTACCGACATAAAGAAATAGCTCACCAAGTTCTTGTTGTCCATCACCGTATAACCACTTGGCGGTGCATAACGGGTGAGCACGGCACAAATAATTGCCAGGATGGGAGCCTGCAACAAGGCGATGCACAAGTATTGCACATTAGTGATCTTGGTCCTAATGTTACGTTTGAGGAAAATAGCAAACTGCTGTAGTTTGTTTGGTTTCTGTTGGTAAGTAACAGGTACACTACCAACCTCTACCGCAGGCAATTTGAGTCGTTTCTCAAGATAGAGTTCGTGCCACTCTTGCGGAGTCATCTTTCGGTGCTCCGAGGTCTCACCATTGCTGCTGATTGCCTTCTCGTCAAGAATGTTTAGCACAATCTCTGGTGTTACGTTACCACAGGTGGGACAGGCGCTTGTCTCGGCATCGGCATAGTTTGCCGCAGTCTTAAAATAGGTAATGGCATCTATGGGATTGCCATCGAACACGGGATAGCCGCCTCGGTCGAGCAACAAAAGCCGGTCGAACAATTTGTATACATCGCTCGATGGCTGATGTATGTTCACCACCACCAACTTTCCTTTGTATGTCTGTTCCTTAAGCAGGTTGATGACATTCTCCGTGTCGGCAGAAGATAGTCCAGAAGTCGGTTCGTCAAGGAACAGGACTGCCGGTTCACGTATCAATTCCAAAGCAATGTTCAAGCGCTTGCGCTGACCGCCGGAGATGTACTTATTGATGGCCGAACCCACCTTAAGGTCTTTGGTTGCGTCAAGTCCTAAGTCCTTGAGCGTCTTTAACACGCGCTGGTTGATTTCGCTTTCTGAGAATGTGGCAAAGCAAAGGCGTGCTGTATAATACATATTCTGATAAACGGTCAGTTCCTCTATGAGCAAGTCATCCTGTGGCACAAAACCGATGAGGTCACGAGCTTGAGGTTCCGAGATATCGTGACCATTGATGGTAATGCTACCACTTTGAGGTGCCAGACTGCCGTTTAATAAGGAAAGCAGTGTGGACTTACCTGTACCCGAACCGCCCATAACAGCCATCAGTTCACCGCTGCGTAAGGTAAAGCTCAGGTTATGTATACCATTGTCGCTCTGCGGGAAGCGGAAGTTGATGTCACGCCCACAGAGTTCCACCTGCTGGTAAGCATCTTCATCGGTTCCCTGTTGCTTACTATAAGCCGAGAGTATGGTTGAATAATAGACTGGCTGACCGCCCTTACCCTTGAGGACACTGCTTTGCAGCCACACTTGATAAGTGCCGGACAACACAGGCACGTCATTGAGCAGTACCTTGTCGTCGCCAATATAGGTGAAGATAAGTGTCCCAAAAGGCGTGAGCAGTGTCTTCAGGCTGCCCTCAAAACCTTCGGGCTGGAACAGCATGATACGCTCGGAACTGCGTCCGCTAACGAAATCGATG
>JAEEGF012292352.1_pt1 | contig 11859 bp, 7 predicted proteins | sample 9134171 | NCBI WGS metagenome assembly JAEEGF01 (sample SAMN16246542, study PRJNA631951) | gut metagenome | biome: gut microbiome; feature: rumen; material: AP-attached | host: Bos | place: Iran: Karaj | collected 2018-10 | reverse complement strand
GGATGCAGAAAAAGAAGTTGCTGAAATTCAAGCTAAACTCGCCGATCCTCTCTTTTATAAAACAGGAGAAAATCCAAATCTTCTAAATCAACGAATATCTGAATTAGAAGACTTGCAACTCACTTACATGGAACGCTTGGAAGAACTGCAAAGCAGAAGCTGAAGAAACTAATAATTGAACCAAAAACGCCTTGGCGTTTTTGGTTATTCTTCGTAATAACGTTGGAGACGATGATTTATCAGACAGGTAACTTCGTAAGAAATGGTACCTAATTTTTCAGCCCATTCTTCGCCTGTTATTTCTTCATTTCCTGATTTACCCAACAAAACAACTTCGTCACCAACTTTTGCATTAGGTTTATCGCCTGTTCCGAGGCTGCACATACTTTGATCCATGCAGATTCGACCAACAACTGGGCAGGACGTACCATTGATAAGCACCCTACCCCTGTTTGAAAACTGTCTATTGAAACCGTCTGCATAACCAGCTGGGAAAGTAGCTATCCAGGTATCTTCCGGTGCAACCCAGGTTCTACCGTAACCAACAGAGGTACCCTTTGTAACTTTCTTGATAAAGGAAACTCTGGTTTTTACACTCATACCTGGCCTTAAATCAAGTGTCTGGGGCACATCTTTAGATGGATAGAAACCATAAATAATGATTCCTGGTCTAACCATATTGTAATGTGCATTAGGATAAGCAGTAATAGCAGCGCTGTTAGAGCAGTGCACAAGTTTAAATTTGAAATTAAGAGAAGTTTCAATTTTATTAACGATTTTGTAGAACTTGTCTATCTGTCTTTCCGTAAAAGTTCTGCTTGAATCATCACTTACGGGCATATGGGTCATAACGCCTTCTAATTCGAGATTCGGGCATTGTTTTATAATTATTTCCGCAAGTCTTAAACCTTCTTCTTCACCAACACCTATTCGCCCCATACCTGTATCAAGCTGTAAATGAACGACGGCCTTTTTCCCCATTAATCTTGCTGTTTCATCATATTTACGAATATTATCTTCTTCACAAACACAAAGAGCTATTTCATTAGCTACTGCTGATTCCATTTCACATTCAAAAGCAGGACTAAGTTTTAAAACTGGAAGTGTTACACCTGCTTCTCGAAGTTCCATTCCTTCCGGAACTGTTGCTATAGCAAGATAATCAGCTAATTTATGTTTTTGAGCCATCAAAGCAATTTCAACCGCTCCATGACCATAAGCATTTGCTTTGATTGAAAGTAAAATCTTGTATTTAGGGTCAACGACTTTACGTATTTCCTCAATATTGTGCTTTATATTATTCAAATGAATAACAGCATGAGTTTGATACAGCATTTGTTTAACCTTCTTTTATAACTTTAAAAATATATTCTGAGGTAATTAGAGCTAATAGAGCGCCATAACTTGGATAAAAAGCTATTTCGTCACCAACTTCAAAAGGTCGCTTACAGTCAGTTACATCTAAAATCAAATGGTCGCTTGATGCACCAAGAATTTCAACCCCTTCATCAAGTGGTGTCAAACCATCTGGAACTACGTCTTGTCGGCCTATATTACAGATTATTCTTGTTCTTAAGCCTTTATCAACGAATTCAGGAACATTTCCAAAAGCATCCTGACCAATTGTTCCTATTGGCTTAGAAGGCTTAGTTTCAGCTTCAATAACTTCGGCTTTAAGAATGAATGTATCTTGGCGGGTTCCAGGCCATGGACTGCGGTCTATAACATTTCTGCCAAGCATAATGGCTTCACCTATTCTATAAAGGTTTATTCCGCCGGGCAATCTGCCAGAAGCCAACAAAGGCAAACCTGAACTGTTACCACCGCAGACTACAGATAAAGGCAATTCTGTAGCACGTCTGCATGCAGAAACGGTATCCATCAAAAGGCGCATGTTTTCAGGAGTTGGGATTACACCACCATAACAAGCGAGATTTGTTCCTAGACCTATAACTTCAATGCCAGGAACAGAGGCAGCAGCTTTTACCAGTTTTGGAGCCTTGTCCGGCCAGGTTCCTTCACGCAAATCACCTACATCAATCATTATTATTACACGATGAATGTGATTTTGAACTATTGCTGCACGTCCAAGAGCTTCTATTGTTTCTATGGAAGAATTCAAGCTGATATCAGCAGCTTCAACAGTTTCAGCAGCTCTAGATGGTGTCGGCAGACGCAAAAGCATGAAGGGTCCTTTTAAACCACTGTCACGAAGCTTGTAAAGGTTTTCTATTCTAGAATCGGCAAGCATATCAGCACCGCCAGCCTGCATAGCTTTAGCGACTTCAACGTTTGCACCAACTACTTTAGTAACACAAGCCACAGAAACATGAGCATCATGGCATTGTTTTACAATAAATTCGGTATTCTGACGAACCCTATCCGGGTAAATCTCTAAGCGTGGAGTTGGGTCACAGACCTTTCTAAATTGCGAATAATTTATCATGTTTTTCACTCCAGCTTTTAAATGTATTTTTAACTAATTCAGGATAATCTACACTCATTGTGCCTAGTGCAGAAAATAAATAATCAGAGTCGATTAGAATCTTAGCGGTCTTGGGAGGCATTAAATACTTCCCTACCCCTGTGCATATCGACTCTAGAATTTTACGCCCTCCCTCAACTCTTGTCAAGGCACCGCCTGTTCCGATTACATACTTGACTGCAGAGAGGTCTTTCCCTTTTATAACCTGTCTGCGCCCTACAGGAGTAAATATTTCAGAAACAACGGCAGCATGACGTCTAACGCCTATTTCTACTGCTTTTCGACAGAGCCAGCTAGTCATTTCTTTTTCTGAATCTGAGGAAGGAATAGCCTTTACTTCATCTGCTTTATCCTGTCTGCTTGCTTCTTCAGATATTTCTATTATGTTAGCGGCATTTACGAAAACACCCAAATCGCCTTCAACAGAACGTTTTGAATGTGGTTCAGGGTCTGTAAGTTTGTCTGCAAACTCTTTACTTCCATCTGTAACAGAATGAACATCAGTAGTTGCACCGCCAACATCAACCACAACTACGTCACCAAGAGTTTCAGCGAAAATCTCTGTAGCTCTGAGAACTGCTGCAGGTGTAGGAATAATAGTATGATTGGAAATAGCCTTCAAGCGTTCCATACCAGGAGCATGAATTATATGCTTTGAGAAAAGGTCTTGCATTCTTCGTCTCAAAGGCTCAACATTCAACTGGTCTACATCAGGGAAAACATTTGGAACAACTGCAATTTCGACCCCTGTTCTATGGAAAATAGTTTCAACGCCACGTTTTAAAGCAGAATTACCAGCATAAACGACTGGTGCACCAATATCCATGGCAGCAAGCTTCATTGCATTGCCTAGAACTATTTCTTTAGCTCCGAAATCGACACCACCTGCCAGAACAATCATATTAGGCTGGAGTTCTTCGATTTCGTCAATATCGTATTCGCTTAACTCGCCAGCAGTAACTTTCTTTATTATGGCACCTGCACCTAGACTGGCTTCTTTTGCCGCTCTCGCAGTCATGTTATAAGTCAGCCCGTGTACAGTAACACGCAGTCCACCAGCAGCCGAACTATTTGCAAAAACTTCGCATGTATCGGTTCCGTATGAACTGCGTTTTTCTAAATCATCAACAGCAGCAAAAATTCCTATTCCAACATTGCCCTGAGCAACAGATGTAGGCGCAAAACCTTGGGCAACGTGTTCCAGAGAGTTGTCAGCAGTCTTCATAAAGCCGTTGGCCTTAGTTATTGTGCTGCCAACCTCTAGAGTTAAGAAATCAAGCTGCTTTGGCATATAGCTTTATTACCAGGCAAAGAAGCAGCACTGACCTGCTTTAAGGCTATATTTAAGTTTGTTGTTTTCAACTTTGAAGGTTACATGACCATCAGTAAGTCTGTCGCTTAAGCCCTTAACACCGTCTGGATTACACCAGCTTATGTCGATTTCACCTTCGTAACCATTCTGCAAATCTCTGTTGAAGAGAACCATAACACGCTTATTGTCATTGCCTCTTATAAAAGCGATAACATCAGAATAGCCAGTCATAAATGATGCGAAGGTATCAACGCTAGTTGGTTTAACACATTCAGCATATTCTTCACGAAGTGCAAGAACCTTCTTAACAAAGTCATACATTTCGTGCTTACCATCCCAATTATAGCCTACCAAATCAAAGAGAGCTAGTTTCTTGCCCTTTAAGGATTCAAGAAGTTCGTTGGAGAAATCAAGACCAGTATTTACTGGCATTGCTTCGCCGAGTTCCTGACCTGCATGAATGAAAGGAACAGCGTGTGGAAGCATTGTGTTAACCAAGAAAGCGTATTTTGCATAAGCTACTCCGCCTTCTCTGCCACAGGCTCTTGGAGTGTTGTGGTTTTCAACAGCACCGAAGAAGCTTAAAGGAACGCCCTTCTTGCCGATGTGTTCAAGCATATCATACATACCGTCTCTGCGGTATTCAACCCACCAGCAGTAACCAACAACAGCGTTATAACCAGCGTCAACACTAGCCTGACCAATTTCAAAGTTTTCAGACAGGAAACAGAAATTGGGGTCTACAGTTCTGGCTTTGCCGATTAATTCCTGCATTAAAGGAACAGGAACAGCATGACCCATATCAATCATAACGCCATCAATACCATATTTGGTTTGATATGTTGGAATCAAGTCTATGATTGCATCCCAAAGAGGCTGATTGGCAAGTTCAGGTCTGGCAAGCTTGTTATCATACATTCTGATAGTATTGTATGCAATATAGTTGAATTCAGGTTTTACAGGATTTTCATCCTTATACATCTTGAAGTATGTAACATCACCCCACGGCGGCTGATTATCATCCGGTGGCCAGTCTGCAAAAGCGCCAGGAACTCTGACTTTGCACTTATCGCCTGTAATCGGGTCTGTTCCATTACCTTCATACTGACCTTTATCATTTAGCTTAACTTCACCTGCTTTTGGAGCAAGTTTGAAGAAGTTTACGTAATTCTGATGAGGAGCTGGCAATTCATTGAAATCGTGAGCTTCAACTTTAGCCTTGATAACCTTCAATTCTTCTTCAGTGAAGATAGGATTACCATAAGTAGCTTCACATTTAGCTATATCAGTTTCACCAGGAGTTCTATCCTGAATCTTGGCATCAAGCCAATAGAACCAGTCTGGGTGTTCAGCTATCCAGTCAGCGTCTTTACTTGCTGTTCTGAAAACAAATTCACAGATTACTCTGATGCCTAACATATGAGCAGCCTGCATGAAAGCCCTGAACTGGTCTTCAGCAGACATTTCAACCATTGGGTCAGCCAATGTTTCTTCCAATTTATATGGGTTCTTAATGCCATAAGGAGAACCAAGTTCACCCTTGTTTCCATCATGACCAATAGAAGTTATTGGAAGCAAATGTATTGTTGTGCAACCCAAAGCTTTAATGTAACCAAGCATTGCAATTGCTTTTAAGAAAGTGCCTGATTCTCTGATTCCATCTTGGTTTAGAGTAAGGTCAACCATACTGCCACCAAGCTTGTTATCGCCATTATGGTCATAAGCAGTGGTAAGTCTTACAAACATATTATAAATAGCCTGATTGTTTATCCAACTGCCACCTTTGCCGCCTTCAATCTGACCATTAAGGGAACGGAAAGGATCGATGCCATCTACTTTATTCTTTTCTATAGCTTCGATGTGCTTTAGATAAAATTCAGCAGGATTAACAGAAACTGGCTTTTTGCCGTCTACTGGTTCTTTACCTACTTCAACCCATAATGCTGGAACATAATATTTGTGCTTAAATGGTTTGTCTGCAAGCTTTTTCAGCTGTGTCTTCAATGTTTCTAATGGATTTGCCATATGTTCGGACATTTATCTCCTCCGATAATTTGTTTGGCTAATATATTATCATATTTATGCCGGCTAACGCCACAGTTTTTATAGTAGATGGTATTAGTTATAGTTATTATTCTATTGATTCGAGTAGTTCTAATTTTTTTAAAACCCCTCAGTTACAGATACTTAATCATTACCATAGTAATGTCGTCGCTCTGAGGAGCATTACCAGCATAAGCTTTTAATTCTTCTAAGGTGTTATTCAAAAGACTTCTAGGTTGATTGTCCTGTTTAGAAAGAAAACTAATTAATCGTTCTTCACCATAAAGGTTATCATTTATGTCTTTAGCTTCTGTAACTCCGTCAGTATACATAAACAAAGAGTCCTGATGCTGTAATTCGATGCTAACTTCAGTAAACTTAACTTTCTTTGAAACCCCTAACGCAATGGAATGTTTGATTTTACAGTATTCCCAAATACCTTTATGATTTATAAGAGGTGGGTTATGACCGGCATTTATGCATTTTAACACACCTGTATTTAAATCAAGAACAGCAAGAAAAACTGTTATAAACATTCTAGCCTTATTATGTTCGCAAAGATCTATATTAGCCTTTTCCATAGCCTCTACTAAAGGTTTACCACTAAGAACAGCTTCTTTTATTGCTACTTTTGCATTCATCATAAACATAGCAGCAGTAATTCCCTTACCAGAAACATCTGCTATTATTGCGGCCTCATGCTCATTATCTACCTTGAAGAAATCATAAAAATCTCCGCCAACACTCTTAGACGGAGTCATAGAAGCATATAACTCAAATCTATCTTTTTCAGGGAAATTAACAGGCAAAACAGAACTCTGTATCATCTGACTAATTTCAAATTCTTTTTCGATGCTCTTACGTTCTATTTCAAACTTGTGAGTTCTTTTCACAATAAAAGAATAATTGCTAATTAATAAAATTACAGAAACAGTAACAACCGTTGCAAAAACAAGAATATTAAATAAATTCTGATTAAAATGATTATAAACATTGTGTTCTAATACATTAAAATTATCATTACTGATTATTTTCGCAGATTCAAGGTCAGAGATTAGTTTGTTTGAAGTATTTTGATTAGAATCAAGCATCCAGGTAAACGAAGTGCTAAGCATTATAGTAAATAGAAGTATCCAAACAATAGTTGACTTTCCAAATCGTGTATTTTTTGATTCATTATCTCGTTTAAGCAACTGTCTGAAATAAATCATTCCCAGAATTGACCATAAAGGGAATAACAAATAAGATTCTGTAGAAATCTTACCTGTTCTAATCAAATTTGGACAAAGCAAGTAAACTACAAAGACAACCATAAAGAAAAGACCAATAAGCCCATAAACCTTCTCTTTTTTAAGACCTGATTCCTTAGCAATCTTCCATACAGATATAGAAACAAATGCATAAACTAAGGTAGCGCCTATTGCTGTGACATCAACTATCCAACCTATCGCAGTTCTTCCTAAAAATGGAATTAAAACAGATAGACAAGCAACCAGCCATATAGCTTTATTTGGAACATTATCACAATCTAATTCAGAATATTTATGAGGAATAATGTTATCTAAGGCCATTCTATATAGTAACCTGCTTAACGCATATATATTCCCAATTAAACTTGTGAGAATTAACGCAAACAAAGAAAAAATCAATGCATAATACCCGTAGTCGCCGAGATAATGATTTACAGCAAAAAATACTGGGAAGCTTTCTATGCCGCTATGTTTACTTAAATTGCTAATGTATTCAAACCAGGAATGGTATTGAGGTGGATAAACAGTTGCAGACAAAAATAGAATAATTATATAAAATAAAGCTGCGAAAAAAATAGCAGCAAATAAAACATTAATAATCTTATCTTTAGAAAAATTAAATTCTTCAGAAGCATGAGAAATACTTTCAAAACCGACAAAAGCCAAAGGCGAAATAAAGGCAATATTAATAACCTGTAACATATAATCAGTATCAGGAACAAAAACTGGATTTATATTTTGAATTCCACCGCTCTTTTTTATCACTAAAAGGAAACAAATTCCGATTAAGGTTATGAAAGCACTAACCATTAGTGTCATCAGACCCATTGAAAATTTTCTAAATTTAGCTACAACCCAACAGATCAAAATCAAAACTAAAGAACTAATTAAAGCCTCACCAAAATAAACTTCATAATTACAGATTGAATATTTAAAACCAAATTGAAAGATATTACCGATGAAATTTCTTACAAACAATGGAATAGACGTAACATTAAACCATAAAACTGCTAAATATGTCGAAGCTAAAAACCAGCCGGTAATATAAGCATGGTCAAACCCGTAGGCTTGTTTTGAGAAAGAGTATGCTCCACCACAATCTGGAAATCTTGCCATCAAAAAAGAATAGTTCTTGGCAATAATTAACATTACCAAAGCACCGCAGCACACTCCTAATATGCTACCGACAGGGCCAGATTGAATCAGATAAATGTTACTTGTAGATACTAAAGAACCCCATCCTAGTATAGTGCCTAAGGCCAAAGCAAAGGCACCTATTATGGATATATATGAAGTCAAGCACTTTTCTGTATTTTCAGACTGCATTTTTATAACCTTTAAGAATGCCTTACATTATAATTCATAAAATATTAAAATACTAGCATATATTCTATCTCTATCAAATACAGAAAAGTTTTAAACTAAAACAAAAAAGAAGCACATTTCTGTGCTTCTTTTTTATTTACTAACTAAGTAATTATTAGAGGCTGAGAGCTTCAACTGGGCAACCAGAAGCGCAAGCACCACATTCGATGCAGCCGTCGCCTTTGTAAGCAGCTTTGCCGTCTTTAATTTCAAGAGCTTCTACTGGGCAAGTACCAGTGCAAGCACCACAACCAATGCATTTTTCAGTATCAACTTTGATAGCCATATAAATTTTTCTCCTTAATCGGCTAAGCCGACTTATTTTCTTTCTTTTAAGTTCAAATATAATAACTTAAAAAAGGAAATTTGTAAATATTTATTTTTTTATTACAAATTATCAATTAAATCTTCTAATTTTTCTTTACGTTAATCATCACTCATCTCATCGGCCTGACGAGATAAAGCTTCTTCACTGTATTCGTCTTCAGAATCATCAGATTTCTCATCACCTTCAGAAGCTTCTTCTGCTTCTTCATAATCACTAGAAGAGTCATCTGAATCATCGTTAGAGGGATTTGAGTTAAAAGCACTATCTTCATCTTCCTCTTCATCAGAGTCAGAGTTATCTAAATTTCTATTACGATTAAAAGCACTCTTTTCTTCTTGGGCCTTAGCTTTTTCATCTTCTTTTTCTAAAGATGCAACAGTTTTTTCAAGAGAATTCAGTTGGCTCCTAGCAGCACTCAATTCTTCCTTTTTAGCTGCTAAATCGTTCTTTAAACGTCTTCTACGCCTTTCATAAAGTTCATCTTTTAAGGTATACCAAAGTCTATCAGCTTTATCATAGCTTTCTTGAAGTTCTTTTAACTCGTCTTCCAATTGAGGAATTTTATTCTGCAAGCTTTCTCTTTCAGAATAAGCATCATTCAATTTTTCAGCTCTCTCAGCAGATTTAGAACTTTCTTCTGCAAAATCATCTATCTTTTCCATTTCAGCCCAAGACTTAATTCGTTCATCTCTCATTTCTGCTGCTACTGCACTATCATAGGTATGCTGAGCTTCAGCAGCAGCTTTCAGACGTTCAATCAAGTTCCGGGTTCTCTCTTTAACAGCTTCATCTTCAACTAAGTCAACAATTTTTTCATAATAAGTTATTGCGGTTTTATTATCTGAATAGCCAACCGAAGCCAAAAAACCACATAATTCAAGAAGTTTAACATCATCCGGAGAATCATTTAGTTTTGAAACAGAGTCTTTATATGAAGCTTCTATTAAACCTTCATCGTCAAAAGCTAAAATAGTTCGGTCTTTTCTTAAAGCTTTGACATAAGAATCAATAGCTTCTTTTTGTTTACCTTTTTTCTTAAGCCCGATAGCATCTTCGTAAAGCATCTTGGCTTCTTCGCTGACCGTAGTGCCTTCCTGTGCAAAAACAGAATTAGTATTATTGGAAAAAGAAGGACCAAAAATTGTCAGAGCCGCTAACAAAACTGCATAGCTACGTAACTTTCGCATTTTATATACCTTTATCTTGCAAGATAAATCAATATTAACACTAAAAAAGTGATTTAACAAGAGAATAGAATTAAGAGTTTACATCAAATGAGAACTTTTTTATTATAACAAAGTTAGTCGTGGCTAAGACCTATTTATAGAGATAAGAGATAAGTGAAGAGAGATAAGGGAATTGTTTTAGTGACTACAAGTCTTCTGACTAAGCTTTCTACTGCTTGGCAAACTTCTCGAAAATCCCCCTTAATCCCCCTTTGAAAAAGGGGGTTTTTAGAGATAAGGGAAGTCTACACATTTGCCATAATAAGTATAGCGTATGGGCTTTAGCCCTGAAAGCTATACGGTTATGACAATGGGTAGACTACAAACAAATAGGTTAAGCAAGCCGCTGTCCGTTATATACTAAAATTAAAAAAAACACCGACTATGTCGGTGTTTTTTTGATAGTTAGCTTACTTCAGCAATTCTAAGCTATGTTCAGCATTGAGTTTCTGACACATCTTAATGAATTCATCTAAAGGAACATCATTAAGTTTCTTATTGCCGCGAGCGGTAATAGCTACAGTCTTGTTTTCTGCTTCCTTATTACCTAATACAACAATAAATGGGTCTCTATTATTGTGGAAATCCTTAATCTTAGCTTTCATATTATGGTCTGAGAAATCAGCTTCAGCACGAATACCTGCTGCTCTCAAAGCTTCTAAAACTTCTTTTGCATAATCATTATGTTCTGGCATAATCGGAACTATACCAACCTGGAATGGGCACAGCCAGAATGGGAACAATCCCTTGAAGTTTTCTATAAGAATACCAATAAATCTTTCAAGAGAACCGAATATAGCACGGTGAATCATAACTGGGCGCTTATAAGTTCCGTCATCAGCAACATACTTCAAATCGAAATTTAGCGGTAACTGGAAGTCTAATTGAATTGTGCCCATCTGCCATTCACGACCAAGACAGTCTTTCATCTGAAGGTCAATTTTTGGACCATAGAAAGCACCATCGCCTTCATTTATTTCATATTTGCCTTCGCCATAGGTTTTATCAAGAATGTCTTTCAATGCTTTTTCTGCATTATTCCATACTTCGATGTCGCCCATATAATCATCTGGTCTGGTTGAAAGTTCAACACGATAAGTCAAACCGAAAGTATTGTAAATTTCAGTTGCAATATCCATAATATCTTTGATTTCAGAAGCAATCTGATCTTCTGTTACAAAAATATGGGCATCGTCCTGTCTGAATTCTTGAACACGGAACAATCCATTCAATTCGCCAGATTTTTCTTTTCTATGAATAACGTCTACCTGACTGATACGAATTGGTAATTCTTTGTAAGAATTAAGTTTTCTGCGGTAAACATTGATTGCATTCGGGCAGTTCATTGGTTTTGCAGCAAAAGTAGAATTACTTTCGTCATCGTAAATGCGCTTTCCGTTATCGTCAAGTTCAAAACCAGGAACTAAGAACATATTATTTCTGTAATGACCCCAGTGACCTGAAGTTACCCAAAGCTGTTTATTATTGATTACTGGAGCAGAAATTTCCTGATAACCATGTTTATCATGTATTGAACGCCAATAATCCAACAAGGCATTGTAAAGTCTCCAGCCTCTTGGCAACCAATAAGGCATACCAGGAGCAGTTTCGTCGAACATAAACAAATCAAGCTGAGGACCTAATTTCTTATGATCGCGTTCCATTGCTTCTTTAATGAGCTTCAAATGTTCACTGAGTTCCTGCTTGGTTTCGAAAGCATAAACATAGATTCTTTGAAGCTGGTCACGATGTTCATCACCACGCCAATAAGCACCAGAAACTGATTTTACCTTAAAAGCAGCGTTCATTAATTCCTGTGAATTAGCGATATGAGGACCTCTGCAAAGATC
>JAEEGF010898748.1_pt1 | contig 11861 bp, 11 predicted proteins | sample 9134171 | NCBI WGS metagenome assembly JAEEGF01 (sample SAMN16246542, study PRJNA631951) | gut metagenome | biome: gut microbiome; feature: rumen; material: AP-attached | host: Bos | place: Iran: Karaj | collected 2018-10 | reverse complement strand
CGGTGATGAAATCTTTGCCTTCTTGGCAATTGAACATCTGGTTGATGGTTTTGGTGACTTGCGCGATATCGAAGTCAGCATCTAGAATACTGCGCAATTGCTGGCCTAATACGATACCATTAACGTTGCCAAGAATAATACTCAGCGAGTCGGCGGCCCTGGTTGCTTCGGGCGAAATGGACTGGAATTCAGTATTTTGGTTCTCATCATGGGTGATTTGTTGAGTGCCGTGGCCAAAGGCTGTGAATGCCACAAGGGTCATCACAATAGAGTAAAGAAGTCTTTTCATCATAGTATTATGGACATTTTTAAATCATGATGATTGATGTTACAAAGATACGCAGCGCCCAATGTTCAACAACGAGTGAATTTGTTAAACATCGTTAAAGCCTGTGTGTGTATTATGGCGGAGTGCCGTTTACTCGACCAGTTCCAGCAGTTGCTGGGCGATGCCGGGACAGGCCGCGAGGATGCAGATGCCGTGGTCCTCACGGTAACGCTTGACGAAGGCACCAGCCTCCTGGGCGATGAGTTCTCCGGCACAGGCATCCCACTCCTTGAGGTTCAACTCCCAGTAGCCGTCGAGCCACCCGGCGGCGACATAGCACATATCCATGGCTGCTGAGCCCAGGCGCCTGACTCCCCTCACCCGAGGCATCACACGGCCCAAGGTATCAAAGTTGTTGTCGGAGTTGGTCGCCTTATCGTAGGGGAAACCTGTGGAGATGACGGCGCGCTGCAACTCAGTAGTTGTCTTGGTCTGCAAGCGCCCATAAGGGCCATAGGCGCCCTTGCCCTTGATGGCAAAGAACTCCTCGTCGAGTTTTGGAGCAAACACATAACCGAATCGTGTCTCTCCATCCACTTTCAATCCGATAGATATACAGTGGGTGGCAATGCCCGCGCTGTAATTCACTGTGCCGTCCAGCGGGTCGATGACCCACTGGAAGCGGGCTTGCCGATGGTCATCCCCGCTCTCCTCGCTCAGGATGGCATGACCGGGGAAATGGCTGTGGATAAAGTCCAGAATGATGCGCTCGCTGCCCTTGTCGGCCTCGGTGACGATGTCAAATGCGCTGCCCTTGTCCTCGATGTCCAGATTGCGGCAACGGAAGTGTTTTTTCAGCACTTCGCCCGCCTCTCGGCCCATCTGTCTTGCGCTCGCCAGCCATTGTGTCTCTTGCTGGCTGAATGCTGTTGTTGTCATGTTTTCCATATACCTGAAATCTTTTTTACCTAAATTGAAACTTATTAAAAAGGGAGCGATTGTCTCGCCCCCTTACTTTACGTTACTCAACTGTTGCCTCTTCACCGTCAGGTGCTATGGGGATTTGGCGCTTAAACACTTCCTTGAAAGTAATGAGCGTCTCGCTGCGTCCCAGACCCATCTTCATGAAGCGGTCGTGGATCACTTGCAGCAGGTGGTCGTTGTTCTGTGCATACAGCTTGATAAACAGGTCATATTTGCCTGTAGTGAAGTAGCATTCCACAACTTCGGGAACGGTCTTGAGCCTTGCCACCACCTCGTCAAACTTGGAGGGGTCGTTCAAGAAGAAGCCGATGTAGGCACAGGTTTGATAACCGACCGATGAGGGATCAATCAGCGAAATGGACCCCTTGATGACACCCATGTTGTACAACTTCTGGATGCGCTGATGAATAGCTGCGCCCGAAACATTGCACGCGCGTGCAATCTCCAAATAAGGCTTGCGGGCATTGAGGGACAACATTTTTAAGATTTTGTAGTCTAGTGAATCAAGTTTTGATGCCATAATATTTATAGTTTTTAGTGATTATATCGTTAATAAATATTCTTCTTAAATCACTCGTTTACACAATACAAACTACGATTTGACGGTAAACGGCCATTATTGACGCCACAAATATAATATTAATTTCTTAAATAAGTGACAAATTATAATAAAATTTTGAAAAAATCTTCTCATATCGCATTTTTTACTGTTTCTAATATTGCGGATTCTTTGGTGATTTATGTGGTATTTGTAATATGCTCTATTGTGTTGTGGCTGGCTTCAGCATGTCTTCTTTTGTTGGATTGATAGCTTGCAGGTGGTGTTTTTTTAGTAATTTTGTAGCATGAAACTCAAGGAAGCTATAGAACAACTCAGGAGCGGGCTTGCCGGTGTTGCCGAGCCCCAGGAAGTGCAGGCGATGATACGCATCATCTGTGAGGATATTTTTAATTATGATCAGGTGGATGTGGCCCTGCGTCAAGAGAGCGAATTGCCGGATTTCGCTCAGGAGCGCGTCACCGAGATTATTGCAAGGCTGCGCCGTCACGAGCCGTTGCAGTATATCGTGGGCAGTGCCCGGTTTCACGGCCATCGTTTCAAGGTGACCCCTGCCGTGCTTATCCCGCGTCCTGAGACCGAGCAACTTATAGACATGATTGTAGACGAGAATCCCGCCAGCGACCTGCGGGTGCTTGACATGGGCACGGGTAGCGGCTGCATCGCCATCTCGCTGGCTCGGGCATTGAAGTTTGCACAGGTTGATGCCCTTGACGTATCACGCGACGCCCTTGCTGTGGCACGGGAGAATGCAGCTGCGCTCAAGGTCAAGGTGCGTTTTTTCGAGAGCGATATGTTGTCCCCGCAGCCTCCTGCTCGTTATGACATTATCGTGAGCAATCCGCCCTATGTGTGCTGGAGCGAACGCGAGTCGATGGAGCGCAATGTTCTGGACTATGAACCAGGTCAGGCACTGTTTGTCCCTGACAATGACCCGTTGCTGTTCTACAAGGCGATTGCGGCTTATGCCACCGCATCGCTGGAGCGGGGCGGACGTCTGTATCTTGAAATCAACCAGCGCTTCGGCAACGAGATTAAGCGGCTGCTTGAAGACCACGGATTTGACGAGGTTCGCATCATCGAGGACAGTTACGGCAGGACGCGCTTTGCCGCTGCTGTCAAATAATCAAACAGCAGATTGTCTTCCCTTTTTGAATGGTAATTGACGAGAAATATATGCGCCGTGCTTTGCAACTGGCTCGTCTTGGTGCGGGCCACACGTCGCCTAACCCCATGGTGGGAGCGGTGATTGTCGGTGCTGATGGCTCCATCATCGGTGAGGGCTGGCACCGCAAGTGCGGCGAGGCTCATGCCGAAGTCAATGCCGTTGCAACTGTAGAGGATGACAACCTGTTGAAATCCAGTACACTGTATGTTACTTTGGAGCCGTGTTCACACTATGGCAAGACGCCCCCATGTGCCCGCCTGATTATCGAGTGTGGCATCCCCCGTGTAGTGGTGGGATGCTTGGACCCGTTTGTCAAGGTTGCTGGCCGTGGTGTGGCACAATTGCGCGAAGCTGGGGTTGAGGTCGTGGTCGGTGTACTGGAGCCGGAATGCCGTGAGTTGAACCGCCGTTTCATCACCGCCCACACGACAGGCCGTCCCTGGGTACAGCTCAAGTGGGCGCAGACTGCCGACGGCTTTATCGCGATGCCGCCAGAAGCGGGCGAGAACCCCCTGCACATGTCCACGCCCGTCACCATGCGGCTGATGCACCGTCAGCGGGCGTTGTGCGATGCCATCGTCGTGGGCGCCGCGACGGCGCGCATCGACAACCCGTCGCTGACCACCCGCCAGTGGCCGGGACGCTCGCCGTTGCGCGTGGTGTTGTCGAAGCGGTTGTCAATTGGCGGAAACCTGAATCTGCTTCATGATGGACAGCCCACCATCGTCTATAACACCATGAAAAACGAGGTGGACGGCGCTGTGGAATATGTCAAATTGGATACCTCTAAGCCCGATGCATGGCTGGAAGATTTGTATCGTCGGGGAGTGACCAGTGTCATGGTCGAGGGCGGGACACAGGTGCTGCAAGGGCTTATCGACGCCGGTGCCTGGGATGAAGCCCGTGTTGAAATCAGTCCGCGCAGGGTAGGGCAGGGCGTGAAAGCCCCCGAAATTGGAGTTGGACCAACCGAGCGCTACCTGATTGACGGCAACACCATCGAGTGGATTAGCCGTCGATAGTAATCGTTGTAGCAATAATGCCCCAAAGAATGGATTTTTCTCTGTCCTTGTTCGTTAAAAAGGTGTAAAAAACCGCATATTATCGTTTATTATCTTTAACGGGTAGGTCCCGAATGCCCCTGAAGTAGTATCTTTGACCCCCAAAAAGGCGGTCTCTCTCATTATTTATAGAGAAAATCGGCTCTGAGACCCAATTTTTTTGTAATTTTGCCGTTTGTAAAAAAGCAAAGGAAACCAAAAACGATAATGATAAACAGAAAACCGCTATATTTTGTGTTGACGATGACTGTCCTGTTGTCGTCAATTCCTGCGTTGATATCATGCAATAAAGACAATAAGGATACTGAAGAAGAATTCACCTATAGCACGAGCAGGCAAACGACTCTGGTAACAGGATTCTCCCTGCAGGCCGATGCCGAAGTTCTGGCTTATCTCGATTCAGTTCATTTCACGATTGACTATGACAATGGAGTGATTTATAACGCCGACTCGTTGCCTAAGGGAACCAATATCACAGGACTCAAGTGTTCGATTAAATTCCTGAACACGGTGTCATCGTCGATACTTACCATCACAGGGGCTACCACGAGGTCTGATACCACCATCGAATATACCGCCGCGATGAATACGAAACTGGATTTCACCGGCAAGACCGTGCTCAAGGTCACTTCGGCGGACCAAAGCCAAACCAAGGAATATAACATCAAGGTGCTGGTGCACAAGGAGAATCCTGATACCCTCATCTGGCCCGATTCATGGCGCCGTGAACTGCCAGGCTACCAGAATAACACCGTGGGTCACAAAGCCGTGCAGATGGGCGGCAGTTATTTCATCATGACCTATAATGGTGTAGAATGTAATGTATTGGCAGCCGACAGCCCCAATCAAGGCACATGGGACAAAAAGACGATTAACCTGCCCTTTATCCCTCAGGTTCAGTCACTCACTGCTGTCCAAGACCTTCTTTACATCCTGAGTGATGACGGCACGCTCTTTTTCTCCAGCAATGGCGAGGAATGGGAGTCCTGTGGCGTGATGTGGCACAGTGTGTTGGGCGCTTTCGGTGACAAGCTGTTAGGAATCATGGGCGACGATGAGCAGGGGTATTATCATGACCAGTATCCCCGAAGCGAGGGCTTCGTTGTTACCGAGGTTGAAGAGGGTTTCCCCGTGGCTCATGCCTCCAACATGATTGAAACCGACAATAAGTGGACATCCTCTCAACAAGCGATGATTGTCGGTGGCATTGACCGTAACGGCAATATGTTGAGTGACGTATGGGGCTATGACGGCACTACTTGGGGTAGAATCAACAACATCCACAGCAAGACAATGCCTGCTATTGCCGATGCTACACTGTTTTCATACTACACCTATAGGTCTCTGCCTGGCGTGCGTCATTACGCTAAGCAGCAGACTTGGTATTTGATGGGTGGCCGATTTGCCGACGGTGGTCTCAATAGCACCATCTATGTGTCTAATACCCAGGGTATCACCTGGACGTCGGGTGGCGAGATTCTGAGCCAGCCCGATGGCACGCCCGATTTTTACGGTGCCCAGGCCATTGTGAGCAATGAGACAATGACGGCAAATATCGGCGCGGCACCTCGACGCGTGGCATCGTCTATCATCACTTGGGACTGTCCCTACATTTACCTGTTTGGTGGCTACGATGAACAGGGCAAATTACTGCCTTGGGTGTGGCGCGGTGTGTATAATCGCTTGACACATACTCCCGTTTATTAAGTTCCCCGATGAAGAAATCACTGGTCATATTATTGTTCATGTTGGCTGTCGCGTTGACCGTGACGGGTCAGCAATACAAGTATGAGGCTGGTCCTATGATCGGAATGACCGGCTATCTGGGCGAGGGTAATAGCGGCAACCTGTTCAAGCATCCGAGTGTCACGGGTGGCGGCATGTTCCGCTATATCCACAACAGCCGTTGGGCTTTCAAGGCCAACCTGAGCTATGCGAACATCAAGGGCGACAGCAAGAACGATGACACTGTTTTTCCCGATGGCGCTACTTACAAGTTCACCTCAAATTTGATTGACTTGGGACTGACTGCCGAATTCAATTTCCTGAATTATGGCCTTGGTCCCGCCTACAAGAAATATAAGCCCATTTCGCCTTATATGGTGGCAGGTGTGGGTTTTGTGTTCGCCATCTGTAACGGGCACAACCAGGCCTCGTTCACCATCCCTTTGGGCATCGGCGTGAAATACAAGTTCAAAAACCGCTTGAACCTGGGCTTTGAATTCACCATGCGCAAGGAATTCAGCGACCGCATCGACGGTCTGAGTGACTTGTTCGGCATCAAGCACTCCTTCGGCAAGAACACCGACTGGTACTCGTTTGCAGCCTTCTCCGTGTCCTACGAGTTCGGCAAGCGCTGTATCAAGTGCAATTACATTGAATAAAGACTAGAGACGCAATGGCATCATTAAGCGATAAAATACAACAGTTGGACCCGACGCGCATTCCGCGTCATGTCGCCATTATTATGGACGGCAATGGTCGTTGGGCCAAGCAGCATGGCCATGAACGCAGTTTCGGACATGAGAACGGCGTGTCCACTGTTCGCCAGGTGACGGAAATCGCCAGCGAGGTGGGCGTGGAGTACTTGACGCTTTACACCTTCTCGACCGAGAACTGGAACCGTCCTCAGGAGGAGGTTGACGCCCTGATGAACCTCATCGTGGTGAGCATCGAGCAACAGACCCCCGACCTGATCAAGAACAACGTGCGCTTGACCGCTATCGGCGACATGAGCCGTATGCCCGAGTTCGCTGCCAGCCGCTTGGCCAAATGCATGGAGGACACCAGCCACTGTACTGGTCTGGTGTTGTGCCTGGCCTTGAGCTATTCGTCGCGTTGGGAGATTGTCGAGGCATGCCGCCAGTTGGCCCGTGAGGTCGCCAGCGGCCAGATGAAGGCCGAGGACATTGACGACATGGCGTTGTCGGCCCGTATGGCGACCCGTGAGATGCCTGACCCCGACCTGCTCATCCGCACTGGTGGAGACCTGCGCGTGAGCAACTATCTGCTGTGGCAGATCGCTTATAGTGAGCTTTATTTCACTTCCAAATATTGGCCCGATTTTACCAAGGAAGACTTTGTTGAGGCAATAGCCGACTACCAGGCCCGAGAGCGCCGTTACGGTAAAACGAGCGAACAGGTTAATGACGAACAATGAAGAGAAAGAAATCATCATCTATGAATATCAAGCACTTGTTGACGGCTGTGTTGTCGCTGGTCATGTTCACACCGGCGATGGGCATAGCGCAGGAAACACGCACGGTCAACGATACCATCTATAATCCCAAAGTCGTTTTCACGGCAGCTCCCAACCAGTATGTGATTGCGGGTATCCGCGTCGAGGGCGTCGATAACTATGATGAGAATATGGTTATCGGTTATTCGGGTCTGTCGGTAGGTCAGCGGGTGGATATCCCTGGCGAAGACATCAAGGCCGCTGCCAAGCGTTTTTGGCGTCAAGGTCTGTTCTCTAAGGTCCAGATTCTGGTCGAGAAAATCTACGAAGACCAGGCATGGCTGGTGTTTAACCTGCGCCAGCAGCCGCGCGTGTCTCAGGTGAACTACAACGGCATGAAGGGCGGTGAGAAGAAAGACATCATCGAGCGACTGAATTTACAGGCTGGTAGCCAGATGTCGCCCAATATCGCCGACCGCATCAAACTCATCGTTGAGAAGTATTATGCTTCCAAGGGATTCGGTCAGGCAACATGTGAAGTTGTCCAGATTCCCGACTTGAGCAAACAAAACGAGGTCATCGTCAACATCAACGTGGACAAGCACGAGAAAATCAAGGTCCACAAAATCTATATTGACGGCAACGAGGTGCTGAGCGACAACAAGATCAAGCGCACCATGAAGAAGACCAATGAGAAGAAGAGCTTGTGGAAAATCTTCTCTCAGAAGAAGTTCGTCATGAGCGATTATGAAGCCGACAAGCAACTCATTATCGACAAGTATAACGAGAAGGGTTACCGTGATGCTGTTATCCTGAGCGACAGCGTTGTGCCGTTTGATGAGAAGAGCGTGGATGTTTACCTCAAGGTCAGCGAGGGCAAACGCTACTATATCTCGGATATCACCTGGGTGGGCAATACCGTCTATCCGTCTCCCACGTTGAGTGAGGTGCTGGGTATCAAGAAGGGTGACGTCTATAACCAGAAACTTCTCAACAAGCGTACCCAGGAGGATGATGACGCCGTTGCCAACCTCTATCTCAACAACGGTTACCTCTTCTATAACCTTATCCCCGTTGAGCGCAAAATCGAGGGTGACAGCATCTCGCTGGAGATGCGCATGTATGAAGGCAAGCAGGCCCGCATCAACAAGGTGGTCATCAACGGTAATGACCGCCTGTATGAGAAGGTGGTGCGCCGCGAGTTGCGTGTGCGCCCCGGTGACCTGTTCTCCAAGGAGGACCTCATGCGCTCGGTGCGCGAAATCGCCCAGACGGGCCATTTCGACCCCGAGAAGATGGACGTCCGTCCCGAGCCCAATCCTGACAACGGTACTGTGGACATCATCCTCAACCTCGAGAGCAAGGCCAACGACCAAGTCGAGCTGAGTGCCGGTTGGGGACAGACCGGTGTCATCCTCAAGGCATCGTTGAAGTTCACCAACTTCTCGATGCAGAACCTGCTGCACCCGTCGTCCTATAAGGGTATCATCCCTCAGGGCGAGGGCCAGACCTTCACCATCAGCGCCCAGACCAATGCCAAGTACTACCAGGCTTACAGTGTGTCGTTCCTCGACCCATGGTTTGGCGGCAAGCGCCCCAACTCGCTGTCGGTGTCGGCCTTCTACAGCCGCCAGACGGGTATCAACTCGTCTTACTACCAGCAGCAGTACCAGAATTACATGTACAACTACGCCAACTCGATGTATTATAGCAGTATGTACCCCAATAGTATGTTAGGCGGTTACAGCGGCTATAACTACTATGAGAACTCTTACGACCCCAACAAGTACCTGCAGATGGCGGGCTTGACGGTGGGCTTCGGTAAGCGTCTGAAGTGGCCCGATGACTACTTCACCTTCATGGCAAGCCTGAGTTACCAGTGGTACAGCCTCAAGAAATGGGAGTACCTCTATTATATGCAGAACGGTGTATCCAATTCGCTTGTGCTCGGACTGACGCTGTCGCGCAACAGTATCGACAACCCGCTCTATACCCGCAGGGGTAGCAGCTTTACCCTGAGCTTCAACGCCACACCGCCTGCCAGCCTGTTTGGTAAGAAGAACTGGAAGGCGCTGAGCGAGAGCAATACCGAGCAGTCCAAGAAGGAACTCTACCGTTGGATTGAGTACTGGAAACTCAAGTTCCAGGCCCGTACCTACACGCCGCTCACCGACCCCGACGGTCGCTGGACTCTGGTACTGATGACCCGTGCCGACTTCGGTCTGCTGGGCAGTTGGAACAAGTGGCTCAAGTCGCCGTTCGAGACCTTCTATGTCGGTGGTGACGGTATGTCGGGTTCTTACACCTACGCGACTGAGACCATCGCCCTGCGTGGTTATGAGAATGGTGCCTTCACTCCCCGTAGCGACGGTTATGCTTACGACCGCTTTGTAGTGGAGCTGCACTTCCCCCTGATGCTGTCGCAGAGTGCCACCATCTATCCCCTTGTCTTTATCGAGGGTGGTAATGCCTGGACCAATATTAAGGACTTCAACCCGTTTGACATCAAGCGTTCGGCCGGTGTGGGTGCCCGCATCTTCCTGCCGATGATCGGTATGATGGGTATTGACTGGGGCTATGGTTTCGATACCGTCTATGGCCAGAAGGGTGGCAGCAACTTCCACTTCGTACTGGGTCAGGAATTTTAACGATATTCAGTGGGTAGAATAAACGATTTAGTTGAATCGGAGTCTAAAAGTCGAAACTAACCATAATAGATAAGAAAAATGAAGAGAATCGTTTTAATCGCAGTAGCGCTTGTTGCCGGCTTCATGGCCGCCAACGCGCAGAAGTTTGCTCTCGTGGATATGGAATATATTCTGAAGAACATTCCTGCCTACGAGATGGCCAATGAGCAGTTGAACCAAGTGTCGCAACGCTGGCAGCGTGAGGTGGACGAGCTCAAGAAGGAAGCCGACACCATGTACAAGAACTACCAGAGTGATATGGTCTTCCTGACCGATGACCAGAAGACGAAGAAAGAGGCCGAGATTACCGAGAAGGAAAAAGAGGCCCAGCAGTTGCAGTACAAGTACTTTGGCCCTCAGGGTGAACTGTTCAAGAAGCGTCAGTCGCTCATCAAGCCCATCCAGGATGATATTTACAATGCGTGCAAGAAGGTGTGTGAGGAGCGTGGTTTCCAGATGATTATGGACCGTGCCAGCAGCCAAAGCATCATCTTTGCATCACCGCGCATCGATGTCAGCAACGAGGTGCTCGAGAAGATGGGTTACAAATAAACAAGGCTTTGACTAGTGTTTTATTAAGAAAAAGAACATTTATATAATAACAAGAAAATTTTTTTTTAGACATGTTTAAAAGATTTATGCTCTTAGCCGTTACGGCTACTATGATGTGCTTTGCCGCACAAGCTCAGAAGTTCGGTTATGTCAACACCAGTGAGATTTTCAACGTGATGCCCGAGAAGGCCACCGCCGAGAACACCCTCAAATCGGTTAGTGACAAGTATGAGACTGAATTCAAGAACCTGCAGGATGCTTTCCAGAAGAAGATGGCCGACTATGAGGTCGCTGATAAGGATGCCAGCACTCCTCAGGCCATCAAGGACCGTCACAACCAGGAGTTGCAGGATGAATACATGAAGATACAGAACTTCCAGCAGACGGCATCCCAGGATTTGCAGCGTCAGCAGGATACGTTGCTTGCCCCAATCACCCAGAAGCTCCAGAACGCTATTCAGGCCGTTGGTGCCGAGGGCGGTTACACCTTCATCTTTGACCAGGCAGCCGGTGCCATCATCTATACGGGTACCAATGCCGAGGACGTGAGTGCCAAGGTGAAAGCCAAGTTAGGCATTAAGTAAGACTAAGCACACACCACGATAATATTAAGATGCTGAAAGCCCCTTGGCGGCACGTTTGCCGCGAGGGGTTTTCACTTTCTGCATCCCTTGTTGCGGAAATGAAAAAAAGTGACTACCTTTGCCACGTTATATATCAATGTATTAAAATTATCAGAAGAGTAATGAAACGAGTGATGATTATAGTAGCGGCACTGATGCCGCTGTTGCTCATGGCACAGGCCAGGATTGGCATTGTCAATTCCCAGCAGTTGTTTGACCTCATGCCCGAGAAGATTGCCGCCGAGGCCCAGCTCAAGAGCATGAGCGACAAGCTCCATGCCGAATATGAGTTGTTGCAGAGTGAGTTTGACAAAAAGTATGCCGACTACCAGATTGTAGCCGCTGACCCGTCTATCCCCGAGACCATCAAGGAACGCCGCGTGCAGGAACTGCAGGAGGGTGACAAGAAAATCAGGGAGTTTGAACGTCGTGCCGCCGATGACCTGGCTGCTAAACGCGAAGCCCTTACCCGTCCCATTACCGACAAGGTGCAGGCTGCCATACGCACCGCGGGAGAGCAGGGAGCCTTTGACCTGGTGCTCGACACTGCTGTCACTCCTGTTGCCTATACGGGACCTGCAACCGTTGACCTCATGCCGGTTGTCAAAGTCCTGTTAGGGCTGTAATAATAGTTAAGGTAAAAAAGAAAACCTGCATCGCAATCTGCAATGCAGGTTTTTATTCACTTTGGGGTGGAAGATGGGGCTCGAACCCACGACCTTCGGAACCACAATCCGACGCTCTAACCAGCTGAGCTACGTCCACCATATAACGCATTTCT
>JAEEGF011006265.1_pt1 | contig 11862 bp, 14 predicted proteins | sample 9134171 | NCBI WGS metagenome assembly JAEEGF01 (sample SAMN16246542, study PRJNA631951) | gut metagenome | biome: gut microbiome; feature: rumen; material: AP-attached | host: Bos | place: Iran: Karaj | collected 2018-10 | reverse complement strand
ATGTTGCTGCACGTCTCGAAATTTCCGATTATCCCATTGTTTACGACAATGTTTTGTATTTCAGCTATGCCATATCCGACAAAACTAAGGTTTTGGCAATCAATGCGAAGGACGAAAGCCGTTATCTGACGGCCTTGTTTGGCAACGATGAAGAAACTTTCAAGTTTGAGCAGGTGCGTCAAGGACACGAATCGGATATGAACATAAACGACTTCGACCTTGTTGTGCTAAATTCGGTGTCGGAAATATCGTCGGGATTGGCTGAAAGGCTCAAGACTTTCGTCAACAATGGCGGTTCTGTCTGTCTTATTCCGGCTTCGTCGGTGAATTACGCTTCGCTCAACAGTTTCCTTGAATTGTTTGCCATTGGAAAGTTTGAAGGTTTGACGCAACACGATACAAAGCTTTATGGAATCGACTATAAGAACAATTTGTATCGCAACGTCTTCTCGAAAGAGGAAAAGCAGGGCAGTCTTCCGAACATGGAGCTGACGCATAAGTTGAACTTGTTTTCGCGAGCATCATTCTCGTCGGTGCTGACGCTCGAAAATTCGTCTCCGGTACTTGTTGCAGGCGACTATGGCAATGGGAAACTTTATGTATTTGCATCGCCGATAGACAATGTGAATGCCGATTTTGCAAAGAGCGTTGTCTTCTCGCCGGCAATGTACAATATGGCTATGAACAGCCAGCTGGCAAATTCGCTTTACGCGACAATCAACACAGAGACCATTGCGCAGGCTAGGGTAGATAGCTACGAAATCGGCAATACCTATAATATATATGTAGCGAAAGACGAGTCGTACCTCGTCGATGTGAGATACAATTCGGGCTTGTTGAATGTCTTTATGCCAGCCAACCTAAAGTCGGCAGGTGTGTATGGCCTCTGCGAAAACAATGATACCATCGCGCTGCTTGCCCTCAACTACAACCGCAACGAATCTATGCAGGACTACTTGTCGGAGGAGGACCTCGAAGCTATGAATACGCAGAGGTTTTCGGGACGTGCATCTATCTTCAGGTTCGACGATGTTGAGCAAACTTTTTCAGATTTTAAGGCGATTTCCGAAGGAAAAGCACTATGGAAATACTTCGTTTTGCTGGCACTTTTGTTTATTATCTGCGAGGTTTTGATAATAAAGTTTATGAAGTAGATATTATAATGTGTTGATACACAAACTTTTAGTTCTAACAATTTGTTGTTAGTAATAAAAGTCAAAAAAGCGGACGAAAAATTGCTGTATTTGAAAAAAATGTACTAATATTGCAGTCCAAAATTTTAAGGAATAATAAAAAGTTTTCGTGATGAATTTAATGAATATTGTTGAACAGAATTTGGAACAGGTAAGAGAGTTCCCAAAGTTCAAGGCAGGTGATACTATTACTGTAAGTTACAAGATTAAGGAAGGTAATAAGGAAAGAATTCAGCAGTTCAGAGGCGTAGTGATACAGCTTAATGGAACTGGACGTACAGCTACTTTCACAGTACGTAAGATGTCGGGTACTTTCGGCGTAGAAAGAGTTTTCCCGATCGCATCTCCATTTATCGATTCGATTGATGTTAATAAGTATGGTAGGGTTCGCAGAGCAAAGATTTACTATCTGCGTGAACTTACCGGTAAGAAGGCTAGAATCAAAGAAAAGAGATTCTAATCTTTGTTGCGTGAAAAAGATAATAGCTCCGAGATTTATGTCTTTGGGGCTTTTTTCGTTGAATATAACTTGTTAGATATTTATAAAGATGAAAAAATCATTGTTTGTTGCTAATTCGATGACAATCACGGGTATTGTCCTTGCTTTGATTGGTGTTGTAGCTATTGTTTGCGGTGAAAACTTTTTCGAGCATCTGATTCAAATTGCTGGTGGTGCTATTGCCCTGATGAGTTTGTTTATGCTTGTAATGCGTATCGCAAAGAGTAAGGATGGCGATTCAAAGCTCGAAAAGTCGTTGATGATAATAATGTTCGCTTTTGCTCTCATCGGTGGCGTGTTGCTGTTCTGCTTTGCCGAACAGTTGACAAGGATTTTCGCTATAATACTCGGTGCAATAATCCTGCTCGGTGCCGTTATGATGATAATCTTAACATTGGTATATCGCGAAAAAGGTTCAAAACTTTCGATGGTTTACTTGATTTCATCGATTGTTGTGCTCGTCGCTGTCGGCATTCTTGGTTTCATGTTTATTCGTGATCCAGAATTTGGCAACAAGGTGATGGCAATCGTGCTTGGCATACTGATGATTCTTCTCGGTTTGCTCTTCTTGTTCGAGTCGTTTATGGTTCGCAAAGTTATAAAGTTCTTCAACAACAACTTGCTGTCAGAAGGACAAAATGCTGAGGTAGAAACCATTGATGCAGAGGCAGAAGTCATTGACGAAGAAAAAACATCTGTAGAATAATGTCTTTTTCGGTCAGGATACTTGGTAGCAGCAGTGCCTTGCCGACAGTTAAGCGGCAGACTTCGGCTCAAGCAGTCCTGTACAACGGAACACCATACCTCGTCGATTGTGGCGAGGCTACACAAATTAGAATGCGCGAATATTCCTTGCCTTTCGGAAGGTTGAGGAATATTTTTATTTCGCACATTCACGGCGACCATATTTTCGGCTTGTTCGGTCTGCTTTCTACATTTTCGATGCTTGGTCGCAAAACCGAACTCAATATTTATTGCCCCGAAAAATTGGAGCAAATTTGTACTTCATTGTTCGCCTCGCTCGACCACGATTTGGGTTTCAAGGTAAACTACAAGTACTTGCAATCCGATGGTTTTCAGCTTATTCACAGCGATAAAAACCTAGAAGTGTATAGCTTTCCTTTGGTTCATACGAAACCAACCTGGGGATTTCTTTTTCGCGAAGTGGAGAAGGAGAGGAATATAATTAAGGAGTGCATCGAAGAATACAATCTCTCGATTGCACAGATTGTCAGTCTGAAACGGGGCGAGGACGTAATGCTCGAAAACGGTTGCTTGCTAAAAAGCGACGATGCAACAAAATTGCCGCCTTCGCCCAAGACTTATGTTTATTGTTCCGACACTTTGCCGTTGAAACGTCTGTCCGATTTTGCACCGAATGTCGATATGCTTTACCATGAGGCTACATTTATGGACAAGGATGCCGAACTGGCAAAACTTACCTGCCATACTACGGCAATTCAGGCTGCAGAACTAGCAAAGTCGTTGTCGGTTAAGAAGTTGATGCTTGGACATTTTTCAACACGTTACCCGTCGATGGAGATAATGAACGAGGCTAGAACAATTTTTCCAGATGCTATTGAAGCTCGCGACGGCTTAGAAATTGAAATTTGATGTTATGATTGAAATTGACGATAAAGTTGTTCATTTTGATGTTTTTCGTAAATGTTTTGCTTGCGACATTACCAAATGCAAGGGCATTTGTTGTGTTGAAGGCGATTCGGGAGCACCATTGGAAAAGGCTGAGGAAGACAAGTTGAAAGAGATTCTGCCGAAAATATACAATCGTCTGTCTGCAGAAGCAAAATCGGTGATTGACGAGCATGGCGTGTCGATGCTCGACATCGAAGGTGAGCTTACGACTTCAATCATTGGCAAGGCTGGTGCTTGCGTTTTTGCAAATCGTAACGATGAAGGCATCATATATTGCGAAATAGAAAAGGCTTGGGAGGAAGGTTTGGTTGATTTTCGTAAGCCTATTTCGTGCCATCTGTATCCTATAAGGGCTAAGAAATATGCATCGTTTGAAGCCGTAAACTACGATGTGTGGAATATTTGCAAGGATGCTGTGAAACTCGGAGATGAACGCAATATCAAGATTTATGAATATCTTAAAGAACCTCTGATACGTAAGTATGGCGAAGAGTGGTACAACGAAATGTGCGTGGCGGCCGACTACGTGAAGAATATTGACTTTGGCGACAAATAGGTATGGAGAAAAAACTGCTATACGAAGTTTCAATAATTAGACCGCTGATAATTTTTCTTCTGGTTGTACTCCATTCGTTTACAATATATGGTGGAGGCTGGGAAATGCCCGAAGGAATTGATGGCGTTCCTATTTACTATTGGATGTGCAAGCTAATTTCTGGCTTTAGAGTAGAGACAATTGCCTTAGTTGCAGGTTATGTGTTTGCATATCAAAGCATTGTGCTTGGTAGGAAATATGAGTTCAAGTCGTTTGCATGGAAAAAGGTGAAGCGTTTGCTTCTGCCGATGCTGTTTTTCGGCCTCATATATTATTTCTTGCTGAAGTTCGACAAGGCAAACTTTACCTGGGGCAGTTTTGTGATGTCGATTTTGTCGGGACCTGGACATTTGTGGTTCCTGCCGATGTTGTTCTGGTGTTTCCTTTCCATTTGGCTTATAGATAGGTTCAGATTGTCGTCGATTTGGCTTTTGCTGGTGCTGGCGGCAGTTTCCATTGTGCCAATTCCTGTTTCGCTTCCGTTTGGATTGCAAAGGCTTTCGTATTTCTTATTTTATTGTTACGCAGGTTATTATCTGTACGAAAATAAGGAAAAGATTGTTGGAAAATGCCAGAATATTCCATTTATTGTGGTTTTGTGCGTATTGTATTTTGCGCTGTTGCTAGTCAACTATATTTGGGTTATACCCTCTGGTTGGGAGACAAATGCCGAAGGTACAATGCGTTATGTTCGGATTTTTGCTTCCAGCGGCTTGAAACTTTTGTATTCGTGCTGCGGAATTATGGCGTTATACTTGATTGTGCTGAAATATTCATCCAAGCCAAATTATTGCCCGTGGAAACTTGTGCTTAAATCAAATTCGATGTGCTACGGCGTGTATGTCTATCATCAGTTTTTGCTAGTGTTCTTGTATTACCACACTCAGTTGCCGACAGCAGTAGGTTCGTACGCCTTGCCATTTGTAGGCTTCGCCATCACGTTTATTGTGTCGGTGGCATTGACTTGGCTTACTTTGAAGACAAAGTTTGGAAGGGCTTTGATAGGATAGGCGAAAAAACAAAAGGCCTTGCAGTTTGCAAAGCCTTTGTGTTGTTGGAAAAATATCCTTAGATAATCTCGATATTGTCTTCCCAGGTGATTTTTTCGCAGTAGCGGCACTTGAGACCGATTTTTCCGTCTTTCTTTACTACTGTGAACTTGGTTGAAACCTTTTCGTGGTTGGTTATGCACTTTGGATTGAAGCATTTTACGAAGCCTTCAATCTTTTCCGGTAACTGAACCTGTTTCTTGTCGACAACCTTGAAATCCTTGATGATGTTGATTACAGCCTTCGGGTCGATGAGTGCAATCTTGTTTGCATCGTCGTCGCTTGGGTACTTGTCGGCAATCTTGATGATAGCCTTTGTTCCGTACTTCTTGCTAGGAAGGTTGTTGCCGAAGAAAACTGGAGTGTCGAAGTTTTCTATTCCAATGATAGACAAAATTTTATATAATTTGTCGGCTTGTATGTGGTCGATAACGGTTCCGTTTTCGATAGCCTTTACTGTTAATTCTTCTTTCATGACTTTACGATTTATTTAAGACCTAAAATAAGTGCAATGATTGCCATTCTCGTATATACGCCGTTTTCGGCTTGTTCGAAGTAGTATGCTTTCGGGTTAGAGTCGACGTCGGTGTCGATTTCGTTTACACGTGGCAGTGGGTGCAAAACTCTCATGTTGTCCTTTGTGCCTTCGAGCATCTTGTTCTTGAGGACGTAAACATTCTTAACCTTTTCGTATTCGAGCAGGTCGGAGAAACGTTCGCGCTGTACGCGGGTAACATAAACTATGTCGGCGTCCTTGATGTTCGGTTCGAGTTCTTCGTACTCGTTGTACTTGATACCCTTCGAGTCGAGGTAGTCCTTGTATTCCTGTGGCATTCTGAGGCTAGCAGGCGAAATGAAGTTGAAGGTCGGGTTGAATTCCGACATTGCCATTAGCAAAGAGTGAACTGTACGTCCGTACTTGAGGTCACCGACGAGGCAGAGCTTGAGGTTTTCGAGAGTGCCTTGCGTTTTGTAGATCGAGTAGAGGTCGAGCAGACACTGTGTCGGGTGCTGGTTCGAACCGTCGCCGGCATTGATGATAGGAACTCGCGAAATTTCGCTTGCATAGCGTGCGCTACCTTCGATAGGGTGACGCATTACGATAAGATCGGCATACTTGCTGATTGTCATTATCGTGTCGTTGAACGATTCGCCTTTAGCCTGGCTTGTGTTGGTGGCTTCGCTGAATCCGATAACTCGTCCGCCCAGACGCTGGATTGCTGTTTCGAAGCTTAGACGTGTACGTGTCGATGGTTCGAAGAACAACGATGCTACAACGTAGTTGTCCAACAGTTTCTGGTTGGGGTTCTTTTCGAATTCTGCTGCGACTTCGAGGATGCGGAAATATTCCTCTTTTGTGTAGTCGCTGATGGAAATTAAGCTTTTGTTTTTCATCATCTTTGCTATTATTTTATTCTTTCAATATTACGTTTCAAATCAAAAAAAAACCGAAAGAAAAAACTTTCGGTTTTAAAAATATCATCTCTTTACAATTTCTAAAAGTTCAACATCGAAAATAACAGTTGAATAAGGCTCTACCGTTTGATAGCCTGTTTCTCCAAAGGCAAGATAGTACGGAATGAAAAATTTGTATTTTGCTTTTGGCGTCATCAGCAGTATTCCTTCGGCAAGTCCGCGAGGCAGACTCATGAGGTTGTTCTCTGAGGGTGTGTCGCCAGTGCTGCCAAACACTGTGCCATCTATTTTTCTACCTTCGAATTTTATTACAACATTGTCAGAAACAGACGGGTGAGCAGAGCCGTCGCCTTCTTCGATAACTTTGTACTGAAGTCCGCTTGTGGTCTGTATTATGCCCGTATTCGTCAGATTCTGCTGCATGAATTTTTCACCTTCCTTTTTTATGTTGCCATACTTCAGGTCTATAATCTGTCGCGAATATGTGCTTATTGCCTCAACGGCCTCGTCGTGCGAAAGGAGGGAAGTGTCATTTTTCATCAGGTCGGTTATGCCGTTCAAGGTAAGGTCCCGGTTCATTAGAGTGTCCATCTGTTCGTCAAGATATTGCTGGGCAAGGATAATACCCATTGCGTAACTTGCCGAATCCTTGAGGTTTGTGAGTTTTGATGAAGCAGGAGGGTTCTGTCTTTCGCATGATGCTGATAACAGGACTATTGTTGCGACGATAAATGTGAAAAATACTTTACGCATTTTGTTTTTATTTCGCCTGCAAATTTAATTCAAATATTTTCAATGGTTGACGATGTTTTTTGCATTTTTATTAACAATTAACAAAAAAAGCCTACTGCTTGAGCAATAGGCTTTTACAAGAAATTTTTGTTTCTTACTTTGTGAAGTTGCAGTTGACCTGGTAGTCCATTGGTACAGCCTTGCCGCCCTTCATTGCAGGAGTCCAGCCTTTCATCTTGCTTACAACCTTTATTGCTTCTGCATCGAGGCTTGGTTCAAGACCTTTTACAACTTTTACATTCGATACTGTACCGTCGGTGTTTACTGTGAATTGAACAGTTACATTACCTTCCTTGCCGCTCTTTATTGCTGCCATAGGATAGTCGATGTTCTTGTGGATGAATGTGTTCATGCCATTTTCTCCACCAGGGTACATTGCGCACTTGTCAAATCCGCTTGCTACGGTTGATTTTACTTCCATTGCAGCGTTCTTGTCCTGTGCAAAGCTCGCGAAGCTTATGCAAGCCATCAAAATTGCGAAAATGAACTTTTTCATAGTATATCCTTTAATTAATATTATTCGAATTTTTTACCAGTTTCTGTTGTTGTGGTTTTTGAAGTGTCGTACTTGTCGAGACGTTTTGTCTTCCAACGGAAACCAACAGTTGCCATTACATAGAGGTCCTTTCTCCATGATCCTGTGTCGTATGAGTGGAATCCGATTTCCGGTTTAACATAGAGGAGGAAACGTGGGTGACCAACTTCCAGTGCTATACCTGCCGATGCAAAGAAAGGAGACTTTGTAACTTTTTCGTTGTTTTGTTCTTGGTCGGTTCTGTATTCCGATTTACCTACATCGAACGAACCGAGCTTAAGACCTGCTGTAAAGTTGATAGGACTGCGCTTGAACAAAGTCCATTCGTAGATGAAATATACTTTGTTGAGGTTGCAGTTCGACTTACCCAATGTTCCTATTACAGTACCTAAGTTTCTGAGGTTGAGCATTAAAGTCTTGTCGCCACCGATACCTAGACGATGATGCTTGAATTGTACCATTACTTCGAATTCGGCGTTCAACAAGCCACCGGTACTGATAATATCGGTTGAAATCAAAGCACCAGCACTGATACCGCCGCCAATGATGAAGTGGTCGAGGGTAAAATTGGATGTTGTGGTGGACTTAGTTGTGTCCGTTGTTGGAATGTCGCTAGTTGGAGTATCGGTTGCAGTACGAGTCTCCGTCGAACTTGTATTTGTGTTCGTTGTAGTCGTCTGACTTGTTTGTGTGCCTGGGTTGCCTTTTGTTTCAGTAGAACCGTTGTTGCCACCATTATTGGGAGAAGAGGTGGTTGTCGTCGTTGTCGTCTTTTTTACAACAGCTGGTTTCTTTGTTCCAGTTTCCTGAGCAAAAATAATTCCTGCACTCAGCATTAAAATTAAAACTATCGATAAAAACTTTTTCATTTTATTAAAAAAATAGTCTCCTGATTTATCAAACTGAACATCTTTTGCCTTTGCTCCATAACACACGGAGACTGTTTATGTGTTGTGTTACAATGACGAATGACAATAAAACAATTATTGTGCCAGAATTTTTTGCAAAGGTAATTTATACAAATAAAAAAGCCGAATAAAATCGGCTTTTTTTTGTTTACTTCTTTATTTCTAAGAGTTCTACATCGAATATCAATGCCGAGTAAGGCTGTATTGTTCCTCCTGCTCCGCGTTCGCCGTAGCCAAGCTGATAGGGGATGTAAAGTTTGTATTTCGAACCGACACTCATGAGTTGCAAACCTTCTGTCCAACCTTTGATGACTCCGTTGAGCGGAAATTCGGCAGGTTCTCCACGATCGTATGAGCTGTCGAAAACTGTGCCGTCGATAAGTGTGCCTTTGTAGTGAACCTTGACAACGTCGGTTTCTGATGGTTTTGGACCTTTGCCTTCGGTAATAACTTCGTACTGCAAACCGCTTTCGGTTGTCTTTACTTCGGGACGCTTAGCGTTTGCTGCGAGGAAATTTTCGCCTTCAGCCTTTGTGCTTTCGTATTGCTTGGCTTGTTCCTTCTGCTGTTCTTCCTGCTTCTTGGTGAAGAATGCCATAATTACCTGTTCTTCCTGTTCTGCAGTAAGTATTGCTGTTCCGCCAACCATATCGGCAAAAGCAGATTTTACAATTGTCGAGTCGGTTTCTTCGTTAAGTCTGTCGCCCATATATATGTCGTGCAGACGCATTCCGATTGCGTAGCTAAGTGAGTCGTCGAAGGTCTTCAGTTCAACTTTTGCGCTTTCGTTGTTGCACGATACCATTGCCAACGATGCAACGGCAGCAAATAATATTACGCTTATCCTTTTCATTTTATACCTATATTATATTATTTCTTGATTTCCAAAAGTTCGACTTCGAAAATAAGTGTTTCGAAAGGCTTAATATCTTGACCAGCACCACGTTCGCCGTATGCAAGGTTGTAAGGGATATAGAATTTGTATTTTGAACCAACGCTCATAAGCTGCAAGCCTTCAGTCCAACCTGCAATTACGCGGTTAAGCGGGAATTCGGCTGGTGTGCCACGGTCGTAAGAGCTGTCGAAAACCTTTCCTGCTATGGTTGTACCTTTGTAGTGAACCTTGACGGTGTTCGTTGCAGCAGGCTTGTCGCCAGTACCTTCGGTGATAACTTCGTACTGCAAACCGCTGGCGGTTGTCTTTACTTCCTTGCGCTTAGCGTTCTTTTCGAGGAACTTTTCACCCTCTTCAATCTTTTCCTTGTTTTCTTCTCTCTGCTTCTGAGTGAAGAATGCCTCGAGGGCTGTCTCGTACTGGTTGTGGTCGAGTGCCGACTTGCCGTTTACTTCATCTTCGAGCCCTTTTTTTATAAGTTCGATGTTTAGGTTTGCAAGGCCGTTCTGTGCGATAGCCTGACCGAACTGCATTCCGATTGCGTAAGCTGCGGAATCTTCCAATGTCTTAAGTTCTACTTTGTTCACGTTTTTTTGAGATTTGGCTGGCAATGCTATTAATAAAGCGAATGCCACAGTTAATAATAATGATAATTTACGCATAGTTTACAAATTTAAAGAGTGCAAAGTAAGGGAAAAAGTTTGAGATGGGGATGAAAAATGTATTATTTTTGCAAACAAAAATGTAATATGGATTTATCAGGTATATGTAACTGGTTGTGTGATTTTTTTTCAAGTCCTGTAATGTGGAACTGGATTATAGGGGCAGTTGTGGTTTTGTTGATTTGGCGATGCATTGTCCTGCAGATAAGGTGTGACGATTTAAAGTATGCAAAAAATGATGAATCGTTGAAGAACCAGATATTTCCGCATACTATCAGGAACAAGATTGAAAAGTTTCGCATAGAGACCAAACATTTGAAAAAGCAGACCGATGCTTTGTACGAGGAGATTAATAGTGTGTCTGATTTCCTTGGTGATGAGGCTTATAGCAAAAGCAACTCGGAAGAACGAACTTTGACACCAATATCGGATGAGATAGAAATGATGAAAAAGTACATACAGACTTCATGTGGAGGAGATGCCAGTAATGTTACAATAAATGAAAACATTGAAAATTACGATTTTGAGTTGCCCGACAGGATTACAGTTTCGATGATAGAGAATGCGTTCAAGCATGGTGATACATCTGCACCCGACTTTATGAAAATTGATATAACAGAGAAGGAAAATGGCAATTTTGAGATAGTTGTAAGGAATAAGATTAAGCCGGAGGATGTTTCAAGGGACAGGAAATTGTCGGGACTTGGCATACAGAACATGAAGGACAGGATTGCCAATTATAATGAATATAATTATGAATATAAAGGTAGCATTTATGTTGCCAATAAAAAAGGATATTTTTATTTTAAGTTGTTGTTTAAAAAGATATAAGTATGTCGAAGATTAAATTTGCAGTAATTGAGGACGAAGAGGATTTCCTTGAGGACAGATGTGAAGTCTTGGATGAAATAGCCAAAGATTGCAATCTTGAAGTAACCTTGAAAGCCCGTAGTTCAAAAGAATTTTTCGAAAAGTACAATGCCAACCCCGACAATGTTGATGCCATGATTCTTGACATCGATCTCGGCGAGGGTCGTACAGGTTTAGACATTGTTGACAAAATCAGAAAGCCTGCCTTGCTCGCTAGCGGATTCATCGATAAATATTTGACTAAAATTGAGGATCTGTCCGACGATGTTATCATTGAACATTCATAAAAGACAATCTCAGCTGAACGACTTAATAAAAAAGTTAGATCAACATGCAGGAGAATAAGAATTGAAAATTCTGTAAACCAAGCAATCACTATCACCGTAAAAGGCGAAAAACGAAGGGTGCCTGTCAACGATATTGTTTTTTTACAATCTCAAAAGGGAAGTACAAAAAAAATGATGTATTTCAACCGACAAAATTTAACCCCACTAGTATGTAACGATTTAACATTTGAAAAAATCATGAATTGGTCGGTGACCGACAGTTGCTTCTATCAAATTAGCAAGTACCAGTGCGTTAACATTAACAATGTTGAGATTCTACCAAAGGGCGAAAAGGTGAAACTATGGTACATTGACGAGGATGGAAACAGAAAGGATGATTTTTTTGATGTTTCGCCCAATTATGAATTGCCCCAAAAGTAATCACTTTTTGGACATGCCTCTGTAAAAACGACTTTTTTTTCATATTCACGATAATTTTGACTCATACATCTTAATAAAGTTTCCATTT
>JAEEGF012393021.1_pt1 | contig 11863 bp, 14 predicted proteins | sample 9134171 | NCBI WGS metagenome assembly JAEEGF01 (sample SAMN16246542, study PRJNA631951) | gut metagenome | biome: gut microbiome; feature: rumen; material: AP-attached | host: Bos | place: Iran: Karaj | collected 2018-10 | reverse complement strand
TTCTATTGTACTCCTCGCCGTCGATTTCCGCAAGGATGCCGTGAATCTCAAAACCGTGCCCGTCGAGATATTCCTGCGCCAGATTTGCCGCTGCCTCCCATAGCTGCTGGCTGAGCGCTGCGATCTCCGGCGCGCCGTAATAGTCGGCGAGCATGGAAGAGACGACGGGACGGGTATCCGCGTCGAGACGCCAGAGATTCACCGGACGGGAGTTCTCCCGCGCTCCGGTGTCCGACACGTCGAACACATACCGGATGCCCGGTCTGTCCCCGGAATCGTCGAGCAGGGCGATCCCCTTCGAGCCGCGCCGCACATAACGGCCCATCCGCTCATTCCACAGCCCGTATTCGGCGCAAGCCGTGGCGTCGGGCCGCTGGGCGAAGATCATGAGTTGCTCGGGGTAGGTGTATTTGTACATCCGGGAAGCGGTCGTGAGAAAAGCCCGCCACCGGTCCGCGCCGTGTGTAATCTGCCGCGCGGTATCTTCCGCAAGTTCCTGATAAGTCTGTATCTTATCCGGCATCGCTATCCTCCTCCTCGTCAAAATCCGGCGCCAGGTCGAGCAGGTCAAACTCTTCGTCACTCATCGCTTCCAGCTTGCCGACAGCCGAATCGATCAGGGCGATGAGCTCTTCTTCCTCCGGCTCGAGATAGGAGCGCATATCCACAAGTTTGTCGATCAGTCCCTCCCGGCTCCCTGTGCTGCAGATCGCCATGAGCATTCTTTCTTCATAGGTGAGGTTCATCTTTTTTCGTCTCCTTTGCTTTTTTCGGCGGTTTCGGCTTCCGTTCCGCTTCCCGCAGCTTCGCCATGACGGACACGCGCTTTTCTGTCTCCGGCGCGTTCTGTTCCCGCCGCCCGTTGTTGATGATCCCGTCGATCATGCCGGGGTCGTCCTCCGTTTGCAATTCCGCGTTTCTCAGATAGTTTTCCGGCTTGATGAAATCCGGAAGCTCCCGGAATCCCATGCTGTCGCAGTAGTGATACGATACCGCGCCGTCGTTCTTCAAGGCGATCACGTCGCTGACGGACAAGCTGTGTCCGGTATAGCCCTCCGGCTTTTCGTCCGCGTTGAACCGGAGAAAGAGGTCTTCCAGCGCAAGCATCCGGCTCGTCCCATCCGAAAGACCCGTTTCCGGTTTCAGGTTCCCCGCATAGACCGGCGCGTAGTTGTCCTTGTCGGGCAGGGACACGAGGCGTGACAGGCCCATGAATTTCAGCTCCGCGGGGGAGTCCTCCCGCAGCTGGTAGATCACGAACGCTTTATCCGGCGCTTTCCGGAACGCGTCCTCGATCGCGCGGGCCTGTTCCTCGGGCTGGCTGTTCCTGTGTTTTTCGGGCATATTCTGCTCCTTTCCGTATTTCAAAAACAAAAAAGGACCGCCCCCCGCATAGACTCATCCGTCCGTGCAGGGAGCGGCTCCCGTCATTCTTCTTCCGCGCTCTTCGCACGTTTTCTCATAGTATCCTTCCACTCTTCCGTACGAGGTGGGTAAATCGAGACGCATGATTTTGGCATGGTATAGGTCACGCAGTTCCCGCCCGCTGTGATTTCTTTCAGCAGGATTCTGTCCGGAAACCGGGCGGCCATCTTTTCGAGTTTCTTTTTCAGCTTCCGGTTGAATGTACAGACGGTGGCGTTTTCCTCCGCTTCATTGTAGAGGATCACCGTCTCACGTTCGGTCTTTCTGTATTTCGGCCTGCTCACTCCCGTTTCTCCTTCTCCCATGCCTCCCGCCATTCCTCATGCCGGGATTCGTCCCCGCTGATGACGCAGAGGCACATCGCCCCGAGTCCGATAAATCCGCCGAACAGCATTCCTCCGATAAAAGCAGCCCAGATCATGATTCCTTCTCCTTTGCCTTGTTGTTATGAAATTCCAGACGGAAGTCCGTCTTTTTTCCGTCGTCGCACAGGAGGAGCGTGCAGTCGAACCGGTTTCCGGTCTTCCGGGAGCAGCACCCTTTGAGCTCCGCCCGGCCGGTGTTCAGAAGAGCCGCTGCCGTTGCGGAATCCATTCTTTTGCCGATCCCGTCGAAAAGCCGATTCTCTTTCCAGAAACCGAAGGTGCATTCCCGGTTCTCGCAGAAGTACCCCTTGACGGATTCCCTCACCGCGCCGCCGCACCGGGGACAGGTCCCGAGGCGGTCTCCTCCCGAGGGGAAGAGCGTTTCCGCGCCGGGGACGGGCGTGTATGTCCCGATCAGGTCCCGGAGCATGGCCCGGATCCCATCGAGGAAGTCCTCCGGGGACCGCTCCCCGCGCTCGATCTCCCCGAGCCGGTGTTCCCATTCCGCCGTGAGGACGGGGGACTGCAATTCCTCCGGCAATACGGCGATCAGGTTCTTTCCGATCTCCGTGGGGACGAGGAACGCTGTCTTCTGCGCCTTCTTCCGCGTGAGGAAGCCGTCGTGGATCAGCTTTTCCAGAATCGCCGCGCGGGTGGCGGGCGTTCCGAGGCCGCGTCTCTCCGCGTCCTTCGGCATCTCCTTCGATCCGGCGTTCTCCATCGCGCCGAGCAAGCTGTCCTCCGTGTACCGCTTTGGCGGCGCTGACTTCGATTCCTTCACCTCGGTATATTTGACCGGAAGGATCTGCCCCTCTTCGAGAGCGGGGAGCACGTCGTCAAAGTCGTTTCTCCGGGCAAGCCGTTCCTCCATCCATCCCGGTTCGATCACCGTTTTCCCCTTTGCCGTAAACGGCTGTCCGGCGCAGTCCAGCAGGACGGTGGTCTCTTCGTAGAGGAAGGGATCGCCCAGGGCCAGCACGACCGCGGACGCGGCAAGACGCAGAATGTCATATTCCTCCCGTGTGAGGGTGGAGGGATCGACGTACCCCGCAGATTCCGTGGGGATCACGGCGTGGTGGTCCGAAACCTTCCGGCTGTCGCAGAGCGTTTTCGCGTTGGAAGCATTCCGGGCGTCGAGGGGGCATCCGAGGACTCTCTGCGCCGTCTCGAGGATTTCCGGGATCTTTTCCTCCATGTCGTCCGTGAGGAACCGGCTGTCCGTGCGGGGATAGGTACAAAGGCGCTTTTCATACAGGCTTTGCAGGGCGTCCAGCGTCTGCTGTGCCGTATAGCCGTAATTCTTGTTGGCATCCCTCTGGAGCGTCGTCAGATCGTACAGCAGGGGCGGATTTGCGGTTTTCTTCTTCTTTTCAACCGAGCGGACGACCGCCTTATGGCATTCCTCCGCCAGCCGTTCCGCGCTCTCCCGGTCCGCGATCCGTTCGGAGACGGCGCAGATTCCGCAGTCCAGGCATACGGTATAGAAGGTCTCGGAGGTGAACGCGGCGATCTCCGCCTCCCGCTCCGCCATCAGCGCGAGGGTGGGCGTCATGACGCGCCCCACGTTCAGCTTTACCCCGTAGAGCAGGGAGAAGAACCGGCTGGCGTTGATCCCTACAAGCCAGTCCGCCTCCGCGCGGCACAGAGCGGCCCGGTGCAGATTCTCGTATTCCTCGCCGGGGCGGAGGTTCTCAAATCCCTCCCGGATCGCCGACAGCTCCATCGAGGAGATCCAGAGCCGTTCCACGGGCTTGCGGCATCCGACGAGATCGTACACCGTCCGGAAGATCAGCTCTCCCTCCCGTCCCGCGTCGCAGGCGTTCACGATCCCCTCCACGTCGGGACAATTCATCAGGGAACACAGCAGGTCGTACTGTTCCTTTGTCCCCGGAAAGACCGTGAAGCGGAAGGGATCGGGGAAGATCGGAAGATCCTCCCGCCTCCATTTCAGATAGGCCGGATCGTATGCAGCGGCGTCCGCCAGCCCCGCAAGGTGTCCGAAGCACCACGCGATGATCCAGCCGCTCCCCTCATAGTATCCCTTTCGGTTGTAGGACGCGCCGAGAACGGCGGCGACGGTCCGGGCGACCGAGGGCTTCTCCGTTATGACCAGTTTCATGTGTCATCCCCGCTTTCTGTCTGTTCTTCTTCCTGATAGGGCTGAAATTCCATCTCTTCCTCCGGTTCATTGTGACGGGACGTCTGCTTTCTGTTCTTTCCGCGGAAAACGATCAAGAGGACCACTGCCGCCACCGCCAGCAGTCCCACCGCGCCGACGATCCGCATGGTGTTTTCCATGCCGTCCTTCTTCGGCGTCTCAGGCTCCGGCTCGGGCGGGATCACCACCTCTTCCGGCTCCGGTTCGGGTTCCGGGTCCGTCCCGAGGCAGGCCGTCATATCCGCCGCACAGACGGGACAGTTCGTGTCGATGTGTCCCACGGTGCAGTGTGTCTCACAGGTGCAGACCGGCGCGGCCTTTTCCGCGGGAGGCTCGTCCATCAGGGCGAGAAGGTCCGCTTCGTCCACAAGATTCAAAAAATAGGTGTTCTCGGATTCCCGCGCCCGGTCGATCACGATGAAGAAGGTGTTGCCCGCCTTGGTCTGGACGGTCAGGAACTGCTTTCCTTCCGTGTTTCCGTCCTCGTCCTCCGTGAGGAAGGAGAAGTCATCCACAAGGGTCAGGTTCCCGTCCGGGGTGAACGCGGAAAGAAGTCCTCCGAAGAGGTCCTCTAAGGAAAAATCCCCGAAGGGGGATTCGTCTTCGGGGGATTCGGTATCAGGTTCATCGGAAGGCGTTCCCTCTATGATCCAGTCCCCGGTCTGAGCATCCGGGGTTTCCGCTCCGGGCGGCAGCTCGTAGGCGTAATAGTCCCCGCCGTCCGCGAACGCTGCGAGGGGCAGGAGGAACATGGACAGAAGGGCGGCGAGGATCAGGGCCGCGATCCGCGCGTTACGGTTCTTCGTCATCGGATTCTCCCTCCGTTTCATTTTCGTCCGTCAGGCTGTCCGGAAGGGCGGGCAGCTTTGCGTCGGGCTTTGCCTGTTTCAGAAATTCCGCCAGCTCTTCCGGCGTCATGTTCACCGCATGGATCAGGCCGAGAATGTCCGTATTCTCGGACTCCCGGATCTTCTTCTGAAGCGTCCGGTTCCGGGCCTGAAGCTCGGCGATCTTCCCGAGATTCTTCTCCATTTCCTCCCGGTATTTCGCTCTCGGATTCTTCATATTCTTTCGCCTCCTTTTCACGGCATCCGTCCGTACCCGGCGAAGTGTTCCTGCCAGTAGGACGAGTTCAGGTTGGAATAGCCGATGGGATCTCCGCAGTGGAGCATCATCGAGTTCCCGACGTAGATGCCCACATGGGAGATCCCCGGCGTGTCGTAGGTCCCTCTGAAAAACACCAGATCCCCCGGCCGGGGAGAGGCGGTGAGGGTACAGAGATCGTACAGCCCCTGCGCGCTCCGCCGCCCGATGCTCCATCCGGAATGGTTGAGCACCCATGAGACAAATCCGGAGCAGTCGAAGGAGGTCTCCGGACTGCTGCCGCCCCAGACGTAGGGATAGCCGAGGTATTTCTCCGCCTCCGCGATCATGGCGGCGAAGGTCTCGTCCGCGAGCAGCTCTTCCGGTATGTCATAGTCGGGATAGTCGTCGTAGAGGCCGATGTACTCCGAATCCGGGAACAGGTCCTCCCGCCCGCCGAGCACCGACATATACGTCGAATAAGCCACAAGCTGTTCTTCCGTCATGATGTAAACAGGCAGATGGGACAGATCGTTGTTTTTCAGGGTGAGGGTGCAGGTGATGTAATGGTACGGGACTTCTTCCTCGTAGTCATACGGAACGACGATCACCTCCCCGGTCTCCGGATCGATCAGGGGGATTTCCCCGGTCCGGGGTTCCATCCGCATCCGGGTGTCGAAGTCCAGTCCCTCCGACAGATCGTACTGCTTCTCAAAGAGCAGATCGAGGGTGTCCCGCACGTCGGCAAGCGTCCATTCTCCGGGATGGAGGGCGGACAGGATGGAGGTGAGGACGTAGGGATCGTGGCCGATCTCGTCGAGGACGTAGACATATTCGTCGTAATCGTGGGTGTCCTCGTATTCGCCGATCATCCTCCGCAGATCGTCTTCCATCGCGCAGTAGGCGGCCTGGGCGCTGGTGATCTCCCCATCCTCCGCCGCGTAGGTGCTCCCGGCGACAACGGTCCCCGCTCCCTGAAAGAGCATGGAGCAGGCAGAGAAAACGTCCAGAAGGAACACAAGAGCCAGCACGATCGCAAGGACGATCAGAATGCCTTTCCAATGCTCCTTCACAAACTCCGCGGTCTTCTTCGCGGCTTTCTCCGCGGCCTCCGCCGTCTTTTCCGCCGCGGTTTTTGCCGTTTCCGCCGTTTTCTCCGCGGCCTCTCCGTTCTTCCGGGCGGCGTAGTTCTGCTTCATGGCCTGCCGCTGATGGAACTTTGTCACGGGGTTCGATCCGTCTTCCTTCAGCGCGTCGGCGTTCGCTTTCCTCTGCTGCCGGATCTGTTCGTTCCGGACGGCGTTTTCAAGGATTCGTCCAGACGTCTCCGCCGCGCCGGTTAAGCTGACGGCTGCGTCCGTTCCGGCGTTGTCGTCCGCGTATTCCTTTACGGCGTTCCGGACCGCCGCCTTCGTCAGCTCCTTCGGAAGGTCCCGGACAGCGCTTTTCGGCTTGCCGGGCGGCGTTTTCGGGGGAAGCTCCTCCCCGGTGAATTTCAGCTTGTTTTCTTTCATGTTGCGACCTCGTTCAGTTTGGTGGTCATGATCCGGTACAACTCCGTGTCCTGCGGGAAGCGGTCGGCGAAGGGAATGATGGTGCCGCCGAAGTACAGAAGCCCTTCGCCCGCGCCGGACTGCGTGACGTAGGAGAGCTGATGCGTCGAAATGTTCAACAGCTTCGCCAGAATCTGCCGGTCCCCCGGAGCCTGATTCAGCATATATACGAAGTCGCTGTTCTCGAAGATGTTCTCCACCTCCCGGGATCCCAGCAGGTCCTTTACGTTCTGCGTGATCCCCGTGGGAACCCCGCCCCATTTTCTGAACCGCTTCCAGATCTCGACGCTGTACGCGGCGGTCTGTTCCTCCCGGAGCAGCAGGTGAAATTCGTCCACATAGTACCGGGTGGATCGGTGCTCCGTGCGGTTGACGGTGACGCGGTTCCACACCTGATCCTGTACGACGAGCATCCCGATCTTTTTGAGCTGCTTGCCCAGCTCCTTGATGTCGTAGCTGACGATCCGGTTGTTCACGTCCACGTTGGTCCTGTGGTTGAAAACATTCAAAGAACCCGACACGTAAATCTCAAGGGCCGTTGCGATGTACTGCGCCTCTTTTTCGTCCTGCCGCCGCAGTTCGTCGTAGAGATCCCCGAGAAGGGGCATATTCTCCGGGCGGGGGTCGTTCAGGTAGTTCCGGTACACCAGGCGGACGCACCGGTCGATGACGGTTTTTTCCACCGGCTGCAGTCCCTCCTTCCCGCCGACGATCAGTTCGCAGAGGGAGAGGATGAAGTCGGATTTCAGCGACAGGGGATTTTCGTCGTCGCTGTAATTGAGGTTGAGGTCCATGGGGTTGATGCAGTCGGAGGACGTGGGGGAGATCCGGATCACCTGGCCGTTCAGACGCCGCACCAGCGAGCCGTACTCCGATTCCGGATCGCAGATGATGATGTCGTCGTCTGGACACACCAGAAAGGCGTTGGAGATCTCCCGCTTGGCGGAGAAGGATTTGCCCGATCCGGGCGTCCCCAAGATTAAACCATTCGGATTTTTGAGCGTCTTCCGGTCCACCATGATGAGGTTGTTGGACAGGGCGTTGATCCCGTAGTACAGGGCCTCTCTGCCGTTCTGGAACAGTTCCTGTGTGGTGAAGGGAATGAAGATCGCCGTGCTGGAGGTGGTCAGGCTCCGCTCGATCCCCACCAGATTCTGACCGAGAGGCAAGCAGGACATGAGCCCTTCCTCCTGCTGATAGTCCAGCCGCATGAGGGAGCAGTTATGCCGCTGCGCGACGCCGGACGCCTGAAACTGCGTGTTGTTCAGCTGACGCTGTGTGTCCGCCGTGTTCATGAGCAGGAAGGTCACGAGGAACATCCGCTCATTCCGGCTCTGGAGGTCCTGCAGCAGCTTCTTCGCCTCCGTCCCGTAGGTGGCGAGGTCCGAGGGGATGATGTCAATATCGTACCCGGCCCTCACCGCCTTTTTCTGTTCCTCTATTTTCGCCTTGTCGAGGTCGGTGATTTTTCTTTTCACCGTCTTGATTGCTTTGGTCTGATCGACGGAGCGGAGGTGGACGGACAGCACAAGGCCCGATTCCATGTCAAGAAAATCCGCGAGCACCCGGTCGTTCAGCTCCGGCGCGATGATCTGCAGAAAGGACACCGCCCCGACCTTTCGTCCCATCCCGAACTGCTTTCCGTTCTGAAACGTAAAGGAAGACGGCGCGATGAAATCCTTGGTGGACAGGCCGGTGGGGACAAGCGCGTTCCAGTCGAACCGGAAGGGCTCCCCTTCGTCCATGTGAAAGATACCGTGCATCACCTCGAGATATTCCGCACCGTTCAGGGGGGACGCCGACACGCCGAGACGCTTGAAGTTGGACAGCAGGTCCGTTTCCAGACGTTCCAGACGGGATTTCGCCTGCGTGAAGCTGTCGGATTCGATCCCGAAGGTCAGGTATTTCGTCTTGGACAGGCCGTTTCGCCCCTTCGACACCTGATTCCGGAGCATCCTTGTGTATTCCTCCCGGATGGAATCGAACTCGTCCCCGGCCGGGGGAATGTCGATCTGCCGGGCGACGCTTTCCTCCGAGGTGGAGACGTTCACAAAGGTGAGCTGGACCGACACGGACGGATCGAGGTAGTTGAGAAAGTCGCACCACCCCTCGAACACGGCGGTTTTGTCCTCGTTCTGGGACAGCTGATAGTTGATGTCCTGAAAGCGCATCGTCTTCACATACCGGGTTTCGCTGACCCGGCAGATCCCGTCCGGGTACATTTGCCGGTAAGGGATGCTGTCCTGCGCCGACAGGACTTTCTTTTCATCCGCCAGCGCGCCGGTTATCAGATCGGCCAGCTCTTTTTTCTGCTGTCTTGACAGCTGTCTTGACAGCGGATTTTTCACGGACAATACGCGTCACCTCCTCGTCGTAGTGATCCTGCTTCAGGAGCAGGGAGTAGAAATTCCGGGTCCGGTAGGGACGCCGCTTCGGGCGCAGGAACGACACCCGCACGATGTGCGAGAGGACCGTTTCCAGCGGCTGGCCGTGCTTTTCATATACGCCCAGCAGAAAGGCGGGGAGCATGACGAGCATCATCACCATCGCCGCCGCCGTGGTTCCCACGGGACCCTTCAGAAGAAAGAAAATCGGTACGCCGATCAGCGCGCCGGTTCCGAAGCAGACAAGCTGCCTCTTGGTTAAGTTGAAGAGGACCTTCGTCTTCACGGACGCGAGGTCCTTCGGTACGGTTACATAAGGCACGGAATCCTCCTGAAAAAAAGTTTCAAAAAAGTATTGACACCGCATGTGACACCATGATACAATAGGGCAGAAAGGCGGTGGACTGATGTCAGCATGGGATAAGCTCCTCGCGCGGATTCTCGCCGAGGATAAGAATATGCGATTCGACGACCTGAAAAAGGTCCTCGAGAGTTACGGTTATACCGGAAAGCGTCCGTCCGGCGGAAGCAGTCACTGCACCTTCCGCAAAAAGGGTCGGAGTCCGATCACCATTCCGGTTCATGAGCCGATCAAGGTGACGTATGTGCAGATGGTCAAAGCGGGGATAGAAACGGAGGAGCAGAATGAAAACGATTGAAGAGTATATGCGGCTGAAATACCGCATGGAACTGATTCCGGACGAAGCCGAAGGTGGGTACACCGTCCGCTATCCGGATCTTCCGGGGTGCCTGAGCTGCGCCGATACGCCGGAAGACGCCGTCCGGAACGCGGAAGACGCGCGCCGGGAATGGTTTACCGCGGCGATGGAGGAGGGAATCGAGATTCCCGAACCCTCCGACGCCGGAGACTATTCCGGTCAGTTCAAGCTGAGAATCCCGAAATCCCTGCACCGGGATCTTGCGGAACACTCCCGTGAGGAAGGGATCAGCATGAATCAGTACTGCCTTTATCTTCTGACGAAGAACGACGCGGCCTACCGCAGATCCAAAGCATAAACAGACACACAGGACGGAAACAAACCGTCCTGTATTAGTGAGCGGCGAAAATTGATCGAGCGAGACTGCCCGTTTTGAAGAGACAGAAACACAAAAGCACGGTGTACCCCATGCACGTCCACATGGCGTAGGCGATGTCCGGGGCCGCGGGGATGTGCTGGACCAGCGCGGCGTAGATCGCAACGCACACGATGATCAGAAACGCCTGGAAGCCCAGCGCCATGAGGGAGCGGATGTAGTTCTGTCCCATCCCGCCCCATTCCTTGCCCATCATCGACGCCATCGGGATGGGGGCGACGGAGGTGACAAGGTAGATCTCCACCATACGCCCGTAGACGATGATGAAGATGCAGACGGACAAGGCCCAGGTACAGATCCCCACAAAAAGCGACTGGAACCAGAGGCCGAACAGCGGTCCGATCTCCATAGCCTCCAGCCTTGCCTCGAGGTCCGGTATCACCGTATTGAAATCGATCCCGGTCCCGTGCAGGATCACCCCGGACGCGCCCGCCACCACGCCCTGCGCCGCGTCGAAGATCCCCATGACGATGGTCCATGTATTCGTGACGATCACGACGGCGCAGGCGGTTTTGAAGACCCACCGGAAGATGGCCCATGAGTCCACGTCCGCCATATTGTTCTTTTCCGTGACGAGTTGGATGAGTTCCAAAGTCATGACGAAAGCGAGGATCGCTCCGGCGATGGGGACGATCACGTTGTCCGAAAGATTCCGGATCATGTTGTAGATCGCGGCGTTCCATGCCTGCGGCGTCGTTCCCACCTGCCCGGCGATCTCCGCCACTTTTTCGTTGGTTGCGTCAAACAGACCGGTGAGATTGTGCATGATCCCGCTGACCAGCAGGTCTTTCAGCTGCTCCGAGATCTGATCCCACAGATGATCCAATTATGAGCGCACCTCCTTTCCGGGGAGGCCCGTTTTGAGCCTCCCCGCAGAGATTTTTGAGGGTGGATCAGGTCGTGACAAACAGGCCGGTGAGAAGCGGAACGAGGACGATGCCGACGATGGCGACACCCGCTCCGGCCATGAGCTGCTTCATTCCCTGGGACTTCGCTCCGGGGTTGTCATTACCGTACCCTTGGCGGCTAAGCGTCCAGCGCCTTACCGCGTTTCCGCGGCAGGTTTCCGGGCGCTCGCCCCGGAACCGTGCTTGCACATCATCTATGCACACGGCTCCCCATTTGTTATTCATCATAGTTCACCTCTGTGAAGTTTTCGATGGCACTCATGACAGAGCGCTATCGTCTTTCGATTCCTCGAAATCATCAGTCTTTCCCAGAAATCCTTTCCGCTCAGGTCTTTCAGCCTGTGGACATGGTGTATTTCAATGTCCCTGTTTTCCGCGCCGCAGATTTCGCAGCGCCGGGCTTTCAGCCTGTCGGTCAGCCGCGTGTCGCTGAAATACTTGCCCGTGACCGGCTTCTGATCCACCGACGCGGGCAGTACCTCCGTTTTGTGTCTGAAACCTTCGTTGTAGAACAGTCTCGTTATGGTCTTGCCTTTCTTATTGGTGTAACTCACACCGAAATCATGTCCTACCCGGTATTTTTCAATGATAAAGTGCTTGCTCGTCCTGTATTTCGCTCCGAATGTTTTGTACATACTGTATTCCATGATATACCCGTAACTCGTCAGGCAGGATGCGTTGTTGGCTATACTGTAGTAGTTGTATAACCCCCGGATCTTGCTGTTGTAGAAGTCGAGTATCTCAAGGTCGTCGCAGTCCTTCATTCTCACGATCGGCATCGGACGCCATTCTTCCGTGCCGTTATGCACGACGATTTCCATTGCCTTGTCTCTCAGCAGATGTTCTTTTATCACGCTGTTCGAGACTTCAAGAGCGATTCTGCCTTTCAGAT
>JAEEGF012309663.1_pt1 | contig 11865 bp, 7 predicted proteins | sample 9134171 | NCBI WGS metagenome assembly JAEEGF01 (sample SAMN16246542, study PRJNA631951) | gut metagenome | biome: gut microbiome; feature: rumen; material: AP-attached | host: Bos | place: Iran: Karaj | collected 2018-10 | reverse complement strand
ACCATGCCAATCATTCGTAACATACAGATTATTGAACTCAACATAATAGTATGGATTCTGCTGTTTTCCAAGGGCAATTAGATTACCAGACTGGTTAAATGCGTCTATGTGGCGAATAGCCATATTTGAATTTATGACCCATCCGCCAGGCCAATTCTGCTCCTGTACAAGTTTATAAAGGTATTCATCTTCTGTAAAGGGATTCGCAGACTGTCCTTTTGAAATAGTCTGTTGTACAATCCCCTGAGAGTTATGAAACTGAATAGCGTCTGTAGAAGCGTTTCTAACCCATCCCACAAGCCATTCAGAATAATAAGTATAGTGACTATTGTATTCTGTTTCTGAATACGGATCGCGTTTGCATCCTTTGGTGCTTAAAATATCATCTTGTGCCATAGTATTTTATTCTTATTTCTATTTTAACACGTTGTTTAATATATCATGTTTAACACTCTTGACAATGTCGTCATTGTTTTTTTGTTAATTCTTATTCCTTTCCCATAGGCATTTCGTTTACAAAATTAGACATTTTTGTTAATACTCTCACTGTTTTCATCTTTAAAAGATGTTAATACGCCTTCATTATAATTCCCTTCCATACAGATAACCCCACGGCGAAGCAGTTCCTTCACTTCGTGCAGGATATGCATGCGTGCTCCTGCCTTGGCTCCTTCGTTCTCTATGCGGAAGGAACTGACAATGTCATCCTGTAGCTCGCCGAAGGTCATGCTACGCTCCTGCAGCATCTTCAGTATCCTCAGTCCCATATCCAAGAGTGGTGCCTCGCGAAAGCCCCTCTCTTTAAGGCAAGGCATGACGGCTATCATCGTCAGGGGGTACTCCTTCTCGCACCTGAACTTCTCCTTCAGCTGCATTACGGCCCAGGGATGCCACTCCTTCGGGATGTTGAAGACGCAGACATGCGGACAGGCTTTTAGCAGGCATGCCCTCTGCCCATCCCCTTCCATCTCATTGAAGCAGACAAAGTGGGCATAGTCCCGTTCCAGAAGAAACAACTCCTCTACATCCAGGTTCTGCCATTCCCTTTCCCGCTCCGTTAGGAAGTCCTCATACTGGGCCAAACTCTGCTGAGCCGTCATCATACCATCCAGATAGATGACGTTCCTGTTCAGCCGGTGGTGCCGCCAGGGACAGAGGTCGAGTATCTGGCGATAGAGTTCTGGATATAGCCTCAGCATGGCGCGGTCGAGTATCGCTACGACTTGTCCGTTCCGCTTATGCCCGCCCAGGAGGTGGTGGAAGGGATGGCGGCCGTAATGGTCCAGGTCGCAGAACTCACCCCGCGTATAGCCCTCGTCCTTTACGGGGTGGTCCAGCACGCCTGTAATATCCCGGCCTTCCCTGTCAGCCATGACGGCAAGGATGACTTGCTCGAAGAAGACATTGCAATCTACTTTGGAGTGAGGACAGCCGGGGTCGTTCATGCGGTTCTCTTCCATAAAGCGGAATACCTCCCGGCAGTAGCGGCGGATGAAGTCAAGGTCCGTTCCGCCGAAGAAGCCCATGTTATAGGAGGCGACCGACTCTTCTTTCAGTCCATTGTCGATATAGTCGGGTAGCCGGATGGACGGGTGTTCCAAGATGCGGTCCATCATGCGGCGGTAGTAGATGGTGCCTATCTCCCGGTTCTGGGCAACGAGCGGAGCGTCCATCACCCTTTCGGGAAGCGGCTCTGTGATAAACACATCCCCATCGACATGGATGAAGGGCTCCGTCTGCATGGAGTAGGTCTTTATCTTGGAGAGTGCCCAGTGACGCGGCAGGCAATGGAAGTCATCGAATACCGTGCAGACCTCGGTATAGGGCAGATGGAGCGTGTCGATGAGCAGGTGCTTGCCGTGCGAGTCTGTGTAGAGCACCACATCGCCGTAGTGCTCACGCAGGCTGATGCAGCTCATAGCCCAGGACATGAGGTTGTACTCCGCAGCCGGCCATCCGAAGGGATGGCGAAGCGGGTCCTGCCCTGCTGTCCAGAAGGTCTGAATGATGCGCATAGTATTTCAGTATTATTATTTCATCCTGAGCACTCCGTCCTGGATATACAATCCCTTCTCAGGAGCCTTCATGAGACGGCGGCCCTGCAGATCGTAAAACTCCCCTCCATTACGGGAGGGGCTGGGGGTGGGTCTTTCTATCCCATTCGGACTTCCCGTCAACCCAACGGGCAGGCTGCGCACATAGGCCACGCTCTCGGTCTGCAGCTCCTTCACGATCTCCACACTGATTTCGTACTTCACGGCCTTGCCGTTCTCCGGGTTGGCCAGATATAGGTTCACCTGGTACTTATCGCCGTGATAAACATCAGAGATGGGATTCTCGTACCACTTGAAGGTATCATCCGTGCAGTACATGCCCAGCGGGGTGTTGTGCCCCAGGTTGCTGTTGTAGAAGCACTGGCCACCCTCGCTGACGAACCAGAAGCCCTGACCAGGAGCGGCACTATAGTGGCGCGTCATGAGCAGGTTGCCATCCTCGCTCCTCTTCTCGGCATATAGGACAGGATTCTGTGCACCTGTCAGTTCCCTGGCTTTCTCTACATCGATATCCGTGGATACCAGCCCCAAGCGTCCCGTCTCCTCGTCGAAGAAGGTGAAGTAGTCTTTTGTGTACATCAGTTGCAGTCCGATCGGCTCTGTGGCGACAATGTCAAAAGGCTCCAGGTCTTCGTAGTCCTTTTCGAACTGGATGTCCAGAATCAGCTCGTAGTATTTGCCGTCGGCAACAAGGAAGACGGAGCCCGAGGAAGACTGGCCCCCCAGTACTTCTGCATTCCCCGTACCTATCAGAAGGCATTTTCCCGAGAACAGGGACAGGAAGTATGAATTCTCGCTCTGCCAGTCATCGTTTGCCGTACCGTCTATATTGAGGCATACCGCGGGAGTGTCGTATGTGCTGTAGTTGCCGATTAGCATTTCCCTGGCATCCGTCATGGCATAGAGCTCCAGGTTCCCCCACTTTATGCTGCTGTCGAACTTGGCGGCTATCTCCTCCAGGTCGATGTCCACCCTCAGGCTCTCCAGGTGATAGTCAGTGTACCGTGCCGAGAGTGTCTGCTCGCCCACTTTCTCCAGATTGTTCAGGGATATGCCGGTTCCCATTTCATTGGTGATGTTCACGGTGATGTCGAAGGTGGCAATCCCGCCCTGATACTCCAGGGCCCATGCGGCATGGCATACGTCGCCTTCCTTCACTGCCCATCTGTCTGTTATGGGATCTCTCCACTTGTCTACCTCGAATACCAGCACGTTTGTTTCGGGGCCGGGCAGGCTGATGCTGCATGTCCATGCCGTGGTCTCCATGTCCGCCCTTCTCCCGTCGGTCGTCAGGCCGCCCCCGCGATACCACTCGCTGTTTGCATCGGTGAGCAGATACAGGCTGAAGTCGCGGTCACGCTCTGACTGGAACAGGTTCATCTTGCGTGCGAACTCATCGTAGTTCGCTCCCAACTGCTTGCATACATCCGCAAAGTTGAAACGAATGACCCGTGGGGTTCTGCCACCGCCGGGACTCATGTTAATGCTCGCCTTGAACTGGGCGTTTGCGCTAATGGCTAGTATAGCCAGAAGGATGCTGAGTAAAAATTTCTTCATGATGATCGATTATTGTAATTCCACCGGAGGGAGTAGAGCCCTTCGATGAAATCTGACTAATTATTAATAGTTCCCTTTTGCATTTAACTTCACAAAACCATTGTGCCTATTTCATGCGGAGCACTCCGTCCTGGATATACAGGCCCTTCTCGGGAGCCTTCATAAGACGGTGGCCATTTAGGTCATATATCTTTGAGTCTTTTTCAGTCTTTTGATTGGTAATGTTCCGTATTGTCGTTTCATTATTAAGTATGTCAGCAACAGCTGCCAAGTCTGGCACGGAAGAAGCGAAATCTCCACTTTCAAACAATTCATTTGCACATTCTACTGGGCTTTTCCCACTCTCCAGAGTGACAGAGAGAATATACCACAAAGGCATTAAACTAATATTCTTAACAACCCTAAGTCTGTACTTCTCAACGTATGACATCAGTATGTCCTTGTCATCTTCTTTTTTAAGCCTTATATTCAGGTACGGCGTAGCTATAACCTCTTCGCCGTTCTCCGTGAAATAACCTGAAGTCAATATTACAGACTTAGCGTCTTTCTCCCAAGAATCCAGGGAGGTTAACTTCTCATAATCCGTCCGGGTTATGACAAAGATATCAAAGGTCTCGTCTTCTATTGTAGTAAGAACTTTTGCATTTGCCTGAATTCTTTCACTTGTTTTATCGCAAGTTTTAGGAAAGCTGACACAGACTTTGGTTTCATCCTGTGTTAAAGGAATCTTCATACCTTGATAGTAATAATAATCCGTTTGTGCAATCACATATATTGCACATGAAATGGTGAATAACAACACCAATAATAATCTTCTTTTCATAGTCTAATGTTTTTATATTAGTTAATATCAATATTTATAGTGAAAGTATAAAAATTTGTGTTTATATATTATTGGGAGATGGAATCCCAATCAGTTCCCAATTTTAAGTGTTGTACCTAATGGTACTGTTGTAGAGTTCTTAATTTTCGTGTATTTTGCTTTCAGCGTGATATCACCTTGACCAAGAATGACATCTCCGAATGGCTTTCCATTGGTAACATCCTTACCCACATAAATGCTGTCTGCTGTAACTACTCTTGTTCCTGTTATGGTCTCATTCTGAATATAGGCAGAACCAGGAGTATTTATCACTGAACTATATGCGTCAACAAGGCCGTACCCATATTGATTATTCCATGATCCATCAGCGTTTGTAATATTGAAATTTACTCCGGATATTTTTTTTGCATTACTATTAATAATACTGTTCACTTGATTTACCATGAGTTCACTGTTTTTTTCCAATATCAACGCTGCTACGCCCGCAACATGAGGACAAGCCATAGAAGTGCCGCTATCATATCCTATAGCATTATTAGGAAGAGTTGAAAGTATACTAACTCCAGGTGCAACAACATCAAGTCCAGGTCCATAATTTGAAGAAGAAGCTTTGGTTCCTGCACTGTTAATCGAGCCAACAGCAAGAACAGTGTCATTGCAATTCGCAGGATATTCGACACTGCTATTGCTATTCCCTGCAGCAAAGACAATAACGCAGCCTTTTCCATGGCGACCGTATGTGAAAGCATCATGTATGGCTTCGTCAATTATGGGATGTTGTGTTGGATAATACCATGAATTTGAGATGATGTCAACACCGTGTTGATAAGCCCATTCTATACCGCTTGCAAGTTTTGATGGAGCATCAGTTGATTCCATCATTTTATTACTTATAGAGACAATTGTAGCATCGGGTGCAACACCGGCAATTTGTATGCCGTTATCCTTCACCGCCGCTGCGATACCAGCACAGTGTGTACCATGGTTTAGATATACTACACTTGGAGAAGACCCTGTTTCTGTGTCGTAACTCATACTACTAATGTTAGATGCCAAATCTATATGATTTAGATCTACACCACTATCTAAAATCGCGATTTTCACATTTTTCCCCGTGACATAATTCCATGCAGGGGTCACAGATATGTCAATACCTGGATAATTGCTATTGTACAATCCCCATTGATAATTAAACATTGGGTCATTTGAACAGATTAAGTCTCCAGCACACAAGTCTGGTACTGATGCCGCAAATTTCCCGCTTTCCCATAACTCATTAGCTATTTCCAAGGCATTCTTTTCAGTTTCTGAAGAAACTGATAGAATATACCATAAAGGCATAAATGGGACTTGCTTGACAATCCTCAGTCCGTATCTTTCAGCATACGAGGATAATAGATTTATATCTTGCACCTCTTTCAAGCGAACGTTTAAATAAGGAGACAAATAAACTTCTGTACCTTCCGTTGTCCTATAGCATGGAGAAAACAAAATAGGCATCGTTTCTTTTATGCTAGAATCAGATGCTGATAGCCTTTTCAAATCAGACAGCTGGAGAGTGAAGATGTCAAAATCCTCATCTGTGATTCTATCCAACTCCTTGAAATTCTCATGTATCTCTTTACTTATATCATCCCTACTCTTAGGTATGCTTACACAAACTTTGCTGTCATTTACGGTTAATGGTATTCTATTTCCCTTGTAATAATAATAGCTCATTTGCGCGATTGCACCCAGAGAGTATGAGATGAGAAGTAAAACAATCAACATGAACTTTTTACACGTAACCATAACAGAAAATTATTTAATCAATCAACTTTATGAATGTCTCTCTATAAATCTGAAGAATGTTAACCTAATCATTGACGAGACAATGGCATCCCATTTTACGACTCACCTTTTAGGTTTAGAGGATCTTTGTTGCATCAAAATGAATGTTTTCTCGGGTTAGGCCTCAGAAACAATCATTTTCCGTGTCACTACCACCTTTCCATCTACCACTAAGGTGTAGATGTACATACCTGCCGTGAGTTCGCTGGCATAGACGGTGATATTTGTTTCGCCTCGCTCATTGACGGGAATGGCCTGTACCTGCTTGCCACTCATGTCATAAATGAAGATATTGGCCTTCTGCGTCTTCTCGGGAATATTAAGCGTAATTACTGTACTCTCGCTGAACGGGTTGGGCTTGTTCTGGTCCATCCGAACCATATCTACATCGGACGCTGTTTCATCAATAGTTGTGGCCTTTGCCTTAGACTTGGCCTTCTTTGCGGAAGTGCCTTTCAGTTCAGCCAGCTCCTGAGACAGTTCGTTAATACTTTGAACCAACAATGGAACCATCTCTACATAATTGATGCTTACATTTCCGTTCTCATCCTCATAGACCAATTCGGGAAAAAATTTTTTCAACTGTTCAGCGTCAAGTCCATATTGAATGGCAGGGAGGTCAGACTTAGGTTCTATCTCCCCATCCACCTTTTTCATCTCCTCGATTTGCTTCTCAATTTCATCAATTGATAAATCTTTCAGATCTTTTTCAGCAAAAGAAGCATAGTAGGCATCTCTCGCTTCATCAGACGCTCTCACAGACTCCGGATTGTACCTCAAGAACTGCAAAGTCTGTATTTGACCGAGTTTTTCCGAGATACTTTCCTCTTTTTCAGACAAGACAATGGCGGAACTAGCTGCATTTCCATTCTGTCCAGTAGATGACATACTTGCAGATGGGCTGAATAACGTAGCGTAAATTCCATTTGTTACTCGCACCTTCCCTTTAAAATATCCAGCATAATTGCCAGGATAGTTTGAAAACGAAGGACTTGTTCCGAGTTCCGCACCATAAACAGCAGCACTACTATTGTTGCTTGACGAATTCAATACTCCACCAAAAACACCAACTGCCATTGTTCCGTTGCCCACAAGGCCACTCACGCCAATTGAGAACGGAGTTGTTCCAGCAGGTGTGTAATTACCAGAAGCTATAGAGTTTATGCCATAACAATTGCTATTGTAATTGGAGGAGTAAACATAAAGACCTTCAGCATCATCAGAGGTATTACATGAGCTGTAAAGCCGAAGTGCCCTCCTCTTTTGATTGTTTACACAAGTAGCAAGTGCGTATGGATGTTCAAGTTCTGGCCCAATAGTCAGTAGAGTTGTTGGGCTACTTGTTCCAATCCCTACATAACCAGTGGAGTCAACCACTAACTGTGCGTTAATATTGGTGACTGTTGCAGTCAAAATCAATGCTAAAATATTCTTTTTCATCTTGGCTTAATTTTTGAGGGTTAGTACTATTTTTCTTTATTCATCATTAGTTGAACAAGGGGTTTAACCTTTGTTCATTCATCCTCCTTTGTAAACTCTCCGTGATACCAGAAGGCTCCTACCTGGAGGAGAATGGTATAACTGCCTGCGGGCAGAGTAGCGATGGAGATGCTTTCCTGCTCACCAAGGGCGAGCGTCAGGGTGCAAGAATCCACCACAACCTCCGTATCCTCTTCCTTTATATAATAGGTAAAGGTGGCCTGGGTGGCTTCGCCAGTGAAGACCAATTGCTCCGTCTGGCTATTATACACAATGGATGGAGGGGCAATAAAATGGGCCGGAGTTCGATGTCCTCCTTGTTCTCCGCCATTCCCCAAGCCAGGCTCATCGGGTCCCTGTAAAATGATGTTCCAAACATGCGTCGTGTCCTGAGGCACTTGCGCTTTCACACTGTTGTAACTCATCAGCATCATGGCTGAGAGTGCAAAATTCCTTAAATTGTTTGTCTTCATATTATTGTGTTTTAAAATTAAACTGGGGGCAAAATTATGAGGTTTCTGAATATGCTCCAAATAATTCTCGTAACAAGTTGTAACACATAGGGCCAGATGTAACAACTTGTTACAAATTTATAGTTTTTTTCCTTTCTTTTTTTGAAAAAAAGGTTGTACCTTTGCAGGCGGAAATCAAGTAAACGATGTTTCAGAGGTGTTTTAAGTCCCAACGAACAAATAATTACTCAAGCACCTTGTGTGTTTTTAAGTCCCAACGAACGGATGGAGCAGCGAGAGCAGAGCCAAATACATTTGAGCTATGCCGAACCGAGAGAGCAGCGAGCGCCATTGAAAGCTTGCTTTCATTTGGCCGAGTCGCGTTCGAGGAAGACAATAAGTCAGTCGCGAGAGACGAAGACCTTGGATCAAAGAAAAGAAATAAAGGAATTTTTTTTCGCCAGCGAAAAATAAGGCGCATGCCCTATCTGTGTATATCTGTCATTTCTGCGGGACAAATAATTACTGAACACGGATAGATCGGATGGAACGGATAAAAACAAGAATTGTATGAAAGGAATGGTTTGTTTAATGATGGCGGGCCTTGCGCTGATGCTCTGCAGCGCATGCCACGAGACCCAGGAGGAGGCATCCCTCTACGCGCGTATCCTTAATATTAAGGCGGCTGGGGACTCCCTGCCCGAGCAGGCCCTGACGGCCCTGGACTCGCTGCGGGAGGAGGTGATGATGTCCGGCTCCATGCACCTGGAGCGTACCTACGAGCTGGCGGAGATACGCCTACGCGACAAGGCGTACTGGACTTTCCACAGGGATGACACGATAACGATGCTCTGCCGCTACTTTGAGCGGCACGGCTCACTGGCCGAGCAGATGGAGGCGCAGTATTACCTGGGACGCGTGAGCCGCGAGATAAAGAACTTCCCGCAGGCCGTGGAGGGCTTCCTGAAGGCCATTGCCATCGGGGAAAGCGGAGCGGAGGTGGAGTTGCCTGTACTTCAATGGGCCTATTCGCAGATGTCACATGTCTATACCAGCGAACTGAACCGCGAAGGTGCTTTGGAGATGGCAAGGAAGGGACTGGAACTCTCAAGGCAGACGGAGACGGTGGATCCCATCTACATCATGGACGTAGGAACCGCGGCTATTCATGCCGGCGATACAGTTGTGGCTATGAAGTATTATGACGAAGCCATCGCCATGATAAGGCGGGAGGGCAGCGGTAGGCGTTATCGAAGCGTAATGGGTGAATTACTGATACGCTTTTCCCGAGCAGGCAGGAAGGAGGAGGCGGACTACTGCCTGGCCTGCTTGGACAGCCTGCCCGAACGCAGAAGGCCGCATAACTATTTGGACGGGCTTGCCAGCTACTATAATCAATTCATGTCGGCAGACTCGGCCGCTTTAGTCTATCAGCAGATATACGAAACCAGTATGGCTTGGGCGAAAAAGATAATTCCTGCATGGGCACTGATGAATTATTTTTATGAAAAAGGGGACTACCAGAAGAGCAGTTTCTATGGTAGGGCTCTTCATGAGGCAAACAATGCGGTATTGAAGGAACGCGAACTGGAGCAGACGGCCATTGCCAGCGGGGAGCAGCTGTACCGTCGCAGCCGGGAGGCGGAGCTGGCAGCCCGTGAAGAAACCGCACGCTACAGAACCCTTCTGCTCTGCATCGCCGTAGCGGGCCTGGGCCTCATCCTGGCCTTCAGCCTGTTCTATAACGTCCGGCAGAAGCAGTACCTGAACGCCCTGCGCAAGAAGAACCAGGCCATCGACCGGATGCACCAGAGCCTGGACGACATCGGCCAGCAGCTGATGGAGAAGCAGGAGGCCCTGGAGCAGGTGGAGGAGATGCTGCGAGACAGGGAGGAGGAGCTGGAAAGCCTGAACAATAAGGTGAGCCGCGCCGCAGCCGAGCTGGCCGGGAAGGACGAGGAACTGAAGGTGACAAGGACGGAGCTGGGAAAGGCCAAAAGACAAGTGAAGGTGCAGCAGGAGAAGATAACGGAGAGCCGGGCGGAACTGAAGCGGGCGCAGAAGAAGGTGCAGGACCTGGTGAGCTGCGAGGCGGCGGCAAGGGCCGACGGCGAGACGACCAGCCTGGTGAACCGCATCGTGAACGAGGCGAGGACGTCGAGGACGGGAGTAGCGGAAATCAGCGACGGGGAATGGAACATACTGGCAGCCCACATCGAAGCCCTCCACCCGGGCTTCCACCAGAACCTGAAGGAAGGCATCCGAGACGTCTCGCCGCAGAAGCTGCGTGCCGCACTGCTGTGGAAGATGGGGATGAGCAAGGCGCAGATAGCAAGGCAGATGGGCTTCTCGCCCCAGACGGCATCGCGATGGGTAGAGGAAATTGAAGCGGCTATAGGTTAAATGTTAGTTCGCAGAATAGGTGTTGAAGTTACAAAAATGCATCCTTAAATGAATTTAGTGGCGGATTTCTTGAGCATTCCGCAGAAAAGATGTATCTTTGGGGCACGGAATGGTGTAAAACGGCCTTTCGGGCGATGGATTTACCATTGCGCCATATATTAGGAGACGCGCTGCGGCGCAGACCTTACAAGCGAACTAACAAAACATAAGAATAATGGCAACAGACAAGGGAAACAAGGGCTACCTCATCTCGATTGTGATGGTAGCCGTACTGGGCGGACTGCTCTTCGGCTATGACACCGCCGTCATCTCGGGAGCCGAGAAGGGGCTTCAGGCATTCTTCATGGGCGCAGAGGACTTCACCTACACCGACGCCCTGCACGGCTTCACCTCGGCTTCGGCCCTGATAGGCTGTATCATCGGCTCTGCCCTGAGCGGCCTGCTGGCCTCGAACCTGGGCCGTAAGCGCTCGCTCATCGTGGCCGGCCTGCTCTTCTTCATCTCGGCCCTGGGCTCGATGACGCCCGAGTTCATGTTCTTCGAGCACGGCAAGCCCTGCTTCCAGCTGCTCGTCGCCTTTAACATCTACCGCGTCATAGGCGGCATCGGCGTAGGCCTGGCCTCGGCCATCTGCCCCATGTATATTGGTGAGGTGGCGCCCTCCGAGGTGCGCGGCATGCTCGTCTCGTGGAACCAGTTTGCCATCATCTTCGGACAGCTGGTGGTCTATTTTGTGAACTTCCTCATCCTGGGCGAGCACACGAACCCCATCATCGAGCAGATAGGGCAGGGCGTAAATGCCGTTGCTCCGGGCAGCGATCCCTGGACGATTGCCACGGGCTGGCGCTATATGTTCGGTTCGGAAGCCGTTCCGGCCGGGCTGTTTGCCATCCTCATCTGCTTCGTGCCTGAGACGCCGCGCTATCTGGTTATGGCGGGGCAGGACGGCCGCGCCCTGGACATCCTGGCCAAGATTAACGGCTCGGGGCGTGCCAGCCAGATCCTGGGCGAGATAAAGGAGACCATCACGGTGCGCACCGAGAAGCTGTTCACCTACGGCTGGATGTGCATCTTCATCGGCATCATGCTCAGCGTCTTCCAGCAGATAGTGGGCATCAACGCCGTGCTGTACTACGCGCCGCGCATCTTCGGCGACATGGGCATGACGAACCCGATGGTGAACACCGTAGTGATGGGTGTGGTGAACATCCTCTTCACGCTGGTGGCCGTCTTCACCGTGGAGAAGCTGGGGCGCAAGCCGCTGCTC
>JAEEGF010634128.1_pt1 | contig 11866 bp, 12 predicted proteins | sample 9134171 | NCBI WGS metagenome assembly JAEEGF01 (sample SAMN16246542, study PRJNA631951) | gut metagenome | biome: gut microbiome; feature: rumen; material: AP-attached | host: Bos | place: Iran: Karaj | collected 2018-10 | reverse complement strand
CGGGCACGTCAGCCCCGAGGCGGCGGAGGGCGGACTCATCGGCCTCCTGAAGAACGGCGACCTGATCACGATCGACATCCCGAACCGCGCGATCTCAGCGAAGCTGACGAAGGCCGAGATTGCGAAGCGCCGCAAGGCGCTTAAGCCATGGACGCCGCGCATCAAGGGCGGCTGGCTCGAGCGCTACGCCACGTTCGTGGGCAACGCCTCCACGGGAGCATCGCTGAAGAAGTAGCGCGCGAATGAGGGGGCAATTTGCCATCGCATTCGGCGTGCTGGCGCTGGCCGGCTGTACGACATGGCCAACGTTCGATTCGCCGGATCCCGCCGAGGAAATACGTCGGTTCTACGTGGAGCAGGTGGGCGATCCAGCCTGCTCCGTGGCGATCGTCATGGGCGGCAAGGTCTCCTTTGCCGGCGACCCGCACGCGATCTACAGGATCGCCTCGCTCACCAAGCTGTTCGTGGCAGAGGCCATCGATAGGCTGGCCGCGAAGGGAGTGATCGACCTCGACGCGCCTGTTACGCGCTATTCAAGGTACGCGCTTGCGCCGGAGTACGGTTCGGTGACGCTCCGCGACCTGATGGAGCACCGGTCGGGCATGCCGATGGACTTCCTGAACCCGTGGAACCCGCTCGCATGGCATCGCGCCCTGATGTCGGGACTCGTGGGGTCGCACATCTACGAGACGTTCGACGAGCGAAAGGACTTCGAGGAGTCTTGCAACCTCGCGCGCACGCGCCGGTTTCTCGTCGAGCGGCAAGCGCAATACTCCAACGTGGGCTTCGCGCTGCTCGTGACGGCGGTGGAGGACGCGACAGGGCGGGGCATCGACGCGATACTGCGCGACGAGGTGACGGGTCCGCTCGGGCTGAATGACACCGTGTTCGCGCTGGATGAGGCTCAACGGGCGCGGTTTCCGCAGCCCTCGGCAGGCAAGTTGCCGTGGATGGTGCGGCGCGGGCGGCCGATAGGTGCGCATCCGCTCGGGCCGGCGCTGATGGGCATGGGCGGGCTCTGCTCGTCCGCCGCCGACTGCGCGAAGTTTTTCTCGAGGAAGGGATTCCTGAAGTCGGGCAGCCTATGCGTCCGAAAGTTGCCGTCGGGCCGGACGATCGACTTCCGCTTCGGCATGATCTACGGCGGCGAGTCGTTTCTCTGCCGGGACCAGGCGACGGGCGACATTCTGCTCATCCTGCGCAACGTCACGTCGTGGCCGGCGGCGGAGGATTTCGAGATGGCCGACCGCCTCTTTTCCAGCCACAGAAAAGAAAATTGAAAAGCAGTATTCCCTCGGGCGGGGAAAAATGATATACTATTGACCCACTTTTGAACAGGAGAAGAAGAAATGAGTCAGCATCGCAGTCTGAGAGGATCCAGCAAGATCACGTCCAAGCGCAACGTCCTAAAGCGTTTCGAGCGCGTCAACCTGCTACAGAAGCGCGGCGATTGGAAGGAAGGCGACCGTGGCCTTGGGTTGAAGAAGACGAAGCCGGAAGCCTAAATGACACGGTACACGGCAGAAAAGGACCGCCAACCCCTCTGGGGCAGGCGGCCTTTTTCCTTTGATTTTTCAAGTAACGGAAGAAGGGCAGCAAATGGACAAGAAGACGATTGAAGAGATGGAGGCGAGGTTCGGCGAGATTATGCAGGCGCCGCCCTACCCGATTGACGAGATACTGGAGCTGATCGCGGGCGCGACGCCCGGCAAGGCGGAGGAGTGGACGTTGGCGGCGCTGAAGGCCCTGACCGAGGCGGTGGACTTTGACGGCACGTTCCGTCTGGTGAAGGCCTGCAAGGACATGCTTGGCGCCAAGATACAGGGGGCTGGCATCCGCGACATGCTGCGCAAGGCGACGAAAGACCGTCTTCGCATCGCGTTCGTCGACTCGGTGGGATTCGGCGTGCGGCCGCTCGGCGAGGCCTTCGCGCGCCTCGAGCGCCTGCTGGCCTTCCAGCCGGGGCGGCTCGTCCTCAGCACGACCTGGGGCCTGGGCGAGGTCAAGCGCATCGACTCCTTCTATCGGCGCATCACCGTGGACTTCACCTCGCGCAGGGGCCATCAGATGACGTTCGACGCGGCCTGCGAGACGCTCGTGTTCGCGCCGGAGGACCACATCCTCGTGACGAACCGCGCCGATCCCGCCCGTGTCCAGAAGATGCTCAAGGAGGAGCCGGGCGAGTTCGTGAAGGCGATGCTGAAGAGCTTCGGCGACATGCCCGTCACGCGCCTGGAGGAGCTGTGCGCGCAGCACGGCTTCGTGAAGCAGGCGAACTGGAAGTCTTTCTGGGAGAAGGCGCGCACCGACCTGCGCAAGGACAAGCTTGTCGAGATCCCGACGCGCCGCACCGAGCCGATCCACGTGAAGAAGACGGCGGAGACGTACGGCGACAGCTGGTTCACCGCCTTCGCCCAGATGACAGACCCGAAGTCGATCCTCTCGTCCGTCCGCGAGCTGGAGGGAACGCAGCGCTTCAAGGCGCTGTCGGAGGAGGACAGCAAGAAGATCGCCGACCGCCTCGCGTTCGCCCTAAAGGGCGCCCGCGGCGTGGACGACGCGCTGTACGCGCGCCTCGCGTTCTGCCTGAACGACCTTAAGCTGGATCCCGAGCGCGTGGCCAAGGCGCGCACGTACCTGTGGACGGAGACCCGCTATCTCGCCGCCGCGCGCACGCTGCCGGCACGCGAGACGGGGGCGCTCGTCGTGTTCCTCACGGCGGACAACCGCGAGGAGCGCAAGCACGACCTCTTCAAGGTCCTGCCCGAGATGTGCTTCCCGCTCCTCACCGAGACTCTGATGTTCTTCAAGACGGACGCCGACTGCGAGGATGCCGTGGCGGCGCTCCTCAAGAACCCGTCCGCCCCGGCGACGCTGGTGACGCTGATCCTCGGCCGCTACGAAGACTTCAAGCACTGGGGCAAGCTGCCGCCGCTCGTGGTCATACTTACCCACGCCATCGCGCTCGGCGAGGGGCGGCAAAGCGGCGAGACTCTGCGCATGCAGAACATGATCCGCCGCCTGTTCGCCGACAAGAAGTGGCTCGAGAGCATCTTCGCCCAGCTCGATCCTGCCGACCAGGTGCTGTTCTTCGAGCGGTTCCAGGCGTCGATCGCCTGGGATCCATCCACGCACCACCTGATCGTCGTGCGCATGACGCACATCGTCCCGGAGCTCGCGTCCCGCCAGGTCAAGGCGGCCGAGGCGCCGAAGGTGGAGCGCATCACCTCGTTCCGCTCCTACGCCGAGCGCAAGGCCGCGTACCAGAAGCTCGTCAACGTGGACATGCCGGAGAACACGCGGCGCATCGAGTTCGCGCGCAGCTACGGCGACCTCAGCGAGAACGCAGAGTACCAGTACGCCAAGGACGAGCAGCGCGCGCTGCTGCAGAAGCAGACGGTCATGCAGGAAGAGCTGAATGTCGTCAAGGCCGTTGACTTCGCCGACGTCGTGTCCGACGCGGTGTGCCCCGGCACGACCGTGCGGATATCCACCGCCGACGGCAGGGAGCTCGCCTACACGGTCCTCGGCGAGTGGGACAACGACATCGAGCGCGGCATCATCGCCAACAAGACGAAGCTGGCCCAGAACATGCTCGGCAAGAAGGCGGGCGAGACGTTCGACCTTCCCGACGCGGACGGCAACGTCACCACCGCCACGATCATCGCCGTCGAGCCGCTTTCCGACGACCTGCGCGAGTGGGTCAAGGTTCCTGCGGGCATGTCCATCTGAAGACACGGTCGCCAACTGTCAATCTGCGAGGGAGAAGAAAAATGAGCACGAAGAAGAAATCTGCCACGAAGCCAGCGGCAAAGAAGCCGGCGGTCAAGAAGCCGGCGGTCAAGAAGCCGGCTCCGAAGCCCGCACCGAAACCTGCGGCGAAGAAACCTGCGGTGAAGAAGCCGGTCCCGAAGGCCGCGGCCAAGCCTGCCGCCAAGAAACCGGCGCCGGCCAAGCCCGCTGCGAAGAAGCCTGCGGCGGCAAAGCCCGTGTCAGACAAGAAGGAGTCGGCGCACAAGCCGATCACCGTCATCAAGAAGACGGCCCGTCCTCCGCTCAAGAAGCCGGAGGAGCCGACCGCATTCGAGAACCAGAGCCGGGACTTCGCCTTCTCCTTCGCCGAGATGATGAAGAAGCAGCATCGCGAGAGCGAGGAGCAGAAGAAGGCGGAGACGACCGTGATCAAGCTGTCCCGCCGCCCGACGACGCGGACGAAGGGCAAGAACACGCAGCAGTTCCCCGCGGCCGACCTCGCCGAATTTCGCAAGCGGCTGATCCTCTTGCGCCAGGAGGCGCTGGGCCAGTCCGCCACTCTGCGCACCAATGCGCTGGAGCAGACGGACGACCGCGGAGGCGAGGACGAGGACGGGTCCGACGCGTTCATGCGCCTGCAGAACCTCAGCCAGGTCGATTCGCAGAACAAGGTCATCCAGATGATAGACGAGGCCCTGCACCGCATCGCGGACGGCACGTACGGCATCTGCGACATGTGCGGTCAGCTGATCCGCAAGCCGCGCCTGATGAACCTTCCTTTCGTGCGCACCTGCATGGAGTGCCAGAGCGAGATGGAGAATCCCCTGCGGTAACGCACGATGCTGAAGCGCTTCGTCCTCTCCTTTGCCGCGGTCATGAACCTGCTCCTTCTCGACCAGGTCGTGAAGGAGTTCGCGATCCGCAGGCTGAAGGGCGACATGCCGATCACGGTCATCCCTAACCTGTTCAACCTCAGCTACGTGGAGAACCGCGGCATGGCCTGGGGGCTCATGCAGGGATACGTGTGGCCGCTGGCGGCGTTCGCCTGTGTAGCGATTGCGGTGCTGATCTGGAAGCGCCGTTCCATCTTCCCTGCTGGGGTGACGGGCACGGTGGCGGAGCTGCTGCTGCACGCCGGCATACTCGGCAACCTGATCGACCGGTTGGCGCGCGGGTGCGTGATCGACATGTTCGACTTCCACTGGGGGCCGCACCATTTCCCGTGCTTCAACGTGGCCGACTCGTTCATCACCGTCGCCGCCGGCCTGCTTATCGTGATGGGCATTGTGGAGAGCTGGAAGGAGCAGCGGCTGAAGAACAGGAAGGGCGACGCGCGCCATGGTCAGGCGTGACGCCTACCTCCTCGCCGGACCTACCGCGAGCGGCAAGTCTGCCGCCGCCGCGCTGCTCGCGCGCCGCATGGGCGCGACGATCCTGAGCGCGGACTCGATGTTGGTGTACAAGGGCATGGACGTTGGGACGGCGAAGCCGTCGGTCGATGAACGCGCGGAGTTCTCCATGGGCGGAATCGACCTCGTGACACCCGCCGAACACTTCTCGTCCGGCGCATGGCTCCGTGCGGCAGCCCGCTGGCTCGCCGCGGTGCCAGCAGAGCGCCCTGTCGTGATAGTCGGCGGCACTGGCCTCTACTTCTCGGCACTGCTGCGCGGGCTCGACCGCAAGTGGACGCTGCCGCCACCGGCCTATCCCGTCCTGCAGCTAGACCGCGCCGTCCTGCACGCGCGAATCGCCGCCCGCCTCGACGACATGTTCATGCGGGGGCTCGCTGCCGAGGTTGCCGAGCTGAGGCAAAGGTATCCGACATGGTCCGACACCGCCTCGGCGGCGATCGGCTACAAGGAGTTCATCAATGGCGAGGACGCCACGCATGTTCGTGACCGCATCCTTGTGCGCACGCGGCAGCTCGCCAAGCGGCAGGACACTTGGTTTCGCCACCAGTCGACGCCGCTGTACGTGCAGGTAGGCGATACCGCCGAAGAGACGGCGGAGAACGTTTGGTACACTTGGCAGGAAAAGGGTCCGTGGCAGGTGTCGCTGCCCGAGGAAGGAGAGCAAGATGCTTCTTGAGGTTATGAACCTGCGCGTGGCCTTCCGCCGCGACGGCCGCGAGATCGTGCCTGTGCGCAACGTCAGCTTCACGGTGCCCGAGCATGGGCGCGTGGCGCTTGTGGGCGAATCGGGATGCGGCAAGTCGCTGACGGCCCTGTCGCTCAGGCGACTCTCGCCAACGGATCGCGCCACCGTGTCCGGCACGGTCAAGGCGCCGGAGCGCATCGCCTACGTCTTCCAGAACCCTTCGGACTCGCTCAACCCGGTGATGCGCATCCGCGACCAGATACGCGAGGCGCTGCCGGACGGCATGGATCGCGCCGCGCAGGACGAGCGGATCGTCCAGCTGCTGGAGCGCACCGGCCTCCCGGACCCGCAGCGCGCCGCCCGCGCCTACCCGTGCGAGCTTTCGGGCGGACAGCAGCAGCGTTGCATGATCGCGATGGCGCTTGCCGCCTCGCCCGACCTGCTGGTGGCAGACGAGCCGACCACGGCGCTCGACGTGACGACGCAGAAGCAGGTGCTGGAGCTTATCGACTCGCTTGCCGCGGAGACGGGCATGGCTGTGCTCCTCATCACGCACAACCTCGGCCTGGTGGCTGGGCGCATGGACTTCGTCAACGTGATGTATGCCGGCCAGATCGTCGAAGCCGGGCCGGTGGTGGACGTGCTTGCCGACCCTCGGCATCCCTACACCAAAGGCCTGCTTGCGGCGGTGCCGGCGCTGGACGCGCCACGTGACGCGCCGCTCGCCGACATTCCCGGCACGGTGCCGCCGCCCGACCGCTGGCCGCCCGGCTGCGCATTTGCGCCGAGATGCGCGATGGCGACAGATGCCTGCTCGCGTGGCCAGCCGCCTGCGACGACCGTCGGCGGAAGGACATGGAGCTGTTTAGTCAAAGGGTCTTGAGGAACGCAGCGAGCGCGTCGCGGTCGTCGTCCTCGAGGTCGCCCTTGGGCATCCGCTCGATGACGGTCACGATGTTGGTCGTCGCGTCGGGCAGGTATGCGCGCCGCTGGGAGATTCCGCGCAGGCCTGGCACCTTCTTGCCGTCGGCCACCTTGAGCGTGCCGAGGGCGGGGCCATAGTGACAGTCGGTGCACTTGCGGCTGCGGAAGACTTCGAAGCCGCGCTGCTGCACCGCGTCTAGGGCGTTGGTGCGTCCCGCGCACCAGTGGTCGAACTTTCGGCGCGAGGTGAAGAGGGTCCGCTGGTATTCCACTAGGGCGTTGACCACGTTGTCCGCCGTGACGCCGTCGGGGTAGGCTAACTGGAACATCTTGCGTGTCTTCTCGTCGGCCGCAAGGCGCTCGGCGACGTTGGAGATAGAGCCGCCGGCGCAGAAGTTTGTGCTGCCGATCATGTGCCGCACAAGGGCGGGCATGCCTGTGACGCTGCCGTCGTGGAGAAAGACGTCCGCGAAGACTGCGTTGTACGCGGTGCGCGGCAGCGTGCCGTCTAGGGCGCGGGCGTCGATGCCGCCCTCGTTGAGCCTGTGGCAGGCGCCGCACATGCGGTATGGGCTGCGGGCGAGCCGCCTGTCGACAAACAGCGACTGGCCGAGGCGCGCTGCGGGGGCGTTGTGCGGAAGGATGTCGGGCAGGGGGATGAACTCGCGCTTGGGGTCGGCGTCGATGCCGAGCCGCTTGTACAGCTCCTGCCGCTCGGCGGCCTGGCGCGACGCCTTGACGCTCCCAGCCAGCCACCATGCGGCGCAAAGGAGTGCGGCCGCGCCGGCTAGCGCGCATGCGACGATGGCGATGGTGCGATTGGTTGGCTTTTCCATGTGCAGAAGTATAGCATAAGTTTGGGATTGTGGGATTCCAGGATTTTGGGATTGGAGTCGCGGGCCATGTGCGCAAGCATTTTGCTTGCCATTTCCCATGAGACAATTTTGAGACAATTTTGAGACAACTTTGAGACAATTCGTTTCGGCGTTTTTGGGATACTGTTCGCGTTGGCCGACATCCGGCCATGTAAAACACGAAAGGAACAGTACCATGAACGTAAACGATACAAGCACTACGCAGCCGTTCGTACGGCGGACGCGCAAGGTGTTCTACCATCCCAACGGCAAGGGAACTGGCTCGGCGCTTCAGCTCGAGCTCCATCCGGCGCACGAGGACACGGAAGGGAGCGTATTCCTCACCATGGCCCCGCAGCGGACCATCGGCGTGCGCACTGCGGACGACACCGTCCATCCAACCTTCGACTGGCGGAATGCCGTCTGCCTGAAGCTGGACCTGATGGACCTCGCCCAGATGCTGCAGGTGTTTCGCGGCGTGCAGGAGTCGCTTGCCGACGGCAAGGGAATCTTCCACCGCTCGTCGAACGCCAGCGCGGTGATCAAGTTCGAGCATCGCATCGAGCCGGTTCCTGGCTACATGCTCGACGTCTCGAAGAAGCCGCTTACGGGCGAGCTGCAGCGCGTAAGCTTCTTCTTCCGCGCCGCCGAGGCGTTCGCCTGCGCCCTCATGCTGGAGCAGGCGCTCGTGTACGTGGCGTTCGGCATCCCTACGGTGATTCCGCGCGTGCGGCCCGCGTCTGCGATGCCCTCGCCAGCAATGCCGGTTGTCGAAACGCCTGTGGCGCAGGCGATCGTCGCATGATGTGAAGGACGGTTGCCGCACGGAAGGAGCGGGGCGTAGTCTGGCGCGACGGTCGGGGTTAACGTGTCCTGTTTCCCGCCTGTCCGCCCGCCCGGCGGCTCCTACGTGCGGCCCGTCTGGATGCATCCAGAAGAAGGAGGTGGCTAATGTGGCGACCGACAGAGATCTTCAGGAAGAACCCCGCGGCATCCAACGCGGGAGGGACGCGCTCCTGCGCGTCCGCATCGCCCTCGCGCGGTCACGAGAACGCCAGGATCGGCAAGTGGGGCGAGGACATCGCCGCATGTTTCTTGCGTAACCACGGCTGGGACATCGTCGGGCGGCGCGTTCGCCCGTGCAAGCGGGACCAGCGTTGCGAAATCGACGTGATCGCCCGCTCGCATGACAAGCAGACCGTGCTGTTCGTGGAGGTGAAGACGCATGCCATGCGGTCTCCCCGCGCCGCCCCTCTGTGGGGCGTGGACAGGAGGAAGAAGAATGTGCTGCTGCGCGCATGCGCGAACTGGATCATGCGCGAGAAGTGGCACGGCAACTTCCGTTTCGACGTCATCCAGGTGTTCGGTCGACGCACAGGGCCGAATCCGCCCGAGATCGACCATTTCGAGAATGTTCCGCTTTTCCCGGCGAAGTGGCGTTTCTGGTGAATGGCTAGCGCTCCGACACCACGGCGTCGAAGAATCCGCGTGCGGCAAGTTTGTGGAGGCCGGTGCGCCCGAACTTGGAGCGGTCCGCCAGCAGATAGCGGCGGTCTGTGCGGTCGAGGACCCTCGTGATGAGACCGGCCTGTGCCTCGTGGTTCGTGGTGGCGATCTTCTCGTTCACCCCGAAGCAGGAGACGAACGCCTTTGTGAGAGTGAGGCGCTCCAGCTCGCGCAGGGTCGCGGCGCCGAGGAAGGCGTTGAGCTGCGGGTCGTAGCTGCCGCCGAGGGAAATGAGAACGTAGTGCGGCGGGAACTTCGGGAAGAAGCGCATTGCCGCAACCGAGTTCGTGACGATCGTGAGGTTCGTGAACGAGGTCTTCGTAAGCGCGTCCGCGAAGGCGGCGACGGTGGTGGACGAGTCGAGAAAGAGGATGTCTCCCTCGGCGACGTAGCCTACCGCCTCCTGGGCGATCGCCTCCTTGGCGGCCTTGTTGACGTCGGCCCTCTCGCGGAAGGAGTTTGCGGCGACACCCTGCTTGAGCGGTGCCGATGAGTTGTCCACGAACGCCACTCCGCCGCGCACGCGCTGGAAAACGTCGCGCTGCACCAGCTCGGCCACGTCGCGGTGAATGGTTGCGCTTGAGACTCCGAACTTCCGCATGAGCTCGTCGAGCGACGCGTAGCGCTTCGCCTTCACGTAGTCGACGATGGCAAAGGAGCGGATGTTCTTCATGGCGGTGCTGTCAGCGGGCCGGCGGGAACGTGCCGTCCGCGACTTCGCCGACATATGCGGCGAAGGCCTGCTTCGCGGCGGATGCGAGATCGGCGTACTTCTTCACGAACGACGGCACATGCCCCTCGTTGAGGCCGAGAAGGTCGTGCATCACGAGCCACTGCGCGTCGCAGACAGGGCCGGCGCCGATGCCGATGGTCGGGATCTTCAGTGCGGCGGTGATCGTGGCAGCGAGGTCGTCGGGCACGCACTCGAGCGTGACGGCGAACGCTCCGGCGGCCTCCACCGCTTGCGCGTCCGCCAGCACCTGCGCGGCCGCCTCGCGCGTCTTGCCCTGCGTCTTGAAGCCGCCATAGGCGTTGACGTTTTGCGGCATCATGCCCACGTGCGCGAGCACGGGGATGCCGGCTTCGGTCATACGGTGGATGAGTCCGCACACGCGCGCGCCGCCTTCGAGCTTCACTGCGTCCGCTCCCGCCTTCAGGCAGGCCACGGCGTTTGCCATGGCCGCATCGTCTCCGCACTGGTATGAGCCGAACGGCATGTCCGCCACCACGAGCGCATCCTTGACGACGCGCGCGACGGCGGCGGTGGCGCTGAGAGTCTCCTCCATCTTGACAGGAAGGGTGGTGTCGTAACCGAGCATCGTCATGCCCATGGAGTCGCCGATGAGGATGCAGGGCACGCCAGCCTCGTCGGCAAGGCGCGCGAAGCACGCATCGTACGCCGTGCAGCAGCCAAGCTTGCGCTGCCCCTTCGCGGCCGCGAAGGTCGCCGTCGTCCACTTCTTCATGGAGGGTCGCTCCTTACGCCTTGATCGGGCTGTAGCGCGGCACGAGCGTCTTCATGATGCACCATGCGACGAGATACGCCACGGCGCAGCAGCAGAACACGATCATGTAGCCGGCGGGCTTGCCGGCGAAGCCGAGGAAGGAGAACGCCTGGCCCTGCGTCTCCGCGTAGGTGAAGAGCGAGCCGGCGCACTTGTTGATGATGAAGGATCCGACGCCGCCCGCCATCGCGCCCATGCCGGTGACCGAGGCGATCGTCGACTTCGGGAACATGTCGCCCACGGTCGAGAAGATGTTGGCGCTCCAAGCCTGGTGTCCTGCGGCGGCAAGGCCGATGAGGACCGCGGGGAACCACACGGAGATGCCGGCGAGCGGCTGCGTCACGAGCGCGGCGAGCGGGAAGAACGCGAAGATGAGCATCGCGCGCATCCGGCACATGTACGGGTTGCCGCCGAAGAAGCCCTTCTCTATGAAGACGGTCGGCAGCTTGCAGCCGTAGATGGAGACCACCGTCACGATCAGGTAGAGCGTGAAGATGAGCGCCTGTCCGGTGAACGTGACCGGAGCGTGGCCCTGCTCCTTGAAGTACGCCGGCGCCCAGAAGAGGTAGAACCACCACACGCCGTCGGTGAAGAACTTGCCGACGATGAAGCTCCACGTCTGGCGGTAGCCGAAGCACTTGAGGAACGGAATGGGCTTTTCGTCCTTGGCGGGCGCGGCGGCCTGCGCGGCGGCGGCATCGGCCGCTTCGTCCTGCTGCATGTAGGCCAGCTCCTCGGCGTTGACGAACTTGGACTCCGCCGGCTTGGTGTAGAGCCACTGCCAGAAGAACATCCAGAGGAAGCCCGCGCCACCGATGATGATGAACGCCATCTCCCAGCCGCAGAGCTTCGCGAGCGGCGGAATCGTGAGCGGGGCGGCGAGCGCACCCACGGAGGCGCCCGCATTGAAGATGGAGGTCGCGAACGCGCGGTCCTTCTTCGGGAAGTATTCGGCCGTCACCTTGATCGCCGCCGGGAAGTTGCCGGCCTCGCCGAGCGCCAGCACGATGCGGCACGCGAGGAAGAGCCATACGGAGATGCCCGCGATCGCCGCCGCCGTGGCGCTGCCCGCCTGCACGGCGCGGAGCGCCTCGACGGAATTCACGTCGTTCACGAACCAGCACGTCGCGATGCCGCAGCCCGCGTGAAGGCACGCGCCGAGGGACCACACGAAGATAGCCCAAAGATAGCCCTTCTTGGTACCCATCCAGTCGATGAACTTGCCGG
>JAEEGF010315631.1_pt1 | contig 11867 bp, 10 predicted proteins | sample 9134171 | NCBI WGS metagenome assembly JAEEGF01 (sample SAMN16246542, study PRJNA631951) | gut metagenome | biome: gut microbiome; feature: rumen; material: AP-attached | host: Bos | place: Iran: Karaj | collected 2018-10 | reverse complement strand
AGAAATACAAGTTTTCGAACTCAAGAAAAAAAAGCTAGTTTTTTGAAGCTTATGCTATAATTTATATTGTGAGGGTTAATATACGTTTATCTATGATATTAAGTTTAATGGGCTTTACTGCTTTGTCTTTCCTTGTTTTGTCTTCTAGTTCAGCCTTAGCTGACAGTAGTACTGTATCTACTGCTAGTATTACTATTGACGAGTCTTGCACGATGTCTGGCACTACTAACACTGCCCATACAGCAGATTTAGTCAACGGTACCTACTCCGGCACCAACTATCCCACTGGTATCGGCCAAACCACTCTCAAAGTCTTCTGTAATGATAGTAATGGCTTTGCTATATATGCTATAGGCTATACTAATGATGAGTATGGTAACAATAAACTCCACTGGAGCGGAGCAACTGGTACTAGTGACACTACTAATGACATTAATACTGGCATTTATTCATCCGGAGCCACTACTTCTTCTTGGTCTATGAAACTATCAGCAGTATCAGGTACTTATGCTGCTACCATTGCTAATGGTACAGACAATACAGAAAACTTCACTACTTGGCACACCATACCAACTGAATATACTAAAGTAGCTTATAGAACCTCTACTACTGACGCAGACAATAATGGCCAAGGTACTGGTTCATCACTAACCACTACTTACGATGCCTATGTTTCTGCTACTCAGCCTGCTGGTACTTATGTTGGACAAGTTAAATACACCCTTGTTCATCCGAATATGACAAATAATGCAAACAGACCTGGGCCACTTGCCCCAACACTTTGTCCACAGGACAGTATCTGTTATGTTCCAAACGCCAGTGATGTCGAAGGCTCTATGAGCTCGTTAGGTACCACATCGGATCTTGCAAATGTTTCGCCAAAGGCTGGTAAAGTTAGCGCTACGTCTAATAATGAGAAAGTATTAGTCGCACCAAACTTTTCTCGTCCTGGTTATGGCTTTGCTGGTTGGTCTACCGACTTTGAGGCGACCAGTAATTCTATTATCTATGGCCCAAATGAAACCATAACAGTGCCAGACGTTTCTGAAAATGGTTTAATATTATATCCGGTCTGGATAGCTTCAGCTGGTAATCTCCAAGGAGCAGATGGCCAGGGTTGGACTGGCTGTTCCTCACTTACTCCTGCTACTTATAACAATACTACTGGTAAAGTAGAAGCTACGTTATCATCTGTGACTGCATTAAAGGATACTCGCGATAATAATGTCTATGCTGTAGCCAGATTAGCCGATGGCAAATGTTGGATGGTAGAAAACTTAAGACTTAATGCTGAAAACTCACGTGGAGATGCTAATGCTGCTAAAGCTCAAGGATATGGTGATGCTACGGCTAATAATCTAGGTAAATTCATTGGTTTAGCTGATTCTGAAGATACCAATTTCACTGCTTCAACAACCAGTGCTACTGATCCAACCACTGCCAACTCTATCTACTATGCTGGCACACAAAGTGGCACTGCCACTATAGATATCTTCCAAACAAACTATGCTGGTTTCCGTATGCCTCGCTATAATAACAACAACACTAACATGGCAACTGGTGCTACCAATTCAGATGGCACTACCGCCCTCACAGATAGCTACAATGCAAACAACAACCACGTTAGATGGTATGGTTATGGCAATTACTACTCATGGCCAGCTGCTTTTGCAAACACAAAATCCTACACTACATACAGTGGCACAAATGGCTCCGATGCTGCAGGTACTTCCATTTGTCCTAAAGGCTGGAAACTTCCACTTGGATATACATCCACTGGGACAATTAATGGATCACTACAAGACGAAGCGAATGATTCTGCTAATCGTGTAGGTGGCTTCTCCTACTTAGACAGAAAACTTGGTGGTACAGGAACAACTCAATTAAGTACTGCAGGTGAAGTTCAATCTGTGAAATGGCGTTCCTTCCCAAACAACTTTGTTTGTTCTGGTTACTTCTATGATTCGTCAGCCAGCAATCGGAACAGCTACGGCTACTACTGGTCTAGTTCGTCTCACGGTAACTACTATGCATACTATCTGTACTTGGGCAATTCCGGCGTCCGCACAGGTAATAATAGCAACGGGAAGAGCCTTGGTCAGTCCGTGCGTTGTATCGCTCAATAGCATTTCCCTTCCAAATTTTATATAACTTATGCTATAATATAAGCATAAAGGAGGTTTATGCAATTAATTATAATATTACTGGCGACTGTGGCGATTCTGACACTTTTGTCTGGTGTTATTGTCTTTTTCGGCGCATCGAAAGGCAATAAAGTTCGTTCGGCTTGGTTTTTCCTGGCTGCTATTTTTGCTACTATTTGGATGGCATCCATTTCAGTCTTCTTGACTGCAGGAAAGGATATGGCAGATGTTATTGATTGGCACGTTAAATGGACTTTTGCAAGCGCTATTATTATCGATGTGGCGTTTCTTGGCTATATTGTTTGGCGTGAAAAATATGGTAAATTCGCTACCTTCTTTTTCTTAGCTTTTGGCGGTATTATTAGTGCGCTGATTTTTGCAAAACCTGAACTCCTTTATCAAGGTGTGATTCTCGCCAATACTGGCAATAGCGTAACAATGAATATGGCTTTTGGCTCACTATATTATACATATATTTTATTCTTTGCTTCTATTGTTCCGGCAATTGTGATTTCCCTCCTCACACAATTTATTAAAACCAAATCGAACCGGCGTCGTGGCGGTGATTTAGTGATTATGTTGGCTTTTGGTGGTTCTAGTACACTAGTTCTCATATTCAACCTCATTTTGCCACTCTTTAATAACTGGTCTTTGATTTGGATTGGACCGCTTGCACTTTCGGCAACCATTATTGGTTTTTATTACACGATTTTACGTTATCGTTCGCTTAATCTTGTATCAGTTTGGCTTAAAATATTCTCATATGTGGTGCTGATTTCTTCGATTGCAATTATCTATATGATTATTTTTGCCTTGATCTTTACGGCACTCTTTAGAGGTTCAATGCCTTCAGTTGAAGTGATTGTTCTAAACTTCATTATGATTCTGGTATTCCTTATCTTAATGCCAGCCCTAAGCGAAATTATGACCTTTATCCGTTCATTAATATCGGGGCCTAAAGAACTTCAGAAAGAGGATAAGCAATGAATCCTGAAAAGCCTCGTAATTCTAAGATGACCATTCTGCTTTCGGTCAATGCTGCAGCAATTTTGGTGGCGGGAATTTTGGTGGCCAGTGCAATTTGGTTTAATGGTGGTTTGGAATTTCGCGCAGTCGACGAGCGTTCAGATATTGTGAATGATAAGGCTGGTGAAATGGCCTTGCTCGAATCAGTGACTGATTCGGATGCTAAAATCCCAGACACGGCAAATGATATTGGTAATCTTGATTATGTTTCTACGTCTAGTCATGAATTTGATAGCTCTAACGTAGCAGCAGGTGAGTTGTGGAATGAAAATGCTATTACAATTTATGCGACGCCGGATATTGATATTTGCGTTGGTGGTGGACTGACTGATCTTGGTTCAATGTATTGGCAGACTTCTAATACTGATGTGATTTCTGGTTTTTATGATTCGGCACGCACTTGGCTAGGCTATGACAATGACACTTGTCGCTATCCGGTGGTTAGTGGTGCGGGTACTACTACGATTACGGCTGGTACCTATGATGGTAAACGCAAAGATTCCATTACTGTGACGGTAGTGATGCCACCAGTTGAACAGTGGAAACATGAAGTTTTGACTTTGGTGAATAAAATTCGCGTCAAGAATAAACTCGAGCAGCTAGCCTGGGGTACCACCTGTGAATCAGCTGCCGATACTCGTGCTAAAGAGACCATTACACTTTATGCTCACATGCGTCCAGATGGCAGTAGTTGGGATACGGTTTGTCCGGCGCCAAATACTGGTGGCGTGAGTGGTGAAAACTTGGCGATTGGTAATGCGGCCGTTTCGCCAGCTTCAGTCGTGGCACTGTGGATGGGCTCCGAATCACACCGAGCTAACATCTTAAATCCTGATTATACTAATTTAGCAGTCGGCTTTGTGTACGAGCCGGACACTACTTATCGGACTTATTGGTCTCAATTCTTTAGTACGTTCTGAGTATAAAAAGTTGATTCAATTTGGCTAGCGAAGTTTTTGATTTGTTGGTAATTTACATTGCTACTCATTACGACTACGATAAAATGGCGGTTTTCATTCACGAAGTTTATAATTGCGGCGTCGTCATAGATAGTCCAGCGTTCACCGTCCCAATTCCAGCCAACTTTATTATAGACATTTACTTGGTCGGAAAAGCCACTAGGGAGTCCTTGGCGCCAATTGTAGGTGGTAATTGGCTGATTTAGGAAAGAGTCTTTCATAATGGCGATGAGATTTTCATTGGTGATTTCGGTATGGTAGTAGTATAATTTTAACATTTCCATAATTTGATATGGTGTGGCAAGGAGATTTGAGACAATGACGTCTGGTATGCCAAAGTCATTTTGAGCGATATAGTTTAGCTCTTCGTGTCCGATTATATTCCAGAGAGTTTCCGCGCAAGGTGAATGAGATTCGCGGATGGCCAAATCTAGACATTCTTTAATGGTGAAACTCGTCCAGCCAGCTCTTTCATCACCATCCCAGGTGCCATTTTGTACTCGGCGATAGCCTTCATATACGACAAAAAGTTTGTAGAGCGAGGCAGTAGCGAAATTAACGTGGGGATTATAATAACCGACGACTTTGTCTAGATCTAAATCATAGATTACGATCCCCTTGGTCCCGCCAACTGAGTTTACCCATGCTTCTACTGTGGGCTGGAAATCGATTGTAGTGATTATGGGTTCTGGTTCTGGCTCAGGTTCTGGTTCGACGATTTCTTCTGTTTCGTCTTCTTTAACCGGCTCGGTAGGATTAAATTTAATCAATAAGGCACGAGTAGTAAACGCTACCACGAGTGCTAGTAAAAAACACACTACGGCCGTGCGTCGATTAATCTTTTTAAGAACCACTTCTTGGTCTCCTCATCCATTAATCTAGTTTGCATTTCGTCACCATAAACAGTTGGTACTATTTCGGTTTGCAAGATTTTATCCTTATACATGTGGTGGGCTAGAATTAAGCTTCGAGTAGTGCCTGGCCACCAGACTTGATCAAAGAAGAGATTGCCAAGGCCATAGTAGATTACGCCATTGCCATACAGTTCAAAGGTTTGTGGTTGGTGAGCAGAGGTGCCAACTACCACATCTGCGCCGAGGTCAATTAAATGCCTAAAGAAGCCGATTTGGTCACCAGCCATGGAGCCAGCGTAGTCGCAAGCTGGATCTTCGTAGGTCGAGGCATAGGCATTACATTCGTAGTACTGAATATCTACAATCACGATATCACCTCTTTTTTTGGCTTCAGCGATTTGAACCGAAGCAGTTTCTTCGTAATATTGATTGGCGCCTGGCGTGTCGTCATAAGTTGCCCCACCAGTGGATAGATTAAAGGCAAGCATGGTAATGTGATTGTCTTTTTGGTCGATTTGTAGTGGGATGGCCGCTTCATCTGCGGTTTTGCCACCACCAACGATTTTAATGCCTTGTGCATTGTAAGTATCAATGGTTTCAAGAGCAGACCAGTCGCCACAGTCTTGGTTGTGGTTGCCGGTGAGTTCGACAATGTCTAGCCCGATGGCAGTTAAAGTATCGATAAACCTTTTGTCGGAACAGATATTACGGGTGCCGGCCCAATCACTGAAGGATGATTCATTTGAAGTATGTGTGAGATCGAATTTCGATAGATAGTCCTTGATGTTCTCGGCAAAATAGTTAGCGTCGCCAACTTTGTATAATTTGGCATTCATACCACGCGAGAGTGCGGTAACGCCGGTTTGAGCAAAGGTCAATACCGTGTCGGTACTTGGAAACTCGCGGTACATTTTTTCGCCGACGAGTGGCAGGATTTCTTCGTCGAATTTTTCGGATTCGAATTTGATAGTTCTAAAGACAGCGCCGCTTTTGAAGTCATTTAAGTAGTATGCGCCATTTATTTTTAGTAATTTTTGCTTATAGTCTAGTTTCTCGACGGGAATTAGCTTCCAGGCACATTCTGCGCAATTAGTGAATAATTCGTCGACTGAAGCAATTGAGACATTTGTCTCATTACTATAAAAGTCCGCTACGGGTACATATATATTATATAAGTATTCCCCTGAGCCAAGCTCTGGCATGGTGAGTTCGTTTCTGGCTGAGATGGTGACGTCTTTATCTAGATCGACTTCTTCAGTAAAAATTTCCTGGAAAAAGGCGAGCTCTTCATCGTCTAGCGATTCGTCATAGTAAACTACGCCAGGGATTCTAAATACGCCGGTTTTAGTGAAGAATTGCACGCCAAAAAAGACTGCTGCAAATAACACGAGAAAACACGCCGCACCGATGCCGGCGTTTCGCGCGTAATGTTTTTTCCTTCCCTTCTTCTGCCGCATATACTATATATTATATGGTATAATAAACTTATGTTCAAGTGGGCAAAACTATTTCATTTTCGTGGTAATGATTTGGTTAAAACCGTGGAATCGCCAGATGGTCGCACGGTTTGTGAGATTAGCCTGAAAAATGGTGAATTGTTTTACCGAGTTTTGCGTGATCAAAAGCCTCTAGTGAAGCAATCTAAACTTGGTTTTTCCTTATGTGGCGAGAAGCCATTTGGTGATAATTTGAAGTTGGTGCGTTCAAGCAATAAACGCCATGATGAAATTGTTGAACTAGATTGGGGTGAAGACCGATATTTGAGCAATAAATATCGTGAGATTGTTTTGTATCTTGCGGAAGATAAGGATCCCAAACGCATTTTTACGATGCGATTTCGGGTTTTTAATGATGCAGTGGCTTTTCGTTACGAAATTCCGCCACAGCCAAAATTCCAACGTCTGACGGTGGCCGATGAGTTGACTGAATTTAATCTAGATTTGAATTCTGTCGCTTGGAAAATTCCTGCTTACCAACCGGATCGCTATGAATATAATTACGAGAAATCTTATTTAAGTGCAATTTCTGGTTCAGTGCATACGCCGCTAACTATCAAAACGCAAAGCGGAGTGTATTTGTCTTTGCATGAAGCGGCGCTTTATAACTATGGTTCGATGACAATTAAACTAAATTCGGGTGGTAAACTTCAAGCCGATATTACCCCGCTTTCTGATGGCACTAAAGCACATTTAGACTTACCATTTGAAACACCATGGCGGTTAATCATGATTGCCGATTCGGCGATTGGTCTTACCACTAATCGTGTGATGTATTGTTTGAATGAAGCGCCTGTTGAAGATTTTTCCTGGGTAAAAACACTCAAATTTATTGGTATTTGGTGGGCGATGTATGTTGGCGAATGGACTTGGGCTCCGGGTGAGCGTCATGGGGCGACGACAGCGCATGCGAAGGAATATATTGAGGCTGCTGTGCGTCTTGGTGTGAGCGGGCTTTTAATTGAAGGTTGGAATGAAGGCTGGGAAGGTGATTGGTTGGAAAATGGCGTAAATAATAGTTTCACGGTGGCGACGCCGGATTTTGATTTGGAAGAGGTGGCACGTTATGCTCATGCGCATGGGATTGAACTGGTCGGTCATCACGAAACAGTTGGTTTTATTGATAATTATGAGAAACAGCTCGAGGCGGCCTATAATTATTACGCTGCAAATGGTGTGCATTATGTAAAGTCTGGTTATGCTGGCAGTCAAATCACTGTGAATGGTCGCAAAGAATATCACCATTCGCAAATTGGTGTGCGTCATTATCAACGCACTGTAGAGCTCGCGGCTAAGAAACATATTTGTCTTGATATTCACGAACCGATTAAAGGTACCGGCATAGAGCGAACTTGGCCGAATTTGCTTTCACGTGAGGGGGCGCGTGGCCAGGAATATGAAGGTGGTGCGATTTCGCCGTCGCATGCTTGCTATTTGCCGTATACACGTTTACTTGCTGGCGGGATGGATTATACTAATGGCATTTTTGACATTATGAATAGTGTGAAACATATTTCTACGACGCTTACGCGGCAGATTGCTTATTTTGTGACGATTTATTCGGGTATGGCAATGGCGGCTGACCGACCGTATATTTATGAAGAACGCCATATGGATGTGTTTAAGTTTATCCGTGACGTGCCGACCAATTTTGAAAAAACTATTCCACTGGCTGGTGAGGTTGGCGAGTACTTCGTGGTAGCTCGTGCGGCGCGTGGTACTGGTGAGTGGTTTGTGGGTGGCGTGACCGATGAACATGCTCGGCGGATCCAAGTTAGTTTAGATTTCTTAAAACCTGGCACCTATACGGCTGAAATTTATACTGATTCGGAGGATGCGCATTTTCGCGATAATCCATTTGGTCATCAAATCACCACCAAACATGTTAGCAGAAATGAATCGCTAGATATTTATATGGCGCCGGGTGGTGGTTTTGCTATTCGCTTGTCGCCGTCACCAACAAACGGTGCGTAGAATCGCCATTACCAAGATCTTCGCCAGCGCAAGTCATTAGAACTAAAGTATCTTTGTCTTCTTCTTGTAAGATTTCGGCCATATTAATCATACTTTTTTCTTCAATGACCATACTTTCGATTTTATAAGTTATACTTTGGTATACTATTTCGTCGCCTATCTGTAAATTAGCCAAGTTTTTGAATATACCACTAGCATGCCCGAACAAAAATATTTTATGCTCGTGGCGCGAATAACTTCCGACGATAGTGTCGGGAGTTTTCAAGACGTGGTCTTCAATCTTAATTTCGGCGACGTCGGAAACTAAATTAATTTGCGGGATTTCGAGCTGTCCTACAATGTTATAACGTGCAGCTTCGGCTGGTAAAAGTCCTATGGCAAGATAAATCAAAAAACCCACCAAATACAATGGGATAATGATTATTCGAAAATCAAAAGATTTTTTTAGTTCCACACCACTCCTTTTTTTCATTATAGCATAAAAACTATAAACCCGGACTAAACATTTTCAACTTTTTTTCGTGGTTTTTGTAGTTTTTGTCGTGAGAACCAACTTCAGCCCAGAAGGCTCTAGAATGATCCATGTGATTTAGGTGAGCGAGCTCGTGCAAAATGACATAGTCACGCAAGACTTCAGGAACTTTCATCAGGCCGATGTTTAATGAAATGGTTTTGTTGCTTGAGCAGGAACCCCATCGCGTGCCGGCGTGAGACAGGCGACATTTGTTATATTTGTAGCCGTATAATTTGGCGTAATACTCTAGTCGATACGGCAGATATTCTTTTGCTTTTTTCATGAGAATTTTCTTTTGGTAATCGCGGGCGCGTTGCTCGTTCGGATCTTTAACGGGTAGTTTTTCGCGGATGACATCTCGATTGGCGTTCAAGAATCGTTTGGCCAGAAATTCGGAAGTGTATTTTGGTACGCTCATTTGCAGGCGTCCCGAAGTGTTTATAGAAAATCTAACCCCTCTACTTAAGGAATTTTTGCGAACTAAGACTTCACCAAATTCTTTATCTTTTATCAACATCGGCTAAACCGGCTAGGACGTGCTTGGTTTGGGTTTCAAAAGTATGTTTGCCTGAAAGGATAATTGGTCGCTCTAGTTCGGTCGGAGCCTCGAGGCTGCTGACCATGCTGTCGTAGGTGCTCTTGGCTTTAGTGACGGATTTATATTTAGCTTTCAAGCGTGAACGGATGGTGGCAAGATCAGTTTGGACCCAAATCAAAGAGTTTTCATAACCATTGTCTGAAAGGATTTTATAGATAACTTTGCGATCTCTCTCAGTGTTTAGGCCACCTTCTATAATCATAGTTTGGCGGGTTTTAGCGATAAGTTCTAGAATGATGAGAACTTTTTCGTAATTAAAACCGTATTTGCTTTCAATTTCATCTAAATTATAATAAGGTATGCCAAATTTTTCCGAAAACTTTTTGGCGAACGTTGTCTTCCCACTACACGGCACCCCGAAAACTAAGAGTGCTCTTGATTTAGATCTATTACCTTCCATAATAATTCCATTGTATCACACTATATTAAATTGTGGCAAATTAATTGTTTACTCGGTGATGCGCGGTAAAGCAGGAAGCGTCGAGCTTTTCGAATTTGTAGCCGTTGTTTAGGCCAAATTGGATGATTCTCTCGACGGCGGCTACGGAAAAGCCTTTGACGTCGTGTTGTAAGACGACGGAACTACCGCCTTCCTTAAGCGCGTAGACTACATTTTCAAATACGGCATCGGATGAAGTGGTGTTTCCGGCGTCGCCTGAGGAAACATTCCAGTCAAAATAGGTAAAGCCACGTTCTTCGACGGCCTTGACGAGTTTTGACATAATATGAGTGCCGCCATCATAGCGAAAACTGACCGTGTTGGAGCTACCGCCCGGGAATCGCATGAGATATGAGGTGTAACCAGTGAGGTTTTTGACCCGGTTTTGGACGCGGTATAAGTCTTCGAAGAAAGCATCGACACTTTGGTAGATGGTAGCGTAATTATGTGATGCAGTATGAAGACCGATGGCATGGCCTTCGTTGTACTCGCGGACAATCATTTCGTCGCTACCGTAGCCGGTTACGAAAAAGGTGGCCTTGACGTCGTATTTTGCTAGAATGTCAAGCAATTCTGCCGTGTAATCGCCAGGACCGTCGTCAAATGTCAGATAGATGGTACCGCGATATTCCGGAATGATATTCACGGTGCGCGTTACTGTTGCTTGGTTGTTTGAATTGTCGCTAGCAGAGTATGTGATTTTGTAAGTGCCGACTTTGCTGGTGTCTACTTCGCCAGTTTGTGTTAGTTCTACTTCGTCACAATCATCTACTACAGTGGCGCCGGCTTCTTCATAGGTATGATTTTTCTTAATGGCGATTTCCTGCTCGCCATTTAGGGTGATGACTGGCGGTTCATGATCCATGGTTTTACAAAAACCAAGCGGTACCCACTCAGGTACCGTTTTAACATTGTTCGAAATGACACTTTCCGCAATTAAAAGTCCCCCAAAACTAATCATCAATAATCCTAAAACACAGAATAATAATCTCTTTGTCATAATGGCACCGGTAGTTACCCATTGTGAAACTACTTATATGCTATCAGTTGCTAAATACAATATACCATAGATCAGTAATTTAGTAAATAGTTTGATATGCCATTTAAAACTAATTTTAAGACTTGTATAAGTTAGTTAATAGTTAAATCAATTAAAATATACTTGAATCTATATTTAATCAAAATTGATATAATAATGAAGAATTTACCATAACAGGGTTTGCCAGTTATGGTTGAACCATTAATGGTAAAGCCCGTTATATTAAAAATAATATAAATAATAAAGAAAAAGAAGATAAACATCCATATGTACGGTGTGAACATGTGGATAGTGAATACCTTCAAACCGTATAGATATAATAAATACTATAATAATAAAGATAAAGTAGATAAACGAATTATTGAATAATGCTATTTTGAACCTATTCAAAACTAACCCATATACTAAATACTAATATAGTAAAGATAAAAAAGATAAAAGCACAAGTGGGACATTATTTTTAATTCTAAAAAATATCATATTGAATAATCCCATACCCAATCCCACTAATTTTTATTGAAATATAAGGAAATATTATAATTATAGTCCCATAATGATGGGACAATTTTGCAAGTGCGAAATAAGTTTGATATCACACTTTTTCTTATGAAATAAGATAAAATAAAGTGTATAGATATCATTCTCTTATGCTCTTGCTAAATTGTTCAGATTATTTCACAATTCGTGGGATATTATAGCCCATTTATGGGATTTTATAATCAATCGTAAAATAGTAATCTTGCGATTATTCATATATATGTAAAAATAATCTCTTTTCATGGTAAAATAATAGTATAAATAAAATTAAACCAACAGTGTGTGTT